>FSSH01000895.1_pt2 | contig 22897 bp, 22 predicted proteins | sample 1166101 | NCBI WGS metagenome assembly FSSH01 (sample SAMEA32972668, study PRJEB13176) | freshwater metagenome | biome: Drinking water system; feature: Biomass in drinking water that filtered by 0.45 um membrane; material: drinking water | place: USA | collected 2012-12-20 | depth 0 m | reverse complement strand
CTCAACCTTGACGCGCGCTGCGCCTTTCTCCTCCGCCCCCGCACAAGGCGGGGGGACGTTTGGCGCCCGCTTCCTCATGGGTTCGCCAGGCGCCGAACGCCTACAGCGTCTCCTGAAACCGCACCGGCGCGCCTTGCGACGGGGCGAGGAGCGCATTTTCCCACATGACCTTCCGCCCCCGGATGATCGTCCCGACCGGCCAGCCGGTGACGGCCATCCCGGCGAAGGGCGTCCAGCCGCAGCGCGAGCGCGACCACGCATCGGTGATCGTCTCGCGGCGGTTGAGATCGACGACGGTGAAGTCAGCATCATAGCCGATAGCGAGGCGCCCCTTGCCGGCGATCCCGAAAATCCGCTGCGGGCCATGGCAGAGAAGATCGACGAAACGCGCGAGGCTGAGGCGGCCCTCGGCGACATGGTTCAGCATGATGGGAACGAGCGTCTGCACGCCCGGCATGCCCGATGGCGAGGCGGGATAGGGCTGCGCCTTTTCTTCGAGCGTGTGCGGCGCATGGTCGGAGCCGATGACGTCGAAGACGCCTTGCGCGAGGCCATGCCACAACCCGTCGCGATGGCGCTGCTCGCGGATCGGCGGGTTCATCTGCGCCTTGCCTTTGAGGCGGATGTAGCAATCGGGCGCCTCGAGCGTCAGGTGCTGCGGCGTCACTTCGGCGGTGGCGATGTCCTTCGCGGCGGCCAGGATCGGGATTTCTTCCGCCGTCGTCACATGCAGCACATGGATGCGCCGGCGCGCCTCGCGCGCGAGGCGGATGAGGCGCACGGTCGAGGACACGGCGCTCTCGACCGAGCGCACCTCGGGGTGCGAAGTCCAGTCGCCCTCGCGCGCGCGCTTCTTGTTCTCGCGCAGGATGAACTCGTCTTCGGAATGAATGGCGACGCGGCGCGACCCGCCGCGCAACACTGCGAGCACGCCCAAGTCATCTTCGACAAGAAGATCGCCGGTCGAGGCGCCCATGAAGATTTTGACGCCGCAGACGCCGGGCAGGCGCTCCATCTCCGCAAGATCGCGCGGATTGTGATGCGTCGCGCCGACGAAGAAGGCGTGGTCGCAATGCATGCGGTCCCTGGCGCGGGCGAGCTTGTCCTCGACGGTCGCATGGGTGATAGTGAGGGGGCTCGTGTTCGGCATTTCAAAGACGGCGGTGACGCCGCCCATCACCGCCGAGAGCGAGCCCGATTCCAGATCTTCCTTATGCGTTGGACCGGGCTCGCGGAAATGCACTTGCGTGTCGATGACGCCGGGCAAGACATGAAGGCCGCGGCAATCGATCGTCTCGCCGGCGCTCGCCGACCCGAGATCGCCGATTTCCGCGATGGCGCCGTTCCTGACGCCGACATCGCGCAAGGCCTCGCCGTCATGATTGACGACAACGCCGCCTTTCAAAAGCACGTCGAATGTTTTCGCCATGCCCCGCTTCTAGGGCGCGCGGCGAAATTTGTCAGGCCGTCCGGCGAACCGCGAGGATCGGCCCGGCATAGAGCGCCAGAATGGCCAGATTGAAGACGACGTTGGGCGCATTGCCGGACAGGACCGATCCCGCGCTGTCGACGGCGAACCACGAAAAGACGGAAGCGAGCGCGGCGCTGAGGATGCGCCGGTCGCCGCTTTCAAGCGCGGGCGCGACGAGGCGCCAGTTGAGAACCCCCATGCCGAACAGGACGCCGCCGCCGATGGCGCTCATGAAGGCGGCTGCCTCGTTCAGGGAACCGGGGTCGCCGTCGATCGGCCAGTTCAGAAGGTCAAACATCCACTCGGCGGGACGCGCAAAACCCGGAATCGCGCCCGTCGCCCACAAGAGGCCGCCGGCGAGGAAGCTGAGCAAGATATTGGCGCGGAAGACAAAGGCGGCGGTTTTGGGCGACATGGCTGTTCTTTTCTGAGCGGCGAGGATGATCTTCGCCGGACGGGCGGGCGCAAAACAATTACCCCGGAGGTAATGGCGGGGCGGCGCGGGGCCGCTATCTTGCGCGCTCCATGGGATGGGAAAGCGGCATGACCCGCAGTTTCGGTGACGTGCTTCGGGACTGGCGGGGCCTCCGGCGCATGAGCCAGCTTGACCTCGCGCTGGCGGCCGAGGTTTCGGCCCGGCACCTCAGTTTCCTCGAATCGGGCCGCGCCGAGCCCAGCCGGGCGATGACCCTGCGGCTCGCCGCCGCTCTCGACCTGCCGAAAGCAGCGGCGAACGAGGCGCTGAAAGCGGCGGGCTTTGCCGCCGCCTATCCGGCCCTGCCGATGCAGGCGCCGGAGCTTGCGCCGGTGCGCCGCGCCATTTCGATGACGCTGGCCAGCCATCACCCGTTTCCGGCTATCGCCATCAATCGGACATGGGACATCCTTGAAGCGAATGAGGCCGCGCGCCGGCTTTTCGCGGCGCTCGGCGCCGGGCCGAACATGATCGAGTTCCTGATCTTCCTCGGCGCGCTCGACATTGTCGAAAACTGGGAGGAGACGGCGCTCCTCGCGCTGATGCGCATTCGCGCCGAAATCGCCCATCTCGGCGGCGACGAGCGCCTGTCAGATTACGCCGCAAGGCTTGCCGCTCATCCGCGCCTTAAGAAGGCGGACGCCAGCGCCGTCAATCTCGAACAGGCGGTCATCCCGACGGTTTTCCGTTTCGGCGACAACCGCCTGTCGGTCTTTTCAACCATCGCCCTGTTCGGCTCCGTGCAGGATGTCGCCGCAAGCGAGATCAGGATCGAACTGATGTACCCGGCTGACGAGGCGACTGCGGCGTTTTTCCGGTCCCTTTCAGCGGCCTGACAAGCCCTTTGATCCGCAGGCCGATCTTGTGTTCAATCAGGGGCAAGACCTGTGGAGCCTCCCTTGGACAAACTTCCCCCCGGCCAGCTGACGCTCTTCCTGGTCCTCTATGTGCTGGTTCAGGTGGCGATCGGCATCTGGGCGGGGCGCGGCGCGAAGTCAGAGACCGACTATTATCTCGGCGGGCGGGGCGTCGGCTACTGGCCGCTCACCTTATCGATCTTCGCCACCTGGTTCGGGGCGGAGACGATCCTCGGCTCGGCCGCGGCGATCGCCGAGGGCGGGCTCTCCGGCGCGCGCGCCGAGCCCTTCGGCTATGCGATCTGCCTCGTCCTCATGGCGGTGTTCGTCGCCGGGCCGATCCGCAAGAGCAATTACGTTACGATCTCGGACTTCTTCCGCGAGCGCTATGGCAAGAAAGCGGAGATCGCGTCCGCCGTCGTCAGCGTCATCATCTCCGTCATCTGGGCGGGCGCGCAGCTTCTTGCGGTGGCGGCGATTCTTGAAACCGTCGTCGGGATCCCCGGTTATGTGACGCTCCTCGCCGCGGCGGGAATCGTCATCGTCTATTGCTATTTCGCCGGCCTCAAGGGCGACATCGCGACCGACATCGTGCAGGGCGTCATTCTTATCATCGGCATTGTCATTCTGTTCGCCGCGGTCGCCGACCGCGCCGGCGGTCTTGCCGCCTTGTTCGCCTCGATCAAGCCGGAGCAATTGCGCCTTATCGCCGAGGGCGAGTCGATGTTTGCGCGCATCGACAACTGGATGATCCCCGTGATCGGCAGTCTCGTCACGCAAGAAGCGCTGACGCGGTTCCTCGCTGCGAAATCAACGCGCGTCGCACAGACCGCATGCTTTTCCGCCGCGGCGCTTTATCTCGCACTCGGCATGCTCCCGGTGCTGATGGGCCTTGGTGGAACCCATCTCGGCATAACGGGCGCGGAAGGCGACAATTTCATCCCCGCGATCGCGCTCGAGTTGTTGCCGAACTTTCTGGCGATCGTGCTGGTCGGCGCGCTTTTCTCGGCGATTTTGTCGACGGTCGATTCAAACCTGCTGGCCGTTTCCTCGCTCGTGTCGATCAACCTGATGCGCAAGAGCCATGGGCGGCGCAGCGAGAAGGAACAGCTTCAGATCGCGCGGATGACGACGGTGCTGGCGGGGCTTGGTGCGCTTGGCGTCGCGTTTTCCGGCTCGAACATTTACGAGCTGCTCGCCATGACCTCGATTTTCGGCCAGGGCGGCATTCTCGTCGCGACGATGATCGGCTTGCGGTCTTCATTCGGCGGGCCGGCGGCGGCGCTCGCTGCGCTGTTCGCCTGCGTTGCGTTCAATATTGCAACGCTCGTCGTGATGCCGATGGCGGATGCGATGGGGCAAGGGATGAGCGCCGGCGAAGCGGTCGCCGCCGTGCTCGCGGGCGACGTCGCGCCGATCGACGGCTTCTTCCTGTGGTCGATCGTCGTATCGATCGCCGCCTATGTCGGCGTCGCGGCGCTGACGCGCCGCCCGGCGGCGCTGAAGGCCGCGCAATGACGGCGGAGCGTCTTCGCCTCGACCAGGCGCTGGTCGAGCGCGGACTATTCCCTTCGCGCGCGCGGGCGAAAGGCGCGATCGAGGCGGGCCTGGTTAAGGTCGGCGGGCGCGCGGTCACGAAATCTTCGGCCGTTATTGATCCGCAGGCGGATGTTCAGGTCGATGGCGACACGCATGATTACGTGTCGCGCGGCGGCATGAAACTCGCCGCCGCGCTCGATGCGTTCGGCGTCGGTCCGGCGGGCCGCATCTGTCTCGACCTCGGCGCTTCGACCGGCGGCTTTACAGAGGTCTTGTTGCGCGCGGGCGCGGCGAAGGTCTACGCGGTCGATGTCGGCCATGGCCAGCTTCATCCGCGCATCGCTGGCGACCCCCGCGTCATCGCGCTTGAGCGCATGCACGCCAAGGACCTCAGCCGCGTGGTCGTGCCTGACGCAATCAATCTCATCGTCTGCGATGTCAGCTTCATCAGCCTGACGAAAGCGTTGCCGCCGGCGCTCGCGCTTGCTGCGCCACCGGCTGAACTGATCGCGCTCGTCAAACCGCAATTCGAAGTCGGCAAGAGCGGGCTCGGCAAAGGCGGCATCGTCCGGGGCGCTGAAATCGCCGGTCCGCGCGTCGCAGCCGAAATCGCGGACTGGCTTGCGCGAGAACACAGCTTTATGCCGCTCGGGATCATCGAAAGCCCGATCGACGGCGGCGACGGCAACAAGGAATTTCTCATTGGCGCGATCCGGACGGCGTGAGCCGAAAGCGGCGCCCGCGCCGCGCGCCATGACCGTCCGTATTGAGACGATCGGCTCAGGCGGCGACGGCGTCGCGCGGGACGGCGATCAAAAACTGTTCGTCGCGCTGACCGCGCCGGGCGATCTCGTGACGATCGAGGCGCGCGGCGAGCGCGGGCGTCTCATCGATATTCTCGAGCCCAGCCCCTTGCGCGCCGATCCCGTCTGCCGGCATTTCGGCGCCTGCGGGGGCTGCGCTTTCCAGCACCTGTCGCGTGTTGAGGAGGCGCGGTGGAAGACCGCGCAAATCACCGACGCGCTCACGCGTGAAGGCGTTGCGGCTGCGCGGATCAACCCTCTTCTCACCTTTCCCGCCGCAAGCCGGCGGCGCGCCGCCTTCGCCGTGCGCCGGGTGAAAGGGGCCGTGAAATTTGGCTTTAACGAGCTGCGGTCGGACAATGTCGTCGATATTGAAGAGTGTCCGGTGCTGGCGCCGTCGCTTGCGGCCCGGATCGCGGCGCTTGGCGCGTTCGCCGCGACCGTTCCCGCCGACGCTTTCGATCTCGCGGCGACCGCCTGCGAAAATGGTCTTGACGTCAACATCGTCGCGCTGCGCCTGAATATGGCGACCGTCGGCGCCATGCGGGCGTTGCGCGACGCCGGCGTCTTGCGATTGAGCCTTAACGGCGACGTTGCGTTGGCGCTCGGCGAGCCGGTTGTCATGTTTGACGGGATCGCGGTGACGCCGCCGCCCGGCGCCTTTCTGCAAGCGAGCCGCGAGGGCGAAGCAGCGCTGATCGGCCTCGTAAAGGCGGCGGCTGGACAGGCGCGCCGGATCGCCGATCTGTTTTCGGGCTGCGGGACTTTCGCGCTGCCGCTGGCGAAATCGGCGAGCATCTCCGCATTCGACAGCGACCCCGCCGCGATCGAAGCGCTGAAGCGCGCGGCGTCCGCGGCGCAGGCGAGCGGCGCGCCCGTCCATCCGCTGCGCGCGGAGCCGCGCGATCTTTTTGAGCGGCCGCTCTCGGCGAAGGAGTTGAAAAGATTCGACGCCGTGGTGTTCGATCCCCCGCGCGCCGGTGCCGAAGCGCAAGCCGCGGAAATAGCCAAGAGCGGCGTCCCCCTGGTCGTCGGCGTTTCCTGCAATCCGCGGACTTTTGCGCGCGACGCCGGCCTTCTTGCCGCAGGGGGCTACCGGCTTGTTGAGGTGACGCCGGTTGATCAGTTCGTATATTCTCCGCACATTGAGCTTGTTGGCGTGTTCGCGAAGAGGTGAGCGATGTCGATCGGTGAGGCGGCGGTCATGGGCGCGCAACGCGCCTGGTACGGCGCATCGCAGCTGGCGCGCATCGCCTGGTACACAGGCCACTATGTCGCCGGGCGACGCACGATGGGGCCGCTGACGCGTCCCGGCGAAGCGCCGCCGCCGCAGGAATTTCCAGGCCTTGACCGCACGCGCCTTCGCATCGCGTTTCGCGATCTTTTTCGCGACGACTGGCGCAATATCGAAGCCGGCCTTTACAAGATGCCGATTGAGCTCCGCCGCCCGCCGTCGGTCGCAAGACTCGCGCGGCAGTCGCGCGACTACTTCGAGGATGCGGCGAAGATCGCACGACGGCGCCACGCCCATGGGCACTCAGAAGTTTTGAGCGACGACCTCAGCGAGAAATATCCGCGCTATTTCCTGCAGAATTTCCATTATCAGTCGGACGGCTGGCTGTCGGCGGCGTCGGCCGAACGCTACGGCATGCAGGTCGAAACGCTGTTCACCGGCGCGGGCGCGGCGATGCGGCGGCAAGCGCTGCCGCTGATCGGCCGCGCCATCGGCGACCGCGATCCGGCGCGCCTTGACTATCTCGATCTTGCCTGCGGCGACGGCGGCTTCACGCAAGGCGTGCTCGACACCTGGCCTGCCTTGCGCACGACAGCGCTCGACCTTTCGCCCGCCTATCTCGGCAAGGCGCGCGCCACGCTCGCCGGCCATCGCCAGTTGCGCTTTGTCGAGGCGAAAGCGGAAGCCACGGGTTTGGCCGAAGCGTCGTTCGACGTCGTCACGGCGGTCTATCTCTTCCACGAATTGCCGCCGAAAATCCGGGTCGAGGTCGCGGTGGAAATTGCACGCCTTCTAAAGCCCGGCGGCGCGCTCATCCTCGTCGATACGATCCAGTATGGCGACGAGCCGGGCTTCGACACGCTTCTTGAAGCGTTCCCGCGCGCCTTTCACGAGCCTTATTATGACAGCTATTGCCGCCTCGATCTGGCGGCGCACTTCGCTGCGGCNNGGCTGGAGAAAGGGGAGGAGAAGATCGCGTTCCTCACCAAGGCGACGGCGTTCTTGAAGCAATAGCCGCATCCTTCGTGAGGCGCGCCTTTTTCCGGCCGCACCGCGAAGGGTGGGCCGCGGAATGCAGCCGCCGGGCGCTTACTGCGGCTGCTCAAGCTTCAACGTGTCAACCGCNNTCGGGCTGCATGCCTTCAAGGAACCGGCGGATGGCGTTGGCGCTTGCGGCGGGCGCTTCCTCCATCGGGATGTGCCCGACATTGTCGAGGATGACGACGTCGGCGTTCGGCAGTTTTTCGTCGAAGGTCGCCGCGGCGCTCGCGAAGATCAGTTTGTCCTGCGCCCCCCACAAGAGCAGCGAGGGCGCCGTGATCTCGGAAATGCGGTCGAAATATTCGGGCTCGCGCGGGGCCTCGGCGCGGATGGCGCTGGCGCGGCGATTGCCCGGAAAGCGCAAGAGCTCCCAATAGCGGTCGACCATCGCGTCCGTCACGATCGAGGGATCGGCGACGGTGTCCTGCAGCGATTTTTCAACGAGGTTGCGCGGCGTGATCTGACTCAATAGCGGGCGCAGCACCGGATTGCGCAACAGGCGAAAGCCGAGATTGAGCGGCGACGCCGTTTCGCCCGCGCGCAAGGGCGCGCCGGCCGCGTCGATGAGGATCAGGCCTTCGACGCGCTCGGGATAAGCGAGCGCATAGCGCCACGCGACCCAGCCGCCCATCGAATTGCCGCCAAGGTAAAAACGGTCGAGCCGCGCGGCGTTGGCGACGGCGTTCAGCGCCTCGAACATGCCGGCGGCGGAATAATCGTCGCGCGGATGCGGGCCGGTGAGGCCGTGCCCTGGCTGGTCATAGGTGATGATGCGGTACTCGCCGGCAAGTTCGGCGATCATCGGTTCAAAGGTGTGAAGGCTGGCGTTCGATCCGTGCAACAGGATGATCGCCGGGCAGTCGCGGCAGCCTTCATCGCGCCAGTGGACGCGCATCCCGCCCGCGCCCTCAGCGAAGGAGACGGCAGGCCCGCCATATTTCGCGATCATCTCCGCGCGGTCGGCGTCCGGCGTTCGAAGGGCAAGGAACGCAACAGCGAGAACCGCCCCGAGGCCGGCGAGCGCGGCGAGAAAGTTTCTGATCATTTCGAACTCTTTCGGGCTTTGCCGTCGCCGATTTGCGCCCGGTGGCGGAGCGCATGGTCAGCGAGGACGCAGGCCATCATCGCCGCGCCGACGGGGACGGCGCGAATGCCGACGCAAGGATCATGGCGGCCCTTGGTCGAGATCTCCGTCTCCTCGCCGCCCGCGGTGATGGTGCGGCGTGGGGAAAGGATCGACGAGGTCGGCTTCACCGAGAAGCGCGCGACGATATCTTGTCCGGTCGAAATGCCGCCGAGAACGCCGCCGGCGTTGTTGGAGAGGAAATGCGGCTTCTTCTTTCGCATGCGGATTTCATCGGCGTTTTCCTCGCCGGTCAGCTCCGCCGCGCGCATGCCAGCGCCGATCTCGACGCCCTTCACCGCGTTGATCGACATCATGGCGCCGGCAAGGTCCGCGTCGAGCTTGCCATAGACCGGCGCGCCGAGGCCCGCGGGAACGCCTTCGGCCACAACTTCGATAATCGCGCCGAGCGAGGATCCGGCCTTGCGCGCCTTTTCGATCGCCGCTTCGAACGCCGCGGCCGCGACAGGATCAGGACAAAAGAACGGGTTCCTCGCCGTCTCCGCCCAGTCGAAGCGGGCGCGGTCGATGGTTACCTTGCCGACTTGCGTGAGGCAGGCGCGGATGACAACGCCGCCCGTCACCTGCGCAAGGACCTTTTCCGCGACCGCGCCGGCGGCGACACGGGCCGCCGTCTCGCGCGCGGAAGAGCGCCCGCCGCCGCGATAGTCCCTGAGGCCGTATTTGGCGTCATAGGTGAAGTCAGCATGGCCGGGGCGGTATTTGTCGCGGATGTCGGCGTAATCCTTCGTCCGCTGATCGACATTGCGGATAAGGAGGCTGATCGGCGTCCCCGTGGTGACTTGCCCGCCGGTGCGATCGTCCTCGAAGACGCCGGACAAGATCTCGACCGCGTCCGGCTCGCGCCGCTGGGTGACGAATTTCGACGTGCCCGGCTTTCGCAATTCCAGCGCCGCCTGGATGTCAGCGGCGTCGAGGCGGATGCCGGGCGGACAGCCGTCGATGACGCAGCCGATCGCGGGCCCGTGGCTCTCGCCCCAGGTCGTCACGCGGAAGAGGTGGCCGTAGGTGTTATGCGACATTGGGTGGCGGCGTTACGCTTTGTCGGCGGACATCGACCACCTATAGAATGATCCGCCTGCGGTTTGGAAAGCCCGATGAGCCTTAAATCCATCATCCCCCCCTCGCCATCGGCGGAGGCTTATGCGGCCGATGAGGATCAGGGCGAGGTTTTCACGCTGGAAGAGCCGCTGGCGCTGTTCGCCGACTGGTTCACGCTGGCGAAGAAGAAGGAAGTCAACGATCCGAACGCCATGACGCTGGCGACCGTCGATGCGGACGGGCTCCCCAATGCGCGCATGGTGCTTCTCAAGGATATCGACGCGCGCGGGCTGTCGTTTTTCACGAACCTTGAAAGCGCCAAGGGGCGGGAGCTCGCCGCCCATCCGAAGGCGGCGCTCGTCTTCCACTGGAAGTCGATCCGGCGACAGGTGCGTTTTCGGGGGTCCGTAGAACGTGTCCCGGACGCCGAGGCCGACGCCTATTTCGCGACCCGCGCCAAGGGCGCGCAGATCGGCGCCTGGGCCTCGCCGCAGTCCCGGCCGATGGAAGGCCGCTTCGCGCTTGAAAAAGCGGTCGCGCGCGAGACCGCGCGCCACGGTTTGGGCGCAACGCCGCGCCCGCCGCACTGGTCGGGCTTCCGGCTTGTCCCCGTTGAAATCGAGTTCTGGGTCAACCGGCCGTTCCGGTTGCATGACCGTCTGGTCTATCGGCGGGACGGCGCTTCTGGCGCCTGGCGGACGGAACGTCTTTATCCTTGAGGGCGCGAAGCGATAACGGCGATCACCTGTTTGCATCGCGCCTTGCCGATCTTTGCGGGCGCGGGTTGCGACGCAGAACCGGGATCCAATTTCGCTGCACGCCGCTCTAACTGAGCGCGCGAAAGCGCGCCTCCAGCGTCGGCTCGCCGTCGCAGGTGACGGCCCCGGTGCGCACGAGGCGAATGAGATGCGCGAGCACGTTGAGCGCCGCAGCGCCGTGGAGGCGTCTGTCGATGTCAGCATAGACGGCGGCGACGATTTCCCGAACGCCTGTCTTCCCGTGACGCAGTTGCTCCATGATCTGGCCGTCGCGCATCAGCCGGTGCGTCTTGATCGCGCGCACGAAGGGGCGTGGCCGGTCGATCGGCGCGCCGTGCGTCGGGAAATAGCGCGCGTCGTCGCGGGCGAGCAGCTTGTCGAGACTGGCGAGATAATCGCCCATGTCGCCTTCCGGCGGGGCGACGACCGTCGTCGACCAGCCCATGATGTGATCGCCGGTGAAGAGCGCCTTCTCCCCGGCGAGCGCAAAGCAGAGATGATTGGAAAGATGCCCCGGCGTCGCGACGGTTTCGATCGTCCAGCCGGCGCCGGAAACAAGGTCGCTGTCCCGCAAGATCGCGTCAGGCCGGAAGCCAAGGTCCGCGCCTTCTTCCAGCGCCGGCGCGCCCTGTCCTGTTTCGACGGAGGGATGCGGGCCTGCGCCGAGAACCGGCGCGTTGACGCGCGCGGCGAAAGCTCGCGCGCCGCCGCAATGATCCTTGTGCGTATGCGTGATGAGGACATGGCTGACGCGCGCCGGCCCGATCGCTGCGACAAGCGCTGCAAGATGCGCCGGATCATCCGGGCCCGGATCGATGACCGCGACAGGCCCTTTTTCGCCGCCGACGATATAAGTCCCGCTGCCGGTGAAGGTGAACGGCCCTGGATTTTCGCAGATGACGCGGCGGATCAGCGGCGACAGCCTGTCGGGACGCCCGTATTCGAACGACACGTCCTTGACAAAGGGGATGCCCGCCAAGGCGTCAGGCCTTCAACCGCGCATCGATAAGGCCCGCGAAAGCGTCGGCGATGCCGCGCATCGCCTTCACCTTGTCAGGCGCTGAGAGCGCGGATGGCGGGCCCATATCGGTCTTGTTGGCGTCGACGACGTAAATCCGTCCGTCCTCGCGGTTTCGCAGGACGTCGAGGCCGCCGAAGTCGAGCGCCATCGCGCGGGCGAACTCGCCGATTTTCGCCTGCTCGTCTTTCGACAGCATGGCGTCGGCGGGCGCGAGATCGACGCGGTGGTTCTCGTTCGAAAACCGCAAATCTCGGGTCCGGCGTTTCAGGTAGACGAACGGCGCCTTGCCGCCGACGACCGGCGTTCGGATGTCAATGTATTCGCGCCCATCAAACGTGTTGTCGATGAGCCGCTGATAGACGCGGTCGCCCCGCGGCTGCGCGAGCGGGCACTCGACGATGCGCCCGTCATGCTTGCCGTTGAGTTCCGATTTCTCGACCGCGACGCCGCGATGCGTCAGGGGATCAACGCTGAGGGAATAACCGAAAACTTCCTCGAAGACGCGGCCGACGACGCTCTTGCGGATGTCATGGCAGCCGACATTGAACGCAGGTTTGTTCGAGGGCGCGGACAGCGGCGCGGTGCGAAAATCGCGATCCTCGAAATAGAAATGAAGATCGGCCTCAAGGGGATCATCGACGATCTTTACGTCGGCGAGCTGGCAGACCGGCCAGATCGCGTAATAGCTGCGCGGTTTTTTCGGAAAGAAGGAAATGCGGGCCCGCGGCTCGCGCCCTTTGAGGACCCGGCTCGCCCGGATGCCCTGAACGAGGCCGATGAAGGAGGCGACGCGCAGCGCATCCCGCCAGAATTCCGGACTCCAGCGGATGACAGCGCCGGTTTCCTTCGCGACGATGCCGCCGCCGCTGAATTNNGAATTCGAAATCGGAAAAAAACGTCATACCCGCCTTAGACCCGCGCCTTTGCCGGCCCGTCGCCCTGAACCGCCCTTCAATATGGCTTTTTCCCGCCTGACAAGGAAATAAACTCCTCGCGAGAGTTGCCGGTTCCGGCCTGCGGCGAAAGGCCTTGTCCTTGCGACGTCCCGGGCGATGTGTGCCAATCGTAAACAAAGGGTTAAGGCGCTTCTTGCCGGGCTCTGGGCGTTGTCGGGCGCTGCGGGCGCGCGAGGCCCCGAAGGCTCGGCCGGCGGGCTCGCCATCGGCGAGGCCCATGGCGGCATCGCCGACGAGGCGTTCGTGATCGCGCCGCCCCATTATCTCTATGTCGTTGAAAAGGAACCGGGCAGCTTCCTCGACTGCGGCGAGGGGCAGGAGACCCGGGCGACCGACGACGCGGGCCGGGACGCCGCGGCGCTGTCGTGCGGCGTCACCCTCACCGAGACGATCGTCATCCCGGCCGCCTCGGCGAGCGCGCGCATCATCGTCCATTATTAAGGCCTATCGCGGCGAAAGCGGGCGTCGCGCCCGCAACCCGCAATCAAAACACCCGCCATCGTGACCCGATTCAAGCGCTCGCAACGCGCTGCTGCGCGCCCTTAAGCGCCGCCGCCGCGGGAGCCTGCGCCGCAAAGAAAAAGGGCGGTCCGAAGACCGCCCTTCTCCGCCCTCTGATCCCCTCTCGGGAAACTAGAACACCATGTTGATGCCGACGCCCCAGCGGCGCGGCTCCAGCAGGAAGAGGTTGGTGAAGTTGCCGGCGCCCTGGCCAGAACCGAAGGCGCCGGTGACCGAGTCTTCGTCCGTGACGTTCTGCATGAAGACGCGCGCCGACCAGTTGCCTTCGGTCGGCCCGAATTTGATCTGGGCGTTCACATAGGCGTAGGAATCGACGTTATCCTGCTGGGTGTTGAAGACGTTCGTGAAGAACTCCGTCTGGTAGTAAGCGTCGACGCGCGGCGTCAGCGAGTAGTTTTCGCCGACCGCGAATTCGTACTGCAAGCCGCCCGCGATCTTGAACTCCGGCGAGCCCGGAAGCTCGTTGCCCGAAAGGTCCTGATCGACGCCGCCGACAACGGCGTAGCCGCGCGTGTTGCCGAACGCTGCGTTGATCGAGCCGATATTCGCGGCCAACTGTTCGCAGCTTGAGAACGCGCCGACGCCGGCGACGCCGCCGAGCCCGCCAATCAGCGGGTTCAGCGCGGCGAACGGCCCGGCGAGGAGCGTGCCGCCATTTTGGAGGAGCAACGCCGGCGCGCCGGCGTTGCGGGTGATGACGCAATCAAGCGAATTCGACAGGTTCGACACCAGTTCGGCGTTCGCCGCGCCCGCCGTCGGGTTGCGGCCGTCAAATGTCGAGAAGGCGCCGACTTTCGTATTGAGGTAGGAGGCGTTGAGGTTGGCGATCAACCGGTCGGTCGGGCGCCAGACGAATTCGCCTTCAAGGCCCCAGATCGTCGCGTCGATGTTGTCGTTGACGGAGGTGTTGTTGATGATCCGCGAAATCTGCAGGCCGGAATAATCGTAATAGAAGCCGGTCAGGTTCGCTTGCAGGCTGCCGCTGAGGTTCGTCTTGATGCCGGCCTCATAGGCCTTGATGATTTCCGGATCGAACGTCGGGGCGACCACCGTTGATGTCGACGCCGGGTTGAAGCCGCCCGGCTTGTAGCCGCGCGTCCACGATACATAGACCTGGACGTCGTCCGTCGGCGTCCACTGCAGGACGCCCCGGCCGGTCAAAGCGTTGAAGTCGCCTTTCGAAACGCGGAAGTCCTGAACGCCGCCGGTCGGGTCGCCGGGGCAGGATTGCGGTTCGGCCGCCGGTCCCGGCGTCGTGCATGGCACGGCCGGATTGGCGTCGAGAATGTCGCGCACCGACGGCGTGCCGAACGGCACGAGCGCCAGAAGGCCGGCGTTCGACGCGGAGGTCAGGAGCGCTTCACGTTCGAGGGCGCCCTTCGTGTCCCAGTTATAGCGGATGCCGCCAGTGAGCTTCAGCGTGTCGGTGATATCGACATAGATTTCGCCGAAGGCGGCCGTCGATTCCAGGGATACGTCTTCAGAGTCGTTGTAGAAGTAGGGAACGAAGAAGCTGTAGCCCGTCGTCGCCGCGTTCGGGATGCCGGCGCCGATGGCCGAGAGCGTGCCGGCGGTGTAAGCGAAATAGTCGAGGCCCGTGGTGTTGACGCCGTAGTCGGCGAAACCGTCCGAGCGCGAATGGCTGACGCCGACGAGGAAGTTAAAGCGGCTGTCGAAATCGGTCGTCACGATGCCTTCCGCCGACCAGTAATCAGTCTCGCCGATTGAAAGGTCCGTCGCCTGGAAGTTGGTCGAGCGGCTCTGGATGTTGCCGCCGATGACGCCGACGCGGCCGTCAGGTCCGGTGATGCCGACGTCGAATGACGACAGCGGGAAGCTGACCGGGCCCGCAGGTCCGCCCGTCAGATTGCAGACCGCCGGCAGCCCGCCGAACGCAACGGGGGCGCAGATCACCGCAGGCCGCGTCAGCTCGGGGCCGACGCCGCCGTCGAAGTCCGTGCGCGTCGCGATTTTCGAGTTGCCCCAGCCGCCGGTGAACTTGGCCGAGAAGTTTTCGAAATCGTGCTTGGCGGTGACCTGGAAGATCGTTTCTTCCGCATCGTATTTCGGCCGGAAATCAACGTTCACTTCGCGCAGACCGAGCGGCTGCTGCGTGCTGAGCTGCGGCGTGTTGATGTTGAAGAGGCCATAAGCGGCTGCGGCGGGGTTGCTGGTCAACGAAACGAAGGTCGCGCCCGAAACGTTCGAGAAGAACGTCCCGCGCAGGTCCTGGCGGCCGAATTCGAGCGGACCGTTCGGGTCGCAGCCGAGCAGCGGCGAAAGCGGTCCTTCGGTGCACGCCTGTTTCTGATAGCGCGCCCGGTTGTCGTCCTCGCGCATGTAGCTTGCGACGACATCAATCGTCGTGTTGTCGGTCGGCAGCCAGCGAGCCGAGCCGCGCAGCGCATAGATGTTGCGGTCGTCGATGTCGCGGCCGTCGAACAGGTTCTCCGTGTAGCCGTCGCGCTGGATGACCGTGCCAGCGAGGCGCACGGCGAGCGTGTCGCTGAGCGGCACGTTGAGCGCGCCTTGGGCCTTCACGGAATTGAAGTCGCCATATTCGGCGTCGGCGTAGCCCGAGACGCCGTCGGTCGAGGCCTTGTTGGTGATGACGTTGACGACGCCGCCGGTGGCGTTGCGGCCGAACAGGGTGCCCTGCGGGCCGCGCAGGATTTCAAGCCGCTCAATGTCGAAGAACTCGGTTTAGAAAAGGCGCGGCGCGTTGACGTAGAATTCGTTGAGGTGGATCGAGGTGGAGGGTTCAGTCGTCGCGCCGACCGCGAGCGCCCCGACGCCGCGGATAGAGATCGACGAGCCCGTGAACTGCGTGCGCGAGAACGCGAAGTTCGGGATGTTGAACTGGATGTCCTGGAAACTTTCGAGCTGGCGCGCGGCAAGGTCGTCGCCGCTGAACGCCGACACGGCGATTGGAACGTCCTGAACGGACTGTTCCTGGCGCTGGGCGGTGACGACGATCTCGTCGTCGATCGACTGCGCGAAGGCGCCGGTCGCCGAAATCGCGCAGACCGCAGCGCCGCACAGCAGACGGCCGGTCATGGTCTTGCGACCGATGGACACGCTCATGAAGGTAACCCCTTGGTTTGCGCCCCTCCCTGACGGGGCAAGATGAACCACCGGCGCAATTGGCTTCACGCCGGCGTTACCGTCACTCATTGCGCGTCTTTACGAGAGGGTAAAGTAAACGCCGCCTATCGGGTTCAAGCGGCGATGACACAGTCGCAAAATTACAACAAGCGCCAGGGAGCTGTCGACTTCGCCGGCTCGGTTTTGCTGCATCGCAGCATGCCCCGCCGCGCCGGCGACGCCGGTGGCTATGAACATTCCCATATTGAAATCCGCTTCGAAAATCCGGACGGTTTCGGCCGGCGCCGGACGCGCTGCAGCGCCAAGGGCGAGGGCTTGACGCTGCTGAAGGCGGCACGAGGCGAAGACAGGCGGGCGCGTCCAAATCGACGAAACGGGTAGGCATGATGGGCGACGGCGGCGATCAGGGGGCCGACAAGGCGAGGCGGGAAAGCGCAAAAAAACACTGCGAATGGATGATCGGCGTTCTTGTGGTGATCGCAACGGCATCGCTCGACCCTTTCGGATTGAGTTCGGTTCTCGAACACCGCTCGCGCGAGGTCGCGGTCCGCGCCCTTGCTCCGTTTTATGAGGCGGATGCGCGCGATGAAGTCGCGGTCGTCCTGGCGGACGACGATTATCTCGAAAAGCTCGGCGAACCCTATCCCTTCTCCAGGGCGTATTTCGCGAGTATTTTCAGTGAGGTGCTCAAGGCCGATCCGGCGGGCGTATTTCTGGACTTTCACTTGCCGCCCGGCCGCGACCCTCTGGGGTCGGAAATCCTCGCGGATTACGTCAAGACCAAGTTTTCGAACGCCGGCGGGCCCGCCGGCGCGCCAGTGCTTTTCGCCGCCGACATCGCCTCGTCATCCGAGGCGCCGGCCGATTATTCGCTCGGCGGCGCCTTGCCCCTGGCGCCCGTCCGCAGTGTCGATGACGGGCTCGCCGCCTACCCTGTGTGCATCGACGCCAGCTTGCGCGCGCAGCCTTGCGCGCCTCGCGGCGTTGACGCGGGCGAGCTTCGACGATCGGCCGCCGCCTCGTTGTTATGGGCGCTTCACTGCAGCGGCGAAAACCCGCGGCGGGCCTGCGCCAAACTCGCCAAAACGGACGCGATAGTGCTGCGGTGGCCGCGCCGGCCCGCGCAAAGCGCGACTGCGGACGGCGCGGCGTGCGAAAGCACCCCGCGCGGCTTTCTGGGCAAGCTGGGCCTTGCCGCTTCGATTTTCTGGACTGGCGTCTTCAATGACGATTTCTACGCGGCGGATCAAATCCAGCCTTGCACGCCGTTCCTGACGGTGAGCGCCGCCGATCTCGACACCATGAGCGAAACCGCGCTGCGTGAGGCGTTCGAGGGCCGCGCCGTGTTCATCGGCGGCCACTTCGATGACGCGCCGGATCGCTTGATGTCCCCGGTGCACGGACAATTGCCAGGCGTGTTCGGCCACGCAGCCGCTTATGAAAACCTTGCGCACGCGCGGCTTTCCCTATGGGGCAGCAGCGCGCCTGTCGCCGGCGCGCCTTGGGGCGCCGCGATCAATCTTCTTGCGACCGCGCTGTTCGGACTGATCGGGGTCTGCGCCGCGTTGACGCTTTCACAGAAAATGGCGTCGGCGAAGCTTATCAGCCGGATCGGGGTAGCGGGGGCCGCTTTGGCGTTTGCGCTTCTCGTCGCCATTGTTTGCGGTCTTGCCTTGCCGATCGTCTGCGGGCTCGCGCCATCGTCCTTTTACGGACACTTGACCGTTGCGGTCTCGGTCGGCTTTGCGATGCTGGTCGAGGCGAATTCGATCTGGTTCACCAATGCCGCGCTCAAATTCCGGCGATCGATTGCGGGTATTTCGGCGGGGACGCGTGCAAGCCGCCCCCGGCCGACACGCAGGGGTGACAAAGGTCAATTGTTAAAATAGTGTAACTGAGCACGCCGATTAAAAAGGGGACTTTTATGGCGAACTTCATTGCAATCGCGGCGATTACACTGGCGCTCGCCGCACCGGCGGCGTCGGCCGATAAGGTGCTGGCCAAGGCCGGCCCGCCGCGCGAAGTCACAGGGTTCGTCGCGGGAGAAGTGGCGCTCTACGATTCCTCGATGAAGCGCGTGCGGTCGGTGCCGCCCGCCTCGCTTGTCGGCGTCAAGTCGGCGCGCAAGCATGAAAAGCTGCCGTTTTACGCTATTATTCTCGACGGCGTTTCGTATTGGGTGATCGAATCGGCGCTGACCTTCAAGGATGCGCCGCGGACCGACGCCGTTCCGTGCGCGAAGGTCGCCGGCGCGATTCCGGTCGGCGAAGGCTCGACGATGGGCAACAACACCAAGCAGTGCGTCCAGGCGCCGGCCGAGGGCGCCGCCAAACCGAAATAACAAGCGCGACCGAATCGCAGCGGGGGGACCATGGAACCAGTTAAATTTGCGTGGGCCGTTCTTGGAACGCTGGGCGCAGCCTCCTGCAGCACGACGCAAGGCAGTTCCGCCTCGTCGTTCGCCGGCCTCGGCACGAATTTCAAGCCTGCTTACCTGACGTTCGACGGCACGTTTTACCAGACGCTCGATATGAGCCAGGTGAGCGCCGGCCACTACGCGTTTTCGGAGAAGGACGCTGCGACGCTGGCGTTGAAGCGCGATCCGGGCCGGGCTCGCGGCTTCATCGGCGTCGCGCACTCCTCGATTTTTCAGACGGACGGCTCGACGCGAAATCTCGTCATCGATCCGGCGGTGACGGCGCCGCTCGATAAGCTCAAGTCGGACTTGATCGCCGCATGGGGCGGCCCGGCGCCTGACATCAAGCTATTTGTCGCCGCGGAGCGGTCTTATCACGGCCAGGCATACCCTGAAAACTTCATTGTCTTGCCGATCGGCGCGTTGATCGACGTCACCATGCCGGCGGCAGGATCGCCGGCCGGGGACGAAGGCGAAATCGCCGCTTTCATGGCGCATGAGCTCGCCCACATCCTGCTTGGCCATTACAAACGCGTCGAGGAGACGGACGCCCGCCGCAAGCTGAACAACTCGGCTTCAGCGCTGACGCTCGCCGGCATCGCCCTTGACGGCGGCAAGTTCGAGAAGCGCGGCGATCAATATCAGTTCGTCATGTCGAACGAAAAGGAATCGCAGGCGCTCATGCAGCGCGCGATGATCTATTCGGCGCTCGCGTCCGAGACGAACGCGCTATTTACGGCGAGTCAGAGCCGCGAGCAGGAAGACCATGCGGATCTGCTCGCGGCCGATCTGCTTGCGCGCGCCGGCTACCAGCCGACCAAGCTTTCAGACTTCCTGCAGCGCAGCTCAAGCGGCCAGCAGAAGGCCGAGCTGGCGCTCGACCAGATGAGCGCGCAGCAAAAACTCCTCAATCAGCAGCTCGCGCAATCTCTCGGTGCGGGAAAAGGCAACAATTGGCTCGATCTCGGCGCGGGGCTTGCGGTGTCGGCGTCGGTCAATTTGCGCGATCGCCTGTCGCAGTCGCACCGCTCGACGGACAAGCGCCGCGAAAATCTGAACGGCTATCTGACGCGGATGACGGAAGCGAGACTTGCTGAAACAGACGGCGCGGACGCGACGACCGAGTCCTACCGGAAGTCGCTGCTTGGCGAAAATGCGCCGACAAACGCAGCGCTCTCTAAACTCAAGGCCGGCCGCGCGAAATCTCTGATCGAGGCTTATGCGGCCGCGTTCGACGCGGACCGCCAACTCGCCTCCCTTGATGCGGCGGCGATAGCAAGCGCCAAGTCGGGCCTTGAAAGGGCGCGAAAGCTCGGCGGCGCGCGCGAGCCGGAAATCCTCGCCATCAGCGCCCGCTATCATGCNNCCGGCCGCGCTGATCTTGCCGTGCGCGACCTTGAGACTGCGGTGAAGCTGGACGGGGCGGCGCCGATGATGTTCGCGCAGCTGTCGTCGGCGTATTTTCTCGCGAATAATGTCGATAAGGCTCTCGCCGCCATCGTTGAAGGCGAAGAGCTGACGGGCACCAACGCGCCATTTTTTCCGCTGCGGATTGAGTACCATTTCCGCCGCAACGAGTTCGCTGAGGCGCTGCGATTTAACGCGGAGTGCCAGAAGACAAGGGCGGACGGCCTGAAGCAGAAATGCAACGAGGCGATCGCCCCGGTCAACGAAGCGATCCGGCTCGAGAACGAGCGCAAGTTCAAGGAAAATCAGCGCCAGCTGCAGCAAAATCCGCTGAACGAGCTGTTCAAGAAAAAGCCCAAGCAGAATTGATTATCGATGGCTCCTCGCGCGCCTGAAACGCCTTCTTGGAACGTCAACTCCCGGCGCTCGACGGCGCGCGCCCGTCAATCGATCGGAAAGGGGATTTTGGAGGCGGAATAACGCCGCTGGTAAGGCCCAAGGCGACAGCATGTTCCCGCGTGCGAGCGCCGAGTTTCTTTTTCGCGGTCGCAACATAAAGGTGAACCGTGACTTGGGCGAGTCCGAGGTCGCTCGCGATCTGCTTGAGGACATGACCGGCCGCAAGGGCGGAAAGGCAATCCTTTTCCCGGTTTGTCAGAGAGGTGTTTTGAGACAAAGACATGGTCGCAAATGACATGGATCTTTCCCCTGATTGCAAAGAGTTGATAAGCGACAGGATTGCAGTATCGGGCGCTGCAAGGCATCTGCACTTATCGGCAGAAATAGGCAGAACCCGGTTTTTGTTGAGAAAATTGGGCGGTTCGAGGGGAGAGCATGACGGGCGAGGTTTCAAACAGCCACGGCGATCGGCGACGGGGCGTGTCGGCTTCACGCGCCAAACTCAATCAGGCCCTGGCTGCCAGCGACCTGCCGAAAAAGACACAAAGCGCATTGGCGGATCGGATTGCAGACATTGAACGACTGGATGCTGCGCCAAAGGATCTTGTCAGCCGGGTTTTCAGGGGCGTGCCGGTCGACGCCCAATCGGTGGAGCGGATCGCCCGCGCGCTGAAGGTGCCTGCCGATTCTCTATACGAGGAATCGTCGTCGTCGCTGGCGACGCCGATAAGGCCGGTCGCATTCCAGGAATGGCTCGCCGCCGCGATCAAGACAGCGGGCCCGAGACGGCTTGCGGCCGGACTAGCCCTGGCCGCAGCGGGCATTGCCGGCGCGGGATTCGTCGTCCGCCCCGAGTCGCGCTGCGCAATCGCCGAGACTTTTGCGCCCCCGAGGGTGAGTGAGGGCAGGCTCGGCGTCCTCATTTCGGGTTTTGACAGGGACCAATCCAATGTGGCGCAAGAGATCATCGCCTCGGCCTTCGCCGGCGATTCGCGTCTGGCGTCCGACGTTGAGATAATTCGCACCTGCCGCAAATTCTCGCCGCCGCACGCCGGCAACGTCACCATCGGCCGACTGCGTTTGCGCCTCGATGCGCAGCGACTGATGCGAAAAGCGCATGCCGATATCCTGATCTGGGGCGAGGTGCGGGAGGGCGAGGCGAACGCGCGCATTGTTTCGACCCGCAAGGCGCCGATCGCCGCGACGGAGCTTGGTGAACGGATCGTCCAGGTTGACGAAATGGAAATCATGGCTCCGGTGTCTCTGGCAAAGCCTTATGCCGGACTGCCGGACCTCAAACGTCTTGCAATCGACATGATGGCGCCAGCCGGCGAAGGCGACGCAGAACGTCGGGCAAGAGTGCTGGCGACGCTTGAGACGGCGACCGACTGGCTGGACGCTTCAATTGTCGCCGACCGCAACTATCTGCGCAGTCTTGGCAAGAATCAGCGCGCATCGCAGTGGGGCGCCCTCAACGCGCAACTATGCTACAAGTACCGGGTTCGCGGCGAGGCGAAGATGGAGAAGTCGGACTTCCTCGAAGCCGACCTGCATTGCCGGGACGCGCTTTCGCAGCTCAGCAAGGAACACGCGCCGACCGAATGGGCGACCGTTATGTCGAACCGCTCGGCGATCCCGATGCGCCTCGCCCTGTTCGCCGGTGACGTTGAGGAGCGTCTTCGCCTGGTTTCGGAGGCTGAATCAATTTTGACCGAAGCGCTCGCGGGCCTGCCCGAAACTGGCGCCGCGATGCAGCGGGCGACGGCTCAACGCCTGCTCGCCGGCGTGTTGATCTATCGAACGGAAGTTGAAACAGATCGCGGCGATATGGCCGCCGCCGAAACGAATTTCGCAAGGGCGCTCGAATTGACCGATGACGCGCTTTTGTACATCGATGGCGAATCGAATCCGCAAGCGTTCGGTCATCTGCATCAGAATGTCTGCGTCGGCCTTTATCGCCGCGCGATGCGGACAGGCGGCGAAACGGCGATGCCTGACCTCGAAGAGGCGATCCGCCGCTGCACGACCGCCCGCGATATGTTGCCGATCAACGAGTCGCCGCTTGACTGGGGCATGATCCAGAACAACCTCGCCGTTTCGAACGCTATCAAGGCGACTTTTGCAAACGAGCCGGCGGCGCTGGAAGCCGCCATCGCGGAGTTCGATCGCGCCAAAGAAGCCTACCGCCATGACCTCTATCCGGCCAAATGGGCGGAAGTCGAAGTCAACCTTGGCGAATTGCACTGTAATCTCGCCCGCTTGAAAAAGGACGCCGCCCCGATCGAACCGGGCCTTGCGCATGCCGAAGGCGCGCTCGTCGAATTCATGCGCTTCGGCGTTGACGCTTATGCGAATTACGCCCGCGCCGTCATCTCGAACCTGCAGGCGTGCCGGGCTGACGTCGGCGCGTGCAAATGTTCGGAATAACGCGCGAAACGCTGCGATGGTCGCCGTCGGCGATTGTCGCGGCCAAGGCGTGGACGCCGCTCAGCTGCGTTCGCTAATTTTCTGGCTGATTTCTCCAACGCGATTATAAATCCCGAAAAGGACAATGTAGATTTCGCAAATAAATCGCCAGAAGATGATGGCGATCACGCCTCCGATAGGGGCCGCGATAAGCATTCCAAGTCCCGCGCCGAAATTCATTTTGAATCCGCTGAATGCGAAAGCAAGCGTGCCGATTACGATCGCTACAATGCCGATCCAGT
>FSSH01002125.1_pt1 | contig 23021 bp, 17 predicted proteins | sample 1166101 | NCBI WGS metagenome assembly FSSH01 (sample SAMEA32972668, study PRJEB13176) | freshwater metagenome | biome: Drinking water system; feature: Biomass in drinking water that filtered by 0.45 um membrane; material: drinking water | place: USA | collected 2012-12-20 | depth 0 m | reverse complement strand
TTTAACCAAGGCAGACCTGACCCGCAGCGACGACAATCAGATTAACGATTGGGATTTTCCGGACAGCAAAAAAATCGGCGATTTAACGATTGAACTGCATTACCGCTTCGAGCCGGGGCATGATGAGGATGGGGTGACGGCCATCGTGCCGGTGCATCAGCTCAATCAAATCCGCCAAGCGCCATTCGATTGGCTGGTACCTGGCATGCTGGAAGAAAAGGTCACGGCTTTGATTAAGTCGCTGCCCAAGCATCTGCGTAAGCATTTCGTGCCGGTGCCTAACACTGCCAAGGCTTGTCTGGAAATCGAACCGGATTTTAAGGGCTCGTTGTTCGAATGGTTGAGTGGCCGCTTGCGCAAATTGACTGGCGAATCGATACCGCTGAACGAATGGCAGCCTGATGCCTTGCCGGATCATTTAAAAATGAATTTTCGCATCGTCGATGATCATGGTCGGGCCTTGGGTTATGGCCGCAATCTGGCCAAATTGCAAGCAGACTATGCGACGAAGGCCGGCGACAGTTTCGATAAGCTGGCGCAGGAAGAGATGAACCACACCGGATGTATTGCCTGGGCGTTTGATGACTTGCCGGAGACCTGGCAGTTCATGCAAAAAGGTCAGACCTTTATCGGTTTTCCGGCGATTGTCGATGAAGGCGAAACGGTGGGGGTGAAGATTCTCGATACCCAGCAAAAGGCCGAGTTGGCCCATTTTGACGGTTTGACCAAGTTGTTTCAATTGCAATGCCGGAAGGACGCGCAGTATTTGTTAAAAAACAGCGGCGTCCAGGCTACTTTGCAATTGGCGTATAACCAATTGCCCAAGCATCCTTTATTGCCGGCGCGGCTGGGCGGCGACTTTAAGGAGGATCTACTATTCTTGGTGTTTAGTAGCGTGTTCGTTGCGGATAGCACGCTCCGCAGTCAAGCGCAGTTCGAAGCGGCGCTGACGGCTAAAAAGTCGACGCTGGTCACGGTCGGCAATCAAGTGGGCAAGCATGTCACGGAAATCATGGCAAACTACCAGACGGTTAAGCAGCGATTGAAACAGCCCGGTGTGGTAGCAAGCTTGCGAGAGGATCTGGAAAAGCAATTAAGCTTGCTGCTATTTAGCGGCTTCTTACGGTACACGCCGTTGGCGCAGCTCCAAGCGATTCCGCGGTACTTGAAAGCCATGGAATGTCGCTTGGATAAACAAAAGCCCGATTCGGCGGATATCCAAGGTTTGCACAGACTGTCTCAACGCTTTTGGCAGCATGTCGAAAAGCAAATGAAGACTGTGGTACCAATGCCCGAGCGCGATACCTTCCGCTGGAGTTTGGAGGAATTGCGGGTGTCCTTGTTTGCCCAGCAACTGAAAACGGCTTTTCCGGTTTCGGTGCAACGGCTTGAGAAGACTTGGAACGAAAAGTTTTAATTAGCCTCTGATTCATGTGCCCACTACTTTAGGAAGCCTAAGATGATACCCATTCGAGATTCGATACCGTGCCTTACCAAGCCTTATGTGACCTGGGGCATCATGGCTATCTGCGTTGCGGTGTATGTGGTGATGCTGTTTATGCCGGACGAGATGGGCCAGCACTTTGTCTACATGTACGGCATGGTGCCGATTCGCTATTCCAATCCCGATTGGGCGTATAGCTTCGGCTTGCCGCCGGATTATTACTTATCGTTTTTTACCAGTCTATTCTTGCACGGCGGCTTCGGCCATTTGCTGATGAATATGGTGTTTTTATGGATCTTCGCGGATAACATCGAAGATTTGATGGGACATAAACGCTTTGTGGTGTTTTATGTATTGTGCGGACTGTTGGCAACTTATGCGCAATGGTACTTCTACCCAAAGATGGCGGTGCCGGTGGTGGGTGCATCGGGCGCGATTGCCGGGGTGTTGGGCGCGTATTTCTTCCGCTTCCCGCAAGCCACGGTGGTTATTTTGGTGCCGATACTGTTTTACCCGCTGTTTTTCCATGTGCCGGCGATAGCGTTTCTCGGCTTCTGGGTGATTATCCAGATCGGTGACATATTTACCGCGACTTTTTTAGATAATGTTGCTGTGGATTCGGCATGGTGGGCGCATTTGGGTGGTTTCGTCGCCGGCGCGCTGTTGCATCCGTTTTTTATCGAGAAGAAACAAGAAGAATATCAATTCTAGCCTGATGCTGACCTGCTCAAGCCGCGTTTAACAGGCAAAAAAGCAAGAAACAGTAGGGCTTTTATTTTATAATGCCGGCAGTTGGCTAACGGCTGAAAAGGCAACGAAAATCAAGGCCGTTGTCTGTGCTTGCAAAAGATTCTTCATTCATTCGAGACAAATAAACATGAAAAACCTTAATGTCGCATTGGTAAGACTGCTGCAGTTTGTAGTGTTCGCGCTGTTTACATTCATCGTACTTTTATACTTCGGTACTTTGATTCTGTTACCGCTGGATATCGTGGTACTGATTACTAAAATGCTGCACATGATCGGCATCGGCACGCTGTTTGGCGCAATTGTCGCAGTGCCTGTGGTTGCTTACATGGGTAAAATCGTCTACAGCACGCCAGGTTTGATTCAAATGATTGTCGAGAACGGCATCGATTTAGCCAACACCGGCAAACAGCGGGTTGAAGCGTTTAACAAAATTGCTGAAGCCGTTAAATAGACTGCTTAACGCAATCGTAAAAAAGGGGCTTGTTAGCCCCTTTTTTTGTGCCTGTTGGTTTGGTTCAAGGTCAATTATTTTTCCGAATATTCTCTCAAAAAGGGGAGCGGTCCGGCGGCTTGAAAAATGGCATTCGCTCCGGTAAATTCCCTTGTAGCCGGCTAGACACCAGGCTTTTATCAGCTGTCGAAATTTTTTACAGTGGCCTGTTCTGCAAGCAAACAAACTGGTTCAGTTGATTTTTTCGATTTCAATATATTAGCCGCTCAAATTCGTCAAATTAGAATGGTAAATAGCTGTTGTATCGATAAATTCGATGGTTAGCATAAATCGCTAAGTCGAGAAAATTTACAAATCACCGTTCGGCTTTTGCTTGATCTAGTCTGCGGCAATTAAAAGTCTTTTAAGTACATAAGCTTGTGTTCTCTGTGTATATTTTTTGCTTATCTTTTAACGTAAATAAATTTGTTAAATAATCATGTAAGTATGTGTAAAGCAAGGGGAAGATTATGGACGCAAAGAAAGTAGATACATCGACTAAAAGTAGAAATGACGAGCACTGTGACCACCCGTCCTTGGCCAAAGAATATGTCTCCGGCGTACCCACTGGAAACTTTATTTGCGCACAATGCGGTCGTCATCTGACGTCAATTATCAGAACATCCAAAAAGTAAAGTTTTCCAATTCCGCGCATGCCGACCGGTGTGCGCTTCCAGGTTCAAAACCTAAAATCTCCAATCATAAATTTCCGGTAACGCTCCGCTTTGGCTAGCGGTGCTTGCCAGCGTCTTGTCGTTTAGTCTCTTGAGTTATGCCTAGCGATCTGTCTGGGTTGCGCGGTTGGTCAAGCTGCATGTTGCAAAAATGTTCAAACTGGCGCAATCTTGGAAGCGTAGTACTACTGCCGGTTAGAAGGTGTGTTGACGCATATTTTTCTGACTTAGCAGGGGGCACTGATTTCAACCCCACAAGCAGCCAGTGCAGGTCAATGCGCACTGGCTTTTTTTGGACTATCAATTTTGAAGGAAAACGTTATGGCATATTGGTATCCCGACAATTCGCAGTCTATCGGCAAAACACCGCTGGTCAGGCTTAACCGCATCACTGACGGCGCTCAAATCACCTTGTTGGCCAAAGTCGAAGGGCGTAACCCTGGATATTCGGTGAAATGCCGGATCGGTGCGGCGATGATTAACGACGCGCAGCAGCGCGGTCTGCTTGGGCCCGGCAAGGAATTGATCGAGCCAACCAGCGGCAATACCGGCATCGCACTGGCGTTTGTCGCAGCAGCGCGCGGCATCCCGCTAACTTTAACCATGCCCGACACCATGAGTATCGAGCGCCGCAAATTGCTGGTGGCCTATGGTGCCAAACTGGTACTGACCGAGGGGGCGAAAGGCATGAAAGGCGCTATCGCCAAGGCGGAAGAGATCGTTGCTTCCGATCCGGAGCGCTACGTACTGTTGCAGCAGTTTAAAAACCCCGCCAACCCGCAAATTCACGAACAGACCACCGGTCCGGAAATTTGGCACGATAGCGACGGTGCGGTCGATATTTTCGTTTCCGGCGTCGGTACCGGCGGCACCATTACCGGCGTGTCTCGCTACATCAAACTCACGCAGTGCAAACCCATCGTTTCCATCGCGGTTGAGCCGGAAGCCAGTCCGGTGCTAAGTCAGTATCGTAGCGGCCAAGATATACAACCCGGACCACATAAAATTCAGGGCATAGGCGCCGGATTTGTGCCCGACGTATTGGATTTATCCATGGTCGATGCCATCGAGCAAGTCAGTAATGACGAAGCGATTGAGTATGCCCGGCGTTTGGCGCGGGAAGAAGGCCTGTTATCCGGCATTTCCTGCGGTGCGGCAGTCGCTGTCGCGGTGCGGGTGGCAAAACGGCCTGAAAATGTCGGCAAGACCATAGTGGTGGTGCTTCCGGACTCCGGCGAACGCTATTTGAGTTCTGCCTTATTCGAAGGCTTGTTCGATGCGCAGGGTGTGGCGGTCTGATTTAACGCGCGTCGATACTAATGTTTAGGGGAAAGCTGCCAGGGTTTCTGACCGTGGCAACCAGGCCCTTAAATTTGCTGGATTCGTCATTCCCGCGAAGGCTGGGGCTATTAGACCGCGCACGAATCCAGCATAGCCGCTGGGCTCCCGCCTTCCCGGGAGCGGCGGTATTTAAGTGCCGGGTTAATAATCACCAGCGATCCCTGTAGTCATATCTGGGCATGGGCCGCTGCGGGTAGCCGTAATAGTCTAACGGCGGCCGCGCAAAATAACGGGGTGGCGGCGGCGGGTAATAGCCCATTCTTGCAGGGTTATGCGTTCTAAAATATGGCCGGTAACCATGCCCATGATGGTGATGATGCCGCCTATGGTGTCCATGTCCCCAGTCATCTCCATGCGCAAAAGCCGTCCCGGAACATAACATGCCGATTAACAATACCGTTATAAGCCTGAACATATATCCTCCTTTGTTGGATTGTTTCAGTCGCGGCGGATTGTTCTCCAAATTGCTTAAAATCCTCTTAATTCCCCTGCGCTGTTTGGCAGCGAAGCAGAACAGATCGAATGCCGAATCGCACATCTTGTAAACAGTTGGCGCAAAACTCCCGAAGCGGTTAAAAACCCCGGTTTCCGTAGATCTCAGTTTTTTCGCTTGTGTTCACAACATGCCGCTTGGGAGCCCTGTCAATGCTGTCTGTGGGCAAGCGCCATAACATCGCCACATTAAAGTTTGATGAAAATGCCGATTTGAATGAACCTTGCTTGTTTGCCCGGGAATAGACGCTGCACGTAACCACAGTTTTGTCTGGTTACGGAAAATGAACCGGGCGCCAGATCATCCACACTGGAAACTGCTTGCGCCCGCACAGTGACGATGCAGCAAAAGGAATCCGGGCCATGACGCTTATCAACCAATCTAAAAGAATCATTGTGTATTCTCACGATACCTTCGGTCTGGGTAACATTCGCCGGATGTTGGCAATTTCTAAATCCCTGGTGGATGCCGATCCGAACGTCTCGGTACTGATTCTGTCCGGCTCCCCCATGCTGCATGCGTTCCGTATCCCCGATCGTATCGATTACATCAAATTGCCTTGTTTATCTCGCAACGTCAAAGGCGACTACTCGGTGAAATTCCTGGATATGGAATACGAACAAGTGCTCAGGCTGCGCAGCAACATCATTCTTAGCGCGGTGCTGGATTTCGATCCCGATTTGATTTTGGTCGATAAAAAGCCCTACGGCGTCAGCGATGAACTGGGTGCCGCTCTGCATCTCATGCAACGTCGTGGTCACCGCGCCAAACTGGTCTTGCTGTTGCGCGACATCCTTGACACTCCGGAAAGCACGATACCGGTGTGGAAGAAAAACGGTTACCACGATGCCATTCAATCGCACTACGACAAGGTATTGGTGGTCGGTTCGCCGGAGATTTACGACATGCGCAAGGAATACGAATTTCCCGACGCCAGTCATGAAAAAGTCGACTTCTGCGGCTACATAGCCCGCGAACGCAGCGACAAAAAAGCCGGTGAGATTCGCGAGCAAATCGGTTGCACCAAGGAGCGTCTGGTGCTGGTCACCGCCGGCGGTGGCGAAGACGGCTACCAATTGCTGCACAGTTATCTGGAAGGCCTGAATCGGCAGGATCTGGGCGACCACACCATGACCCTGATGATTTGCGGCCCGGAAATGTCGGAAAGCCGCCGCCATCAGCTCGAAGTTTTGGCTCGCAGTTGCCGAAATGTGGTGATTCAGGAGTTTAACACCGACATGATGGCTTGTATGGAAGCAGCCGATTTAGTGGTAAGCATGGGTGGTTACAACTCTACCTGCGAACTGTTGACCCTGCGCAAACGCGCGATTTTGGTACCGCGAGTCAAACCTTCCCAAGAGCAATGGATACGTGCGGAACGCCTGGCGCTGCAAGGTTTGGTTAGGGCCATTCATCCCAACAATCTGACACCCAAATTACTCATGGATACGGTCCGTGAAGAATTGGGGCGCACCAACGTCCATCAAAGCCGCTTATATCAAATCGATATGGGTGGACTGCCGCGTATTAGCGAATCGATCAGCGATTTACTGTATGGCAGTGCGGAAAAACCGCAAGCGCGGATCAGAGTTTCAAGCCGTAGCGTGGCAGCCGACTAAACCCTTCATCATCGAGATAACTCCTGCGGTCTGAGTAAGGCCGATAGGACAATTTTGGACTTTATAATGCAAAACCCTGGTACTCAGGCGCAAGTCGCCTACATCCTCAAAGGTTATCCGCGCACCTCGGAAACCTTTATCACCAATGAGATCCACTTGTTGGAAACTTTGGGACTAAAGCTGTCGATCTTTTCGATCAAACAGCTTGAGGGCCAAAAGCATCACGCCGTGGTCGATGCCATTCACGCGCCGGTGACTTATCTGCCGCAAGCCAGCGATTTGACTGGAAATAGCTTTTTGGCTTGGTTAATCGAAAGCCTGCCGAAATTCACGCAAAGCCACGGCCGGCTGCTCCTCAAACGCCCGGTGGCCTACCTTGGTGGGTTGCTGGAATGTTTGGGCATGAGTCTCAAGTACCGGTCTGGCAGGCTGGAATGGCCGCGCACGGTCTTCATCAAGGAGTTCCTGCAAGCCGGCTACATCGCCGAAGCGGTGTTACAGAATCCCGCTATTAGTCATTTACATGCGCATTTCTGCCACGGCGCGACGACGATTGCGATGTTCGCCAGCCGGATCAGCGGCTTGCCATTCAGTTTTACCGCTCATGCCAAGGATATTTATTTGCGCGAACTGAATCCCGGCGACTTGCTGCAAATCAAAATGCGCCGCGCCAAATTCGCGGTGACCTGTACCGGCGCCAATCAGGAACATCTGGATGCCTGTAAGGGGAGCAATATCAATGTGCATCGGATTTATCATGGCCTGGATACTGATTTGTTTGTGCCGGAGCCGCGCGAACAAGCTTTATCTGAGCAAATCCCTACGATTTTATCGGTCGGTCGTTTGGTCGAGAAAAAGGGCTTCGACTATTTGGTGAGAGCCTGCGCGATTCTGCGCGATCGCGGCGTCAAATTTAACTGCCGCATCGTCGGCGGCGCGGACAAATACGCGCAAGTCATCAAACAACTGATCGCCGACCTGGGTTTACAAGACATCGTCAGCCTGCCCGGCGCGGTAACGCAGGAAGAATTGCGCGACATTTATCAGCAAGGCAGCGTGTTCGCCCTGCCTTGTCTGGTGGTAGATAACGGCGATCGCGACGGCATTCCTAATGTCTTGGTGGAAGCAATGGCGATGGAAATGCCGGTTATCTCAACCGACATTTCCGGTATCCCGGAATTAATTCAGGACCAGGTTAATGGTTTATTGGTCCCCGAAAAAAATGCCGAAGCGATGGCCGACGCGATCGAGCGCCTGCTAAGCGACCGCGACTTGCGTTTGCGCCTGGGCCAAGCCGCAAGGCAAACCGTCTGCCGGGACTTTAATTCCCGCCACACCACAGTGGCATTAAAAAACCTGTTCGACGCCTGCCTGCAAGGGCAAACGGTGGAAGCCCATGTCTGTTGCGCTGAACACTCTTAATCCAGATTCTCGTTTGCTGGCGCTGGCCGCGCCTTATTGCGACATGGAGCCGGTAGAGCTGCTGGCGTATTTTCATGGTCGTCGGCATATCCGCTATTTTTCGGTGATCGACGAAGAGCAAAACACGGCAGAAAAACTGGACGGTATTTTGTGCAATCGCTTTGAATTCAATCACGAGCCTTACCAGCTTGCTGACGAATTCGACTGGCTGGAAAACCCCAGTTCCGATATCGAATGGCTGATTTTACTGCATAAATTTTATTACGCAGTCGGCTTGGGAAGGCAATTCCAGCAGACTGGCGACACCCGCTACCGCGATAAATGGCAGGCCCTAATCAGCAGCTGGATCGATAACGTACCTGTAGATTTTCTGTCCAGTGATGTTACCGGCCGGCGCGTACAAAACTGGATTTTTGCTTACCGCTATTTTGTCCTGGAGGCCGCGGAACCAGCCATCGATGCCGAGTTTAATCTGGATTTTTTGGCTTCGCTGCAACGGCAGGTCGCCTACTTGTGCGAAAACCTCACGCCGGCCCGCAATCATCGCACTCTGGAACTTTATTCGATCTTCCTGGCGGCGGTCGTGTTTCCGGAACTGAGCGGCGCTAAAGAATGGCTGAGTTTTTCGACTCGCGAATTGCAACGCAACCTGCAAACCGACTTGCTGGCCGATGGTGTGCATTGTGAACTCTCGACCGATTACCACCATATCGTCTTACGCAATTTCCTGGGCATTCGCCGCTTGGCGATGTTGAATAATATCGAGCTGCCCGCCGATATGGACGAGGCGATCAAAAAAGCCCTGAGCTTTTGCCTGCATGCCCATAAACCCGACGGCTTTATCCCGGCAATCAGCGACGGCGACAGCGCCAATTTCCTAGACTTACTGCGACAAGGGCATGAACTGTATCAAGACCCGGCAATGCTATACGTCGCCACGGCCGGTCAGCAAGGCCAAGCGCCAGCGGAGCGTTCGAAAACCTTTACAGTCAGCGGCTACAGCATTTTGCGCAGCGGCTGGGGCGGGCAAGGTGAAGCGTATCAAGACGAACGCTATCTGTTTTTCGATTGCGCGCCTTTAGGTGCCGGCAATCATGGTCATCTGGATTTACTCAATATCGAAGTGGCGGCTTACGGCCGATCCTTGATCGTCGATCCGGGCCGTTATACCTACGACGAATCCGGCGACACTAATTGGCGAGTAATGTTTCGCGGTACCGGCTATCACAACACCGTGCAGGTGGATGGCAAAAACCAGACTCTTTATGCGCCGCATATTCGCAAATACAAGATTCAAGGCCCGGAACCGACGCGCGAATTCAAGTGCGCTCTGCACCGGCCGGGTTTTGACTATCTGCATGGCATCGCGGCCAGTCATGAGTATCCGGTGATTCACGAGCGCAAAATCCTATTCGTCGCCGGCGAATACTGGTTGATCTGCGACCTGCTGCGTGCCGAGCAAAGACATGACTATGAACTGCGGTTTCATCTGGATGCGCTGGCCGAGCAACTTACTACGACACAGATCGATAAGAGCGGCTTACGAGTTGATTCGCCGAATCTGATCATCCTGCAAGCACCGCAACCGGACAGCCAATTGACGTTGGAGCCGGGTTTTGTCTCGCCCAGCTACGGCAGTAAACATACGGCGCCGGTCGTCAATTTTTCTGCACATGCCGCCAATTATTGTTTTTTGACTGTGCTGTTTCCGTATAAATCGACACCTCCGCAACTTACGCTGGAGCAGTTACCGGTCAGTCAAAACGGTCAAGCTGTGGGCAATACTATTGCTAGCGCCTTGCAGATTCATAGTCAGCAAGCCCACGGCGAATACTACGACGAGCTATTCCTGGCGCACCGCGCGGGCGTCAGTTACGAATTTGCCGATCTTAATACCGATAGTGCGTTTTTATTCCGCCGCCAGGATGGGCAGGGGCGGATTATAGCCTGGCATAGCGCGGATAAGTCATGAAACCCAGTTATCCCCTCATGGAGTCGGCTGCACCTTTGGACGCGTCAACCGAAACGGTTTCTCCCCTTCAATCCTTACTAGTAGCACCTTACGCGGCGCTGACACCCGCTGAGTTAATGGCGCATTTTCGCCGGCGCGCCGTGGATAATTATTTTCCCTTGCCAGCCGGAAAAGACAAACATGTTGCCAGTGCGGCGCCGATTCTCAACAACGAATTTACCCTGAATAACGAAACCCATCGCTTGGGTGACGAGTTGAATTGGCTGCATAACCCCAGTCCTGATCTGGAATGGCTGATACTGCTGCACAAGTTTTATTATTCCCGCGATCTGGCATTAGCTTACGACTACAGCGGCGACGAGGGTTATGCCGATAAATGGGTGGCCTTGATCGGCTCGTGGATTGAGCAGGTGCCGGACGGTTTTGTGAACAGCCAGGTGACCGGTCGCCGCTTGCAGCAATGGTTATTGGCTTACCATTACTTCGTGCCGGGTCGGCACTGCTCGGCGATTACCTCCGAGTTCTTGCTGGCTTTGTTGGGTTCGATTCAGTCGCAGGCTGTGTTTCTCAGCCGCAATTTAACGCCGGAAGGCAATCACCGCACTATCGAGCTGTATGCGATTTTCGCGGTTGCCTTAGTGTTCCCGGAGTTAAGCCAATCCGCCGAGTTATTGGCCTTTGCCAAACACGAATTACTGGCTAATCTTCGCGAAGATTTTCTGGCCGACGGCTTACAAAAAGAGCTGTCCACCGACTATCACCACACCGTCTTGAAAAACTTCCTGCGGGTCCGCGAGTTGGCCGATTTGAACGGACTGGCGCTGCCCGAGGTGTTCGATGCCGTCATCCGTAAAGCCCTGGAATTTTCCATTCACGCCCACAAGCCCGACGGCTGGCTGCCGGCCATCAACGATGGCGACGTCAACAGTTATATGTCCTTGCTGGGCAAAGCCCAACGCTACTATCCCGGAGACGCACTGAGTTATGTGCTTAGTCAGGGAGAGCAAGGCAAGCCACCGGCGCACCGTTCCCGGTTGTTTGCCGACAGCGGCTACTGCATTTTGCGTAGCGACTGGGCGGAACGGCCTTATGCCGATGGCCGCTATCTGTTTTTCGATTGCGGCAACCTGGGCTTAGGCAGCCACGGCCATTATGACCTATTGAGTTTCGAAATGGCTGCCTTCGGCCGTTCGTTGATCGTCGATCCGGGCCGCTACACCTATCACGAACATGACAACGAGGGCGTCAATTGGCGGCATGCCTTTAAAGGTACAGCTGCACACAACACCGTCATGGTCGATGGTAAGGATCAGATAGCCTACCAGTGTCATGAGCCGGTCGGCCCTCATCCTCGGGCAGCGGTATTAATCTTTGAATCGAACCAAGGCTTTGATTTTGTGCATGGCCGCGCGTTGAGTCCGCGTTATGAAGTGGAGCATCAGCGCAGTATTTTCTTCGCCGAAGCCGAATATTGGATTATCAGCGATCTGTTGCTTGCCACCGACGCGCATCGTTACGAACAATTTTTCCATTTGGGGCCTGAGGCGCAGGGCCAAACTGAGTTACAAGAGCAAGGCATTCGGGCACCCAATCTTTTGATCGCGCAAGCCAGGCGCGCTGAGATTGAAACAAATTTAAAACACGGCTGGGTGTCGCCCGAGTATGGCGTCAAGCAGCCTGCGCCTGTGGCGAGCTTTAGCCAGGAATGCACGGGTAGCGGCTGGTTTCAAACCGTTCTTTATCCCTATAAAGAGAGCGCCCCGGCTTTGCAAGTGGAGGCTCTTTCAGTAACGAGTCTTGACCAATCCGTGCCCGCTACGCAGGCTTTGGCGCTAAGCATCATCATTGAATTAAAGACCACGCGTTACCACGACTATTATTTCGTCGCCCATCAACCCGGCCCATCGCAGCACCACTTTGCAGACGTAATCTGCCGGGCACGCGTCGTGTTCATCCGCCGTGATGCCGAAGGCGGTATCCTCAGCGTTCGGGCTTATGCGGCGGAATGGCTGGAAATTGGCGGACGCAAACTGCTGGACAGCATCGGCAAACCGGTTTGCCTGAATTACGCCCAGGGCCAGCTACAAATCGACGCCATCGATGGGAGTGTGCCGGCATGAAGCTAGACCCATGCTTCCCGCAAATGTCCGACGCGCTGAATCCGGCCGTGATGGCGCCGTTGCTGGGCTGGTTGCTGGGCACGCCCGGCATTACACCCGGCCATGTTGAATGTTGCATCGGAGAAAAACGCCATAAACCCGGCAAGAGTCTGGTGATCGGTTACCGGCTTAAATCCCAATCGAACAAAGTTCTCCAATCGCGCTACGTGACCGGCCGCCTCTGTCCGCCGGGCGCGGCCAGCCGGGAGTTTGAATTGGCACGTAGCAAGCGGCCCGATCTGGCGGCAGGCGCACTGACGTTTTTGCACGAGCCGGCGATGCTGATTTGGGCGTTTCCTTACGATCGCAAGCTGATTCATTTGCCGGCTCTGTTGGATGCGGAATCCATCAAAAATCGGATCGGCGAGCCGGATTTAGCGGGGGATGATTGTGTCCAGACTGTCGAATCCGACGTGCTGCACTATCTGGCCGAGCGCTCCTGCATGATCCGCTACCGTGTGTCGCTGGGCGGCTCAGATGAAACGCGCTTGTTATATGCAAAGAATTACGCCGACGATAGCGGCCGCGAGGTGTTCGTGGTGATGCAGCAACTAAGCCGCCAATTTAGCTGGGGCGCCAAAGCCTTGGCCTATGACACGCAAACTCGCACGCTCTGGCAATCACATGTCCCTGGCAGGACATTGTGCTGGGCCGATTTGCAAACTGCCGATGGTTTGGCTTTGGCCGGACAAATCGGCCAGTGTGTAGCAGCATTTCACGCGTGCGAAATTGACTCCGCCCTGCGTTTCAGCTATGACGATATTACCGATGCTTTGCTGGCAACCGTCAAACTCGCCGAACAAGCCCAGCATGAACTGACAAAACGCATCGAACGCTCGGTAGCTGATTTGTTAGTGCATGCTGAGAGTCTTCCGAAATCCGCCCAGACGACGATTCACCATGACCTAAAGCTGAACAACTTTTTAGTCGACGGCGACAAACTGGGCCTGATCGATATGGATTGCGTCTGCCTGGGCGATCCAATGGCCGATTTGGCCAGTCTAATCGCCAACTTTTACCTGCACGGCCTGCGGGAAGGCGATGCTATCGAGCGGGTACACCCGCGGGTGAATCAATTGCTTAGCGCTTACCGGACGCATAGCCTCCATACCGTTTCATTGCCCGCCTTGCGTTGGCAGGTAGCCGCAGCGCTGATTCACGAAGTCACCCGGCGCAGCCTGCGGCAAATGGATGACTTGCGCATTGCGCATATCCAAAGTTATCTGGCGCTCAGCGAAAACTACCTGGCGCTCAGTAAACAGCCAACCGGAGCCGGCGATGCGCTCATTTGATCGGCCCTTACGCATTTATTTAGCCAGACACGGCCAAAGCGAGCTGAATCTTCAGCAATGCATCTCCGGCCAAGCCGATGCCAGACTGTCTGCGAAAGGCCTGGAACAGGCCCAGGCCTTGGCTGATGTGTTGAGACAGGAAACCTTGAGTGCGATTTATAGCAGCAGCCTGACGCGGGCCATACAGACGGCCGGCCCCGCCGCCTCGATGCACAGCCTGCCGATTCATACGCTGGACGGTTTACGGGAAATTGGCTTGGGTATTCTGGAAGGTAGACATGTCGACGAGCGAGATCCGGAAGCCTGCCGGTTATGGGCCGCACGAGAACACGATAAACAGGGCTTTAGCGTGCCGGGTTCCGAAGCCTATTCCGCATTTGCGGCTCGCGTACTCAGCAGCCTGGAACGGATATTGGCCGAAAGCCATGGTGCCGTTCTGATCGTCGGCCATCGCAACACCAACGAAGTGATATTGGCCCGACTGTTGGCCAACGACTTTGCCGGCAAAGCCGAGATTAATGTCAAAAACAAATATCTGTACGCCATCGACTGGCATGGCAAGCCGCAAGTGATGACGATTCGGCTGGGTGGCGAACACCACGGCCGACATTACCCAGGGCTGCGCACATGAGTAACCCGATGGATCAATTTGCGCCAATACTTGATGCCAAGTGGATGGCGGCAACCTTGCAACGGCACTTGCCCGAATGTCAGGCCGGTGACTGGCAGGTTACGGGGTGCGAGATTCAACATCCGCGCTATAAAACCTACAGGCTTGCCGAAAACCGCGAGCGCTCGATTTTATCGCTGGTTTACCACTTGCAAGGCCGGCAATTGCCATCATCCATTGCCGATCATCGCATACTCTACGCCCGAGCCTATTTAGGCAGGCGCAGCCATCAGGCCTTTGCCGAAGCCCGCGCTAACGGCGAACAGGCGATTCATCTGGCCGAGCTGGGCATGGTCGGCTGGCGGTTTCCGGACGATCCGGCGATGCCCTGGCTGGCGCAACTGATGGATAGCCGGCGGATTCCCGAGTTGGACCAGCAGCCAGTGTCGGTTATCGAGATCGTCAATTACCGGCCGGAAATTCGCTGCACGGCGCGTTACCGATTCGCGGCCAGCGAAGTTGAACCGGCGCGAGTGGTTTACGGTAAAACTTACGCCGATGAACGCGGCCGGACGGTCTATATCAATCTGCGAGCGCTGCAAAGCCAGTTTCAATCGGCCGCCGCCTTTGTCATGCCGCAAGCCCTTTCTTATACCGCCGACCGTCGCACTCTATGGCTGGAAGGCTTGCAGGGTCAGGCCCTGGCCGAACTGGATTTCGCAACCGGTGTTGCAGAGAAAGTTCCGGCGCTGGCCAATGCACTTGCCGCTTTTCACCAACTCACGCCGCCGTGTTTACCGGTCGTTACCTTACAGCAGCAGTTGCAGGAGTGGCGCAAGAAAGCCGATAAATTGAGCCACGCCTATCCCGCCATCCAGCAGGCGCTGACATCGTTACTTACTGAATTGCAACAAACTTGCCCGGAGTTTGAAATCCCGGGCTTGATCCACGGCGATTTTCACATTGATCAATTGCTGGTTTTGCCGAATGGTCGTTTGGCCTTGTTCGATTACGACGAATTGGCGCTGGGCGATCCGTTGCAGGATCTCGCCAATTTCGCGGCGGATTTATACAACTATCCCTATTCCATTGCTGCGATAGACCGACTGGTCCAGCAGCTATTTGCCGCCTATGCGTCTTTCAACCGAAGTCAAACCGACTCAGAGCGTTTTGCCTGGCACCTGCGCGGGCAATTACTGACCCGCGCTTACCGGACCTTCATCCAGCAAAAATCGGCCGCGCCGCAACGGATTGCCGATTTTATTGCCCTGGCTTTGCGTCCCTGGCCGCTGGCCGACTGAATTCATCTGGAAAACCGCTTATGACCAAGCAAATTCAACCAACAAGCCGCTTCAAGCAGATAGTTTTTGCACATCTGCGGCGGGTGCGAGGCAGTATTTTTGCCGCTATTGTCTGTATTCTCGGTTCTACGTTAACCAGCCTGATCGTGCCTTGGCCGCTGAAGCTGATTTTCGACCATGTGTTGCTTAATCATCAGCTGCCGGCAAATCTGGCGCCAGCGCAACCGTTTCTGCATGGCGGTAGCGAGCAAGCTTTGTGGATACTTTGCAGTAGCATGGTGGTGATTGCGTTATTCAAAGGCGTGTTTTCCTATTACCAGCTGTTTCTGACCTCGCGCATCGGCTACTTGCTGGTTTATACCTTGCGTAGCGAGTTGTTCGACCATTTGCAACGCCTGTCGCTGGCGTTTCACAGCAGCACGCCTTCAGGCGAGTTACTGAACAAACTCACCAGCGATACCAACACCTTAAAAGACGTTTACGCCGACTCGGCACTGACTTTTACTACCCACGTGCTGACCGTGCTCGGCATGTTCGCGATCATGTTCAGCCTGAGCGTGAAGCTAAGTTTGATCGTGCTGGCCAGCTTTCCGCTGCTGTGTCTGGCCATCGTGATGATATATAGCCGGGTGAAACGCTCGGCGCGCAAACAACGCCATAACGAGGGGCGTTTGGCGTCGCGGGTCAGCGAACTGTTAAATGCGGTGCCGCTGGTGCAAACCTACGGCATGGAAGACTACGAACGCGAGCGCTTTGATCTGGAAAGCAGCCAATCGATGACCGAAAGCGTCCGCACCGCGCGCATCGAAGCCGGGGCGACGCGGATGATCGAAATCATCAGCGCCATCGGTACCGGCATCGTGGTGCTGTTCGGCTGCCTGCAAGTGTTTGCCGGGGTACTAACCCCGGGCGACGTGCTGGTATTTAGCTCGTATATCGCCCAGATGTATCAGCCGATTCGGCAAATCACCCGCCTGTCCACGCGATTTTCCAAGGCCAGTGTCAGTATCGAACGCATCAGCGAAATTCTCGATACCGAGCCGGATATTCAAGATCCGCCCGATGCATTGCTGCCGAAGTGTTTGCGCGGCGAGATCGAATTCAACCATGTGTTTTTTGGTTATCCGACCGGCAAACCTATCCTGCGGGATATTTCCTTTCATATTCAACCCGGAGAACTGGTGGCCTTGGTCGGCGCCTCCGGGGCCGGCAAATCGACCATCGCCCGCTTATTGATCCGGCTTTACGATCCGCAGCAGGGCAGGGTGAAGATCGACGGGATCGAGGTCGGACGCTACCAACGCGCCGGCTTGCGCCGGGAAATCGGCGTGGTGTTGCAGGATTCGATTCTGTTCGGCACCAGCATTCGCGAGAACATCGGCTACGGCAGTCCGGACGCCACGCTGGACGATATTGAAGCGGCCGCACGCTTGGTGCATGCCGACGAATTTATCCGCAATTTGCCGGATGGTTACGAAACGGTGTTAGGCGAAAGCGGGGGTAATCTGTCGGGTGGTCAAAAGCAACGCCTGTGTCTGGCGCGGGCCTTGTTGCGTAAATCCTCGATTCTGATTCTGGATGAGCCGACTTCTGCGGTGGATGCCCAGTCGCAAGCCTTGATTCGCGATGCTATCGACAATCTGCATGGCGGTAAAACCGTGCTGGTGATTGCTCATCAATTTCACACCATCCGCAATTTCGACCGGATTTTAGTGCTGAAGCAAGGCGAGATTGTCGAGCAAGGCAGCCATGAGGCTTTGATGCAGATGGGCGGCCACTATCACGAACTGTATAAACTCCAACACGGGTTGCGTGCCGCATGAACCCACATAAACCGCGATTACTCCTGTATTGCCAACACTCGCTGGGCATGGGGCATTGGGTCAGAGCCATGACCTTAGCCAATGCCTTGAGCCGCGAATTTCGGGTGGCCTTCCTGAACGGCGGCCGCGCACCGGATCATCAGGCTGCCGTTACCGATCTGGACATGCTGAATCTACCGCCGCTGGGTATGGGCGAAGATCATAAGCTTTACAGCCAGGATGAACGTTACAGCGTCAAGGACGCATTGGCTATGCGTAGGCAACTGATACTGGATACCTATACGTTGCTCAGGCCGGAAGTGGTGTTAATCGAACTGTTTCCGTTCGGCCGCAAGAAACTGGCTGGGGAGTTGTTGCCTTTGTTAAAAGCCGCGCGCCGCGATACACAAGCCAGGCCACTAGTGCTGTGCAGTTTGCGCGACATCATGGTCAACGCCCGCAAGGATCAAAGCCGGCATGATGAACGCGCCCGCTGGATAACGGATCGCTATTTCGACGGATTGTTGGTACACGCCGATCCCAGGTTTGCCCGATTGGAAGACAGTTTTAAGCCGCGCCATCCGTTAAAAACGCCCTTGCTTTACACGGGTTTTGTCGGGCCGCGTCGCACAACGACAGCGATAAAACCATCTCGCCTTGGCGTGTTGGTATCGGCTGGCGGCGGCATGGTTGGCGCGGCCTTGTTTCAAGCGGCGGTTCAGGCCCATGCCATTAATTGGGTCGTTGAAAAATTACCGATGACCATCGTCGCCGGCCCGTTTTTACCGGAAGCGGATTGGCAGGATTTAGCTGCGCAAGTAAAAGGCATCGAAGGTGTCACCTTGCTGCGCTCGGTGCCGGCGATGCAGCCTTTTCTGGAGGCGCACAGTCTGTCTGTCAGCCAATGTGGCTACAACACGGTGATGGACATTCTCGAGTCCCGCACCCCGGCTCTGGTGGTGCCATTCGTGCGCGGCCAGGAAGACGAGCAAAGCCAGCGGGCGCAAAAGTTGGCGCAATTGGGTTTGGTGAAAGTCCTCGATCCGGCGGAGCTGTCGGGCCAGCGTTTGGCCGAGCACATATTGCAATTAAGGGATTTTTTACCCAATCCAGCCGGCCTGGATTTGGCCGGTGCAGACCATACGGTGCGGTTGATTCAGGAGTTACTGGCAAACAAACACAACGCAAACTCAGAATCGCTGCCAAAGGAGTATGCCCATGCCTGCTGATTGGCTCAGACCTGTCCGTATGGCATTGGATGCCCGAGAGCAAGCAATTGAGATTTTCTTTCGCGACGACGATGCCGGTTGGGATGATGATCGGTTGTATGCATTGCTGGAGTGCTTTCGAGATTGCAATATACCCATCGATCTTGCCGTGATTCCTGAGGTGCTTAGCCAGTCGCTTGCTGGCTCGCTGCTGGGCCGTTGGCGGCGAAATCCGTTTATGTTGGGTTTACATCAACATGGATACAGCCATAACAACCATGAAAACCAAGGCCGAAAGTTCGAATTTGGCGTCAGCCGCAGCGAAGAGCGGCAATTTAAGGATTTGTTGGCTGGCAAACAGCAACTTGAGTGCTTGTTCGGGTCGGCACTGGACAGGATTTTCACGCCGCCCTGGAACCGTTGTAGTCAGGCCACGGCGGACAGCTTGCTTAAACTGGGTTTCCAAGCCTTGTCGCGCAACCGCGGCGCGGCGCCACTCCATACCGGGACATTGCGGGAAATTCCGGTGGCTATCGACTGGTGCGGGGTCAGAATCAAATCCGCTCAGCCCTGGATTGTGCTCGGCCAAGCAATAGCAGATGTGTTGCATCCGGAGCATCCGGAACCACTGGGCATTATGCTGCACCACGCAGTGATGGACGTAGACGACCTTGAGCATCTGCAAGCCTTATTGCAACTGTTCCGCGAACATCCCCATACACACTGCCGCTTGATGCGCGAATTTTTAGATGACGCAAAAACGCTTGATGCACGGTTGTGCTCGTTTCCGCTTGAGTCCCAGGCTGTTCTGACCGCTATGCGGTCATACCTCCTAACCAAACCACTCTGATTGGCCTTTCGTTCATGAGCTTTAATTCCTTCATACTAAAAACCGGAAAAACGGCAATACTGACCGGTGGCGCCTTGCTGAGTTTATCCGTACTTGCAGAGACCAATAACGGGCAGGTGGCCGCGAACAAACCCAATGACAATGCCTTTCGCCAGGACAACGGCGACGGCGTCAGAAAAGAACCTTTGCGTATCAACCCAGGCGACAAACGTCCCGCAGACCAGTTTAAGGTCGATGTATTCGGCCACCCGTTGACCATCGGCGGTGCCTACGAGCTGGAGCCTCGCTATGTCGAAGACCGGCGTCTGGATCCGCGCCGCGACGACGATGTGGCTAATGTCTATCAAGACTTGAAACTGGAGTTGTTTTACCAGTGGTCAAAATCGGTATCATTTTTTGTGCAGTCCGATGTGTATTACGATCCGGAGGTCTACACCGAAAGCGGTCTGGATCAATACGAAGCCGGGATTAAACTGACCCAGGCCTGGCTGTTCATTCATCAGATAATGGATTCGGGTTTTAGTCTGCAATTGGGTCGGCAACGGATAGCGGACAAGCGTCAATGGTGGTGGAACGACGAACTCGATGCCGCAAGGGTGTATTTTGGCGAAGACACGCTGTTTGCCGAATTGGCGATTGCCAAGGAATTGGGTTCCAAACAGTCGGATCAGGATTTCATCGATCCAGTCAGCGACCGGGTGGTGCGACTGATGGGCGACGTGGTTTGGCAATGGGACCCAAAGCAAAATTTGTCCTTGTTCTTTCTGAGCCAGTTCGATAATTCGGACAATCAAAATCTGGGCGACTTGATTCGAGCCAATCGCAAAGACGCCAGCGACGGCGACTTGAATTGGTTCGGCGGCCGGGCGATGGGCAAATTCAAAATCGAGCATGTCGGCAAAATCGGTTATTGGCTGGATTCGGCATTTGTATTCGGTGAAGAGACCACCCAGACCTTTACCGACATCAATAGCAACGTCTCTCGGGTCAGAGCGCAAACGCCACGGCACGTCAAGGCCTGGGGCATGGACGCCGGCATCACCTGGTACACCAATCTCTTCCTGGAACCTTACCTGACCTTGGGTTATGCCTACGGCTCCGGCGATTCCAATCCCGGCGACGGCACCGACAGTAGTTACCGGCAATCGGGGATACACAACAACAAAATCAAATTATCCGGTAGCCAGCGCTTTCGTTATTACGGCGAGCTGTTTCGGCCGGAATTGTCGAATTTGAACATCATGACCGCCGCGTTGGGCTTTCCGATTTCCGATCAAAGCTCCATCGACTTGCTCTATCACCACTATGAACAGGCCACGCCGTCGTCAGTGATTCGCGATTCGCGGATACGGGCCACGCCTAACGGCAGAAGCGGCACGCTGGGTGACGAGTTCGATTTGGTATTGTCCCTGGACGAATGGAAACATTTGCAGGTGCAATTTGCCGGTTCGGTATTCATGGCCGGCCCGGCTTTTGGCGCGTTGGAAGGTAATAATTCATTTCAACTCGACCTGACATTCAAATACAGCTTTTAAGGGCTTGCTTGCTATGCATTCTAAGCGCCGCAAAATCCTGTTTTATTGCCAAAGCCTGGTCGGTTTGGGGCATTTGACCAGCAGCTTACTGGTAATCCGCGAGCTTTCGACTTATGCCGATGTGGATTTGATTCATGGTGGCCAAGGTTTGCAACAAATGCCCGAACTTCCGGGCTTTAGGCATCTGCGTTTGCCGACGATTTTAATCGACAGTGCAACCAATGAACTTTATGCACCCGATAGCGACAAGCCCATCGAAGTCGTCTGGGCCGAACGCGCGGCGGCAATCGAGCAATTTTTGGACTGGCCTTACCATGCGGTGATTGTCGAGTTTTTCCCGTTCGGCCGGCGCCGCCTAAAAAACGAGATTCTTGGCTTGTTTGCCACCGTCAGACAGCGCTGCAGCGCGATACCGATTTTTTGTTTTGTTCGGGAAATTTTGGTACCGGCACCACTGGAAGCCGAACAGCGTATGGTGAAACTGGTGCGGGAGCATATTCACACCGTATTCGTGCGCGGCGATCCGGACATCGTGCGCTTTGAAGAAACCTTTAGTTTGACCGACGAAATTGCCGACCGCTTGGTTTATGTAGGCTACGTCAGTCCGCCGCCTCCGGCAAGTTGGCCGATACGACGAAACAAGATTGTCGTCAGTCAGGGCGGCGGTGAAATCGGCAAGACTCTGTTGCGCGCAGCTATCCAGACCGCGCCACTGCTGCCGGACTACAATTTTTTGATTGTCACCAGTTCCAGAGCTTCAGTAACCGAAATTGCCGAGCTGCAGGCCTTGGTCCGCAGCCCTAATGTCCAAGTCGTGTCTTTCTTGAATGACTTTCAGGAAAATTTGCAATCTGCCGCTTTGTCTATCAGCCTGGGTGGCGACAACACATTGATGGACGTGATCAGTACTCGCACGCCGGCGTTGGCTTACCCTTATGCCGGCAATAGCGAGCAAGGTCTGCGCATTGAAAAACTGGCCGGCAAGGGCTTTGTGTATCCGTTGACGGAAACTGATCTGGTGCCGGAGCGGCTAAGTGTCAAAATCAGGAAAACGATAAACCAAACTTATCCGCAACAGGCCATAGCCATTAATGGCGCGGCCGAAATCAGTCGGCGGATAAGCGTGATTCTTGAGGGTGAATTTTGTGAAGACTAGTGCGCGCGTTCCGGAGAGGCAAGGGCGGTACTCGAATCGAGCAAATTGGCGGTCGAGGCGTCGTTGCCGAGCCGGCGTTTGATGTCCGCGGCTTTCCAGTCCGGATGCAGTTGCAACAGCAAAGCGGCCATGCCGGCGACATGCGGTGTGGCGAAGGAACTGCCGTTCATAAAGTCATAGGCTTGGTGTGGCACCGTCGTCAGAATGTCTTTGCCAGGCGCGGCGATTTGCTGGTTGTTGCCGTTCTTTTCCTGGCCAACGGCTATCACACCGGCGATATTGGCCGGAAAACCACCGGCTTGTATTTGACTCGGCACAGCCGCGACCACAATAATTCCCTTTGACAGCGCTTTTTCAATCAGTTGCTGTACTAAGGGGTCTTCTGGGCCGCTCAGGCTCAAATTGATGATATGGCTATTCATGCGAATGGCCTGATTCAAGGCTAATGCCAAGGTAAAGCTGTTGCAACGCGCCGCCAAGGAATTGGGTTTCTCCGGCCAGCAGGCCCGAAATGCCAAAATTTCGGCTTCGGGGGCGATGCCGGCAATACCTATGCCGTTGTTGGGATGGGCGGATAATACGCCGGCTACCGCCGTACCGTGAATATCGGCCAAATTGTGATCGCTGGGTTCCGGCGCGGTGTTTTCCGAGTATTTAATTCGACCTTTCAAGTCTGGATGTTCGGTATCCACGCCGGTATCGATGACGGCAATACGCACGCCTTGGCCGGTGGTGGTAAGGTGCAGATCGGCTATCCGCAAGGCGTTAAAACCGGTTTGTAAATTCAGATACGGGTCGCTATACGCCGGATTAGGCGGTGTCTGTTTACCTAGAACCTGAAAGCTATGCATTTGTTGCACGGACGAAACGTCCCTGTCCTGTTGCAATTCTGCGATTGCCTCT
>FSSH01001244.1_pt1 | contig 23090 bp, 27 predicted proteins | sample 1166101 | NCBI WGS metagenome assembly FSSH01 (sample SAMEA32972668, study PRJEB13176) | freshwater metagenome | biome: Drinking water system; feature: Biomass in drinking water that filtered by 0.45 um membrane; material: drinking water | place: USA | collected 2012-12-20 | depth 0 m | reverse complement strand
AGCCGGGCGAGGATTGAAACTGGCCAGAGAATTTCATGCTGTCAGTCCCGGTAAGTAGCGCCCGGCCCCAAAGCCGGGCGAGGATTGAAACATGTTGAAGGTAATGGTAACGATGCGGAGACTCCAGGTAGCGCCCGGCCCCAAAGCCGGGCGAGGATTGAAACTGCAAGTGCGGCGACTGAGCGAAACGCTGATTCACGTAGCGCCCGGCCCCAAAGCCGGGCGAGGATTGAAACAGTTACTCAATCAGCATCCTGTCGGACAAAGGCAAGTAGCGCCCGGCCCCAAAGCCGGGCGAGGATTGAAACTGAATTTAACGCGATTTACGCTAACGGCGGCAGCGAGTAGCGCCCGGCCCCAAAGCCGGGCGAGGATTGAAACCACGAACCAAAAACACCCGCCGGGACACCATCAAAGTAGCGCCCGGCCCCAAAGCCGGGCGAGGATTGAAACAGCATATGAACACAAGAAAACAGGGGCCAGAGGAAGTAGCGCCCGGCCCCAAAGCCGGGCGAGGATTGAAACATTCACCCCGTAGCGAGCCTGGATCGCCCATGCTTGTAGCGCCCGGCCCCAAAGCCGGGCGAGGATTGAAACCGCCGCCTGTCTAATTGTAGTTAAATTGTTTATCGTTAAGCCCGCTTTCTTCCACTGACCTATTTAGATAGTAGGTTCTAAGTGTTTATCAGTTCCTAGCATTGATCAAGGCGATTGATTGCGTTAGTATCGCTTTCATAGCGGTTCGTTTCGGACGTATAGTTCAGGGGCGCGCAAGCGTGCATTGGATCCCGCTGCCGAGATTTTCTCGGCGGATACTTTCGATGGCGTATGCTGATCGTGTTTCTTACAAAAATTAACCCATGAAACACTTTTTCTCGATTTTCAAACGATATCAGTGCGATTGTGCTTAATCCTCATTGTACTCTCTATCATGATTCCAAACGCTTAGGTGCGGCACAAAACAAAAAAGATAGTAGCCTTGATCAAGAAGACCGGATTCTTCAAATCCAAATAACGCTGATTTTCTGAATTGATGAGGGATTTTGGGGTGGTGGCGAATCAGGGATTTGAACCCCGGACCAACGGATTATGATTCCGCTGCTCTAACCACTGAGCTAATTCGCCATATGCTAAAACGCAAGGGCAGCATTGTGCCTTTGAGGGGTGGGCTTGTCAAGATCAAAAATGTGACTTGACAAGGGTTTATGCGTTCTTTCAGGGGATTGGGCGATGTTGGCTAGTGGTTTAAAGCGGGTGGACGATGAGTCTGCGCAGTACAGGAAATGCACGCTTATCATGAAGTTGAAGTTTGTGTTACCCGTCCATAACAAAGCGGCTGTATAATCAATTCCATGAAATTCGATATGATCGTAATCGGTGGCGGAATGGTAGGAGCAAGCCTGGTGGCTGCGCTGAAGGGGAGCGGCTTGAAGATCGCGCTGATAGAGCCGCACGAAACACCGCCGTTGCCGCAGGATGACAGCTGGGATAGCCGGGTGTATGCGATCAGTCCGGGCAGCGCGGCTTTTCTGCAGGAATTAGGTGTGTGGCAGTTGATGGAGGCCGAGCGCCTGGCGCCGGTTTATGAGATGGCGGTGTTTGGCGATGACAATGCCGCGCATGTTAACTTCAGCGCATACGAGATCGGTATACCGGAGCTGGCATTTATCGCTGAGAACCGCCAACTGCAAACGGCAGTTTGGGAAGTGCTCAAATCCTTGAATGAAAATCTGCACATTTATTGTCCGGCGAAGTGCACTGCGATTACCTGGCAGGAGTCGCATGTCGAAGTGCAACTGGACGATGGCAGCCAGCTTGAAGCCGCTTTGGTGGTAGGTGCGGACGGTGTGAATTCCTGGGTGCGCAAGCAAGCGGAGATTGACGTGTCGCGCCACGCGTATAACCAGATTGGTGTGGTCGCCAACTTTAGCACGGAACGGTCGCATCGCCAGATTGCCCATCAATGGTTCAGGCGCGACGGTGTGCTGGCGCTGTTGCCGCTGCCCGATAAGCGGGTGTCGATGGTGTGGTCGACGACCGAGGATCACGCGGAATTTCTGCGTAATTTGCCCGAAGATGAGTTGTGCCGCCGTGTGGAAGAAGCGGCTTCGCATACGTTGGGTAAATTGCAGTTGATTACCCCGCCCGTGGGTTTCCCATTGAATTTTGTGCATGTGGATAAACTGATCAAACCTCGATTGGTGCTGATCGGCGATGCAGCGCACGGTATTCATCCGCTGGCCGGGCAGGGCGTGAATCTGGGATTGCGCGATACCCGTGAGCTTGCGGCGATTCTCAATGCGCGCGGAATGCGGGCGGATTGCGGCGATTTTATGTTGCTGCGGCGTTACGAGCTGGCGCGCAAGGAAGATATTCTGGCGCTGGAACTGGTCACCGACGGCTTGCAGAAACTATTCAATAATTCCAATCCGACCTTGGCGCGCCTGCGCAATCTCGGGCTGGAGATCACCAACCGCTTGCCGCTGATCAAGAATCGCTTGATGCAGCACGCATTGAATTAAATTTTATTTTCTAACACTGGAGTCATTATGGCCACGCGCTTAAAGCTTTTCATCTCAATTCTGGCAATCAGTTTTTTCTCCGGATCCGCCTGGGCCGATGAAGAAGCATTAAGGAAAGCCATTCAACCGCATTTTGCCGGGAGCACTATCGATAGCTTGAAAAAAACCCCTTACTTGGGTTTGTATGAGGTAGTTGTCGGCGATGAAGTGTTTTATACCGATGATAAAGCGGACTATTTCTTCTTCGGTCATGTGATCAATCCCAAAACCCGGGTGAGTATGACCAACGAGCGCATCCAGGAGATCAAAGCGGCGCGGCGTGTGCCATTGGAATCACTGCCATTGCAGCATGCCATCAAAATCGTCAAAGGCGATGGCAAACGCAAAGTGGCTGTTTTTACCGATCCCAATTGCCCGTATTGCAAGCAATTGGAGAAAGAATTGCTGAGCATCAACAATGTCACGATCTATACATTGCTGTATCCGGTATTGAAAGGTTCGATGGAATTGTCGAAAAAAATCTGGTGTTCGAAGGATCAGATCAAAGCCTGGGATGACTTTATGCTGAAAGGCGTTGCGCCATCCAGTTCAGAGTGTGACACACCGCTGGATGCATTGGTGAAATCAGGCCATGAGAATAAAGTAACGGGTACACCGACGTTGATTTTTGCCGATGGCTCGATTGTCGGCGGGATGATTCCCGCTGCGACCATCGAGGAAAAGCTGGAAAGCGCGAGCAAAAGCAAATAAATTCCAAACAAACGGTTAAAAGAAGCTTGCCGGGGAAATCCGGCAAGCTTTTTTATTGCCGTGAAAGTGCGGGCGGTTTAGCGTCGCGCGGCATCAGCAACCACATCTTCCCGCGTTGTTTCATTTTTCCCGCCTGATTGCCGGCTTCATGGCCGAATCCCCAGAAGAAATCCGCGCGGATGCCGCCTTTGATGGCGCTGCCGACATCCTGCGCCACCATTAGCCGGTTCAGCGGTTTGTTGCTGTTGGGCCAGGTGGTTGACAGAAATACCGGTGCGCCTTGCGGGATCGACAACGGATCGATCGCGATGCTGCGTCCAGCGGTCAACGGCACGCCCAAAGCGCCGATCGGTCCGGATAAATCGGACGGCAGCTCGCGGAAAAATACGTAACGGGCGTTTTGCTGCAACAGTTCGGGCAGTTTTTTAGGGTTTTGCTGCCCCCATTGCTTGATGCCTTGCATGGAGGCTTTTTCCAGCGGCAGCTCGCCGCGTTCGACCAGAAGTTTGCCGATCGAGTTATACGGGTAGCCATTTTGATCGGCAAAGCCGATTTTCATGGTCTCCCCGCTATCGAGCACGATCCGGCCGGAGCCTTGCACGTGCAGGAAAAACAGTTCAACTTCGTCTTCCACCCACAAGAGCTCGTAGCCATTCAGCAATTTCGGGTTATTCATGATGTCCGCCCGGCTGTGATAAGGAACGATTTTTCGTCCATTCAGGCGGCCGCGCAAACGCAGGTCTTTCAATTCCGGATACGCCGTGCCTAATTCGATGGTCAGCAAATCATCGGGTGCGGCATACACCGGATAGCGGTAACGGCTTGAGGGTTTTCGGCTACCTTTCAACAGAGGCTCATAGTAGCCGGTGATCAATCCTTCTTCGGTGTTATCGGTATTGATGACTTGATACGGCGTGAAATAGTTTTCAAAAAAGTTTCTCAACGCGGCGTTATCGGTTTTCTTCTGCGCCGCAGCCAACCGGCAAGTTTCCTTCCAAGCCGGTTGCTTGCTTAAAACCGTGCAGCTTCTTTGGAACGCTTGCCACGCCGGTTGCAGATCGTCGTGTTTCCAGCCGGTCAACGCAGACCATTGAACGCGTTTGTGAACCGATTTTGTCAGGGGTTTTTCCGCTGGCGGCGGTGCGACAACTTCCGCCGGTTCGCTGGGCGGCAGCGTGGGGCTGATGGTTCCGGTAGCGCAAGCGGTGAGCAGCAGGTATGAAGCGGCAATAATAAAACTTAATTGGTTTTTCATCGGATTTTGGTTAGAGTAACGGTCTGATTTTAACTTGAGCGTATCTTACATTATGAATTGGTGGTGGCTTGTAGTCGAAGCGGCAGTGGCGCTGGGTTTGTTTTTGTTTGTCATCTGGTGGACCATGTTTTCAGGCAGAAAGAAGCAGGATGATGACAACAAGGATCAATAGATGACAACCCTTCCTTCAGGTTTGCCGCGACTGCTGTGATATAGATACCGCCAGGCTGCGGTTGGGCTATACCGGATTTTCAATATCGATAAACTGATGCTGGATGCCGAATTTCTGCGCAATGTGATCGCCTACTGCTTGCACACCGTACCGTTCCGTCGCATGATGCCCCGCGGCGATAAATGCGACACCGGATTCACGCGCGGCATGCACGTTCTGCTCCGAGATCTCGCCGGTAATATAGGCATCCACACCCAGTTGAATGGCGGCATCGAAATAACCTTGCGCGGCGCCAGTACACCACGCAATCTGCCGGATAGGCTTGTCAGGATCGCCGATGATCATCGGCTTGCGTAACAGCGTGCGGGATATTTTCTCGGCTAATGCGCTTAAAGTCGTGACTTGCGCTAATTCTCCCTGGGCGGCGATGTCCTGTTCGCCAAACCGGCCTGTTTCGATCAATCCCAGTTTTTTCCCCAGGATGGCATTGTTCCCTAAATGCGGATGCACATCCAACGGCAGATGGTAAGCGAATAAATTGATGTGCTGCTGATGCAGCAGCACAATGCGGCGGCTTTTCATGCCGGTGATGCGCATATCCTCGCCGCGCCAGAAATAGCCGTGATGCACGAGAATGGCATCCGCTTTCGCGGCGGCAGCGGCTTGCAGCAGATCGAGCGAGGCGGTAACGCCGCTGATCATGACATGAATACTGTCGCGCCCTTCCACTTGCAGGCCATTTGGGCAATAATCATGAAAACGGGATATGTCCAGTAATTGGTTCAGATGATTTTCCAGTTCATCTCGATGCATTGATTTTTCTCCTTGGTGCATATACTACACCGCAATCAATTCATTTCTGCGGCTATTTTAATTTTGGAGTAACGAGCTTTGATGTACAGACTCTGGTTGATTTTTGCACAAACGGCGGCAGTTTTGCTGGCTATTTTTTTTGTGATTTCCACGCTACGGCCGGAGTTGCTGCCGTTGAAACCGCGCGGAGAAATCGTGACCATCCGTGAAGCCGCGCCAGCGGTTGAGGCGGATAGGCCGGACAGTTATTCCAGGGCGGCGGAGGTCGCCATGCCGTCGGTGGTGAATATTTTTACCAGCAAAGAAACCAAGGAACCGTCGCATCCCCTGCTGGACGATCCCGCATTGCGGCGGTTTTTTGGCGAGCAATTCGAATCCAGGCCGAAGCGCACATCGAGCCTGGGTTCCGGCGTGATCGTCAGTGCTAACGGTTACATCCTGACCAATCATCATGTAGTCGAAGCCGCGGATGAAGTTGAAATCGCTCTGCTCGATGGCAGAAAAGCCAAGGCTAAATTGATCGGTTCCGATCCGGAAACCGATCTGGCGGTGCTGAAAACGGATCTGAAGGATTTGCCGGTGATCACATTCGGGCAATCGCAACAAGTCAAGATTGGCGATGTGGTGCTGGCGGTCGGCAATCCTTTCGGTGTCGGACAGAGCGTTACCATGGGCATTGTCAGCGCGCTGAGCAGAAGCCGGGTTGGCATCAATACCTTTGAAGATTTCATTCAAACCGATGCCGCGATCAATCCCGGTAATTCCGGCGGTGCGCTGACCGATACATCGGGCAATTTGATCGGTATCAATACAGCGATCTATTCCCGCAGCGGCGGTTCGTTGGGTATCGGCTTCGCAATTCCGGTGCATATTGCCAAACAGATCATGGAGCAAATTGTGCAAACCGGCGGTGTGACTCGCGGCTGGCTGGGCGTCAGTATGCAAGACATGACGCAGGAGCTGGCGGAATCGTTCGGTCTTGAAGAGCCGAGTGGTGCATTGATCGCCAGCGTGCTGAAAGATGGTCCGGCGGACAAGGCTGGCATCAAGGCGGGCGATATTTTGGTCGCGATAGCGGGCAAAGCGCTCAAGAATTCTTCCGAGATGCTGAATGTGGTGGCCGCGCTGGCGCCGGGTGAAACCGTGACGGTTACGGTCATCCGCAACAAGCAGGAAAAGTCGATTCCGATCAAAGTAGGCGTGCGTCCTAAACAGAAGTAATCGCATGCCAGCATTCAAATGTGATGATGCCAATTAAAATTTATGAAAAATCTATTACCTGCTAACGGATTCCTATCCGTCATTGCGCAGTGGTTTAGCGCCAATATTCTGTCGCTTGGACGGGAAATGCGCTTGTCTTACCTGCCGCCGTTGATGGTGTATGTTGCCGCCGGTATTTCCGGCTTGACGGGGATTGTGGGCACATTTTACGTTAAGGAAAAGCTCGGCCTTTCCGCCGAATTCCTGGCAGCGCTCGGATTCTGGATGATGTTGCCGTGGGCGCTTAAGATGCCGCTGGGGCATTTGGTCGATCTGGTGTGGCGTTGGAAAGGGTTACTAGTGTATCTGGGCGCCAGCTTGATCATGCTGAGCCTGATCATCATGATCGGCTTGCTCGGACACACCGAAGCCATGGCCGCGATGGCGCCGGTTGAAACCTGGTATGTGTTATCCGCTTTGCTGGCGCCGGTCGGCTATGTGCTGCAGGATGTGGTTGCGGATGCGATGACCGTTGAAGCGGTGCCGCGCGTCGACGAGAACGGCAATAAACTGGATGCGGAAAAACGCAAACTGATGCACGTCACCATGCAGACTTTGGGGCGTGTCGCCATCATTGGCGGCGGTGTGCTGGTATCCGTTGCCAACGTTGTTTTACTGCGCGATGCAGGATCCTTGCCGGAAGTGGAAAAGGATGCGTTGTATCTGTTGGTTTACGAGCTGGCCTTAATCATTCCGGCGGTTTCGATTTTCGGAGTTGTTTTTGCGGCTTGGTTGCAGCGGCGTGAACGCAAGCGTTTTCAGGCGCAAGGGTATAACCGGCAGGAAGTGGATAAATTGCTCGGTATGCATGCGGAACCGCCCGCAATCAACTGGTGGATTCTTGGCGGCGGCTTGGTTTTTACCGTCATGTCGCTGGGCGTTGGTGTCAGTGGCGTATCCGGCGGGGAGGAGATCGTATTTGCCATTTCCATGGCGATTATCGTTTTTCTGATGTGGCGATTGACTGGAGAACTCGAACCCGATGCGCGTAATGTGCTGGTCGGAACCGCTGTGATGATTTTCATTTTCCGCGCGATTCCCAGTCCCGGCGCAGGTTCTACTTGGTGGATGATCGATGAATTGGGGTTCGATCAGCAATTTCTGGCGGTCTTATCCTTGATCGGTGCTGTGCTGACACTGTTCGGCATGTTTATTTTCCGCCGTTTCATGGCGGAGCGTTCGATCGCGTATATCATCGCTTTTCTCACCATCGTGAGCAGCTTCCTGTCGCTGCCGATCGTCGGTATGTACTTTGGTCTGCACGAATGGACGGCGGCGGTCACGGGCGGCATTGTCGATGCGCGTTTTATTGCACTGGTCGATACCGCGTTGGAGTCACCGCTGGGGCAAATTGCCATGATTCCGATGCTCGCGTGGATTGCCAATTCCGCGCCGGAAAAACTCAAAGCTACCTTTTTTGCCGTGATGGCCTCGTTTACCAATCTGGCTTTGTCGGCTTCGCAACTGGGCACTAAGTATCTCAATCAGATTTACGAAGTGAAACGCGAAGTGAAAGATATGGCAACCGGTCAGATCACGGTTCCCGCCGATTACAGCGAGCTGGGGCATTTACTGATTACGGTCACCATCATCGGTTTTGTTTTGCCGCTCGTTACGATTCTGATCGTTAAACACTCGCGCTTCCGGAATGCTTGACCGGCTTGATTAAGGAATTGTTATTTTTCTCGCAAGTGCTTGAAAGTTCAAATACTCGCTAAATTAATTTTAGCCTAATCCGATATCACTTAAACCTGCCGGCATAGTAGCTTATGTGTGCAGGTTTTTTTAATCCGCAAAAACTGAAGCGTATTTTTACTTGCGCATTAGTGTTTGTTTTTGTTTTGATAAGGAGAGTGCATGAAGCGATTATTTTTAATAATGACTTTGTTTTTCCTGGTTACTGGCACCACGTTCGCGGCTGTCAACATCAATACCGCTTCGCAAGCTGAGCTTGAATCTCTGCAAGGGATTGGCCCCGCTAAAGCAAAAGCGATCATTGAGTATCGCGAAAAAAGCGGCGCTTTTGCTTCCGTTGATGATTTGGCAAAAGTGAGCGGAATTGGTGCGGGAACACTCAAGCAATTGCGTGATGCGGTTACCGTCGAAGGCGAAAAAAGCGCGGAAGCGCCAGCTAAGCAGGAGTAATGTTCCGGCGGTAGATTAAAAAACCCTCTCCGGAGAAATTCGGGGAGGGTTTTTATTTGCGTAATAACATTGTTTCAATGCCGGTTGCTTGTGCGATAATCTGGAGCATTCGTTATAAAGTCTAAGTTCATGTATAAAACGATTGAGAATTTTGTTGGCAATACGCCTTTAGTAAGACTCAAGCACCTGCCCGGCACAACCCATAATGTTATTCTCGCCAAACTTGAAGGCAATAATCCGGCTGGATCGGTAAAAGACCGGCCGGCACTATCGATGATTTCGCATGCACAGAAGCGCGGTGAAATTAAACCGGGCGATACCCTGATCGAGGCCACCAGCGGCAATACCGGCATCGCGCTGGCGATGGCTGCCGCTATGATGGGCTATCGCATGGTGCTGGTCATGCCGGAAAACCTCAGTATCGAGCGGCGCCAATCAATGAGCGCCTACGGTGCGGAAATCATTCTGACGCCGAAAAGCGGCGGCATGGAGCAAGCGCGCGATTTGGCCGAGAAGATGCGCGATGAAGGACAAGGAATTATTCTCGATCAATTTGCCAACCCGGATAATCCACTGGCGCATTATGAAAGCACAGCACCGGAAATTTGGCGCGATACCCAAGGGAAAATCACCCATTTTGTCAGTAGTATGGGAACCACCGGAACGATCATGGGCTGCTCGCGGTTTTTTAAAGAGCAAGCGACGCCGGTTAAAGTGATCGGTGTGCAGCCCGAAGAGGGGGCGCAGATTCCCGGTATCCGCAAATGGTCACCGGCATATTTACCGAAAATTTTCGATACCAAACAAGTGGATGACATGATTTACGTGTCTCAACCCGAAGCAGAAGAGATGACGCGCCGGTTGGCGCGTGAAGAAGGCATTTTTGCCGGTATTTCATCCGGCGGCGCATTGGTCGCGGCCTTACGCGTATCCGCCACGGTTGAAAACGCAGTGATCGTCTTTATCGTATGCGACCGGGGCGACCGGTATTTGTCAACCGGTGTTTTTGCTGCATAGCGATGGCGCTGGTTGCGGTATCATTACCATGCCGGTATTAAAAAGTCATGCCAAACGATAATTTTTCGCTGCCCGTTCGCGTTTACTACCAGGATACCGATGCAGGCGGCGTCGTCTATCACTCAAACTACCTGAATTTCATGGAACGGGCGCGCTATGAGTGGCTCAGGGCGCTGGGATTCAATGTGCACTCAATGGTTGAAGTGCACAACATACTGTTCATGGTACGTTCGCTTGAGGTTGAATATTTGAAACCAGCTATCCTGGATGATTTGTTGAGTGTAACGGTTGCGGTGACAGAGGTCGGTAGAAGCCGGATTGCATTATTTCAGGAAATAATATGCAATCATGTCAAACTAGTGAGTGCCACGATTCAGGTGGTGTGTGTCGGCGCGGATACGCTTAAGCCAGTGCGTATTCCTGCGCCATTACGTGAGAAAATTGGGAAAGTCGCATGAGTACATCAGTAACACAAGATATGTCGTTTCTTCATCTGATCACCAGTGCCAGCGTGCTGGTGCAACTAGTGATGCTGATTCTGGTCTTGATTTCGCTTTCATCGTGGTGGTTTATTTTTCGTAAATTGTTCGTCATCCGCTATGAGATCAAGAAAACCGATGATTTCGAAGATATTTTCTGGCGTGGTGTCGACTTGAACGCATTGCATCAACGCATCATCAGCTCGCGTTATGAATCGGGCAGTTTAGAACGCATTTTTGCCGCAGGTTTCGGCGAGTTCACCAAACATCCGGCCGGATCCGATCTGGACGCAGTGATGGAAAGTACACGCAGAGCCATGCGTGCTACCTATCAACGGGAAATGGATTATTTGGAGTCGCATTTGTCGTTCCTGGCGACCGTCGGATCGGTCAGCCCTTACATTGGTTTGTTCGGTACCGTATGGGGCATTATGAATTCCTTCCGCAGTTTGTCGAGTGTTACCCAGGCGACCATCGCGCATGTTGCACCGGGGATTGCCGAAGCGCTGATCGCAACGGCGATGGGGTTGTTCGCGGCGATTCCGGCGGTGGTGGCCTACAATCGCTACGCCAGCAGAACGGATCAACTGGCGACGCGTTTTGAGAGTTTCATGGAAGAGTTGTCCAATGTGTTGCAACGGCGAGCAGCTGAATAAACGAGATTGAGAGGTTGTTATGGCGCGTCGTGCCAAGCATAAATTGGTGAATGAGATCAATGTAGTGCCCTACATTGATGTGATGCTGGTGTTGCTGATCATTTTTATGATCACGGCACCGATGATTAACCACGGCCAGATTGAATTGCCGCAAATCGGCAAATCGCTGGCGGCACCGGTGGCGCCGCTGGAAGTAATCATTAAGGCGGATGGCAGCCTGACACTGCGCGATCGCGCCAAGTCAGCCACGGAGCAGAAAGTGGATCGAAACCAGCTGATCGAAGCGATCAAGCAAAAACAAGCGCAAAATGCCGAGCAACCGGTAGTCATCGCCGCAGACAAAAATGTACGCTATGAAGAAGTCATCAAAGTGATGGATATTCTGCAGCAGAACCAGGTACAAAAAGTCGGTTTGCTGGCTCAACAGAAATAACGATTGCTCATGAGTTCGAGCGACCCGCGCAATTCCCCCCATTCAGAACCAAAATCATTATTGGCAGGTGTGCTGGCGGTACTGGTGCATTTGCTGTTTATTGCATTACTGGTTTTTGGTGTGAGCTGGAAAGATCATCCGCCGGAAGGGATGATGGTCGATATCTGGACCGAATTGCCTAAGCCTGTGCAGGAACCGGTAAAAACGCAAGCGCCGCCGAAGCAGCCTAAACCGGTCCCCGAGCCTGTGAAACCGGAGCCGGAACCACCCAAACCGGAACCGGTTAAGCCCGAACCCCCGAAGCCGGAGCCACCTAAGCCCGAACCGCCGAAACCGGAACCTGCTAAGCCTGAACCGCAAAAAGCGGCGGTTACGCCGCCGGTCAAAAAACCGGATATTGCGATGAAGGAGAAACCGGAGCCGGTCAAGGAAAAACCGGATGTGGAAGCGCAAAAGAAAAAAGAACAGGAAAAAATTAAAGAGCAGGAAAGATTAAAAGAACTGGAAAAACAAAAAGAGCTGGAGAAGAAGAAAGAATTCGAGAAAAAGAAAGAGTTAGAGAAGCAAAAGGAACTCGAAAAGCAGAAAGAGCTGGAAAAGCAACAAGAAATAGCGAAACAAAAGGAAGCCGAGAAACAGAAAGCGCTGGAGAAACAGAAGGAATTACAGAAGCAGAAGGAAAAAGAACTGGCGGCGCAACGGCAGCGTGAGCAGGAAGCCAAAGCGCAGCGCGAAGCGGAAGCGCAACGCGCCGCGCAGCAGGCTGCGGCAAGGAATCAGGTGGCGAGCGAGATCGGCAAATATAAGGCGCTGATTCTTGCCAAAATCAGGAGCAGAATCGTGATGCCGCCGGATCTGCCCGGTAATCCAGTGGCCGAGTTCAGCGTTACCTTGCTGCCGGGCGGGGATATTCTCGATGTCAGATTAAGCAAAAGCAGCGGACACGCGTCTTTTGATAGCGCGGTCGAACGCGCGATCTTTCTATCCAAACCGTTGCCGTTACCGCCCGATCCCATGCTGTTTAACGAGTTTCGTAACCTGAATATTACCGTGCATTATCGTGAATGATTGTTATAATCAGCCGGTAATTTTTTGTTTTTTGAAAATTTAATGCCTATGTCAATTAATTGGTTCCAATCTATTCGTGCCGCATGGATTCTGCTTTTATGCTTGATCAGCGCACACTCGCATGCGCAACTGAACATCGAAATTTTTGGCGGCGGCGCATCGCGTATTCCGATTGCAATCGTTCCCTTCGCCGATGAAAACAAACTGCCACAAAGCATCACGGCGGTTATTGGCGCCGATTTGCAACGTACCGGCTTGTTTAGGTTGGTCGATCCCGCCGGTTTATCGCCGCATGCACCGGTGGAGGTTGTGTATTCCGATTGGGCCAACCGTGGTGCCAATGCGTTGGTGATCGGCCGTGTGGCCGCTGTATCCGGCGATCAGGTGGAAATACAATTTCGTTTGATGGATGTAGCCAAAAAATCGCAACTGACCGGCTTGGCGATCACGGTTACCACGTCACAATTGCGCGCCGCGGCGCATCGGATTGCGGATGTCATTTATGAAGCGTTGACAGGCGATGTGGGGGTTTTCAGCACGCGAATCGCTTATGTATTGAAACGTGGCAACAAGTATGCCTTGCAGGTGGCCGATGCCGACGGCTATAACGCGCAATCGATCATTGAATATACCGAACCGATCATTTCACCAGCATGGTCACCTGACGGCAAGCAATTGGCCTACGTTTCTTTTGAAAATAAAAAACCGATTGTCTACGTGCAGACATTGGCAACCCGGGAGCGCAGAGCGGTGGCCAACTTCAAAGGCAGCAACAGCGCACCGTCATGGTCGCCCGATGGTAAACGATTGGCTGTGGTATTGACCGGCCAAGGCGGATCGCAGATTTTTCTGGTGAATGCCGATGGCAGCGGTTTGCAAAGATTGAGCCGGAGTTCCGGGATCGATACGGAACCCAATTTCTCGCCGGATGGACGGTATATTTTGTTTACCTCCGACCGTGGCGGCAGTCCGCAAGTTTATCGCATGGCGGTAGGGAATTCGGAATCCGGTAATGCCGAACGGCTCACTTTCGAGGGCAGTTACAATGTCAGCCCGGATTATAGCCAGGACGGTAAAAGCTTTACTTTCATCCACCGTAACAATGGCCAATTTAATGTCGCGGTTCAGGATATCGGTTCGCGCCAAGTGCAGATACTGACAAGCTCCAAATTCGACGAATCGCCCAGTTTTGCCCCTAATGGCAAGATGATCTTGTATGCAACCGAGATTAACGGGCATGGTATATTATCCGCTGTTTCCAGGGATGGGCAGACGAGGCAACATCTGACAGTACAGACCGGCGATATCCGGGAACCGGCCTGGGGTCCCTTACCAACTTGGAAGTAATATTTTTATTTTAAAGGAGTTATAAATGAGAAAACTATTAGGTATTTCATTGATCGTTTTGTTGTCAGCGTGCGCCAGCCAAACAACGCAGCCCGAAGTAGATGATCTTACCGCAGGCTCGGGCGCTGGCGCTGGCGCCGGTTTGGGCGGCAGCGATTTAGGCGGATCCGGCTCAGGCAGACCGGGTTATTTCAGTCAACTGAATGATCCGAACAGTATCCTGTCGCAACGCAGCGTTTATTATGATTACGATAGCTATAGCGTCAAAGGCGAATACCGCGAACTGGTGCTGTCACACGCCCGGTTCTTACGCGACAACGCCAGCGCCAGCGTAATCCTGCAAGGAAATACCGATGACCGCGGTAGCCGTGAATACAATCTGGCTTTAGGTCAACGCCGCGCCGATAGCGTCAAAAACATGATGACTTTAGCCGGTGCTCGTGATGCGCAAATTGAATCGGTCAGTCTGGGCGAAGAAAAACCGCGCGCGTTGGGACAAGGTGAATCGGTGTGGAGTCAGAACCGCCGTACCGACATCCTGTACCGGGGTGAATAAACATGCTGATACGCGCTTTCCTTCTGCTGGTATTGCTGAGCTGTAATGTCAGTTATGCCGCATTGTTTGGCGATGATGAGGCACGCGAGCAGATTAACGCATTACGTAAACAAGTGAAAGAAATGGAAGCGCGTATTGCCAAGATGGAAGAGGCGCTGAACAGCCAGGCTTTACTCGAGCTTTATTCAAAAGTTGAAACGCTGGAACAGGAATTGGGAAAGCTCAACGGGCAAATAGAAATGCTGGGTAACGATAATGCGCTGTTACAAAAACGGCAACGGGATTTCTATATTGATCTGGATAATCGGTTACGCCAGATCGAACAGCAATCTCCCCAAAAGCGATCCCCTTCTTCTCACTTGGAGCTCAACAAAGGCGCACCCGGCAGCGCGGCTGCGCCTTCATCTTCGCCAAGCGAACAAGCCGCCGCCGCGCCTCCGGTAGATGCCGATACGGTAATACCGGAATCGACGTCATCCGAAGTCGCGGATGCTTCCGTGACTCAGGATTCCGGTGCGGTAGCCGCGAATGAGCTAACGCCACCGGGAACTACAGAAAGTGGTGCTTATAAAGCAGCGTTTGATTTGTTCAAAAATGGTGAATACGCTAATGCAATCGCGCAATTTGAGAGCTTCCTGGAAAATTACCCACAATCCAATTTATCGCCGGGTGCTGCTTATTGGATCGGCAATGGGCGCTATGCGCTGCGCGATTACCAATTAGCGATCGATGCGCAGAGAAAATTGATCAGCAAGTACCCCGCCAGTAACAAAGTGCCGGATGCATTTTTGAACATCGCTTCCAGTCAGCTGGAAATGGGCGATAGCAAGGCAAGCAAACAAACTCTGGAGAATTTGCTGGCAAAATACCCGCAGAGCGATGCCGCCAAAAAAGCCAAACAGCGTCTGGCTAACATCAAGTAAACTCGCCGTTTTATCCCTAGCTGTTCAATCGTAGTTTCCCGCATTACCCGCAAAGCAATATAATCGATCTTTTTCTCCAAGCGATCCAACATCATGCAAGCGTTAGAGACAACAGTCTTGCGTATCAGTGAGATTTTCTTTTCATTACAAGGTGAAACCAGCCGGATTGGTTTGCCGACCGTGTTCGTGCGCCTGACGGGATGCCCGTTACGCTGCGGCTACTGCGACACCGCGTATGCCTTTAGCGGAGGTGAGAACCTATCGATCGCGGAGATACTGCGTCAGGTAGCCCAGCATAAAACGCGCTACGTGACGGTCACCGGCGGCGAGCCACTGGCGCAGAAGGCATGCCTGGTTTTGCTGACAGCGTTATGCGATGCGCATTATTCGGTGTCGCTGGAGACCAGCGGCGCTCTGGATTTATCCCAAGTCGATGTGCGAGTATCGAAGATCATGGATATCAAAACACCCGGCTCGGGCGAAGTCTCCAAAAATAACTGGCGTAATCTGGAATACCTGGCACCGCAGGACGAAATCAAATTTGTACTGTGCGACGAAGCCGATTACCAATGGGCTTGCGAGCTCATCCGGAGCAGACAGTTACAGCCAATATGCCCGATCCTTTTTTCCCCCGTTTATGAAAGCCTCGATCCCGCCCAATTGGCGTCTTGGATATTGTGCGATGAATTGCCGGTCAGGATGCAGGTTCAATTGCACAAACTGCTGTGGGGCGAGGGGCCGGGGCGGTGAAGTTTTTAGTGTTTTTCTGGCTGGATTAAATCATGAAGAAAGCGGTGGTATTACTCTCCGGCGGTCTCGATTCCGCAACGGCCTTGGCGATTGCACGCGACCAGGGTTATCAATGCTATGCGTTGAGTATCGATTACGGCCAGCGGCACCGGTCGGAATTGGTTGCAGCGCGCAAAGTCGCGCAATCACTGGAGGCGGTTGCACATCAAATTATTAAGCTGGATCTCACCGCTTTTGGCGGATCAGCGCTCACCGACCAGACGATCGAAGTGCCAACAAGCGGAGCAGAAGTGGACATACCGGTTACGTATGTACCAGCCAGAAATACCATCATGCTGTCACTGGCGCTAGCTTGGGCGGAAACGCGGCAATGTCAGGATATTTTTGTGGGCGTGAACACCGTCGATTATTCCGGCTACCCGGACTGTCGCCCGGAATATATTCAAGCCTTCGAGAAAATGGCGAATCTGGCGACCAAAGCAGGAATTGAAGGCAAGAAACTCACTATTCATACGCCACTGATGCATTTGTCCAAAAAAGAAATCATCAAAGCCGGACTGGCCTTGGGTGTGGATTTCAGCTTGACGGTTTCGTGCTATCAAGCGGATGAAATGGGACACGCTTGCGGTGTCTGTGATTCTTGCCGGATTCGTAAAGCGGGATTCGCGGCGGCGAATGTGATCGATCCGACGAGCTACCAGTCAGAATCGGTGCTTGATCGATAAATCAACCGATACTTCGAATTTACTTTTTCTGATTCGTATTTTTGCTGCTTTCCTGACGCATCTTGTTCTCGAGTTTTTGCATTTGTTCAGGTGTCAACACCGTTTTCAAGCTGGATCGTGTTTCTTCCTGGATGGATTGCAATTTTTTACGTTCCTCGTTGAAAACAGCTTCAACCTTCTTTTTTTCCGTATTGAGAATGGTTTCAACCTTACTGCGCTGCGCGTCGCTCAATCCCAGTTCTTTTGTCATGCGATTGAGGGCGTCGCGGCCTTCGGCGGCTGCATTGTTTTTTTGCGCGTGCGTGGTAGAAACCGTGAACACTAAAACCAAAGTCAGTATTGCAGGGATTGTTTTTAGGGACATGATGCGCTCCTAGGTTTGGTAGAAGAATTCAACTTCGATGCGTGCGTATTGAGTGCAAGAAGGTTGCCGGGTGATGTTCTCCAGTTTCATTGCAATTGCAACTGGAGAACATCCTGAGTTAAACCGGCACCCGCTATGGAGTGTTAGAACAGTCCAGAAATAGAACGTGCTAATCCATTGGTCAATTCCACCGCCGCTTCTTCGTATTGCAGATTCACCTTGTTGGCTGTGCTCACGACGCGAGTGCGGAATTTGTTCATTTCGCTGACTTTAGTCGACGATTGTCTTCGAGCGCCCCCCACGCCTTGTTTTGCATCCTGCTGCCGGTCTTCACGGACAATGACACCCTCTTCGGCGCGTTCCGCGATCTCTACGTCAGTAATTGCCATGTAAGTGACATCTTTGACAGAAGCATCCGCAATGGTGCTGACGACACCAAATGCGGCTGCACCCGCTAGTCCGCCAATACCGGCACCTGTCCAGCCACCCATCGCCGCGCCAGTGGCTGTTCCCACGGCAGCACCCAAGGCGGCGCTGCCCATTCCGCCATAGCCTGCTCTCAGTGCAGATTCCGCAGCGGTCGGGCTGGCTTTGTCGACGCTCAGTACATTCGCTTGCAGCCAATAATGCGCTTCTTTGGGATTGGTGGTGATACGGTAGCCGCGGCCTTCCAGCGCTCTAGCAACCGTAGCGGTGATATCAAAATTAGTCTTATCGGAGGTATTGCGGATGTTCAAATAGACGATTTTTTTATCCGGCTCAACTGGATCCAGAAAAATAGAGTCACTCATTTTAGTTTGCACATCCAAATCTTTCTTGGCTATAGATGTATGGACCGCTGCACATCCACTTAAAACCAAAGAACATAGCATGATTCCTGTCAGTACCCAGGTATTCTTGTTAATGGAGTAACCCATTGCATCTCCCTTTTGATGATTGAATGAAATTAAATTATTTTAGTGAGTAAATCTATTTAACCATTATTTGCAAAATTACCAGCCAGAATAATACGGCATATAACTATTCACGCCATATAAGCCGCCATAATAGGGGCGCGAATAACCGCCGAAATAACTGCCATAACCGATGTTCTGCCCTAACACGCAGCCTAAACCAAAGCAGCCGGGCGAATAGCTTTGTGTTTTAGTTGGCGTGCCTCTTTGCGTTGCTTCTTTAAGCGCCGATGTTAAAGCCGCATCGGTCGGGACACTGAAGCGTTTGTTGACCGTTTCGGCATTAAATTGCCGCTGAATCTCACTGATATCCTGTCCTGCAAACGTGTTGCTCGTAAAGAATATCAGTGAAGCTGCATAAAAAATAACGATGGCTGGGATTGTACGCATGGAATACCTCCTAATCCAGGATAAGTGAAATGATATTATCAACGATGAAGTCAGCCGTTGTAAATTTCCATCTGAGAAACCGTTGAATTTCCCTGTGGACCGTTCCGGTCGAAATGAGCGGAATGTGCACCAACTTCATTGCTGAGACTGTCACCCACGCCGATTGTTCTTGAGAATACCGGGAAAATTTCACGCACCATTTATTTCAAATACAGTGTCTTGAATTGTCCGGCTTGCGCTTCGTATTGAAGCTTTTGCTCGATTAAGGTTGCAATATCTTGAGCAGCAGTGGCTTTGATTTTGACGCCGATGATGGCTGGCGCACAAATTGAACGATCAAGTCGTAATGTTTTTTTGCTTGGACGCGGACTTTTAGGCAGTTTTTGAGCCGCGCTCGATACGTACACCGAGTTTCTTTACCCCACGAATAATCCCCAGTTTTGCCACGCTGATCTTGACCCACGGCGAATGAAATTCGCTCAAAATCGTTTGCGCAATATGTTCGGCCAAAGCTTCCAGCAGCGAAAAGTGTTTGTTGGTGAGAATATCGTTGATGCGGTCGACGATCAGTGCATAATCGAGGGCATCTTCGATCTTATCCGTCTGGCACGCGCGGCTACTGGGCAGGGCGATTTCCAGGTCGATTTGGATGGTTTGCGGCACGATGCGTTCCCACGGGTACACGCCGATCAGTGTTTTGGCTTTTAAGTCGTGCAGAAAAATAATATCCATCGGTGATTCAGCGGTAAAATGGGCGTCTTTGCGTGAGCGATACGGGATTCTAATCTATTTTGTCCGGATGATTGGGTTGATATGACATTATTGTTGTTTGCTGTACTGGCTTATTTGCTGGGTTCGATTTCTTTTGCGCTGGTGGCGAGCTGGGTTTTTAAATTGCCCGATCCGCGCACCTACGGTTCCAAAAACCCTGGCGCGACCAATGTGCTGCGCAGCGGTAAGAAAGCCGCAGCGGTACTGACCTTACTCGGCGATGCCGGGAAAGGTTGGCTGGCGGTGTTTCTGGCGCAAACTTACGCGCCGCAATGGGGCTTGGGTGATGAAGCGGTCGCTGTGGCGGCGCTGGCGGTGTTTCTCGGGCATGTATTTCCGGTATTTTTACGCTTCCAGGGCGGCAAGGGCGTGGCGACTGCGGTCGGTGTGTTGCTCGGTTTGAATCTGTGGCTGGGGCTGCTGGCAATGGCGACTTGGTTGACGGTTGCCATGATCTGGCGCGTATCATCTTTATCGGCTCTGGTTGCAGCGATATTGACGCCGCTTTATGGCATTGGTCTGCTGGGTTTTGAAGCCGGTACGCTGGCCGTTTCGGCGATGTCGTTATTGCTGATCTGGCGCCATCAGTCGAATATCATCAATTTGCTGGCAGGGAAAGAAGGCCGTATCGGCGAGAAAAAATCCCCTGAGTAGTCTCAATCACGTTTCGGGCGTTTCCAGCATTTCCAAATTCCAGCGCGCGTTGACGGTGAAGCTGCTGGCCGGTTGCTGGGCGGATTCTGGCATCGATTGTAAACGCATGGCACCGGCGAACGCGATCATGGCGCCATTGTCGGTACAGAATTCCAGTTCCGGATAAAACACCGTGGCGCCTTTGGTTGCGGCCCTGCCGCTGAGATTGCGGCGCAATTGTTCATTTGCACCGACGCCGCCTGCTACCACCAGTTGCTTTAACCCGGCTTGACTTAACGCCATCAGTGATTTTTCTGTCAGCACGTCCACTACGGCTTCCTGGAAAGCTAATGCGATATCGGCGCGGATTTGATCGCTGATTTCCTGTTTGTTGAGTAAGGTCAGCACTGCGGTTTTCAGGCCGCTGAAACTGAAGTTCAGATCGCCGCTGTTGAGCATGGGGCGCGGCAGTTTGAATTGCCTGGGCCGTCCTTGCCGGGCGAGTTTCGATAACGCTGCGCCGCCGGGGTAGCCCAATCCCAATAACTTGGCGGTTTTGTCGAACGCTTCACCGGCGGCGTCGTCGACGGTTTCGCCCAGTAATTTGTAATGGCCGACAGCGTCGACTTGCATCAACTGGGTGTGTCCACCCGATACCAACAGTGCGATGAACGGAAAGGCCGGTGACGGGGTGGATAGCAACGGCGACAGCAGGTGACCTTCCAAATGATGGATGCCAAGCGCCGGGATATTCAACGCAAAACTCATTGCTGTGCCAATGCTGGCTCCGACCAGCAGCGCTCCGGCCAAGCCGGGGCCTTGCGTGTAGGCAATCGCTTCAATGTCGTGCAGTTGGCATTGGGCATCCCGCAATGCTTGCTGGATCAATGGCAGCACGCGCCGGATATGATCGCGCGACGCCAGCTCCGGTACCACGCCGCCATATTCGCTGTGCATGGCGATTTGCGAATACAGCGTATGACTCAACAGACCGCGCTCAGTATCGTAGAGCGCGATGCCGGTTTCATCGCAGGAAGTTTCAATACCGAGAACGAGCATCAGGAATAGTGAAGGTTGGTTTAATGGGAGATTGGCGGTAACGCTGTCATTTTAACATCGATGCAACGTGGCGGTTTGTTTGCGTGCGGACTGGAAGATAGATGCCGGGGCTGTATCGAAAATCAGGTCTGTGCTAAAGTTCGCTTTTTGTAAATTTAGTGCGCGAGGTAAGTCATGGATTATAACTACGAATCGGAACAAACCAAATTTATGCGTGAATTTCTGGAAAAGAATCCGCAGGTGGAAGAAAAACGTTTGGCCGCGCGGAGCGTATGGTGGGATAAAAAACAGAACTTGGAAGAGCGTAAGCGTTTTAAGGAAGCCGCCGAGCCGATGAAACCGTATGTTTATTTTGGCGGGTAAGATTTTGTAACCATTCAGCCGCGTTTAATCGATAGCGCGCTGATCTCCGGGAGTGTTGCCATGCAGCGATGGATTGCCGTTTTAACCGTATTTGTCCTGGCAGCATGCGCGAATCTAGACGGCGCGACCGGTAAAACGCAACGCAACGAAGAACAATTTGCCGGAGAGCATGCCGCGCTCGCGGCGTGCGTGGTGGCAAAATTACAATCCGACGGCCGGTCGTTCTTGCGGCCGCTGCAATTTAAAAATCGGCAATATCCGGATATGCATGCGTCGGAGATTCATGCCTACGATACGCGCTATCTGCGCAGTGCCATCGCGACTTACGCGCCTTCAAATCCCGATGCGATTTTGATCTATGGCAATCCAGCGCTGGAAATTCAGTCCGCCGCGCAACGCAATGACAATGACAAGCCGGTTTATGCTTTCGCTTTGTTGCTGCGGCAAGCGGATGACACGAAAGTTACCGCATCCTTGCGCGGCGATCCATTCTTCGCCGATATTGCCTGGAAAATCATGGAATCGTGCGTAGCTGCCACGGCCAAACCTTGATTCCCCAGAACTGATTCCACCTGTTAGTTGTTATTCCCGGATTTGGCTAATAAGAAATCCAGCGCATGCGTGCTGAGAATGCGTTTGAGGATGCCGAACAGATACGTTGGAACGGTCACATAGTACCGCGCCTGCGGTTTTTCCGCTTCAAGCGCGTGAATCACGCGCTTGAGCACAGCCTCCGGCGGTAGCGTGAAGGGAACAGCCGGTCCCGGTTTGTTCAGACGGCTTAGTACGCCTTGATACTTCTCCCGGTGAAAGCTGTTTTCGATGTCGATGTATTTTTGCAGCGCTTGGACGGCGTTCGTGCGAAACTGGCTGGCGATCGGCCCCGGTTCGATCAGGCTGACGAACACATTGCTGCCTTTGAGTTCCAGCCGTAGCGTATCGCTCAAGCCTTCGATGGCGTATTTGGAAGCATTGTAAGCACCGCGGAAAGGCAGGGCGACGAAGCCGAGCACCGAGCTGTTCTGGATGATCCGCCCGTATCCTTGGCGGCGCATGACCGGTATGACAAGATTGGTTAATTCCTGCCAGCCGAACACATTGGTTTCAAATTGCGCGCGCAGGGCGTCGCGATTCAAGTCTTCGACGGCGCCCGGCAAGCCGTAAGCGCCATTGTTGAATAGCGCATACAATTCACCGCCGGTGCGGCGCATGGTTTCTTCAAAAGCAAAATGAATCGAATTGGAATCGTTCAAATCCAGGCGGAAGCTTTCCAATCCCTCGGCCAGCAGTTTTTCTACGCTAGCGCGTTTTCTGGCAGTGGCGAATACGCGGTAACCGCGTTCCTGCAATCCCTTGGCAACGCAGTAGCCGATTCCGCTGGAGCATCCTGTAATTAATATGGTTTTTTTCATTTATTCAGATCAACTTGTAATGGGTGTTTCTATTTTTTGAAGCTTGACAGCGGATTCAGTGCAACGATAGCATCAATTGCGGCTGATCAGCTTTTCACAACAGAAAATAACATAATCGAAGGCTATTCATGGCAAAAATTATATTCAGGCTTAATGGCGTTCCTGACGATGAGGCACATGATGTGCGCGAATTGTTAGCCAGCCATGCGATTGATTTTTATGAGACCTCGGCGGGAAATTGGGGGGTATCGATGCCGGCGATATGGCTCAAGGA
>FSSH01000330.1_pt1 | contig 23116 bp, 24 predicted proteins | sample 1166101 | NCBI WGS metagenome assembly FSSH01 (sample SAMEA32972668, study PRJEB13176) | freshwater metagenome | biome: Drinking water system; feature: Biomass in drinking water that filtered by 0.45 um membrane; material: drinking water | place: USA | collected 2012-12-20 | depth 0 m | reverse complement strand
CCGGTTTTTGGCGGATGCCAAAACCGGGGGCACGCTCGCCGCGTGCCAGGGCGCATCGAGCCGATGCGCGGTGCGCCGCCCTGGTCGGGCGGCTTTGGGCGCCAAGGCGCTGGCAGGGGAGGGGGGCTTGGCGCGTCGGAAACGTCCTGAACGCAAAGCGCGCTACCAAACCGTCCTGTCGGAGGCCGACGCGGCGTGCCTTGCCGCCACAGCCGAACGCATGGGGTTGCCCCGCGCCGAGGTCGTGCGCCGGCTCATCCGTGCCTCTGCGACCCTTGAACCAGCTCTATCCGTGTCGGAGTCGGCCGAGATCGAGGGCTTGCGCCGGCAGGTCCGGCGCGCCGGCATCAATCTGTCCGAGCTTCTGAAGGCGATCCGATCCGGGCGGGCGGTCAGGTTGGCCGACAGCGCGCCCGTCTGGCGCGAGTTGCTTGCCGCGATTGAGGAGGTCGAGGGGCGGCTGTCCCGGTTGAGCGGCCCCTATGGGGTCCGGCTCTATCAGGCCCTTGAAGCCGCACAGCGTCAGGAGGAGGGCGCCTCTTGAGCGACGATGCGGGGCTTCTTCAAGAATGGGCGGCGCAGGCGGCCGACCTGAATACGCGACTCCGGGCGGACGCCGCTCGCCGTCAGGCGTGGGCTTACGACGAGGAGAAGGCCCGTTCTCCCGGTGGGGGAGGTGGTGCATCGGCTAAGGGCTTCGGTTCGGGGAGCGGCGGCCGGAAGCGGCCAACGTCCGCGGCAGGAGCGGTGTCGAAAACGATGTCCGGCACAGGGATGGCGGGATCGGCCTCGAGTGCGCCCGGTCCGATGCGACCCCAGAGCGTCGGTAGCGCCATGGCGTCAGGATCGGCAGGCAGAGGGCAGTCTTCCGGCGGCACCGTCAGCCGGTCGGGGTATGGGGTGCGAGGCCGAGACGCGGCCCAAGCCAGGGCGGCCACCACGGCTCGCTCCGGGGCGAGTGGTCCAGGGAGTCGAGCCCAGGCGAGTCGCACTGCCTCCGCCATGGTCGCGAAGGGCTACGCCCCGGCCGTGGTCAAGGTCGTATCCTACGCGGCCGGGAGCACGCGGGCCAAGGCGACGGCGCAGTATGTGCTTCGCGAGGAGGTGCAGCTTGAAACCCATGACGGGCGCGAGCTGACCGACCGCGAGGCCGTGAATGCCGAGATCGAGACGTGGTCACAGCGGTTCGGCAAGCGCGAGCCGACCCAGGACGTGATGAGCGTGCGGGTCGGGATCGCCGGCCTCAAGGACGAGGCCGAGGACCGGGGGCAGCTCCGGCGGGCGGTCGAGGCCGGCTTTGCCGGGCACCGCCATGCCTACCGGATGGAGGCCGGCACGGACGGATCGCTGAGCGCGCATGTCGTCGTGGCGGCGGCCGGCGAGGGCCGGGAGCGGTTCAAGGTCACCGCGCAGCGGATCGGGGAGGAGGCGGAAGGGTTCGACCGCCGGGTGCTCGATGCGCCCACCGAGGCGCGGATCAAGGCACGGATGGAAGAGGCGACGGGCGTTGGACAGCACCGGATGAGCTTCAGCCCGTCAGGGCCGAGCCATGGCATCGAGGGGGTGCGGTTTCATCTCGGCCAACTCATTGAGGGTGCCAGCTCCGGAGCAGTCGGCGACGACGGCCGGCACATCGGCACCGCAGGCCACGTGCATGAGGCGGCGCGGGCCTGGCGGCCGCATCTGCGCTCGCAGCAGGCGCGGGACACCTTGCACCTGGTCGTCTCTGCCCGGGCCGGGACGGACAAGCAGCGGTTCCGCGACGCGGTGCGGGATTTTCTCGGGGACACATTCGCCGATCACACCTTCCTGTTCGGGATGCACACGGACAAGGAGGAGAGCAGCGGCCACATCCATGCGCACGCGGTCATCGCAGTGCGGAGCTTGGGGGGCGCCAAGATCCATCCAGGCCCGCAGGATCTCCGGCGCTGGCGGGAGACCTACGCCGAGCACGCCCAGGCGCAGGGCCTTCAGATCGTGGCGACGACAGCCCAGGATCGGGCATCGAGCCAGAGCTACGGGCGACGGGACAAGGCGATCGTCGACGCGGCCGAGCAGCCCCGGCCGGGGCGGGCGGCACGGGATCGAGCCTATGCCAGCCACCCGGCCAATCAGGAGATGATCGCGAACGCCCGTCAGCGGATCGCGACGGCCCGAACCAACCCTGTTAAGGTTCCGGTCGGAGCCCAGGCGCTTGCGCGGACGGCCGAGGCCGCCCGGATCTGGTCGGAGCTGGCCCAGGCGCAGCCGGGCAATCCGGTCGCGGCGCAGTACGCGCAGCGCACCGAGGAAGCCTATCGGCTCGGGGAGCGCGCGCGCAGCCAACAATCCGCCCAAGCTCACACGGAGCAGCATTCAGGAGCCCCGACCATGCCTGTCACCGCCGAGAAGATGGAAGCCGATCTCAAGCTCATGAACGAGCAGGCCGCTACGACCGCGGCCAGGCTCGAAGGGCCGGCGAGAGAGCGCTACGAGCACCTGACGGCCAACGTCCTACAGGCAAGCGCCGTGAAGCTCGACCTTCAGCGGATGATGGAGCAGGGGCAGACGCATATCGACCTTGAGACGGTGCGGGGGATGCTGCCCCCCGACAGGGCCGAGGCGATCATCGCGAGCGTGCGCGAGCGCGAGGCCCAGGAGAAGGTCCAAGCTCAGGAGAAGGCCCAGGGCCAGGAGCAGGACGGTGCCTCGGCACAGCCGAGCGGGACACCCGCGCCCGCCGGGAACCAGGATCGGCGCGCGACCGAAGCCGAAAGGGCGGAAGCCAACAGGGTTGCGGTCCGAGAGGAGCGGGAGGCCGAGGCGGCAGAACGCCTTGAGCGGGCAGCCGTCGAGGTTGCGCGCGCCGACGAGGCTGACACGTCCCGTTCACCTGAGGCGATGCACCAGCTCGACGCCGATCGCGGGCTTGCCCGCGAGGCGGCACGCCTCGCAGAGCGCGAACGGGAAGAAGCCGAGGCGGCCGAGCAGCGGGCGCGATCCGGTTCGGCCGGCGGCGATGGGCGAAGCGCGCCCCCTGGCAAGACCCACGATCCAGATGAGGTTCGACGGCAGGTGTTGGAGCGTCGCCGTCTGGAGCGTGAGGCCCAGAGCCGCGCGGCGCAGTCGCGTGATGAGCAGGAAATGGATTGAGGTGCGGTCGGGACTGCCTCCGACGCCTTGCCGACCCTCGAAAGGTCCGGTTTCAGGCTGTTGAGTCAGAAGTCGATGACCGCCTCGGGTGGTTTACGACCGGTCTGCTTCCGGGCGGTAACGCATAGAAACGGACGTCGCCGCCACGACTACTAACGACCCGCTGTCCAGCGACATTCGGAACTGACCCCTCTTCGTCATGAAGAACTGACCCCCATGCCGATTGCCTTTCAGGCGGTTGCGGGTTGATGCGTCGCAGTGGCCTTTTGCAAAAGGCCACTGCGACGCTTTTCGCGGAGCCGATAGCTGTCTCCGCGGATGGTGATGACGTGGCTGTGGTGGAGCAGCCGATCGAGGATGGCAGTCGCGACGACGGGATCGCCGAAGACCGAGCCCCATTCTCCGACGGCCCGGTTGGAGGTCACGAGCATGGCGCCGCGCTCGTAGCGGCGGCTGACGAGCTGGAAGAACAGATGCGCGGCGTCGGGCTCGAACGGCAGATAGCCGAGCTCGTCGACGATCAGCAGTTTCGGCTTGGCGTAGTGGGTGAGCTTTTCCTCGAGCCGCCCTTCGCCATGGGCCTTGGCCAGTTGCGCGACCAGCGTCGTCGCCGGCGTGAGCAGGACCGAGTAGCCGGTGACGATGGCTTCGCGCCCGAGCGCGACAGCCAGATGGGTCTTGCCCACGCCGGGCGGGCCCAGGAGCAGCACCGCCTCGCCATTGGCGATGAAGCGGCCCGTCGCGATCTCGCGGATCTGCGCTTTGTCGAGGGAAGGCTGGGCCCCGAAGTCGAAGCCGCTGAGGTCGCGCACGAAGGGGAAACGCGCCAGGCCGAAGGACATGTCGATCCGGCGCTGGTCGCGGCGTGCGACCTCGCGCTCGCAAAACAGCGTCAGCGCCTCCCGGATCGTGAGTTCGCGGCGGCCGGCCTCGTCGATCAGGCTGTCGAGTTGATCGCGCAGCGCCGTCAGCTTCAACCGGCCGAGCAAGGCGGTCAGGTGATCATGGTCGTTCATCAGAAGCCTCCCCCGACAACCGCCTCATACTCCGCCAGCGGACGCAGCAACGCAGCCGGCGCGGGCGGCGATCTCGGCGGCGCCAGGTGAACCGGCCGCTCGCGCGTTCCCACGAGCCCGGCCAGATGGGCATCATCGACAATCCGGCCATGGCGCCCCTTCAACTCAGCATGGACGGCCACCTCGCGTCCGCCATGGTGGATACGCACGATCTCGTTGCCGACGGTGACCCGGACGCGCTCGCCGATCAGCCGCCACGGCACCGAATAGGCATTGCCGTCGATCGCCACCGCGCAATCGGCGCCGACGCTGCGCATCAGATCGCGATGCGTCGTGAACGGCGGAATGCCCCTCACGGGCTTGAGGGCCCCGGCCTCCTCGCGCAGGAAGCGATCGATCGGTGCCTCGCCGGTCGTGCCATGGACACGCAGATCGGCGATGTCGCGCGTCCAGGCGTCCAGATGCGCCTCCATCGCGGCCCAGCTGGCGAAGCGTCGGCCGGCAATGGCGTTCCTCTTCACATAGCCGACACCACGCTCGTCCTTACCCTTTGTGCGCGCCCGATACGGCGCACAGGCTCTGATGCGAAAACCCCAATGCTTCGCGAAGGCATGCAGCCTGGGATGAAGAACGACCTCCCGGCTCGATGGATCATGGTGCAAAACGAGCGCGCGGGCGTTGTCGAGCAGCACTTCGCGCGCAATGCCGCCGAAGGCCTGGAATGTGCTCTCCATCCCGGCAAACCAACTCTCCTGCTTCTCGTGTCCGAAGGCGCGGACATGAAGCCGGCGCGAATAACCCAGCGTCGCGACAAAGAAGAAAACCTTGGTCGCGACACCGGCGATCTCGACGCGACGCTCACCGAAGTCGATCTGCAGCTGCTCGCCGGGCGGCGTCTCGAACCGAACCGTCGCCCGCGCCTCGGCGACCAACTCCCGGCGCAGCGGCGCCACCGTGCGCTCGACCGTGCGCAGGCTGACATGGATGTCCTTCTCCTGCGCCAGTTCCTGGCGGATCACATCGGCGTTCCCGCAGTGGCGCCGGAATCGCTCGGCCAACCAATCCGACAGACCATCCAGCTTCTTCGAGCGCGACGGCGTCACACAAGGTCGCCAATCGCCGTATCTCAGCCAGCGCTTCACCGTGTTCTTCGAGCAGCCAAGCTCGGCCGCGATCCGCTTCGCGCCCCACCCCAACCCCTTCAGACGCACCATCGCCGACACGTCGTCCGGCGTCTTCATCTCGTCCCTCCGCGGCAAACCCAACCGCGACGAACTCTGAACCTCTTGCTCTTCCATGCCGACCTCCTCTCCCAGAGGGGTCAGTTCCTCATGGCGTCAGGGGGGCAGTTTGTCGTGTCGCCTGACACCCGCAGTAGGCGCTTCAACCAAGCTCCGATACCAACATTGTTCGCACCTCTCCCACCAGCGTGGCTTCACCAACGCGGGGTGGGAGCAAACTGAACTCCACCTCCGGCAACGATGGAAGGAAGTCAAGCGGTCGGCATGTCCCTGTGTCTTTCGGCACCGCAGAAGCGTTCAGGCATGAAACACCCAAGCCGGCTACGAGGGCGGATTGCAGCCCAGCGACACCGGATGCCGAATGCGCAACGACGTAGGGGATCTCATGCGTTTCCAGCACCTGCCGGATGAAGCGTTGCAAGGAGCAATCCTGCGGCAGACCGAGTAGGGGAAGGGGGGCCTCAGGTTCGTGTTGGAATTCGCGCCCCGCCACCCACATCAACGCCTCTCGCCGAACCGGAATGCCCTCTCGCAGACTGCGTCCATCCACGATCCGCATGGACAGTCCGATATCGAAATCGCCGTCTTGGGCTTCCCATTCGATTTGCAGGCTCTTGCGGATTGCGACATGCAATCGAAGCTTCGGGTAGCGCCGCCGCAACCTCCTTAGCATTTCGGCAATAGCGGTAGGTCGAAAATAGTCCGTGACGGCCAGGCGCAACTCTCCGGCCAGATCCAAGCCTCGCATGTCTTCGAGGGCGCGATCGCTCGCTGCGAGTATCTCCCGTGCATGGACGATCAGCCGTTCGCCAGCAGGCGTCGGCCGGACGCCTTTCTTGCCCCTATGCAGCAGGATGACACCGGCGAACTCCTCCAGCTTCCGAAGCTGCTCGCTGAGGGCCGATTGTGAGCGGAAAAGGCCGGGCGCAGCGCGGGATAAGCTGCCGGCCTCTGCCACCGCCACGAACGAACGCAATTGCTCAAGATCGAAGGGGCGCACCCTTATCGTCCCACTTTGCCGATGGATATCATCGCATCTTCCGGCTTTTCCGATGAGATGGAAGCCCTCATCCTGCCGCCACCCTCACTTTTGCAGGAGGCTTTCATGCCTGGGCTCAGCCTTCGAATTTCTGGTCAGCCTGACACAACCCTTGCTAGCCGCATCGCCCCGCAACTCACTGCTCTAACGAGCAGAGTGCTTGAGAAACGTCCCGAGTTGACGGTCGTCACCTTTCAATTCGTGCCGCATGAACTGTGGTTCATCGATAGCCGATCGTTGGTCGAGCATAGTAAGAATGCATTCCGTCTTGAAGTGACAATCACAGACGAAACAAACACCAAGTATCAGAAGGCTTGCTTTCAGCATGACGCTTTCCATTTGCTTTCTGAGCTCATCGGCAATGTTCATGCACATTCGAACGTACACATTGTCGACTGCCGGGCTAGCGCCTATGGCTACGGTGGTCTGACGCAGGAATATCGGTATCAGCATGCGTAGATCCGTGCACTCGTCGAGCGAAGGTGGAATGGCCGATCTGCTTGGTGAAACGAACTTCTAATAAGAAAAACATAGCTGAGAGGATAATATGGTTGTCGAGATCGTTGAGTTTGCGCTTCGTCCGGGTACGGATCTAGCTGGAGCACTCCTCCTCTATCAGCAGTCAGCCCCGGTCTGGGCAGACTGTCCTGATCTAATTGAGAAGTACTATACCTTCGATCAAGCTGCTGGGCTTGGTGGCGGTGTCTATGTCTGGAAGGATATCGTCGCCCAGCGCCGATGGCATGGTCCGGATTACGTGGCGGCTATTCGCGAACGATACGGCGCGGAGCCTAAAATTCGGGTCATGGATGCTGTGCTGCATGTTGATCGACGAGGTCATATGTAGATGGGTGCACCAGAGGCCGACATGCCCCAGGATAGCAAGCCGTATTTTTCGCTGAGCATTCCGCATCTGGCGGCGGACTGCTTTCGGGACGCTGTCACGGTTGTCGGTACGGCTGCGTTGGGTGGTTTTGCTGAATAGATCCACCATCACCTAGCATGGTAGCCGCCGGCTCATCCCCCTCCCTTCGCACCGAGCGCGATCCCAAGCAGGATGGTGAGCGCCGAGATGACAAGTTGCGGATCGAGCCCTTCGGCCAGGATGACAGCCGACAGACCGATTCCCAGCACGGGCGTCGCGAGGACGCCGAGAGACGCAGTGGTGGCCGGCACCCGCCGGCTCACCACCGTCATGGCCCAGTAGCCGAGCGCTGTTCCGATGAAGTCCCATCACTGGGTCTGCACGATGAGTGTGGCCCGGTACTCGCTCGGCGTCATGCCGTGCAGAGCCTTGAAGCGCCGGGAGAAATGCGCCTGATCAGCAAATCCGCAGCTCTCTGCGACGGACCCAAGTGAGAGATGACCGCTGCCGGGAGCCTCTAAGAGCTTCGCCGCGACTTCTAGTCGGCACTGCCAGATGTAGCTGGCAATGTTTAAGTCGCGTTCAGCGAATAACTCTTGGAGTCGGCGGAGTGAGATGCCGATTGCGGTGGCGAGCCGCGATGGATCGAGCGTGCGGTCTTTGATGTTAGCCTCGACATACGCTTTGGCACGCATGACGATTGAGTCGCCCTGCTCCGACTGACGCTCACCACATGGCTTCGGGATCGTGGCCGCGATTTGCACGAGGAAGAGGATCTTCTGCTGTGTTTTCGCGTTCTTGATCTGTGAGTAAGCACATAAAATGTCGCGCGTATCTTGATCTTTCACTAGAGATCTTAGCCAGGGAGCTGAGTTTTCGTCTGTCTCGGCCCAATCATAGAATGCAAGTGGTGATACTTTGTAAAATTTGGCAAGCTTGTTTAGATTTTCGAGGTTGATACTAGCGGTGCCTAGTTCGTATTTTGCGAAGTGAGAATACGACATGTTGAGGGCACAGGCAGCATAATCTCTTGGAATTCCAAGAGATGACCGAATTTCCAAGAGTCGCCGAGCGACGGCCTTGCCCGCGAGGGGGATATGATCCGACACTTAATCAGGCTCTACGAATTAGGGTGGTGTAGGAGCGGAGCGTTCGGCTTTCTTGGCGGCCGTGCCACCTTTTGTCGTCGGAGCGCGTGAGGACGCCTTTTCAGCCGATTTTTGCAACGACGCTGCCAAGCTCGACATGGTGTCGTCCCTGCCCCCTTGTGCCGGCTTCTCCAGGCTCAGGGGACGGCCCTGTGTCGCGAGGTTGGCTTGCTTGGCCTGCCGGAACGCATTCGCCAGAGACCCGCCTTCCTCAGGCGGCTCGCCGTCCTCCTGGATCGATCCCCCGTCCAGAGGGGCCGCGCGGCCCTCAGGCTCCTCTTCGGGCGCCATCTCCGGCGACGGCTCACCGGGATCCTCCCGTCCACTCAGCCGGGCCTTCTGGCGCGCGTTGGCCCTTTGAGCCCGTAGAAGGGCCGCGGCGATCGGATCGTCCTCGCCGAAGGCGTCGAGGGTGCCCGTGAGGCTCGTGTCCGTGAGGCTATCGTGATCGGTCGAGGAGCCCGCGGTCCTCGCCAGGTCCTCGATCTCGCCGATATCGGCCTGGAGCACGTCATCCGTGCCGGACACGAGCCGGCTGATGGAGATGACCTCCCCGCCTTCCCGAATGGGCGCTGCCAGGGTGAGGGGCTTCTTGGCTGCGGTGCTTGGTCCGGCCGGCGCCGGGCCGGTCTGCGCCGTGCCCGTCAGCCCGGCCGGACTGGCGATCCCGTCACCACGCCCGGAGGCCGGCATCGAGGGCCGCCCCAGCGTATGCGGTTCTTGATCGGCGCCGATCGCCGGCACTCTGTCCGCTGTGGTGTCCGCTGCGACGACGGGCTTGGAGGGAAGCCCATCATCGACAATCAGATTTGGCTTGTCGGTCCACTCGGGAAGAAGCGGGATATCAGGCTTCTTGTTGATGAACGATATCCAGATTTTCTTGTAAGGCTGATGCTCATAATGCCTGATTTTCTTGAAGATGATAGGCTTGGTGCTGCCGACAAACAGCAATCCGAGTGTTTCATGTATCTCCTTGACCTCGGATGTCGTCATCAAGGGGCGTTCGATGAGGTGCGGCGTCATTGTTTTCTGAGCAAATAGGCCCGCTCCCGGCCGATTGACGTAGGTCTTGAATTCAACCGTTTTCGATCCAAGGCTATCTGAGACGTATTTGGCTGTCTCGTTGTCATTGACTTTCATGATAAGTTGAACGTTGCATGACGAAACGGCGAGTGTCCGCATGTTCCGCCCGTATATTTCATCGAGCTGAGCAATGCTCTGGACAACGATCGCCATTCGAAAGCCGTAGCCGGCGCTGATCGACACCTTGTCTAGGACATCGATCATTCGTCCGGCGTAATAGAACTCATCAAGGAGCAGCAAGACCGAGTGCCTGTCGTCTTTCGACGGTAACGATCTCATGTTGAGATCATGGATTTGCTGGATAAGCAGCGAGATCAGCAGATTGAAGACGCGCGACTCTGAAATATTACAGCAAACGTATATGGTGATCGCATCTTTGCGCATATTTCTGATGTCAAAATCAGAAGTCTGCGTTACAGACGAAATCAGGTCATTGCTCCATACAGACAGTGCCGTATTGAGGTTGAACAGAACCGAGCCGCGGGTCTTCTCGGGTTGCGACATATATTGACGAAAGCGGTCAATGATCCAACGCGGTAGGTCGCCACCTTCAGTTTCGATGATCGTTCCCAGCACATCGGATAGATCCTCGCCGGTCACAAGCATTCTGGCGACGGCTCGCAGATGTCGTTCGCCTTCTGTCCGACTCGATGTCAGCACATAGCCAATGAGGCCGCTCACCAGCAGGCGAGCTGCTTTCGGCCAAATATCTTCTTTGTCGAAGGCTTTGATGATGAAGAGGGCAACTGTGTCGCAGTCGGTCGGCATGGACTGATTGCGCCGGACAAAATCGAGTGGATTGTAGCGGTGGCTGCTCTCATGTCCCGGAGCGAATTTATATACCTTCTGACCCATTGCCACGCGATGCATGGCGCTGTTGTCGAAATTCTCGGATTTCCAATCCAAGACGAGCGCCGAACCTTGCCATTCATAGAGGTTGGGGAGCACGAAGCCGACGCCCTTACCGCTCCGGGTTGGCCCGACGACGAGAAGATGGCCATCGTCCGCAGAGCGGAGCGGCACACCGTTGAGGCGCCCCAGCACAATGCCCGAGTCCTTCAGGAGCTTGGCTCTGCCGGCGTCCTTGAGCGAGCCGAAGGTCGCATCTCCGAAGGGTTTCGCGGGCTTCGTCGCGAGCCGGAGGACCGCCAGGCCGGCGCCCAGGCCAACTACACCACCGAGAGCGATCAGCGCCCTCAGGATCGCTTCGCCTTGTGTGGCCGGAAAGTGAAGGCGCGACCAAAAATGCTTCGGCGCCAGAAAAAGGCTATCTGGAAAAACAAATACCTGCTGAAGCTGCAAGAGGGCGAAGCGGGTTCTTCCCTCACTCGGATACAGGGCCGGGTTGTAGCGAGCGGCCACGGTTATTTCGTAGGCGAGGCACCACGTAATATATAGAAAGACGGCGAAGAACAGTAGCTCGATAGCCCGGATCGCTCTGACTTTATTCATCGATTGGCTCCGTCAGAGTCAGTTCAGGATTTGCTCTTGGCTTTCCATTCCGGCATTTTATTGAAATAAATCTCTGTGACGCCGCGCCATCCGCCGATCTTTCGGAGCTGGATGATGATGGGCACGACGCTTCGGATGTAGGAGATGATTTCCTCGCGCCGAAGGCCGAGGCCCGCTTGCATGACCATCAGGGCCAACTGCTCCCACGCTCCGGCCGGGGTGTCTGCGTGAACCGTCGTGATCGAGCCGGGGTGGCCCGTGTTGACGGCCCGCAGGAAGGAGTAGGCTTCCGGCCCGCGGATCTCTCCCAGGAAGATGCGATCCGGACGCAGGCGCAGGGAGGCCTGCAACAGATCCTCGACGCTGACGCGGGCCGCGCCCTGCTCGCCCTTCGAGGCGAGGAGCGGCAGGTGATTGAGCTGAATCGGCTTGACCTCGCGCGTGTCCTCGATCGTGAGGATGCGTTCTGCCTCAGGCACTTCCTTCAGGATCGCGTTGAGGAAGGTGGTCTTGCCCGAGTTGGTGCCGCCGGACAGCAGGATCGTGTACCGTTCCGCCACCGCCTGCCGGATGAACGCTTCGAACCGGCCCGCATCGAGGGCCTGGCACAGCGCTTCGTCCGTCGGGCTCAAGCTCTCCTCGGTCGAGACCGTCACGCGGTCGAACGACCCCCGCGTGCGGTACTGATCGAGGCGCATGTCCTGGATGACCTGCTTTCGGATGGCGAAGGCGCCGCCGGTTGGCGTGGCGGGCGCGAGCACGGCCTGAAATCGGTCGCCGTTCGGGAGGGCGGCCGAGAGAAGCGGCCGTTCGATGTTGACCGCCTGTCCCGTGTAGGCCGCCACACGCTCCGCGAGGTGGACGATGGCGCTCTCCGTCAGCGCCGGCAGCTCGTGCCGCTCCATGTACGTCTGGCCGAACCGCTCGACGAAGACCGCCCCCGGCCCGTTGGCGGAGATCTCGACGACCTGGCTGTCTTCGAGCCAGCGCATGAGAGGTTTGAGCGCTTCATTTATATACACGACTCGATGTGGATCGGCGCTCATTTCTGATCTCTCGTAGAGCCTCCTGAACCGGGTCAGGATAAAACCGTGCGAAGCTGAGGTCTTTTCTGACAAAGACCGTCACCGCCGCGCCTTGATCGAGGTAGATCGTCGGAGGGATGTTGATCGAATTGCGCAAGGCCATCTGCGCGATGTTGTTCATCGACTGTCCGACCGTCTGTGACGCAATCTGCATCGCCTGATTGTTTTGCTGTTGCCGGGTCGGCGGCAGGGTCGTCGTCGTCGTCACCCCCGTAACCGGGTCGGTCGTCGTGACGGTGTTCGGGGCGCCGTACCCGCCGTACCCGCCATAACCGGGATACCCGCCATAGCCACCGTAGTAGCCGCCTCCCTTCTGTCCGAGGGTCGACAGGTATTGGGCGCCGGCACCCGCGATGCTGAGCAGGATCGCCGAGCCGAAGCGCTCGACATAGTGCTCATCGACGAAGCCGGCGACGCCGGCCCGCCCCAGCGCATCGCCGCCGATCGAGCCAAGCTGCACCGATACGCCGTCAGCCCGCAGCAACCGCGTCCAGACGATGAACACGCGGGTTTGCCCCGTCGCGAGCCCGCTCTTGTAGTCGCCAATGAGCCGGCTGCCGGCAGGGATCAGGACGCGGCGGCCATCAAACGAGAACACATCCTCCTTGACTGTCGCGCGAACCATGCCCGGCAGATCGGATTGCACGGCATTGTCCAAGACGGCCTGGATGATCGTGCCCTGCGGCACCAAGGCGTCGATCCGCTTGTTCTGCGTGGCCTCGCTCACCTCGAAGGCCGCCGACCCCTTGGCTGCCAGAAAGCGGCGGTTCGGATCATCGTCCAGGGCGTCCGAGTCGTCGGTGCTCGAGGACGCGGCGTCCCCGGCCGGGCTCCCGGACTCGTTGCGCAGCAGCATCGGCGCCCGGAGGCGGGCCCAGCGCCGTTCCTCCTCACGTCGACGGCGCTCTTCCTCCTCCCGCCTGCGTGCCTCGCTGTCGTCCTTCTCCACGAGGGGGGCGGAAGGTTCTGCGGCTTCCGGCGAGGGAGGCGGCGGGAGCGCAGTCGGGGGCGGCGCAGGCGGTGCCGGCGGCGGCAGCGGCTCGGGCGGAACGGCGATGATGCCCGGTTCGACCTTGGCGACCGGCTCAGTCGGGGTCTGGAGCTGCGCGGTGGAGGTTTGGAACTCCTCCTTGTCGGGGGAGGTCATCAACGGCGGTGCCTGGTTGGCCTTGCGCCATTCGTTGACGCCCCAAGCCCCGAACACCCCGCCGATCAGGAGAAGCGGAACGAGCACGCCCCTCTTGGTGCGTTCGCGAGCAACCGCCGTAGAGCCATCGCCGTCGAGCTGGCGGTAGAAGTCTTCATCGGGCATGACCTGCCTCCTCTATCGCCGGACGAGCTTGGGCGCTGTCGGCTCTAGGCCGGTCGGTTGGTACGTGTTCCTCAGTCGTTGATTGAACACACAGGTTGAATCCGTCCCATTTCGCAAGGTCCACTGAAAGTTGACCTTATCGACCACGATGTAATCACCCTCACGCCGGTAGTTGACCAGCGCTTCATTGCGCTCAGAGTCGACAGAATAGATCGAAGGAACAGGGCCGCTGAAACGGAACCACGTTTTTCTTCCGTCATCATAAACGGCATCTGGTTTGTTGACCGACGATCCCTTGTATCCGTAGGCTGAGTTCAGGTCCGCCACGTTCATGTTCTTGAGATTTGGGAAGCGCGCTCGCTCGCGTGCCTCCGCCATCATTTGGTTGTCGGCGTCTTTCTCAGGGTACTGAAAAACGACCTTGTAGATTTGACTGCCAGGAGGATTGTTGTTGGATCGAAGGGCCAGGGTGTAAATGCGCTTGTCGGTGACGATGTTCAGATTGGAGCCCGCATCCTTCTCGACAGGCTTCAGGAACAGAAGATTGCCTGCGCCGTTCGGTTCGACCTTCCACGCCATCGCGTCGCCAAGGCCGAGTGTCTGGATTTTCTCCTCAGGATCGAGCACGATCAGCGTACTGGTTCCGAACGTCGCATCGATAGCAACGACGTTGTTTTGATTGTAGACGACCGTTCGGATACGCCGATCAGAGCGGCCGGGAACGGGGGTTTCCTCCGCATGGACTGATGAGAACACGGCACTCAAGGCAAGGGCCAAGAGCAATGTACGAGGCGATCTCATTGCGCCGCGCTCCCGTCCGCCTGAACCGACTCTTGGTCGCGACGATATTCTGTCACCTGAAAACCAAGCGGGTTTTCAAATCTGTACTCATTCCGCATGGGAGCATTGCTGTACTGGAAGCGAACAACGGAAAGCCAATTTTCCTTTTTGACATTGGAGTTCGAACGCTCTTCCGTTGAGAAGCGCACCAGGGCCGTTCTCTTGTTCGGGAACGTAACTGATTTGATGTAGACCGATACCGTCGTGTTGATCTTATAGATTTTCTGAGGGTTTTTGGGGTTGCTCGGTTCGTAGAGATCTCGCAAAGATTGAGCGGCCTTGCCCGTAGAAAGCAGTTGCGCAAGGTCGAAGTTGTCTTTGACCTCCCGTGGATCATACGTTTCTCTCGCTCGAACATAGCGAACGATGTTGAACATCGTGATCGCTTCGTCCTGGGTGAGAGGCCCGACAGCAGTTGGTCTCTTGATATCGACAAAACCAGACGATCTATCGACCTCAATGACATACGGCTCATAGGTTTTGAGCGGCAAGGCCAGTAACAATGCGCCAATGCTTCCAAGTGCAATGAGGCTCATGACAGCAGCAACCGTCCAAGCGAGCGACCGCGAGTATCGATTGCGGCAGGCGATATCGTGTTCCCACGTCTCTCCGTTCTTGTAATATTGTCGCTCAACCCCGGATGGAGAGGCGGTTGCGTCAGAGCTTGCGGCAGACATCATGGCCCCCAACTAGGAATTATTTTTGAGTTGTTTTGCTAGACGTTGTGCTTCCGCGGAGTAGTGCGCCGGAGGCGGTAGCTGAAGCGGGGGCGGCGAGAGCTGCTTGAGCGGTGGGCTCAGCATGGGCGGGGTTGGTGACGGGCTGATGAGGCCCGGGCCACCGGGGGAGCTGGGGCCGACGCTCGGCGGGGAGCCCGCGAGGGCTGCCGCCTGCGGGCGGCGGTCCCGCCCTCTGCGGAGTCCCCCTCCGAGGCCCAGGAACCGGCCCAGGACCGGCCAGTGAAAGCCGCCCGTGCCGACGATCATCCCGGCGACGGCAGGGATCTGGATCATGAGGAAGATCCCGATAACCCCCATGAGTTCCACGGGAAGAATGTCGCCCCAGACAACCGTTACGGTGCTGGCTTTTTGAGCTAACGCATTCAGGACGCCCGTAATCAGCGAAAGATAAAAGGCCAAAAACGCATAGATAATGATCTGGATTACGAAAAATAGAATGATGGCGTTAATCCATCCGATTGTGTAGCGGGCGGTAAACGCAAAAAGCATAAGTAAAATGAATATCGGAGCGGTCGCCAAAAGTATCCATGTCATAACTTTGGCGAGAACAATAGCCGCGATGGCGATGCCAACCAGCGCATACATGACCAACTGGAACATGCCGGCATAGATATAGACGCCCCAACTCAGGACGCCGGCATTCTTGACGAATTTTTCGGCCGCGTCGTTGGTAATATCGATGACTTGTTGCAAGCCGTTCTGAACGTCGCCGGTCGAATTGTAGCCGGTCGAGCTTGCAGACAGCATTGCCCGGCCAATAGACTCGGGGGCGTCGTTGATGAAGTTATATGCGAGGGTTTGAAACTCAGCCCACTTGAGGGCCAGCGTGTAAATGATGAAGACGCGGAACAGGCGCCAGCATATCTCTGTCGGGCTTCCCTGTGCTGTGCCAGCCCAGATGCCATATCCCCACAGGACCACATAGAGCGTCAGCATCAACGTAACGACCGAGCCGCTGAGGCCCTGGCTGTCGAGGTTGTTCGCCAGGGACTGGTAGGTGCTCTGAACGTAGGTGTGGCCGATGTTGTCCACGTTCTGGAGCAGGCCGGTGACGCTGAACCCGCCGGTGGTCGCCTGTGCCATGGTTGGCCTCCTAGATCGGCTTCATGGGGCCGCAGGCATCCTTCCCCGCGCTCTGTTTGGGCAGAGCAGGCGTGAAGGGGGCAGCGAGATCGAGCCGGGGCTTGGAGGCGTAGGCGAGCGGCGTCGTATCGTAGCCGGGTGGCACGCCATCGTCGGGCGAGCAGGGCGCCATGAGGGGTTTGTACCCGCAGCCGCCCAACACGAGGACGATCGCGCTCACCGCGGCCAGCCGCAGGGCGTGTGGACGGATCATGGCTGCCTCACCGGGTCTGAGGCGACGCCGAGATCGCCCGCGCCACCGCGCTTTCCTGTGCGATCCGGTCGAGGTTGGCTTGATTGGCCGCGGTGACGGCGTTGTTCATGACGCCTGTCAGTTCGTTGATGGTTTGGCCGGTCTGCACCTGAATTTGGCTGTTCTGGTCGATGGATGCCTTGATGTCCTTCGATGAGCCGATGGATTGAGCCCCGGTTTTAAAAGACTGCGTCCGGTTGGTGATTGCGCCTTGCGTCGAATTCACAAGTCCGGTGAGGGTCGAGGCGACGTTGACGGCGTTCGTGTAGGCGCGATCATTGGGATGCGACGTTCCCACGCCCGTGATGGACGAGACGAGCTGCAACCCGGAGAGCAGCGTGGAGACGATGTTCTGCGATCCAGAGCCCATGCCGGTGAACGACAGCGCTCCGCCCGAGATCACGGAAGAGAGAGAGGGCGCCGAGCCCATCGAGAAGCCGGAGCCGAGCGCCATTTGGGAGAGCTGGCCCTGTGCATCGGATGACCGGTCGCCCGTGACCGCCTGCAACGTCTTTTGAGTGTAATTCATGATGCTCTTGTCGGCATCAAGGATCTGTTGCGTGTTGGACGCGATTTGCTGCGCTTGCGTCAGATTGGCGTTGTCGATGACGGGCATCTGCGCGGAGGCAGAGCCGATCATTGCCAAGCCAAAGAGCAACGACATCAGGAAGTGTTTCATTCAAGCCCCCTCACTCTTGGAGTTGATCTACTGGCCGGCCGCGTTTGCCTTTGCGGACGCTTGGAACCGCGCGAGGGACTCGGCTGTCGCGGGGTCGGTATTGGGCGACCGAGCATCGAGGCAGGGAGGCGCCCCGGCGGCGCCGGCAGACGGATTGACGATCTGACCGGGTGCGCAGGCGATGGGCTGCCCGCCGAAGCCGGAGCCGGCCGTGAAGGCGGGCATCGCACTGCCGAGAGCCGTCGCAGCACGGCTCATGTCGTTCGCCCGCATCAGGTTGGCGAGGTTGAGCGCCTGGACGAACAGGTTGAGGGCGTTGGTGCTCTGGTTCCAGGTCAAGGCGTTTTGCACGCGCAGGCCCGAGTTCTGATCCCAGGAGCCCTGAATCGTCTTGGATTGGCCGATGGTGCCCGCCTGTTGCCGGTAGACGTTGGTGGTCGCCGGGATCGTCTCCTCGCTGCCCATCAGGCCGCCGATCACGTCGCCGGCCGTGCCCAGCTCCTGGTTGCGACCGAAATTCCCCGTCGCCACCTCGCGGTTCTGCGTCGAACCCGTCGAACCGCTCGAACCGCTCGAACCCGTGGATCCCGTCGTGGGGGGCTGCCAGTTCGCCGGCAGATCGGGGCCGTAGAGCTGCGCCTTGCTCCGCCCCTGTGTGGGGTTCGCAGGCTTCGCCGGATCGGAGACGTTCCCCTGCTGGCCCGTGGTGACGGCGCATTTGATCCCGTCCGTCTGGTCCTTGGTGTTGGACTGGATCGGCACGAGCTTGACGGTGCTGCCCTTGGTGTCCGTCTTCTGAGAGAGGACCGCGCCGTCGATGACCGCCAGGGCCAACGCCGGAGTGACGCCGGCCAGGCCGGCCACGGTCGAAAGGACGAGAGAGATCCGAGCGCTCACAGCGGTCCTCCTGTCGCGGAATGTGTGGGGGCGTGGGGCACCTCAAGCGGCTCGCCCATGAACTCCGGCAGCCAGGCCGAGGGAGCATCCCCGTGGAGGGTGCGCAGAGCCATCATCTCCGCGAGCGTTTCCGCCCGGCCGGAGAGAACCTTGATGATCCCCGGCATTCCCGCGAGGTTCAGCTTGGCAATGACGGAGTCCGTGCCGTGCTTGATGAGAAAGGTCCGACTTTCAGGTGCGGTGCGCCTGATCCAGTTGATCTCTCTCTTGGAAAGCTGGAAGGCGATACGATAGCTGTTGTCGTCGGCCTTCGGGTTTGGAAAGAAGATGTTCGTCTTGCTCTGCTCAAGCAGTGTGCTCGACGTATCAGAATTGACGATGTCGGCGGCCGATTGGGTGCCGAACCCGACAACACCATTCTTTTTGCGGAGCGTCTTGAGCTTGTCCTTGATGAAATCCGAAAAAATCGGATCGTCGAGCAACTTCCAGCCTTCATCAAGGAAGATCATGACAGGATCGCCCGTCATCATTTCTTCGATGCGATGGAATATATACATCAGTGCGGCTGTGCGCGTTGTGGGATCGTCCAGCACGCGAGTCATGTCGAAGCCGAAGACCTGACCTATTTCAAAGCTGTCGGTGTCATTGTTGAACAGCCAGCCGCGCTGACTCTGAACAAGCCAGGGCTGCAACCGGCTCGCAAGATCGTCTTCGCCGGCCCGAATGCGCCCGCGTAGCAACTCCTGAAAGGCTGCCAGCTTTCGACCCTCTGGACCGGAGCGAAGGACATGCGAAATCGCGGAGTTGATGACCTGCGTTTCGGTCGCGGTCAGGTTGTCACCCGATTTTGCCGGACGGAGCATGAAGCTGAACAGTTTCTCCAAGAGCGCCCGGTTCTCGCCGGTGTCTTTCATCATCAAAGGATTGAACCCGGTCGGTTCGCCGGGTTGCAAATCCTCGTACTGTCCGCCCATGGCTCGAATAAAGATCTCGCAGCCTCGATCCTTATCCATAAAAATCAGCTTGGGCCGCGGATAAATCCTTTGCGACTGAGCGGAGATGAAAGCAAGAAACACGGTCTTGCCGCTGCCGGTCGGTCCGACAACGGTAAAGTGCCCGACGTCCTTGATATGCATATTGTAATAGTACGCGGTTTGGCTCTCTGTTTCGAACAGAGAAATCGCCGGCCCCCAATGATTGCCGGTGGGAGTGCCGGACGGGTAGTTGTGGAGGCTCATGAAGCCCGCGAAATTCTTGCTCGATATGATGCTCTTGCGGGCGATGTATGCAAAATTCCCAGGGAGCTGAGCCCAGAAAGCCATCTCCGCGTTGAGATCCTCACGGACCCAGATCACCGAGCGGTCCGTCAGCGCCGCTCCCGCCGCCGTCACCGCCGCGGCGACCTCTTTGAGCGTCTGACCCAGGCAGAGCACCGTCATGTGGTGCTCGCCGTAGGCGCTCTCGGACGACACCAGCTCGTTGCGGGCAACGTGGAGATGGTCGGCGACCACGGTGCCGCCTTCGTCGGACATGCTGACCTGACGCTCGACGCGATCGATCTGCTTCAGAGCCTCGGGCCTGTCGATCAGTCCGAAGGTCTGGGACACGATGATCTCGTGCGGCACCCGCAACAGCGTATCGAGCGAGCCCGGCCCGCTCATCGAGGGATACTCCCGCACCGACAGGACCGCGCCGAACCGGCTTTCGTCCGGAGAGGCCCCGCGGATCTCCAGTGTGTTCTTGCCGAAGAAGAGTCGCTTGAGCGCCATGGCCTCGTTGAGGGGCAGGCGCGGCAGAGGCATCGGGCGCGGCCTGGCCCCGTTGATGAGCTGCACCAGGAATTCGAGCGGTTCCGAGTGAAAGACGCCCTCTTCCTCGCGCACCCCGAGGAGCCGCGCCCCGTAGGGCTTCAGGACTTCCTTGAGAGCCACGGTGGCATCCCGCAGCTCGGACGCCGCCTCGAGGAGCGCCACGTCATCGCCGCGCAGCGATTTCCGGCTGAACATCTTGCCGAAGGTCACTTCGGCCCTGCCGGCATTGCCCTGCAACGGCCGGCGGATCAGCGTCAGATACAGGTCGTTGACGAACATGCGCCGCTTCGACAGCGCGGCCGTATAGCGCTGATCGATCATCGCGCAGAGCGGATTGTCGAAGGTCGACCGGATTTCGGGGATGATCTCACGCCTGATGATGTGCGAGGCCAATGCAAAGCGCGAGTTGTTGAGCGTCCGAACCAGATCGTTGCGGCTCAGAAGCTTTGCATTGATTTCGCTGATATCCTGCGTCTCGAAAGGGTAGCCTTCGAGCTTAATGACATTGAGAACGTAATTGTCGCGCGTTTTGACGATATTGTCATCGACGTGGCGCGTGTAAGGCACATGCGAAGAGACGGTTTTCTCTCGTTGTGAAAAAGCGCCAAAGGTCAATTCATTCTGAAGTGCGCGGAAGGCCATTGGTCAAACCTTATAGGATGTCGCATTCCAAAACGTATTGATGAGCGGTGGGCTGCGACGCAATCGAATTGCGAGGATTTCAAAAATCCGATCATCACGGATCGTCGCTAAATATCCGACAATGTGGATGGGGATGAACGACAGCAGCATAAAAAGATTGTGCGACATCAAAAACAAGCACGAGGTGATCACGCCGTTGAACATGAAAAACAGGTATGGCACGCCGAGCAGCGTGGGTGCGCGCGTGAGCGCGCGCACCAGGGGGGTGATGATCGGTTCTTCCAATTCGCTCTCGGTCATCGGGTCACTCTCCGGTCATCACCCTCTGGACAATCAGGAGCCAACGGCGCTCTGGAAGAACTGGACGATCTGAGCGGCACCGAAGACGAGCACGATCCCGAAGATCACCGATCCCGCGATGCCCCAGGTCAGGCGGCCCGCCCATGCGAAGAACCCGCAGGCGATGACGGCCAACGTTGCCAGTCCGGTGGAAATCGTTCCCGTCAGAATTTGGACAAGCTGTTGAACCGTCGTCTGTACCGGGGCAAGCGACTGAGCATAGGCTGCATCCGTCACGCAGAGCGACAGCAGAGCTGCCGTTGCCGCGATCTGCACTGCACGATTAATTTGCATCACCGGTTCTCCTCTTGCACGACACCCCCTCCGTCGAGGTGCATGACGAAGCCGCTGGACCAGCGGCCGTTGCTCTCCGGCGCCTTCGCCCCCGGAGTCCGATCGGCCCGAGAGGCGACCCGCTTGCTGCCAGGCCGTGCCTTCTCGATCTGAGGCCATTCGTAAAAGTTATTCATGACATTGGCGACAAAACGCACTGTCTCAGCTATCGGCGGAACGCCTTTCGCTTGCTGAACCGCGACTTCTCCCGCGTTATAGGCAGCAAGGATGAAGAACGGATTTTTGTATTTCTCGTGAAGACTGCGAAGAAGGCGCACGCCACCGAGGACATTCTGTCGCGGATCACAGATATCGACCTTATAAGTCTTGCCTGTGGCCGGCATAAGCTGCATCAAGCCAACAGCACCCTTGTCGGACAGGGCATCAGTCCGAAAGTTGCTCTCCACAAGAGCCACGGATAATACAAAATCCGGATAAAACCCCTCCTCCTGTGCGACCTTGAGCACGATCGCCCTGGCCTCATCTTGCGAAAGAGCGGGAGCCTTCGGGCATGGGCCTGCCTGCGGAGCGACCTGAGGCGCCTCCGGAACCACGGGCTTGTCGAGGCCCAGAACCTCCACCGCGGCGGGGAGTGGGACGGCCGGGACGATTGTTCCGCTGGGATCGACCATGGCCGTGACCGTGACCGGCGCCGTGGCGTCCCGCGTGGCGACGTGCTGACGGGGGGCCGTAGGGTTCGCGGTCGGGCCGGCCAGAGCAAAGCCCGCCAACGACGCCAACCCCAACCCCAACCCGCCAGCCCGCCACGCTTGCGCGCCTGTCGTCCGCATCCGCCGAGCCTCCTTATCTTTTAGCGTTTGCGAGCCTAAAGCATTTAGTCCAGCGTTGCGACGCAGCAAAGGGGACCTTTTGTGTATATGTTGCATTTTTGCCCGAGGCAGTCAGATGTCGGGAGTCTATATGAATCATATAAGAGTATACATAAGGACAATAATGGAAATTGCATTCAAAATTACCTTTGGTAATTCCATTGTTTCCGCATGATTTTGCAAATGAAAGTATGCCTGACGCAACAATCTCGTTCGGAGCGCATGGGTATGTCTGCCTATCTCAAAAGACTTCTTGCCGCTTTGGCCTGCTTGGCGCTCGGTATCGACACGCCGCAGGCGACGGGGGACAATAAAATCCCGCAGGAGTGGTATCCTATTCCCAAAGGATCGGTCTTCACGACTGGCGACAGTTGGACATATCAAACCGTAAATTATCGGCTTTACGGCGTACAATCCTGTCTTAGGGGAACAGAATTTAAAAATACGCATGGAATATCGAATGATTGCGGCGAGGCATCTCTTGCGGTTCTTGTTTCTATGATCCGAGATCTTAAGCCAAAATGCTCCACCGTGGTCGAAGACGTCGCTCAACGAACACGCTTCGTCATATGCATGGCTACGATCCAGAAAGGACCAGCCGCGGGCGCCAGGATCGATCTTGGGACCGCACTTATTATTCAAGGTTATGGATTTGCCTCTCGCAGGGCGGACGGCAGCATTGTGCATCCGGCCTACGGCGTCGCAGAGGATCAGGCCGAGCAGCGCAAGGCCGGCTTGTGGGCGTTTCCCGATTTTCCAAATCCATCAAAAATAATAAATCGAACTTTGGAGTCTCAGCGCGGCATATCATCACCTGCTTATTTCAAGGAATAGTTCCAACCTGCCTCCGTATCATCAACATTGGGGTATGGACTTGAATTCAGATAGTCATAATGTCTGCGGAAACGTAGAGCTAATGGCAGTCGGTGCGCATGTGAATTATATCAATGCCCTCGCCAAATTCGAATTTTTGGCTTTTCAGGCTGAAATCAAAAATGATGCTGCCCTTGAATATGATTTGAAAGAAGCTGAATATTGTCTTAGTAATTGCCGGAGGGTGCTTGAAATCTTGATCGAAGTGCTTGGATACGTGCCTAAGACCTTCACCGCAAAGCTCCCTCCCGAACCGACCTCCGAGTAAGCCGACCCCTTCGGGCCGGGCTCTAGTCGCTCTGCAAGCGACCGGAGCCACCTGCGGCGTCTCCGCCCTGCCGGGTGACGATCCCTGTCGGGCACTCCGCCCTGCGGGCTCCCCGC
>FSSH01000384.1_pt1 | contig 23146 bp, 23 predicted proteins | sample 1166101 | NCBI WGS metagenome assembly FSSH01 (sample SAMEA32972668, study PRJEB13176) | freshwater metagenome | biome: Drinking water system; feature: Biomass in drinking water that filtered by 0.45 um membrane; material: drinking water | place: USA | collected 2012-12-20 | depth 0 m | reverse complement strand
CCGAATTGGATGGTGTTCTCGCTCACCAACGGCACCGACAAACCGATGGAGCGGTGGCTGACCGCTGACCGTTATACCATCTCCGGCTCCGGCACGATCTGGCCAGATCTCGATGCCCGGCGCATCGAGGCGGTGACGCCATCGGTCGGGTTTGTGCCTGAGCGCGTCAAGAGCGATAAGGCCGACGTGTTTCGCATCACGCTTGAGCCGGGCCAGACGATCACCTACGTCGCCGAGCTTTCGAGCGAGCGGTTTTCAAGGCTCTACCTCTGGAAGCCGATTGACTACGAAATCAAGACCCGCGATCGCCAGCTGTTCAACGGCGCGATGCTCGGTTTGATGGGATTGCTTGCAATCTTCCTGACCGCAGTGTTTGCGGCCAATCACAAAATCATTTTTCCGGCCGCCGCTTTGGTGTCGTGGTCGGTGCTGATGTATCTGTGTGTGGATTTCGGCTTTTTTCACAAACTGTTCAATCTCCGACCGGAAGACAACGCGGTGTATCGCGCCGCTGGCGAGTCGGCGATTGCGGCAAGCTTCGTCATCTTCCTGTCGACGTTCTTGCGGCTCGGCATGTGGCATGGGCTGGTGCGAATGCTCATCGGCGTTTGGATGGTGGCGCAGTTGGCGTTGATTGCCGTCGCGGTCGTCGATCCGCGCTTGGCTGCGACGTTTGCTCGCTTGTCGTTTGTCGGGATCGGCACAGTCGGTGCCGTCTTCACGCTATTTCTCGCCGCGCGCGGCCAGGACCGGGCGCTCTCGCTGGTGCCGACGTGGGTTTTGTTTCTGGTCTGGGTGTTCGCCGCCGGCATGACGCTCAGTGGCCGGCTCGGTGGCGATATGGTGGTCTCGGTGCTCGTCGCGGGACTGGTCCTTGTCATCATCCTAATGGGCTTTACGGTCACGCAATTTGCGTTCCGGTCGCTCGATCCGCTTTATGCCGGCGCTCCAACCGAATTGCAGTCGCGATCGCTGGCGCTCGCCGGATCGGGATCGTCTATTTGGGAATGGAATATCCGCCGCGACGAAATCAAGATCGGGCCAGAAATTGAAATCGCGCTGGGGCTCATGCCAAATGAGCTGTCGGCGAAGGTCGATGCCTTCGTCAAACATGTGCACCCGACCGACAAAGAGCGGTTTCGCGTCATGCTGGTTTCGGCACAGGAGCGTGCCGGTGTCCGCATCAAGACAGATTTCAGGCTGCGTCACGCCGACAATAGCTGGCGCTGGTTTGAGCTCGAAGCTGCCAGCATTCCTAATGCCGATGGCCGAACGCTGCGCTGCGTGGGCCTCATTCGTGATGTGTCAGACGTCAAGCGGGCGCACGAGCGCTTGCTCCACGATGCCGTTCATTGCAGCCTGACCGGCCTGCCTAATCGGGAGTTATTTCTTGACCGGCTTCGTGCCGTGGTCACGCGCGCCAAAACCGACAAGACCGTTCGTCCAGCAGTTATTTTCATCGACATCGACAAATTCAAAAGTGCCAACTCGACGTTCGGCCTGGTGCGCGGCGACAGCTTGCTGCTGACGGTGGCTCGCCGCCTGCAACGCCAACTCGGGCCGCAGGATACGGTCGCGCGCGTCGGTGGTGACCAGTTTGCGCTGCTCTTCACCGGGGAGCAGGACGTGCAAAATTTGTCGGCCCTGGCCGAGCGCATGCGCCGATCACTGCGCGCGCCGATCCCGCTTGCCAACCAGGAAATTGTGTTGACGGGCTCGATTGGTATGGCCGTCTGGGACGAAGCCAATCCTGCCGACGATGATCTGCTGAAAGATGCCGAACTCGCCATGTACCGCGCCAAGCGCGGCGGGGCTGATCGTATCGAGGTGTTTGAGCCTAGCATGCGCCGCGATCGCGACGATCGCATCCAGATCGAAAGTGATCTGCGCAAAGCCCTTGAGCGCGGCCAGCTGAAAGTTCTGTATCAGCCGATCATCTATCTGCCAACGAAGGAGCTCGCAGGTTTTGAAGCGCTGGTGCGCTGGGAGCACCCCAAGCTCGGGCTATTGAATCCCGCCGCCTTCGTACCGGTCGCCGAAGAGAGCGATCTTATCGTCAAGCTTGGCTCCTATGTCTTGCTGCGGGCGGCCAAGGATGCCGCGCGCTGGCAAACGGAACTGCCGCGCAGCGAGCGGCCTTTGTTCGTTAGCGTCAATGTTTCGAGCCGGCAGCTGTTCAGGCCGGAATCGGTCCAGGAAATTCGCCACGTCCTAGGTCGCAATATCGTGCCGCGCGGCGTGCTGCGTTTGGAGATCACCGAAACGCTGGTTATGGAGAACCCAGAGCAAGCGGCGGAAATCCTCGAGATTTTGCGCGGCTCCGGCGCTGAACTGGCACTCGATGATTTTGGCACCGGATATTCGTCGCTTGCGTACCTCCAGCGCTTCCCCTTCGACTCGATCAAAGTCGATAGGGAATTGGTGCGCGCCAGCAGCACGGCCAGTGGCGCCGCTATCATGCGGTCAATCCTCGCGCTGGCACACGAACTCTCCAAAACCGTCGTGGCCGAAGGCGTCGAGCGTGCCGAAGAAGCAGCCCTTTTGCGCGAAATGGGCTGCGAGTATGCGCAGGGCTATCACTTCGGCGAACCGATCGCCGATCGCGACGTCATTCAGCTGCTCAAAATTGTTCGGCGCGCCGAACGCAAGATGCAGCCGCGCGGCTTCTTCAAGCCGAAGATGAAACCGAAGGTGGACGAGAAATCTATTGCTGCTGCGGTCCAAGGCACGACCGACGGGGCAGCGCTCGCCGATGCCGTCGGCAAGCCGCACGGTCTACCGCAAGGTTCAATCATTCGACCGCGCCAGAAGCAGGATGCCGCCGCTGCGATCAGCTCGAACGGCAACGCTCCCGGTCTGCCGCCGCCATCGATGGCTGATGCCGTTGCGATGTTCCCAATGCCCATCCCGTCGCATTTGCATTTGCAAGACTTGAACGGGGCACTGGCGAAGCAGCCCATGCCGAATGGTTTCGGGCTGATAGAACCATCCAACAATGCGTCTCACGACTACGGCTTCCACCGTCCACCAGCAGCCGATGACCGCGCAGGCCTTGGGCCCCCATTTCAGAATTTTGCATTCAACGGTCCAGATGCGCCGGCCAACGCTGAGCGTACGTTGCAGCCGCTGGCCGATGCGCTTGCTCGCGCGTTGCCGCTCGAAACGTTATCCGCATATCACAGCGCACCAGCCCAGCCGGCGAGCAATAGTGGTGCAGCGTCATACAATGCGCTCAACCCGGATTCGGTTGAACCGACCTATAATGCGGCAGGCAATGGGCATTTGAACGGGCAGCAGGCCGGCTTCCACAATGGTGCCGACAGCGGCGCCGCAAATGGCCTGGGTGGCCCGCCGCCGTTGCCGCCGCGCACTATTCCGGCGCCGGTCCTATCGCCCAACCTGTCGAACTTGCCGCCGGGCATTGCCGCGAGCTTGGCCCGACTGGCCGGCACGACAGTTGCGGTCGAGCCGGAGGTACCAGAAACTTCGCAGCGTCCGCCCATGGATATCAGCCGGGTCGGGAAAGCATAAATCGCAATTCGATGTGGCGCGCGCCGATCCCTCATCCGGCAAGCGTGTCAGGCATGCCCCGCATCGTTGACAAGGTGCGAAAGATCGACGCCCAGTTTGGCCATGGCGCGGGCATATTTGCTTTCAAGATCGCTGTCGAAGATCAGGTCTAAATCGGCTGGGCAATTGAGCCAGCCGTTGTGCTGAATTTCGCTTTCGAGCTGGCCTGCAGACCATCCAGCGTAACCGAGCGCAAGCAAAGCATGCTGCGGGCCGCGTCGTTCGGCAATGGCGCGCAAAATATCGATCGTGGCCGTCAAGCAGACCCCGTGGTCTATGGCGAGCGTCGACTCATCGGCGAAATAGTCGGCACTGTGCAAAACAAATCCCCGACCGCTTTCCACTGGCCCGCCGATGTGAATGGGTAACGCGATGACACCGTCATGCGTATTCTCAACGTCGTCGGTAAGTCGTATGCCAAGGCGTTCAAGGAGATCCGGCGCGGAGATTTGCGTCGCGCGCTGATTGACGATAATGCCCATCGCGCCCTCTTCCGAATGCGCGCACATAAAGATCACCGAGCGCGCGAAACGACGGTCTGTCATGCGCGGCATCGCAACGAGAAGTTGACCTTCTAGAAAGCCGCTCGCCGACTTGCGCTTTTGCTTAATGTGAGGTGTCGTCATGGCGCCTATTTTAGACCGGCCTGAACGAACCGAAAAGACAGCCGCAATGCGTGGTGTAGTCGCTCTTTGTGGTATGAAATAGCCGCTTTATGGATTGATCTGGTTATGACCCGCTACGCCTCGAAGGATCTTCGCCAATGACGCCGCAGGTTCAGTCCGCCGCCATGGCGCCGCCGATGCGGCGTGGGTTGGCAGCTTTGCTCGGTGCCTTCGCTCTTGTTTCGGCGATGGCGTCCGTCACGTTAGCTGCGGGAGAGACGTCCGCCTGGGTGCAAGGCTTCAACAATAAAGCGCGGCTGCTCTCGGGGGGCAGCGCCAACGGCAAGCCGGACACGCTCTATGTTGGTCTTGAAATTTCCATGCTGCCGGACTGGAAAACCTATTGGCGGCAACCTGGTGACGCTGGCGGTGTGCCGCCGGAATTCGATTGGTCGGGGTCGAAAAATCTAGCTGCCGCGCGTGTGCTGTTTCCAGCCCCTCACCGCTTGGTCGACAAGTCGGGTACGACCATCGGTTACAAGGACAGCGTCATTTTTCCGGTCGAAATCACGGCCAAGTCGCCGGCCGAGCCGGTGCATTTGAAACTCGCGGTGAGCTATGGCGTATGCAAGGACATCTGCATTCCGGCAGAAGCTACCTTCGAGATGACAGTACCGCCAGACGTCAAGATTTCAGACGAAATTTCGGCTGCCCATGCGTTGGTTCCGCGTAGCCTGCCGAATTCCCTCACCGATCCAACGCTAAGCCGCTGGACCATAGATCGATCAGGCACAAAGCCGCTGATCACCCTAGAAGTTGACGATCCAGCGCCGGGCGCGACCGATGCGTTTGTCGAGGCGCCCGACGGTCTTTATCTGCCGTTGCCGGTGCGCGTGTCGACGGCGGCCGGCCGCAGCATATTTAGCGTCGACTTGACGCAAGGCGCCGACGAGGCAGTCCTCAAACACAAAACGTTGACAGTCACGCTCGTCGGCGCGAAGGGACAGTCCGAAACCACGATCCGCATTGAGTGAGGAAACGAATGACTATTAAAATCGGCGATAAACTTCCAGACGCAAAGTTCACCGTCATGGGGGCGGATGGTCCAATGGCGCGATCGGTATCGGATGTGTTCTCTGGAAAAAAAGTAGCACTGTTCGCCGTGCCGGGAGCCTACACGCCAACGTGCCACAAAAATCATATGCCCGGCTTTGTCGATCGGACCGAAGCATTGAAGGCCAAGGGCGTCGATGCCATCGCTTGCACCGCCGTCAACGACATCTTCGTGCTGACCAACTGGGCTGAAGACACCGGCGCTACAGGCCGCATTGAAATGCTGGCTGACGGATCGGGCGACTTCGCCAAGTCAATCGGCTTGGATATCGACCTCTCGGCGTTCGGCCTCGGCTTGCGTTCGAAGCGTTACGCCATGCTCGTTGAAGATGGCGTCGTCAAAATCCTCAACATCGAAGACAGTCCGCCGCAGGCCGAAAAATCGAGCGCCGAAGCGCTGTGCTCGATGATCGACCGGTCGCTCGGCTAATTATCTCTGTTACGACGTCGCGGATGGCGTCTTGAATGGCGCCATACCGGCGCGCGCGAGTTCATCGGCGCGTTCGTTTTCAAGATGGCCCGCGTGGCCTTTCAGCCAATGCCATTCGACGTTGTGGCTTTTGGTGATCGCGTCGAGCCGCTGCCAAAGTTCGGCATTCTTGACAGGCTTCTTGTCCGCGGTGCGCCAGCCATTGCGCCGCCAGCCGTGTATCCACGATGTAATGCCGTTTTTGACGTAGGCGCTGTCGGTATAGAGTTTGACATCGCTGCGCCTTTTTAGCGCTTCCAGCGCAGAAATCGCACCCAGCAATTCCATGCGGTTGTTCGTCGTCAGACGCTCGCCGCCTGACAACTCTTTGCGGTGGTCGCCCGAAATCAACACGGCGCCCCAGCCGCCCGGACCGGGATTTCCTGAACAGGCGCCGTCGCTATAGATCAGCACGCATGATGGGTCGTCGGTCACGCTCGCTCAGCTCCTAAGTACGTCGCGATCGATGTCGCGCTTTGATGGAAACGCAAGCGGCGCACATAGTCGAACGGGTCTTTGCGAGCCACCAGAGCATTTGCCGGCGTATGCAGCCAATCGTAGCCACGCGTGAGCAAAAAGCGGGTCGCAGCCCCTCGTGCCAGCATCGGTAACGCTGCGCGCTCGCCGTCCGTCAACGGCCGCACAGCATCATAGGCTTCGATGATCGCGCGACCTTTGGCGGCGTCATAGGAGAAATCGCTGCTGAAGCACCACGCGTTCAAGCACACGGCAATGTCGTAGGCGAGTTGATCATTGCAGGCGAAATAGAAGTCGATAAGACCTGACAGTTTTTCGCCAATGAAAAAAACGTTGTCGGGAAACAGATCGGCGTGAATGACCCCTTGCGGCAGATCACGCGGCCAGTGCTGTTCCAGGTCGTCAAGCTCGCGTGTGATCAAGGTTTGCAGACCGGGAAGAATATCATCGGCCCGATCGGCAAATTTCGCAAACAGGGGGCGCCAACCCGAAACACCAAGTGCATTTGCGCGCTTTAGGCGAAAGCCATCCGCTGCAAGATGCATGGCGGCCAGCGCCGCGCCCAACTCACGGCAATGCTCGACCTTTGGTTTGCGTGGCCACACGCCATCGAGGAACGTGACCAGGGCGGCGTGGCGTCCGCTGAGTTCGTTGAGATGGTGTCCTTCGCGATCACGCACCGGCAAAGGGCATGTTACCCCCGCCGCTGCTAAATGATCCATCAGTCCAAGGAAAAACGGCAGATCGTCGGGATCGACGCGTTTTTCATAGAGCGTCAGAATGAAAGTGCCGCGTTCGCAATGGACCAAGTAATTGGTGTTCTCGACACCCTCGGCAATGCCTTTGTACGAAAGCAGGCGGCCAACCCCGTAGCCGTCAATGAAGCGCGCGAGATCGTCGTCGTTGACTTCGGTGTAAACCGCCATGCCGTCCTCGTCGCGGGGATTTGGGTCGCACGATTGTTAGGTTGCAAGGCAGGGAAGGCCACGCAGTCTTCCCTAGCCGAGCCACCCTAAGCGCTCGGCCTCGTGCGCAATTCACGCGGGACATTGAACACGACACGTTCTTCGACTGTCGTTACCACTTCAATCGTCACGTCAAAACGCTGGCGAAACGCCTCAACCACCTCTTCGACAATAATTTCCGGAGCCGACGCTCCGGCCGTGATGCCGATCGACGTGAGCCCAGAAAGCTCGGCCCATGGAAGATCGGCGGCGCGCTCGACCAGCACCGAGATTGCACAGCCGAAGCGCTCACCCACCTCCACCAGTCGTAAGGAATTCGAGCTTTTCGGTCCGCCGACGACAACCAGTCCTTCAACCTTTGAGGCGATCGCCTTCACGGCGTTTTGCCGGTTCGTCGTGGCGTAACAAATGTCTTCCTTCACCGGTCCGGCGATGCCGGGAAAACGATCCTTCAAAATTTGCACGATTTCGGCGGTATCGTCTAACGATAGTGTCGTTTGAGTGATGAACGCGAGGCGGCTCGTATCGCGCGGCACGTGGTGGCGCGCTTCATGCGCCGTTTCGACGAGACTGATGGCGCCGGCAGGAAGTTGGCCGATCGTGCCGACAACCTCCGGATGGCCGCTGTGCCCGACCAGGATGATGTCGCGGCCCTGCTCGAAATGGCGTTGGGCTTCCATGTGCACTTTCGAAACAAGAGGGCAGGTGGCGTCGAGCACGAAAAGATTTCGGCTTTGCGCCACGGCAGGAACCGACTTGGCGACGCCATGTGCTGAAAAAATCACGGGCTGTGTCGTTTCTGGGATTTCATCGAGCTCTTTCACAAAAACGGCGCCTTTGGCCTTGAGAGACTCAACGACATAGCGATTGTGGACGATCTCGTGGCGGACATAGACCGGCGCCCCGAATTTCGCCAAAGCCTGCTCGACGATCTCAATCGCTCGATCGACGCCGGCGCAAAACCCGCGCGGGGCTGCGAGAAGCAGTTTAAGGGGTGGTTTTACGACCGTTGTGTCGGGCGTGTCTGGTCTGTGGTTAACAGCGGACATGTAGACAGAAAGTCCTTTGTTTACAGTGGATCGCAACGGGAAAGTTCTTGGACGAGGTTTGGACCGGATGCTACGGTGGTTTGCGGACAATACAAGAGGCCGGGTGGCGCAACCTCAGGGGATGGCGTTGAAGAATTTGAACATCCGGCGCGCGCAGCACTGCGACGCTGGCGCCGCATCGTTCGCCAATATCCATGGACTGCGTCGCACACCGCTTTACATCGCGATCCTGTCGGCTTGCGCTCTGGGTGGATGCGGAATGTCGTCGTTGACCTCCGGGCTCGGCGGCGGCGTGTTCGGCAACAGCGCCGGGAAAACTGACAATGCGCTGTCGGAAGATCAATTGCTCGCTGCAGCAAAATCAAACGATGGCTCCGCAACCGGCAGCACCACGCTTGGCGAAGTGGCTGGCGGATGCCCGCGCCTGACGGTTGCGCCGCGCGATCATCACATCACCTTCTACGAGCCGGGTCGCACCGGCGATGGTCTTGCCATCATGCACCGCGGAGAGATCACCAAAACCGCCCGTGAATGTCAGGTTGAGCCGGGCCGCGTCACCGTCAAATACGGCTTCTCCGGCCGCGTGCTGCTGGGCCCCAAAGGCAAACCGGGCGAGATCAGGTTGCCGCTGAATGTCGTCGTCAACGATTCCAAGCGCGCCAAGGTGACGGGCGAATCACTTGCCGTCGACGTTGCCGTTGGTTTGGATAAGCCGATCGGCTACTTCTCCGCAGTACGCAGTGTGACGTTCGATATTCCCGAAGGTTCGCGTCCAGGCGAGTTTGAGCTGATTGTGGGCTTTGACAACAAGGCCGCTGGCGCCGGCTGAATAGTCGAGGCGCCCTTACCAATAACGTCCATCAGCTTTGACTTCAAAAAAAGCCAGGCATTCGGGCCCGGCTTTTCAGATTTCAAACTTTTCAGATTTCAAATTGGCGAATGTTGGTCCGGGCGGCGATCAGTTCAGTTTGCCTTTCAGGTCCTTGATCGACTGATCAATCAAATTTACGCCGGCTGCACCACCAACCCTCGAACCAATCAGCGTCTCGGCAACCGACATTGCCGTCGCAACCGCTGTCGAGCGAACTTCACTCAGTGCCTGTGCCTCGGCACGAGCAATTTTGTCCTCGGCAATCTTCGATCGACGCTCGATCGTTTCGGTCAACGACTTGCGCGCTTCGGCAGCCAGCGCCTCAGCTTCGCGCTTGGCGGCTTCAATGATCGACGCTGCCTCGTTCTCAGCCTCATTGGCCTTTTTCTGGTAATCGGCGAGCAAGGCCTGCGCTTCCTCGCGAAGTCGGCGCGCTTCATCGAGTTCTTTGCGGATGGCGTCGGCGCGCGCATCGAGCGACTTGCCGATCAAACGCGGTACGCCGTAGTAGGCCAGCAGGGCGAGGAATAGCAGGAACGAGATGCTGACCCAGAACACTGGATCCTGCGTGTCGAATGTCAAAAGCGTGTGCATCGAGTTCTTACTTTCCAGCCGCGGCAAGTGCCGCCTTCACATCGGCAACGCTGACGTCCTGGCCAATCAATCTGCCAACCACGGCGCTTGCCGTTTCGGCGGCAATGTCGTTGACCGACAAAAGCGCCTTCGCCTTGGTTGCAGCGATGCGCGCTTCAGCCTCGTGCAGCTTGGCGTTCAGCTGAGCTTCGACTTTCAGCCGCTCGGCTTCCGTCTCGTCGGCCAAAGACTGACGCTTTTCCTTCGCGATGGCCGACGCCTTGGAGCGGGCGTCTGCCAAGGCTTTTTCGTAATCCGACAGTGCCTTATCGGTTTGCGATTTGAGCTTTGCAGCGGCCGCTAAATCGCGGCCGATGCGTTCGCGACGTTCAGCCAGCACTTCGCCAACAGCCGGCAAAGCCACCCGCGAGAGAATGACGTAAAGCAGCGTGAACATCACCGCGAGCCAGATCAGCTGCGGGGAAAAGTCATGCGTGTTGAGCTGTGGCAGACCACCGGATGCGTGCGGCGCTGCTTCCACAGCGGCTCCCGCAACGGCTTCGGTGACAGCTTGCGCCGCAGCAGTAATGACGGAGAACATCATCGCTCCTTATGTCGGGGCGTTGAGCCGCCGATCAACCGAACAGGATGATGAGAGCGACGAGCAGGCCGAACAGGCCGGTCGCTTCGGCGAGAGCGAAGCCGATCAGCAGGTTCGTGAACTGGCCAGGGGCAGCCGACGGATTGCGCAACGCACCCGAAAGATAGTTGCCGAAAATGTTGCCGATGCCGATGCCGGCGCCGATCAGTGCGAAGCAGGCGAGGCCCGCGCCGATGTACTTAGCTGCTTGTGGGTCCATGATAGTCTCCCTTGGATTTATGTTGGTTGGAATGGAACGCAAGAAACAGGGCCGCAGCGCATCGCGTGCGCCCGACCCCGAATTTTCAGTGATGCATGTTGACCGCGTCGTTGAGGTAGATGCAGGTCAGCACGGTGAAGATGAAGGCCTGAAGGAATGCGACGACGAACTCCAGCCCGGTGAACGCTGTCGTGAACAATACCGGCGCAATCTTCGCGAACACCGGCAAGCTGACGGCAAACCCGGCGAACACTTTGAGCATCGTGTGGCCCGCCATCATGTTGGCGAACAGACGCACCGACAAACTGATCGGGCGGATCAGATAGGAGATCAATTCGATGGGCACGATCAAGGGCATCAGCCAGATCGGCACGCCATCGGGCACGAACAGTTTGAGATAGCCCAAACCGTGGCGAGCGAAGCCGATCGCGGTTACGACTAAAAACACAAGGGCAGCAAGTGCGAAGGTCACGATAATGTGGCTGGTCACCGTAAATGTGCCCGGGATCATGCCAAGCATGTTGAGCACGAGCACGAAGACGAACAGCGAGAAGATGAAAGGAAAATATTTCATGCCTTCGTCGCCGACGTTTTCACGCACCATATTGGCGATGAACTCGTAGGACATCTCCGCCACCGATTGTAGACGGCCGGGGACGAGAGCCCGGTTTCGCATGGCGGCGGCAAAAAATGCGGTAATCAGCAACACGGCCAAGACCATGTACAGCGAGGCATTTGTGAACGAGGCGTCCTGGCCGAAAAGATCGAGCGGGACATACCGCTTGATCTCGAATTGGCTCATGGGCCCGTGCCCGCCACCTGCTTCTGCTGCCACGTCGGGCTCCCCTACTTCTCGTCGTCTTCATCGTCGGCGACAGACGGACTGGCGCGTTGCAGTGGCTCTGCGGCGGCTTGCGCCTGCCGAGCCCCGCGAATGACGTTTAATAGCCCGGCGGCAAAGCCGATCATCACGAACAAGACCAACAGAAACGGCAGCGTGCCGAACTGCTTGTCCAAAAACCAACCGACAGCCCCGCCGAATACCAACCCGGCGATCAGTTCAGCCGCGATTTTGAAGGCTTGGCCGTAGGCTGCGCCCCGAGCATTATCGTGCGACCGCCCAGCAACTTGACGAGATTTGACCTCATCGAGCCGCTTGCCTATCCCCTCCGACCGGCGCTTGAGAGCTGCACGTTCTTCAGGACTGATTTGGCCACGTCCAGGCCCGAGGTCATCGCCTTGGTCAGACATAGCGTTATCCGTCCGAAAACTGCGGGAAAACCTAACGCGTCGGAGCCTTCGAATGCGGCGGACCATAGTTTCGGGGGCTTGGGGTGTCAAGGAAACGGGCCGCGCCACGCTGGCACGAACGGTACGGCGAATGCGCGCAGGTTATGTACCGGCTTCGCGCCGCCGGCTGGAGATCGCTTTGGCCATTTCGCCGTGTAAAGAAAATCGGCCCCCGCAGTCTGCGGAGGCCGTCAACACGATCGCGGGTCGCGAAGATTTAAGTTCGGCAATCGCGCCGAAAGCCCGGCTTCGTTAAGGCGTTGTCGGCGGTGGCGACGCAGGCGCTGTCGGGGCCGCATCTCGTGGTCCACCATCTGCCGGTACGCCATCAGTTGGAACTGATGGGGTGGGCGTCGTCGCATTTGGAGTGATTGTCTCGCCTTGCGACACACCGGATCGTTCGGGCACGCCTTCAACATTGTTAGGCGTAACGAACCAGAACGACCCCACCATCACTAGGCCGACAGCAACGGCCAGCGCCAGCGACACCGCCAAAACGCGCAAGTTCAACCGCTTCGGCGATCCTTGCCGAACGTCGGACGTCGATATGCCAGGATCCGTTGGGCGCATCTGCGACGGATTTTTCATGAGCAAGCTCCTCTATTGCAAGCTTACCAAGTCAACGGCCGGTTGAGCCGAATGTTCCTCACATGCCAAGGGTGGTGCTGGCGAAACACCGATCTGTTTACACGGCTTCCTGGAAACTCTGCGCCGTTTGGAGGTCAACGGAGACGAGTTGCGAGATGCCCTTTTCCGCCATCGTCACGCCGAACAACCGGTTCATGCGCGCCATCGTCATTGGATGATGGGTGATGACGAGAAAGCGCGTCGCCGTCTCGGCCGCCATCTGCTCCATCAAGCGGCAAAACCGATCGACGTTGGCATCGTCGAGCGGCGCGTCGACCTCATCGAGCACGCAAATCGGCGATGGGTTGGTCAAGAAGACCGCGAAGATCAGCGACAGAGCTGTCAATGTTTGTTCACCGCCCGAGAGCAATGACAGCGTGGCCGGTTTTTTCCCCGGCGGTTTGGCGATGATCTCGAGTCCGCCTTCGAGCGGATCCTCCGGGCTCTCGATCATTTCGAGGCGCGCTTCACCGCCGCCGAACAAATGCGTGAACAACCGCTCGAAGTGGCCGTTGACGATTTTGAACGCGTCATCGAGCCGAGCCTTGCCCTCTTTGTTGAGTTGGCCAATGGCGCCGCGCAGCTTGGCGATCGCCTGCTCGACGTCATCGCGTTCAGCCGTCATGGATTGAAGCTGCGATGACAAAACCATCAGGTCCTCGTCAGCCTGGAGATTGACGCCACCCAACCGCTCGCGATCGGCGCGCAAGCGGTTCAGATGGCGCTCGACATCGGCAAGTTGCGGCAACTCGGTCCCCGGCGCGAGTTGCGCAAGCGACAGGCAATTTTCGGGCGCAACTTCGAGCGTTTCGCGAATCCGGCGGGCTTCGTCCTGACGGCGCAGGCGCGCACTCTCCAGTTTGGTTTCAATGCGGGCTTTGGCTTCGCGGGCAGCGCTGACATCGGCTTGACCTTGCCGGAGGGTTTGCGTCGCCGTGCGTACCGCTATTTCCGCCGCAGCCAACGCATCTGCCGATTGCCGGCGCTCGGTGTCGGCGCGCGACAGTTCCGTCAGAAGCAGGTCGCGCTGCTTGGTGATTTTTTCGGGCAATCCGGCATAGGTTTCGAGTTCGGTGCGCGCTTCGCGCAAGCGTACGTCGAGCGTTGCGACCTGCTCTTCGGCACTCTTTTGGCGGGCAGCCCACCGTGCCGTATCGGCGGTAACGTGGCGAATGCGTTCCGAACGTATCTGGCGATCGCGCTCCAGGCTGCCAAGCGCGACCCGCGCCTCGGCGACATCGCGGCGGGCATGCTCGGCATCGGCTTGCGCCACTTTGAGTTGTGGCTCTAAATCTTCGCCCTGGCTCATCTCGACGATGTGCGCTTCGATTTCGACATGGCGCGCTTGTGCGAGTGTAAGATCTTCATCGAACCGCGCCCGTTGTGCGGTGACGGCTGCAAGCTTCGTTTCGCTGTCGCGTGCAGCCCGCTCCATGGCCGTGAGTTGTTGGCGGACGTTCGCCAATTCGGCTTGTTTTTCACGCGATAATTGACGCAACTGGCGCTCTTCCGCGTCGGCACGGACCGCCGCTTCGCTCGCAGCGCGCTCGGCGTCGATGGTATCCTTGGCTTGAGCCAGCACGTCTGCCGCACGGCGATCAAGTTCGGCAAGGCGGTTTTTGTGCGCGAGTCGCTGCGCGGCGGGCGTCACGCCATCGGCGGCAGCGACGAACCCATCCCAACGCCACAGGTCGCCTTCGCGTGAGACGAGGCGCTGGCCAGGCTTTAAATGCGGCTGCAGCCGATGTCCCTCACCGCGACTGACAACGCCGATCTGGCGCAGGCGACGCGCCAATTCGCCAGGCGCCTCGACATGCATGACGAGCGGTTCGGCATCGGCGGGCAGCGCATGATCGTCAACCGCAATATCCATCCGGCGCCAGTGAATGCTCGCATCCGGCTCAATCGGCGCTTCGAGGTCGTCGCCGAGAGCCGCGCCAAGTGCGGCTTCGTAACCCGGTGAGACGCGAATAAGATCGACAACCGGCGCATATTCGCCGTCGTTGGCCGGAGCGAGCAACGTGGCGATCGTCTCGCGTTCGGTCGAAAAGGCGTTGGCCGCCAGGCGCACGCGGGCGGCATCGTCGCGGCGCTGCTTGGCTTCGGTTTGGGCGGCTCGTGTCGTATCTTCGGCGGCAACAGCCTGCTGATCGAGCGCAGTGATTTCTTGAGCCAGCGTCAAGCCGCGATCCGAGATGCCGGCGAGCTTGACGGCATCGGGCGCGTCAGCGGTCAGCGTCGTGATCTGCGCATCAAGGCCGACGAGGTGCTTGGCAATCTTTGCAACCGTGTCCTTGCGCTCGGTCAAAGCCTGCTCAAGACTTCTCAGTTTGGCGCGCGCTTCCGCCGCCCGGTGTGTCACCTCCGCAAAATGCGCATCGGTAGCCACACGCTTTTGCTCCGCATCATCGAGCGTTGCGCGGACTTTGGCTTCTTCTGACGCGGTACCTTGTTCGGCATCTTTGATGGCCGCGAGATCGGCGTCGAGGTGCAACAACGTTTCCTTGGCCTCGCGAATGAAGCCGCTTTCACGCGCCACGTCGGCCTCGAGCTGCTTGATGCGCGCCTCGAGGTCGCGGGCGCGCGTTGCCGCACGCTCAGCTTCGCGATCGAGATTTTCCTGTTCGATTCTGAAGCGCGCGAGGGCTGCGGCTTTCACCGCTTCAGCGTCGCGCAATGGTGGCACGGTTTCAGCGAGGCGCACTTCATCGTTGAAGGCTTTGGCCTCCGCTTCGGTCGCCGTGCCGAGCCGCGAGAGAGCATTGGCCAGATGGGTTTCTTCGCTGACAACCGAGTTTTGTGCGTCCTGCCACGACAGATGCAGGGCGAGAGCTTCCTGCTGACGGATCTCGCCGGAGATTTCCTTGTAGCGCTTGGCTTGCCGTGCTTGCCGCTTCAAGCTCTCGGCTTGGCTACCGAGCTGACCTAGAACATCGCTCAGACGTTCAAGATTGCCCTCGGCCGCCCGCAGCCGCAATTCGGCTTCATGACGGCGCGTGTGCAATCCGGCGATACCAGCCGCATCTTCCAGAATCCGGCGGCGCTGTTCCGGCTTGGCGTTGACGATTTCGCCGATTTGACCCTGCCGCACCAGGGCCGGCGAGCGTGCCCCTGTCGCCGCGTCTTCAAACAACACCTTGACGTCGCGGGCACGCACGTCGCGGCCATTGATGCGATAGGCCGAGCCTGCTTCCCGCTCGATCCGGCGGGTGATTTCGATGACGTCGGCGCCGTTGAATTCGGCCGGCGCCAGGCGTTCGCTATTGTCCAGGAACATCGTCACTTCGGCGCTTTGGCGTTCAGGCCGCGCCGTGGTGCCGGAAAAGATCACGTCGTCCATGGCGGCAGCGCGCATTGACTTGTGCGACGTCTCGCCCATCACCCAACGCAAGGCTTCGAGCAGGTTTGATTTGCCGCAGCCGTTGGGCCCAACGACACCGGTCAGGCCCGGCTCGATCACGAGTTCCGTCGCTTCGACAAATGATTTGAAACCGAGCAGCCGAAGCTTGTTGATTTTCATGGTTCGACTGTCCTCGAAGCTCGATCACATCGGCTGCGACGAACAGCTCGGTCGCAACCTTACTGCGCCGCGGAGGCCGCAGAAGCCGGCACACTTCCCTGAAGCTGCGGCTCAACGAGCGCGCGAATTTCAGCCATGGTCAGCACGCTCTTGACGAGCTTTTCGCCAACAAAAAAGTTCGGCGTGCCAATGATGCCGAGCTTGCGTCCGCGATCCTTTACCCACTTCAGCCCTTCGATCATGCCCTGATTCTCTCGGCAGGCGTCGAACTCGCCTCGCGTCATCCCCACCTGTTGCGCAACCGCGAAAATCGGGTCGAGACGCACTTCCTGCGATACCCAATTCGATTGCTGGTCAAGAAATTTGCCAAACAGAGTCAGATATTTGTCCGGCGGAGCACAGCGCAGCGTGATCGTGGCCATGCCCGAGGTCTTGCCGATCGGAAATTCCCGCAGGATGAAGCGAACTTTACCGGTGTCGATGTAGGTCTTTTTCAACTCGGGAAAAATCTCGGCATGAAATCGCCTGCAGTGCTGGCATGTCAGCGACGCGTACTCGACGATCGTGACCGGAGCCGCAGCGCTGCCGATCGAAAACTCCGGCAGTGGACCGATAGCGAGAATGTCAGCCTGAGTTGGCTGTGAAATGACTTCACGACCGCCGGCGACCTTTGATGTCGGGTCGCCGAAGGCGTTTGGCATCTCGTCTTTGCTGTCGGCTGCAATGGAGGGGTAAGCACCGCCGCCGGCTGCGCCATCCTTCGTCAAATTCGCCACCGGTGGCAGTCCATCGGCGCCGCAGCCGACCAGGGCCCCGGCCACCGACAAAACGAGCACGGCGCAAACGGAGTGAAGAGCGCGGCTGATCATCGCTGAGTGCACTTACTTGGCGGCCAGAAGCGGCTCGATCACCTTGTCGAAGGCGGCGACCGTTGGTGTCTCGGTCAGGCGCTTGCCGTTGATGAAGAACGTCGGCGTCGAACTCACCCCGAACGTATCACCGGCGCGCGTGCGCTGGGCCGTGATCTGATCGAGAAGCTTTTGATCGGTGAGGCACTTATCAAAACTCTCCTGCGTAAAGCCGGCCTGCTTGGCAATGTCGAACAACTTCGGCACGGGATTGCCTTGCGTAAAGGCCCAATCGGCCTGCTTGGCGTAAAGCGTCTCCACCATCGGCAGGGTCTTATCGCCACCAGCACAGCGTGCCAGCATTGACGCGGCCGCCGCCAAATTGTCGAGCGGGAATTCGCGCAGAATGAAGCGGACTTTGCCGCTGTCGATGTATTTGGTCTTGATCTCAGGAAAGACCTTGGTGGCGAAGCTTGCGCAGTGACCGCAGGTCATCGACGCGTACTCGACGATCGTGATTTTTGCGTCCGCAGGCCCGACGCTTAGGTCCGGCAGATCGGTGGCTTTCATCAGTTCTTCAACGGGCACTTCTGTGGGGCCGGTCTTTTTCTGCGCGTAGCCAGGCGTCGGCAGCGCCAGCAATAGGGCACCTGTCATGCCGGCAAGGGCTGTCAGCAAAACCCGTCGCTGGACCTGGGTGGTCTTAGCTAATTTCGTGATGTGGTTCAACTCGGTAGCTCCTGTACGCGGCGCCGGACCCGGCCTCGCGGAACGCGGGCGGCGATGAATTTTGTCCCGCCTAACACGGAACCCAACCTCGATTAAGGCAAATCACCCGTGAATGGCAACTGAATGCCCTGTCATGTTGCGCGTCGGCTGCGAACCGTTTCGATCAAGCCTCAGATCAACGCGAGCAGGCGGCAAAGCGCTCAAGCCATTGGCGAAGATTGAGTTGAGCTGCGTCAAAGCCGCGTGCTGTCAGCCGCCACGCTTCGCCATAACGCCGTCAGCGCATGTTTCAAGCCGTCATCGCAGATAGAATCGAGCGACGGCGGCGGCGGGGGCAGCGGACCTTTCGACGGAGGCGCTTGCAGGCGCTGGCTCTTTGCTTGGCTCAGTGGCGCTTGCAAAATCTTGATCGCCGCCACCGCACGGTAGCCGAAATAACGGTTGATGCGGTCGGCGATCTCGCCGGCCCGGTATTCAATGTCCAAGGCGTGTGCCGGTTCTACGCGCAGGATCAGCGTTGCCGCGCCGCCAGCCGTTTCGCCCGGCTCTGGTGAAGCGGCAGCAGCGCCGCGCGGCCATTTCAAGCGCTCAGGAGCTGAGATGGCGGCGATCTCGGCGCCAGCAACGGCGACCCACGACGTCATGATTTCGGCGCTGTGGAAACCGTATCGCTCGAACACTTTGGCCGTCAGGCGCGGCACAAAACTGCCGGCGGCGCGCACGTAACTTTTGGTCCCCTTGCGACGGTCGGGCGGCAGGCGATTGCCAGTACCGAGCCTCGAATCAAGCGATTGATATGTCGGCATCACTGGTTCAGTCCGTAACGGTCATTTGAGGAGCGCATATTGAGGTCTACCATTGTCGGGACGATTCGGTAGTCCCGCTCTTGCGGTTCGCGCACAGGGTGGCGCACAGGGTGTTTGGGGGGCGCATGTCCGCAGTTGCAGAAAAGGCAATAGTCGGCAAGGCAGTGCGCGGCAAAACTCCGGCTGGCAAAGCAGTGCCGACGCACCGGCAGCCGCAATTGCCGCTGCGCCCCGCCGGAGCAGAAACAGTTCGAGAGCTACTTGCTTGGTACGACGCCGAACGCCGCCATCTGCCGTGGCGCTACGCGCCGCGCCGCAAGGCCGATCCGTATCGCGTTTGGCTATCGGAAATCATGTTGCAGCAAACGACGGTGAAGGCCGTCATCCCCTACTTTCAAAAATTTGTAGCTCTTTGGCCAACCGTCACAGCCCTTGCCGCCGCCTCGCAAGATGATGTTCTGCAGCAGTGGGCCGGACTTGGCTATTATTCGCGGGCGCGCAATTTGAAAGCCTGCGCAGACGCCATCGTGCGAGATTTTGGCGGTGTTTTTCCGTCGAATGAAAAAGACTTGCGCACACTTCCCGGCATCGGCCCGTACACCGCCGCAGCCATCGCCGCCATTGCGTTTGGCGTTCGCGCGACGCCGGTCGATGGCAACATCGAGCGGGTCGTGTCGCGCTTGTTTGCCGTGCGCCAGGCTCTGCCCAAATCAAAACCTGAAATCTCCCGGCTCGCCGCGACGCTAACGCCAACGCGTCGGCCAGGTGACTATGCCCAAGCGATGATGGATCTCGGCGCCCAGGTGTGCACGCCAAAGAAACCCTCATGCCTCATGTGCCCGCTGCAACAGGATTGCGCCGCCAACGCGCAGGGCATTGCAGAACTACTGCCCTTAAAAGCCGCAAAAACCGCCCGGCCGACGCGGTTTGGTTTGGCATACTTGGTGCTGCGCGAGGACGGCGCGGTTTTGCTGCGCCGCCGGCCCAATTCCGGGTTGCTCGGCGGCATGTTGGAAGTACCGTCATCACCGTGGGGCGACACACCGCCCATCGCCAAAGACGCGACGCGATCAGCGCCGGTGTCCGCGTCGTGGTGGCAGGTCCCGGGCGACGTCGTGCATGTGTTCACGCACTTCCGGCTACAGTGTGTTGTGCATCGGGCGCTGGTGCCGGTCGATGTGGCGCTGACATTCTGGGCCGATCAGGAGCGGTGCCAATGGGTCCACCGCCGCGATCTCAACGCTGCCGGACTGCCAAGCGTGATGCGAAAGCTCGTCGCGCACGGCCTGCAGGATGCGGCCTTCAAATAACGCGGACAAGCCTTGCTGCCGCCAATCACGCCGCTACTCGGCTGCGACGAGGATCGGCCTGTTCGATAAGCCGAGTTGGCGCTTCGCTTCATCGCGCAGCACATCGATCGGTTTGAGCTTGCCCTCGGCTTCGAAGTGCCAATAGGTCCAGCCGTTGCATGCGGCCTTGCCTTGCACGATGGCACCGAGCCGATGGATCGACGCTTGATTGCCCGCATGCGCCAGCGTGCCATCGGCGCGGACTTCGGCGGGAAACTTGCGACGCGCATCAAATAATTTCTGACCCGGTTCGAGAATGCCGAGTTCGAGGATCGTGCCGAACGGCACGCGCGGCTCGGCGCGTTTCGATGGCAAGGTGTCGATGGCGTCGAGGCTCAGCGGTTGAACTTTCGCGATGCGTTCAAGCGCTGCGCTGGCGTAATCGGGATCGCGCTCGATGCCGATGAAGCGGCGGCCAAGGCGTTTGGCAACGGCGCCGGTGGTGCCCGTGCCGAAAAACGGATCGAGCACCACGTCACCGGGATTGGTGCAGCCTATGATGATCCGATGCAGAAGCGCTTCGGGCTTTTGTGTGGGATGGGCTTTGCGCCCGCCGTCGTCCTTTAACCGCTCCGGCCCTGAGCAAATCGGAAAGAGCCAATCCGAGCGCATTTGCAGATCGTCGTTGGACGCTTTCAAGCTCTCATAGTTGAACGTGACGCGCGACTTCCGATTTTGCCCGGCCCAGATCAGCGTCTCATGGGCGTTGGTGAAGCGCTTGCCGCGGAAATTCGGCATCGGATTGACTTTGCGCCAGATAACATCGTTCTGAATCCAGAACCCGAGATCCTGGATCGCGACGCCAAGCCGGAAGATGTTGTGATACGAGCCGATCACCCAGAGCGCTCCGTCGGGGCGCAGCACGCGGCGGCATTCCGAGAGCCAGTCGCGGCAGAAGGCGTCGTAGGCTGCGAAGTCTTGAAACTTATCCCAGGCATCATCGACGCCGTCGACGCGCGTATTGTTGGGGCGCATCAGATCGCCGGCGAGTTGCAGGTTGTAGGGCGGGTCGGCAAATACGAGGTCGACGCTCGCGGTTTCAAGTCCGCGCAATTTTTCGAGGCAGTCGCCAAGCAGAATAGACGACGTGGCCGGCTGGCCCTTGGCGCGACGCGAACCCATGAACACAACTCTCTACAAAATGCCGAACGCGGCATGACTCGATACACATCGCGGAGCATGAAGCAGCCACACGCTCCGCTAGTCGTAGCCGAAGAAGGTTCGTCTTGGGTAGCCGTCACAGAGGTCGCGCCGACGATTTGTGATGTTTATTTTTTCGATTCTATCAGCAACTCAAGCGCCTTAATTTTGGCTGGCATGCAAAGTCGCAATCGGCTGCCGTCAAAGTAAGCCAAGCGCCAATTGCACTGGCTTGAACGATCGCCGGTGCAGCGCGCACGCGCCGAGTTTTGCCATGGCAACTTGATGTTCCGGCGTGCCGTAGCCCTTGTGGCGCTCAAAGCCGTAGCCCGGATACTCCTTGGCGAGCGCGACCATGATGCGATCGCGCGTGACTTTGGCGATGATCGATGCCGCCGCGATCGACAAACATTTGGCATCGCCCTTGACGATGGTGCGTGTCGCCATGGCGAGGCGCGGGGCTTTGTTGCCATCGATCAGAACGAGTTTAGGCTGGCTGCGCAGCGATCCGACAGCTTCACCCATGGCCCACAACGTCGCATTCAAAATGTTGTCGCGGTCGATGCGCGAAATGTCGGCAATGCCGACGCCGACGTCGGCGACTTTAATGATGCGGTTGTAAAGATAAGCGCGCGCCTCTTCATCCAGTGTCTTGCTGTCATCGATATTGGCGGGGATGCGATCGGGGTCGAGGATGACGGCTGCGGCGACAACCGGGCCGGCCCACGGCCCGCGCCCGGCTTCATCGACACCGGCAACAGGGCCAAGCCCGAGCTGCAATTCGGCAGCTTCCAGTTCAAACGTCGGTTTGATGCGCGAATCGGCGATTTTCATGGGTGCCATGATCACTGCCGCGGTCGCCAAGTCAAAGCGGCGCAAACAACCGCGTCGCGACTAGAGCAATTCCATCTGCCCGCCGGCTAGCGTCGGCTTGCGGAAAAGATCCGTGCGCAGCGCTAACCGTTCTTCGGCAAACCCCAGCCGCTTACGGGCGAGCTTGAAGCGCATCGCAATCTGGTCCGCATACGGACCGCTGCCGCGCTGGCGATGGCCGAAAGCCGCGACATAGTCCTGGCCGCCGTGCATCGATTGCAACAGCGATATGACCCGTTTCGCCCGGTCAGGAAAGGCGTCAGCGAGCCATTTCCGGAACACCTGTTTGATTTCCAGAGGCAGGCGCAGCAGCACGTAGCCCGCGTCGCGCGCTCCGGCATCACGCGCGGCTTCGAGGATCGCCTCGATTTCGTTGTCGGTCAGTCCCGGAATGATCGGCGCAACCATGACTGTGACGGGGATGCCGGCGTCGGCGAGTTGGCGCACCGCATCGAGCCGTTTGACTGGCGTCACAGCGCGCGGCTCCATGGCTCGGGCGATCTGCCGGTCGAGGCTGGTGATTGAAATTGCGACTTTGGCCAATCCGTTAGCCGCCATCGGCGCCAAAATGTCGATATCGCGCGTGACCAGTGCTGATTTGGTGACGATGCCGACCGGGTGACGGGCGTCGGACAAAACCTGCAGAATACTGCGTGTGATGCGCCGATCACGCTCGATCGGCTGATAGGGGTCCGTATTAGCTCCAAGCGCGATCGTTTGCGGCTGATACTGAAGTGATGCAAGTTCGCGCTCCAGTAAAGCTGCGGCATTCGACTTGGCGTAGAGCTTGGTTTCGAAATCCAGGCCCGCCGAGTGACCGAGATAGGTATGCGACGGGCGCGCATAGCAATAACTGCAACCATGCTCGCAGCCGCGATACGGATTGATCGAGCGATCGAACGAAATATCGGGACTGTCGTTGCGCGTGATGATCGAGCGCGCCGCATCTTCGCGAACCTCGGTTTTGAACGCATCGAGGTCGCCAAGGCTGTCCCAGCCATCATCAAACGCGTCGCTCGTCGCCGCTTCGAATCGGCCAGACGTGTTGGTCCGCGCGCCGCGACCTCGTCGCAGATCGGCGCTGACCACGTGGGCTGGGGGATGCAGCGTTATGCGGTTCATGTGTCCATTCCAGCGCGGTCTGAAACAGCGAAGCTGCTCAAGAACAAAGATAGAACAAACGAGCCGCGCGGTCAACGTGGAAAAATTCGCAGCGACGCCTGCGAACGAACAGCCATGCCGTTTCGTCGCCTTGTGAGCGGCATAGAGAAATGGCACGGATAGCTGATGATTTCGGTCATCATTCCAACGCTGAATGCCGAGCGCACGCTTGCCGCTGCGCTCACCGCCTTAGTGCCGGCCGCCATTGACGGGCTCATCCGCGACGTCATCGTCGTCGACGGCGGTTCGAG
>FSSH01003419.1_pt1 | contig 23220 bp, 21 predicted proteins | sample 1166101 | NCBI WGS metagenome assembly FSSH01 (sample SAMEA32972668, study PRJEB13176) | freshwater metagenome | biome: Drinking water system; feature: Biomass in drinking water that filtered by 0.45 um membrane; material: drinking water | place: USA | collected 2012-12-20 | depth 0 m | reverse complement strand
GCCAGCCTCGACAGCCAGGCCAGCGCCCATTGCCTGCTGGCGCTGCGCGCGGCGGGCCTGCGCGACGCCGCGTCCGCACAGGGGCAGGCCGTGGCGGTGCGCCAGTCGGACCAGGCCACCGTGCTGCGCGTGGACGCCGACGCGCCCGAGGCGCGATGGCGTGCCCCCGGCGCCGGTTCCGCCCTGTCAATGACACCTGAAGGCGAGCCGAGCGCGGACCTGACGTACCTGGCCTCGATGTCGTACCGCGTGGACCAGGTCCAGGTGGAGGCAGCGGGCACCGGGATGCGGCTGCAGCGCGTTTATTCCGTGCTGCGCGCCGGCGACTGGGTGCCGATGCCCGCGGCGGGCGTGCGCGAAGGCGACTGGATCCGCGTCACGCTGCGGCTGCAGGTGCCTGCGCTGCGCCACTTTGTCGCCATCACCGATCCGGTGCCCGGCGGCTGGGCCACGCGGGACATCCGCCTGGGCGGCGTGGCCGGTGCCGACGTGCTGCGTGTTTCCGACCCGGGCTCGTGGTGGTTCGGCACGCGCCAGACCGGTGCCGGGCAGGTGCGCCTGTATGCGGAATCGCTGCCACCCGGTTCGCACGAAGTGCACTACTTCGCCCAGGCAACGCACAGCGGCCGCTACTTCGCACCGCCTGCGGTAGCGGAGCTGATGTATGGCCGCGCAAGCCGGGCAAACACCGGGCCGGAGCACATCACCATCAGCCCGGCGCGCTGAGGCCGGGCCGGCGCGGGGCTCAGCCAGCGATCGCGAAGCGGTCCAGCGCTTTCTCTGCCTGGCCGCGCTCGAAGTCGCCCAGGCCGCGGGCGGCGGCGCGGTAGCGTTCCACCAGCGCGCCGTCGGCGGGCATGCGCGCGGCCAGGTCGCGCAGCACTTCGCCGGCTTCGAAGTCCGACGAGATGGCGGCAGCGGCGTCCAGCACCGCGTTCGCCACCGCCACGTCCACGGGGCCGGCGTTGATGAGGGCCGACAGCGCCTGGCGCGTTTCGAAGTCGGACGACACCTCGCCCGTGCGCGCCACGTACGCCGCGAGCACGGCCGGGTTGCCGCGCGTGTGCTTCGCCGCGCGCTCAAGCACGTTGCGCAGTTCGAAGTCACTGCCGATGGCTTGTGCCGACGCCAGCGCCACCTGCACCGTCGCAGGCGACACGACGCGCTGGCCGAGCACGGCCTCCAGCACCCGGCGCAGCTCGAAGTCGCTGCCGATCGACGCCAGCGCCACGCGCCAGGCTTCGTCCACCTCACCCGAGGCCGGCAGCCGGCCGGCCAGTGGGATCAGCAGTTCAGCCAGCTCGAAGTCCGAGCTGATCTGCGTGGACAGCCCAAGCACGCGCGCCTGGTGCGCGGGCGAGAGCTGCTGGGAAGCCAGCGCCCCCTGCAGCGCCCGGCGCAGTTCGAAATCGCTGTCGATGGCCTTGGCCAGGTCGAGCGAGCGCGCAAGCTGGGCGTCGCTCAGCGTGGCGTTCGCGTACAGCACGGCCAGGTAGCGGGCCTGCGCGTAGTCGGCCTGGATCAGGGCCATGTCCGCCATCAGCGCGTCGGGGCCGCCCTTGGCGAGCAGGCGCTTGCCGCGTGCCTCGGCGTGCACGCCGCTTTCGCGCACCAGCGCCGGAAGGGCGCGCGCCAGCCACTGGCGGCCCTCACCGTCAAACGCCACGACTTTTCCGTCGCGCCGGTAGTGGCGCTGGATGACGCCGTCCTTGCCGAACACCTCGAGCTGGCGGTCCACGCCGTCGCGCTCTTCCGACAGCTCAAGCCGCGCGCCCTTGCCCAGCCGCACCACGTCGGTTTCACCGTCGTTGAAGTCGATGTCGCCGGCGACCTCCAGCTTCACGTCCACCCCGGCGCGTCGGCTCGTGTAGGTGAATTGCTTGCCGCCGCCGTTGGTGATCCGGTCGACTATGCGCTCGCCGAAGCCTTCAGAGGCTACGGTGGTGATGGCCAGGCCAGGCAGGGCGACGATGGCCACGATGGCCAGAACGAGGGTGGTGCGGCGCAGGCCGGGGGAAAGCGGACGCAGGGTCATGGCGGTGTTCTCCAGAAGGTTGCTGACGCGGCGGACCACGGCGCCGGACTCACCGGCCATGGCCACCGCAAGGGCGGGTTGGCCGGCGCGGGCGCCAGCGTGGGAAAGGCAGGCGGCCAGGCATTCGGCCAGCGGACGGCCGCTGCCCAGCAGCTGCGCGGCGCGGGCGTCGCAGGCGTCCTCGGCCAGCGCGTCCAGGCGGCGGCCGGCGTGCCGGGCCAGGGGATGGAAGAACAGCGGCAGCGCGGCGATGCGCTGGGCGATGCGCCACGCCGGGTCGCGACGCTGGAGATGGCTCAGTTCGTGCGCCAGCATCGCCCGCTGCTGGGCCGACGGCAGCGTCTGCGACCACGACGGCAGCAGCACGTTCGCGCCGGGCAGCACCATAGGGCTCTGCAGCTGCGGCAGCAGTCGCAGCGTGGGCGCGGCGATGGTGAGTTCGTCGGCCAGCGCACGCGCGGCGAGGGACAGGCCAGGGCCTGGCGCGGCACCTTGCTGTTTCGCAATCCGACCCAGCCGGCGCACGGCGATGACCTGCACCATCAGTCGCACGGCGCCCCACAGCAAGCCGGCCAGCCACGCGGCAAGCAGCGACCAGGCCGCGAGATCGGGCACTGCGATGTCGGTGGGTCCGGGTGACACAGGGTCGGGCCGGGCCGGCTGGACCTGCGCAGCCGCGGTCGGCAAGGACAGTGGCGTCGTTGCGGCCGGGCCGGCGATGCCTACGGCGTTGGCGGGCCGCCCTTCGCCCACCGCGAAAGTGGAGGCGCTGGTTGACGCGTCCGGCGCGGGCATCGCGGCGCGCGGCGCCAGCGAGGCCTCGCCCGGCAGCGGCACGAACTCCAGCGACGCCGACAGCAGCGCGCCGAACAGCGCCGTGCGCCAGGCCAGTTCGGCCCAGCCCGGATGCTTCAGGGCGCCCGCGCGCTCCAGCAGCCACACCGCGCCCAGCAGCACCGTGGCGTGCACGGCCAGCGTCAGCAGGAAGGAAAACCCCAGGTCGAGCGCGCTCACGGCTTGTCCGCCTTGGCCGCGGCCAGCAGGGCGCGCACGCGCTCGAGGTCGCCGGGCGCCACTTCCTTTTCGCTGACCAGGTGCGCCAGCAGCGCGCCCGGGTCGCCGCGGAAGACGCTCTGGATCAGGTCGCCCACCATCGTGCGGCGCACCTGCGGCTCGGTGACCAGGGCGCGGTAGTACAGCACGCGGCCGTCGCGGCGCTGGGCCACGGCGCCGCGCTTGGCCAGGCGGGTGAGCAGGGTGGCGACGGTGGTGTGGGCCAGGCCGCGTTCACCGGCCAGGGCCGCGGCCACGTCGGCCACGCTGGCCTCGCCGCGCCACAGCACGCGCATGACATCCAGCTGCAGTTCGCTCAGCGCGATGTCGTCGGGGGTGGGGTCGGTCGGGGCCATGGGCGTTCTTCTACAGGTGTCGTACTACAGTTGTAGAACAAGCCCGGTCGCTTTGCAACGGGCCAGAAGTCAGGGGGTGGCGTTCCCTGCCGGCGGGATCCGGGTCAGCCGGCCTCGAGGGTGTCCCACAAGCCGGGGTCGACCACCGGCAAAACCTCGAGCGCCGGCCGCGCGAACAGGTAGCCCTGGAACCGGGTGATGCCCATCTCGCGCAGCACGCGGTATTCGGCCTGCGTCTCCACGCCTTCGGCCAGCACCTCGCAGCCGAGCGACCGGCAGGTGGCGACGATGCCGCTGGTGATCGAGCGGCGCACGCGGTCCTGGTCGAGGCCGCGGATCAGGGCCATGTCCAGCTTGACCACGTCGGGCTGGAACTCGGCCAGCAGGTTGAGGCCGGCATAGCCGGCGCCGAAATCATCGATGGCGGTCAGGAAGCCGCGGCTTTGGTAATCCTTGATGATGCGGACCACGTGCGGCACGTCGCGGATCTGCTCGGATTCGGTGACCTCGAAAATGAGCTGGCGCGGGTCGAAGCGGCAGCGCTCGGCCGCCGCCAGCGTGAGGCGGATGCAGGTGGCGGGTTCGTACACGGCGTTGGGCGCGAAGTTGATGGACAGTCGCGTCGCCAGGCCCAGTCGCGCGGCGGTATCGATGGCCAGCACCCGGCAGGTCTGGTCGAAGCGATAGAGCTGGTGCGGCGGCACCCGGGCGATGACTTCAGCGGCGTTTTCGCCGTTCTCGCCGCGCACCAGCGCCTCGTAGGCGTAGACGCTGCGCGTGGCCACGTCCACGATCGGCTGGAAGGCCATGCGCACGGTGAAATCCAGCGTCTCGTCGCCCCTGCAGTTGACGCAGGGATGCGGGCTGGTCACGTCACCGAAGAACTGTTTGAGATACATGGCGGGCTCGATGGCATGCCTGGGCGGGGTGCCCGAGGCCCGATTCTAAGCCAGCGCCTGCGTGCGGAACGGGGAGTCCTTCACGTTCATCCCCGCATCCGGGCCTGGCTCGGCGACGGATCGGCACCAGCGTGGTCTCGACTCGGCGCGAAGGTGGAGCGCGATGTTGTCACCGTCGCGGACCTCGTCCACATCGCTACCCAGCGGTGCACGCTGGCGGCGCTCGGTCGCATCGTCACCGCTGGGCAGGCCGATTCAGCCCGCCAAGCCCACTGGCCAGACGCTGCTGTCCACGTTGGGCGGCCTTCGCTGCGATCCACCCTGCCAAGCCCGCGGCGCTGCGGCGATTCAACGACGGCCACGCCAGCACGAGCACTACGGCGCAGGCGCCGGCCACGGCAGCGATGGTCGGCAACATGGCGGCCGATCTTGCCTGGAACGCCAGCGGTCCGCCGCCCTGTACGCCCACGTAGGCGGCGAACACCATCGCCAGTTCGTACGGCCGCGGGCTTCGGCACAGGGCGGCCAGGGCCAGCCCCGACAGCGCCACGGCGGCGGCCGTGGCCAGCAGGGACAGCGCCATCGCCGGCGTTTGCGCGGCCAGCCGCAGCAGCGCCGGCATCGCGGGTCCCACGGCCAGCACCAGGGCCACGGCGATACGGGCGCCAAGCAGGCGCCGGGCGGCCTTCGGGGCCGTCATCACCAGGTCCGCGGTGCGGGTGTCGCGCTCGCGCAGCAGGCTGCGGCCGAACACGTCCAGGCTCACCATCCACGCCACGATCACCGCGCTGGCCATGCCTTCGACGGGAGCGGCCAGCTGCACGACGCCACATACCAGGATCACCGCCCACCACCACAGGGGCCGGCCGCGCAGCACCAGCCGCAGCTCCGACGCCACCAGCACGCCGACGGCGCCGCGCCCGACCGGGCGCAGCACGAAGTCGAGCCAGCGCAGGCGCCGGCCCGCGTTCGCCGCGGCCTTGGTCGCCGAGGTGTAGCGCGCGGCGAGGTCAAGGAACGGCGCGAGCAGCGCGGTCGCCAGCAACGACACCGCCACCCAATGGCCGCGCCCGGCGAGATCGGCCGCGCCCACCGACCACTGCGTCCAGGTGAACACGCGCATCGGCCCGTCCAGCGGGTTCATGCCGATGCTGATGTTGGAGGCGTCCAGCCCGGGCGCGATTTCGGGCAGCACCTGCATCAGGTGGCGCTGCACCAGGGACAGGCCGCTGGGGTCGCTCAGCCAGGTCTGGCGTGCCCACTCGGACGCCGCGGGATCCAGGTTGTGCAGCGACCCCGTGAACAGCAGCAGCCAGACGAAGAAGTACAGCACGTTGCCGGCGGTGCGGCGCAGGAACGGCACCATGTCGAACACGATGGCGAAGAAGGCGGTGATCGACAGCGCCGGCAACGCCAGCACCAGCGACGGCTTCACCAGTTCCACCAGGTCGAAGCTGCGGTCCTCGGCGCGCACCCACTGCGCCACCACGCCCACGGCCAGGCCCACCACCAGCACCACGCAGAACACCGCCATGTGGCTGGCCCACTTGGCCATCAGGTACCCGGCGCGCGTCATCGGCGTGGCCACCAGCAGCTGCCAGACGCGGCTGTCGAAATCACGCACCAGGGTGCCGCGCACCAGGTAGAAGCCCAGCCAGGCCAGCATGCTCGAATACACCAGGGCCAGCGTCAGGCCCGACCAGGCGCTGGAATACAGCCCGCGCGCCTGGTCGATGGACACGGCGATGTTGCCGCTTTCGCGCGCCGGGAAGCAGGTCCAGGCCAGCGCGGCCATCACGGCCAGGATCACCCAGAAGCGCAGCGCGCGCGTGCGCTCGCGCAGGTCCGCGAGCACGATCGCGTTGAATCGCCGCAGCGTTTCCATGTCAGTGGGCCCCGGCGCGGGTGAGCAGCGACAGGTAGGCATCCTCGAGGTCGGGCCCGCAGGCCACGGCGTCCTCCGAGGGCCGGGTGTCGGACACGATGCGCAGCCGCACGCCATCCGGGCGCCGGATCGAGTGGCTGGTGACGAAGCGTTCGCGCAGCCCGGGCACGCGTTCGGCCGGCACGGTCCATTCCCACACCTGGCCCTGCGCCTGGGCCAGCAGCGATTCGGGCGCGCCCGAATGCAGCAGCCGGCCCTTGGCCATCACCACCAGCGCGGTGGCACTGGCTTCGACGTCGGACACGATGTGGGTGGACAGGATGACCAGGCGATCGGCCGCCAGGTCGGTGACCAGGTGCCGGAAGCGGCGGCGCTCGTCGGGGTCCAGGCCCACCGTGGGTTCGTCCACGATCAGCAGGGTCGGGTCGTTGAGCAGGGCCTGGGCGATGCCCACGCGCTGGCGCATGCCGCCGGAGAAATCGCCCAGGCGGCGGTCGGCGGCATCGGCCAGGCCGACCTGCTCCAGGCAACGCGATACGCGGGCCGCGATGCCCGCCGACGGCAGTCCCTTCACCGCGGCCAGGTAGGCCAGGAACTCGCGGGCGGTCAGCGCCGGGTACACGCCGAAGTCCTGAGGCAGGTAGCCCAGGGTGCGGCGGACGGCGTCGGGTTGGGCCACCACGTCGGTGCCGTTCCAGCGCACGGTGCCGGCGCTGGGCCTGGACAGGGTCGCCAGGATGCGCATCAGCGTGGATTTTCCCGCCCCGTTGGGGCCAAGAAGACCGACGATGCCGGTACGAAGCGAAAGCGTCAGGTCGGAGAGGGCGAGCTGGCCACCGCGGTAGCGGAACGCCACCGCGTCCAGTTCAAGCGTGTGTGCGGACATCCGGAACCCCTCGACCGCCGACGGCAGGGGCCGGCTTGAGTTGGTAGTGTAGGTAACTACAACACCAATTCACATGGCCCAATCGGCAGGGGTCAGACGGCCTCGCCCTGGTTCTTGAGGATCAGGGCGGCCAGCCAGGGCTCGCCCTCGGCCATCAGCTCCAGCGGGGTCTGCGCCCAGCCGGTGAGCACCATCGCTTCGGCGATGGTGAATTCAAGCTGCGCCTTGGAGAACTTGCGCTCGCCGGCGATCACCGCTTCGAGCACGGCGCGGCTGGGCATCGGCGCGTCCATTTCCGCGGCCTTGGCGGCCAACGCGGCGCCGGGCGCGGCGGCGCCGTGGGTGGCGAGGTGTTCGATGCGGCGCAGGGCGTCACTCTGGGCGTCCTTGCCCGCGGCCACTTCGGGTGCGGCGGCGGCCAGGCTCTTGTGCAGGGTGTTGAGCTGGCCGGCCACCTTCATGCGCTGCAGGTTGGCGGCGTCGCGGGCGTGTTCGGCGTCTTCGACGTCCTGGCGCAGGCGTTCGAGTTCGGGGCTGTGGGCGGCGGCGGCCGGAAGGGCCGCCAGGGCGGCATCCACCAGGCCCAGCCAGACAACGCGCTCGGGCAGGGCCGGGGCGGCTTCGATGCGGGATCGCAGGTCTTGCAGCTGGGCGCGGGGGTCGCTCATGGCCCGAGTATATGCCCGGCCCCGGTGACAATTCAGCCCGGGGCCGGCCCGTGGCCGGGCCGGTCAGCCGCCGCGCTTGACCGCGATCACGTCCAGGAACTCGGCGCGGGTCATCGGGTCGGTGCGGAAGCTGCCCAGCATCTTGCTGGTGACCATGCTCACGCCGGTCTTGTGCACGCCGCGGGTGGTCATGCACTGGTGCTTGGCCTCCACCACCACGGCCACGCCGATCGGCTGCAGCACGTCCTGGATGCAGCGGGCGATCTGGGCGGTCATCTTTTCCTGCACCTGGAAGCGGCGGGCGTAGGTTTCCACCACCCGCGCCAGCTTGCTGATGCCCACCACCTTGCCGGCCGGCAGGTAGCCCACGTGGGCGCGGCCGATGATGGGCGCCATGTGGTGCTCGCAGTGCGATTCGAACTCGATGTCGCGCAGCACGATCATTTCGTCGTAGCCGGCCACTTCCTCGAACGTGCGCTCGAGGAATTCGCGCGGATCTTCCTGGTAGCCGCTGAACCAGTCGCCGTAGGCCTTGACCACGCGCTTGGGGGTGTCGAGCAGGCCTTCGCGGGTGGGGTCCTCGCCGGCCCAGCGCAGCAGGACGCGGATGGCATCTTCTGCCTGGTCGCGGGTGACGGTGTCGGTCATGGCGGCGGATCTCTGGAAGTGGACCGACATCGTAACGCCGCCGATGTCAGGCCCGCGTGGTGATGCGCCAGGCCAGCAGGCCGGCCAGCCCGACCAGGCCGGAGGCCAGCCAGAAGGTGGCGCCCGCCAACGGACCCTGCACCTGGTTCACCGCCACGGCGGCCAGGGTCTGGGTGAACAGGGTGGGGCCCAGGATGCCCGCGATCGAGTTGAGGCTGCCGATGGCGCCCTGCAGGCGGCCCTGTTCGCTGGCCGAGACGCGCGACGTCATGATGGCCTGCGCCGCCGGACCGGCGATCGCCCACAGCGCCGCGATTGGCATGGCCGCCCAGAACCAGTAGCCGGTGGGCGCCAGCGCATAGCCGGCGAAACCCACCACGCCGGCCGCCGCGCCCAGCAGCAGCGTGCGGCGGTTGCCCAGCGCCCGCGAGATGCGGCCGATCAGCCCGCCCTGCACGATGATGGTCAGCACGCCCACCAGCAGCAGCGTCCAGCCCACCATGTCCAGGCCCCAGCCAAAGCGGTAGTCGGCGTACAGCACGAAGGTGGTGGGGTACACCAGGTGCGCCATCGCCATCAGGAAGCTCACGCCGGCCAGGCCCAGCAGCTCGGGATGCGCGCGCAGCAGCTTGAGCGAGGCCAGCGGATTGGCGCGGCGCCAGGAGAACGGCGTGCGCTGGTCCGGCGGCAGCGACTCGGGCAGCACGAACCAGCCGTAGCAGAAGTTCGCCGCGCACAGCCCAGCCGCCACCCAGAACGGCAGGTGCAGGTCCACTTCGCCCAGCCAGGCGCCCATCACCGGCGCCACCGTGAAGCCGATGCCGAACGCCATGCCCAGCCGGCCGAAGGCCGCGGCGCGCTGGTCGGGCGGCGTGACGTCGGCGACGTAGGCGTTGGCGGTGCTAAAGCTGGCCGAGGTGGCGCCCGACACCAGCCGCGCGATGAACAGCAGCGGCAGCGTGTTGGCCACCGCCATGATCATGAAGTCCAGCGCCAGGCCCGCGTTCGACACCAGGATGACCGGGCGGCGGCCGAAGCGGTCTGACAGCGCGCCCTGGATGGGCGAGAAGAAGAACTGCATCACCATGAAGCCGGTGGCGAACAGGCCGTGCCAGATCGTGGCGTCGGCCAACACCCCGCCGCTGATCTTCTTGAGCAGCTGGGGCAGCACCGGGATGATCAGGCCGAACGCCAGCACGTCCACCAGGATGGTGACGAAGATGAAGGCAAGCGCGGCGCGGCGCGCGGGAGGCGCGTTCAAGGCGTGATCCAGGTCGAACGCCAGCCGCCTGCGGCGCGGTCGAAGCGCGCGCGGACGTGGCCGGCCGCCGACAGCGACAGCCAATCCACCGACGCCACCGTGATGCGTGCGAAGACAAAGTTGCTGCGCGCCAGGGCGATGCCCGCGTCGTCCAGCGGCGGCGCGCCCAGGCCGGGCGGCCCGCCCTCGCCGGGTTCGCCGACGTGGGTTCCGGGCGCATGGGCGCCCGCGTAGTTCTGGCGGGCCGAACGCCGGCTGGCGGCCCAGGCGGCATCGGCCTCGGCGTCGTCGGCGTGCAGGTGCACGCTGCCGGTGAGCCGCACCTGTTCGCCGTGGCCGAAGAAGCACCAGGCCACGCGCGGGTCGGCCTGCAGCTGCGAGACCTTGGGGCTGCGGCCGTCGGTGTGGAAGGCCACGGTGCCGGCGCCGGGGTCCACCGCGCGCAGCACGGCATAGCGCGCCTGCGGGCCATCGGACGAGGCGTTGGCCAGCACGCCCTGGTGGAAAGGGTCGCTGCGGCCGCGCGCGCCGGCCAGCAGCCGCGCCCAGGCGTGGTCACGGACGGCGTCGAGGGAGTCGGGCATCAAGGTCATGGCAGCATCCGGCCCGTGTGCGCAGTGGGAAGGCTTATTCGACGCGGCAGAAGACGGCCTTGAGGTAGCGGCTTTCCTTCACGTGCGCCATGAACGGATGGTCGGCGCCGGCGCCGGCCACCTTCAGGATCTGCACGGTGCGGCCGGCGTAGAACGCGGCGCGGCGGATCATGTCCAGGAACTCCTCCTCGCTCACCAGGCCGGTGCACGAACAGGTGAGCAGCACGCCGCCGGGCTTGATCACCTGCATGGCCAGCTTGTTCATGTCGTTGTATTTCTTGAGCGCGGCGATCACCTGCTCGCGGTCGCGGGTGAGCTTGGCCGGGTCCAGGATCACCACGTCGAACTGCTCGCCGCGCTGGTGGGCGTCGCGCAGGTAGTGGAACAGGTCGGCCTGCACGAACTTCACGGCAGCGTTGTTCAGGCGCGCGTTCTTTTCGGCCACTTCCAGGATTTCTTCGTCCAGGTCGATGCCGATCACTTCGTCGGCGCCGCCGCGGGCCTTGGCGTAGATGGCGAAGCCGCCCGAGTTGCAGCAGATGTCGAGCACGCGCTTGCCGGCGGTGAAGCGGGTGAGGTATTCGCGGTTGTCGCGCTGGTCGGCGAAGAAGCCGGTCTTGTGGCCGCTGCCGGGGCTGGCGCGGAACTTCAGGCCGTGCTCGGTGATGACGCTGGGCTCGGGCGGCGGCGGCGAGCGGAAGTCGAAGCTTTCCTGCTTCTGCACGTGCTCTTCGGAGAAGCTGTAGAAGCGGCAGCCGGGGAATTCCTTCGACAGCGCGGCGTAGATCCATTCGCGGTGGCGGAACGGACCGGCCGAAAAGAACTCCACCACCAGCAGGTCGCCGTAGCGGTCCACCACCAGGCCCGAGATGCCGTCGCCTTCCGAGTGCACCACGCGCCAGGCATCGGTGGTCTCGTCCAGGTGCATCAGGTCGCGGCGCAGGGCCACGGCGGCGCGGATCTTGCGCGCGAACCAGGCTTCGTCGATGGCCTCGTCATGGTCTTCGGTCAGCACGCGAAGGGCGATGCGCGAATGGCCGTTGTAGAAGCCGCGGCCCACCCAGTGCCCGGTGTTGTCCACGATGTCCACGATCGTGCCCGGCTTGGGCTTGGCCACGGGCTTTTCCACCATCTTCTGGAAGATCCAGGGGTGGTTGGAACGGCGCTCGATCTTGAGCTGGATGACGGGCAGGGCACTATTGTTCATCCCGCCATGATACCGCCCCAGTGCGGAAAAACCGGGGCCGGAGCCCTATTCCCGCCCGTGCCGACATGCTCGGCAACGCTCGTCGCGCGGAAACCGGGCCCTGGCCCCGGTTTTTCAGGCGACCTGGATGCGGTCGCCGCCGGCGCGCTTGGCGATATACATGGCTTCGTCGGCGCGCTTGACCAGGGTGGCCAGGTCAGCGTCCTCGCCGGCGCTGGCGGCCACGCCGATGGACAGCGGGATGGGCAGTTCGTCGCCCTTGAAGCGCAGCGGAGCCCCGGCCAGCGATTCGCGCAGGCGACCGGCCACGATGTGCGCGCCCTGGGCGTCGGTATTGGGCAGAAGCATCACGAACTCGTCGCCGCCCAGCCGGCACAGCAGGTCCTCGCCGCGCAGCACCAGCCGCGCGCGCGCGGCCAGGTGGCGCAGCATGCGGTCGCCGGCCTCGTGGCCCAGGCGGTCGTTCACCGCCTTGAACTGGTCGAGGTCCAGCAGCAGCACCGCCATCGGCCGCGACAGGCGCCGGGCCTCGGACACCAGCGCCTGGCCCTGCTCTTCCAGCGCGCCGCGCGCCAGCACCCCGGTCAGGGCGTCCACCGAAGCGAGCCGGCGCAGGTCGTCGTAGGCCCGCTCGGTGTGCATCAGCACGAAGCCCAGGCTCAGGAAGGTCACGCCGACGCAGGCATACATGAAGACCACCATGTCGCTGGGGCCGGCATCGAGCAGGCTGCCGTTGATCCGCGGGTCCAGCGCATGCTCGATGAAGCGCCAGACGGCCGTCAGCACGCCCAGCGTGGCGAAGGCGGCGGTGAGCCGCGCCGCCGAGAAGCCGACGCGGCGCAGCGACGGCGACAGCCCCAGCGCCAAGCCCGAGAACAGCACGATGGCCGCACTGGAGTTCACCATCACGCGGGCGCTGTAGTTGGGCCAGGGGCCGGCGAACAGGAGCAGCAGCACCATCGCCAACGCCGCGATGCCCCACCACAGCCAGCGCCACTCGGGCAGGTCGTGGAAAGCGCGCGCGGCGCGGCACATCTCGGCAAAGCCCACCAGCAGCAGCGCGTTGCCCAGCGCGATGGACGGCAGCTCGGGCACCACCCCGCGCATGGCCAGCAGGAACCAGGCCACGGGCTGCAGCACCAGGCCCACGGTCCAGATGCGCAGGGCCCGCCGGCGCGCGGGCGGGAAGTTGCGGCCCACCTGGGCCAGCAACAGCACCGTCAGCAGGCTCAGCAGCACGCCCACCACCATCACCGACCGGACATCCAACCCCATTGAACATGACTCCCTGGTTCAGCCCAGACCGGCCATATTGACGCGAGATTCACGATTCTGTGCCAGAATCCCCAACGTAGAAGGGGAGTAGCTCCCGCTGCCGAGATCGTCATCACGGACCTGACACCGGGTCCCGGTCCGGCAGGCAGGTCCCACGGACCTGTGAGCGAGACCTTCGCCCGCCAGCGGCGAAGGTCGTTCCGTCCCGGAACGTCGCGCGCGCTCGCGGTTGCGAGGCATCGCCACCGGAGACGACATTGGAAACCATTGCCACACCCCTGATGTGGGCCATCTTCACGGCCTTCGTGATCGCCGCGCTGGTCGTGGACCTGCTGGTGCTGCGCCAGAACGGCCCGCACAAGGTGTCCACCCGGGAAGCGCTCATCTGGTCGGCGGCCTGGATCGGCCTGGCCCTGGTCTTCAACCTCGGCCTGTGGTGGTACCTGCAGGGCATGATGCCCGCCGCCGAGGCCGAACGCATCGGCCTGGAATTCCTCACCGGCTACCTGGTGGAGAAGGCGCTGGCGGTGGACAACATCTTCGTCTTCCTGATGCTGTTCACCTACTTCGGGGTGCCGGCGCAGTCGCAGCAGCGGGTGCTGATCTTCGGCGTGCTGGGCGCGATCGTGCTGCGCGCGATCATGATCTTCATCGGCGCGGCGCTGATCGCCCAGTTCCATTGGGTGCTGTACATCTTCGGCGCCTTCCTGCTGCTGACCGGCGCCAAGATGCTCTGGGCCGCGGGCCAGGAGCCGGACATGGACAAGAACCCGGTACTGCGCTGGATCACCGCCCACCTGCCGCTGATCCGCCGCTACCACGGCGAGGCGCTGTGGATCGGCCAGGGCAAGCGCCGCAAGTACACGCCGCTGTTCGTGGTGCTGGTCATGATCGCGGTCACCGACGTCATCTTCGCGGTGGACTCGATCCCGGCCATCTTCGCCATCACCACCGACCCGTTCATCGTGCTGACCTCGAACGTGTTCGCGGTGCTGGGCCTGCGCGCGCTGTACTTCCTGCTCGCCGGCATGGCCGAGAAGTTCCACCTGCTGGCCTACGGCCTGGCCACGGTGCTGATCTTCATCGGCGCCAAGATGCTGATCGTGGACTTCTACAAGATCCCGGTGGTGGTGTCGCTGGGCGTGGTGGCGGCCACCCTGGCGGTGTCCATGCTGCTGAGCCTGGTGATCAAGCCCAAGGAAAAGCCCGCCCTGGGGGGCTGAACCGGGGACGGGGCTTGCGCCGCGCGGCGCCGGCCCCACCTTTGTCCGATGGACGCCTCTCCCCAGCAGCACGCCGCCGCCGTCCGCGACCGGTTCCAGAACGCCCTGCTCGCCAGCCTGGCCTTCGTGGCGCTGCTGGGCGCGATCTTCTTCGCCGGGCCCTGGCTGGGCGATACGCAGGCCTGGAGCCTGGTGCCGCAGAGCTTGCCGGGACTGGTGGGCATCCTCACCGCCCCCCTGCTGCACGGGTCGGCGGGCCACTGGCTGGGCAACAGCGGTGCACTGCTGGTGCTGGGCACGCTGGTGGGCACGGTGTACCCGAAGGCGTCGCTGCGCGCGCTGCCCCTGATCTGGGTGCTGTCGGGCGTGGGCACGTGGCTGATCGGCCGCCCCTCGTTCCACATCGGCGCCAGCGGCGTCACCCACGGGCTGCTGTTCCTGCTGCTGTTCCTGGGCCTGCTGCGGCGCGACCGGGCGGCGATCGCGGCGGCGCTGATCGCGTTCTTCTTCTACGGCGGCATGCTGCTCACGGTGCTGCCGCGCGAAGCGGGCGTGTCGTGGGAATACCACCTCAGCGGCGCCGTGGCGGGCATCGTGGCGGCCTTCCTCTGGCGCCGCGCCGATCCGCAGCCGCCGCGCCAGCGCTACAGCTGGGAGGACGAGGAGGACGCCGGCGATCCGCTCGACGACACCGACACCCTGGAGCCGCCGCGCCCGCCCGAGGTGCCCGTGCTGTGGCAGCGCCAGGACCCGCCGCGCGGCGTGGTGCTGCCCTTCCGTCCGCGGCCCCTGCCCGGGCGTGACGACGGCACCAGCCCGCCCTGAGCCGAGACCGCCCGGGCGCCTTGGCCTGAGCCGCGTCCGGCGCGCGTTCACCCCGGGAATGGCCGGCTCCCCCGGCTTGCACCCCGGGCGCGGCAATGAAAGGCTGGCGCCGGGGTCGCCCGTGCGCCTCGAGGCTCTGCTTGATGGAATGGACGTTCGACATCCGCTCGGCCCTCCTGGTCGGTGCGCTGCTCACGCTGATGATCGGCCTGGTGCTGCTGGTAGTCGGGCGCGCACTGTCGCCGGCCTACCGACCGAGCATCCACTGGTGGGTCGGGGCGACACTGCTGCAGCCGGCGGGCTTCGTGCTGCTGAGCCTGCGCGACACGCTGTCGCCCTTCATCAGCATCGTGGTGGCCAACGCCTTCGTGTCCATGGGCTTCGCGGCCTACGTGGTGGCGCTGCGGCACTTCTTCCGGCTGCCATCCGGGCGCGGGCCGCTGCTGGGACTGGTGGTGCTGGCGGTGGCCATCTCGTCCTATTGGGGCCTGGTGCAGCCGGACCTGACGCAGCGGCTGATCGCGGTGTCGGTGGTGCTGGCCGTAGTGCTGGGCCTGAGCGCGTCCATCATTTATCGCCACGGCCGCGGCGCGGTGCGGCACGTGGCCGGCCTGGCGTTCGCCGGGGCGGCGGCGATCATGGCCTACCGCGCGGTGATCCTGGTGTTCGACCCGACCCTGGTCACCGGCGTGTTCCAGCTCACCCACGTGCAGCTGCTGACCTATGCGGTGGGCAGCGTGCTGCCGGTGATCGGCACCATCGGCTTCCTGCTGCTGTGCACCGAANNCGAACGCAGCCAGCACGAGCTTGAGCGCGCGGCGCGGGTGGACTACCTCACCGGCAGCTACAACCGACGCGCCATCGAGGAGCTGGCGACCCAAAGCATGGCCGCGGCGCGCCGGCACGGCCTGCCGCTGTCGGTGCTGGTGCTGGACATCGACCACTTCAAGCGCATCAACGACGAACTGGGCCACGCGATCGGCGACCTGGCGCTGGTGGAATCCGTGGCGCGCATCCGCACCACCCTGCGCGCCGAGGACGTGCTGGGGCGGCTGGGCGGCGAGGAATTCATCGTGCTGATGCCCAATGCCGACGCCGCCAGCGCGGTGCAGGCCGGCGAACGCATCCGCCGCAGTTTCTCCGCCGAGCCGCTGCGCATGGACGGGCACCACCGCACGGTGACGCTGTCCATCGGCGTGGCCACGCTGGCGCCGATGGACCGGGAGTTCTCGCAGCTGCTCCAGCGCGGCGACCGCGCCATGTACGCCGCCAAGAACGCCGGCCGCGACCTGGTGATGCCCGACGCGATGACGGGCTGGGGCGCATCGCCCGGCTAGCGCGCGCCCTGGCGGAGGCCCAGCTGCCGGTCGTGCACGCGGGACAACCCGACCTGCGCGGCGATCGCGCCGCACAGCGCCAGGAACATGTCCCACTGCGTGTCCCAGACGTCGCCTTGGGTGGCCAGGAAGGCGTCGGCATCGCCGCCCCACACCAGCGCCGCCCACCATTCGATCAGCTCGAAGAAGGCGCTGAACGACAGCGCCGCCGCCAGCACCAGGTAGAACAGCCAGCCGCCGCGCAGCAGCGGCGTGCGCTGCAGCAGCAGCTCGCGGGCCAGGATGGCCGGCACGAAACCCTGGGCGAAGTGGCCCAGGCGATCGTAGTGGTTGCGCGCCAGGTCGAAGGCGTCCTGGAACCAGAGGCCCAGCGGCGTGAGCGCATAGGTGTGGGCGCCGCCATAGATCAGGATCAGCGCGTGCGCCACCAGCAGCCAGCTCAGCAGGCGGCTCAGCGGGAACCGCCCCCAGGCCCAGGCCACCAGCGGCAGGCCCACGACCACCCACACCACTTCCAGCACCCAGGTCAGGCGGTCATGCGGGTGGATGCCCGACCACGCCAGGGCGCCCAGCACGATGGCGACCAGTAGCCAGCGTTCGGTGCGGGGCGGCGTGGTGACGTGTTCGATCGTGGCCATGGCGGTTCCTGCGTGGGTGTGCACGCGGCCATCATTCCACGCGCGCGGCGACGATGTTAGTTTCCACCGTCGCCTCCGGAGCCCGCCATGTCCCCTCGCAACAAGCTGATGCTCGTCCCGTTCGCGCTGTGCGTGCTGGTGGCCTGTGGCCAGGCGCCCGAGGACGCCGCGCCCGGATCCCCGCCCTGGCCGGACACCGAGGCGACCACCGACATGCCCGCCGACCCGGCCGACCCGTCCGGCCCGCAGCGCATCGAGGCCGACGTGCGGTTCCTGGCCGATGACCTGCTGGAGGGCCGCGCCGCAGGGACACGCGGCTACGACCTGGCGGCGCTTTACGTGGCCAACCGCTACCGCGCCATCGGCCTGCAGCCGGCCGGCGACGACGGCACCTATTTCCAGACCGTGCCGCTGCTCGAGGCGCGGCGCTTGCGCGAGGGCGCGGCGTTCACCGTGCAGCGCGACGACGGCGACCTGGCGTTCGCCTTCCAGGACCAGTTCCTGCCGGGCATGAACTTCCATGCCGCCAGCCACGCGGTGACGGCGCCGCTGGTGTTCGTGGGCCAGGCGGTGCATGCGCCCGACCTGGGCCACGACGATTTCAAGGACGTGGACGTGCGCGGCAAGGTGGCGGTGTATTTCTCCGGCGCCCCGTCCACCTTCGGCAACACCCAGCGCGCCTTCCACGCCTCGGGCCGCGAGAAGATGGCGCAGCTGGCCGCGCGCGGCGCCATCGGCGCCATCGGCATCGGCAACCCGGTGGACGAGGCGAAGTACCCCTGGGCCAGCGGCGCCCGCAAGTGGGAAATGCCCGGCATGCGCCTGGTGGCCGCCGACGGCACGCCGCTGGACGCCTGGCCCGAGCTCAAGGCCACGGCCACGCTGAACGTGGACGGCGCGCGCAAGCTGCTGGCGGGTGCGCCGATGCCGGTGGAAGAAATCTTCCAGCGCCGCGAAAGCGGCAAGCTGCAGTCCTTCGACCTGCCCGGCCGCGTCACGCTGTCGGGCGCCACCACGCTGCAGCGCGTGGACAGCCGCAACGTGGTGGGCAAGCTGCCCGGTTCCGACGCCGCACTGGCGGCCGAGCACATCGCCTACACCGCGCACCTGGACCACATCGGCATCGGCGCCGAAGTGGACGGCGACGGCGTCTACAACGGCGCCTTCGACAACGCGCTGGGCATCGCCGTGATGCTGCAGGCCGCCACCGAACTCAAGGCCGACGCGGTGCCGACGCGCCGCTCGCTCCTGTTCGTGGCCGTCACCGCCGAGGAGCGTGGCCTGCTGGGCGCCACCCACTTCGCGCAGTTCCCCACGGTGCCCAAGGACTCGCTGGTGGCCAACATCAACATGGACATGCCGGTGTTCCTGACCGAGGTGACCGACGTGGTGCCGATCGGCATCGAGCACAGCACGCTGGAAGCCGACGTGCAGGCCGCGGCCGCGCAGCTGGGCGTGGGCCTGACCGCCGACCCCAAGCCCGAGGAAGTGGTGTTCGTGCGCTCCGACCAGTACGCCTTTGTGCGCGAGGGTATCCCGGCGGTGTACCTGGACGCCGGCATCAAGGCGCGCAACCCCGACATCGATGCGCTGGCGCTGTACGAGGATTTCCTCACCGGCCACTACCACCAGCCCAGCGACGAAACCGACCTGTCGATCAACTACACCAGCGCGGCGATGCTGTCGCGGCTCAACGCCGCCATCGGCCGCCGCGTCGGCAACGCCGACACCCGCCCCGCCTGGAAGGACGGCGACTTCTTCGGCACCCGTTTCGTGAAGAAATAGCCACTGGAACGGGGTCGGATCAACTTGTGTTCACCGACGGACGGTAGGTGAAAACAAGTTGATCTGGCCCCGTTCTAACCTGCGAGGTGGCCCAGGGGAAGGGCGCGGGCCTGTTTGACGGTGCGCAGGACGAAGCTGGAGTTGACGTCGGCCACGCCGCTGGCGTTGAGCAGGTGGTCGAGCAGGAAGCGCGAGAAGTGGGCCAGGTCCTGCACCGCCACCTGCAGCAGGTAGTCCATGTCGCCGGTGAGGGCGTGGCAGGCCACCACCTCGTCCCAGGCGGCCACGCGTTCGGTGAACTCGGCGATGGCCGCGGCATCGTGGCGCGACAGCTGCACGCGCACGAAGGCCTGCAGGCCCAGGCCGACGCGGGCCGGGTCGATCAGCGCCCCGTAGCCGGCCAGCACGCCTTCCTGCTCCAGCCGCTGCACCCGGCGCAGGCAGGCCGACGCCGACAGGCTGACGCGCTCGGCCAGTTCGGCATTGCTGATGCGGCCCTCGCGCTGCAGGGTGGCCAGCAGGGCCAGGTCGGTGCGATCGAAGCGATTGGCGTCCATTCGTGCCTCCAAGGGGCGTAATGACGCAATCATCTTGCGTGTAACGGGCGTATGGGCGCAACAACGCAAACCCATTGCGCGAACCGGACGCTAGACTGGACGCCACTCCGGAGGCCGTCCCGATGAACCAGCCCAAGCGCGTCGAACACCAGATGACCGACAAGGGCTACGTGCCGGTCTACACCACCGACGTGGTCGAACAACCCTGGGCCAGCTACACCGAGGAAGACCACGCCGTCTGGGCCACCCTGTTCGAGCGCCAGCGCCAGCTCCTGGTGGGCCGCGCCAGCGACGAGTTCCTGCACCAGCAGCAGGCGATGGGCATGACGCCCGACCGCATCCCGAGGTTCGACGACCTCAACCCCGTGCTGCGCCAGGCCACCGGCTGGGAGCTGGTCGGCGTGGAAGGCCTGCTGCCCGAACTGACCTTTTTCGAACACCTCGCCAACCGCCGCTTCCCGGTGACGTGGTGGATCCGCAAGCGCGAACAGCTCGACTACCTGGCCGAACCCGACCTCTTCCACGACCTGTTCGGCCACGTGCCGCTGCTGATGAACCCGGTGTTCGCCGACTACATGGCCGCCTACGGCCGCGGCGGCGTCAAGGCACACGCCATCGGCCCCGAAGCGCTGGTGAACCTGACGCGGCTGTACTGGTACACGGTGGAATTCGGCCTGATCCGGCAGGCCGACGGCCTGCGCATCTACGGCAGCGGCATCGTGTCGTCCAAGGGCGAATCGATCCACTGTCTGGAAAGCGCCTCGCCCAACCGCATCGGCTTCGACCTCGAGCGCATCATGCGCACGCGCTACCGCATCGACAGCTTCCAGAAGACCTACTTCGTCATCGACAGCTACGAGCAGCTGATGGACGCCACGCGCCCCGACTTCACGCCGATCTACGCGCGCCTGGCCACCCAGGACAGCGTGCCGGCCGGTTCGGTGCAGGCCGGCGACGCCGTCTTCCAGCGCGGCACCGGCGAAGGCTGGCCCGAAGGCGCCGACGTCTAGCCGGCCACGGTGCCGCCCGCGGCCGGCGACGGCCGGCGCTTGGGCAGGTACTTGCGCGTCAGGTACACGCCGGCCACGGTGGCCACCACCAGCGGCGCCAGCCACGCCATGTTGAGCAGGCTCGACCCGGCCAGGAACGGCAGCACCTTGGGCAGGCCGATGCTCAGGAAGGCGATGTGCGTGGCCACGCCGTTGCCCAGCATCGCGGACAGGTGCTGGCGCAGCGGCCAGCGCGCATCGTCGGGCGCGCGGCGCGAGAAGCGCCACATGTTCACCGCGCCGATGATGCCGATGCTGGAGAACGCCACGAAGATCACCTGCATCTGGTTGGTGACGAACAGCCCCACGTAGGCGATCGCCAGGCCGCTGAGCAGGTTGGCCACCATCAGCACGCGGTACACCGGGCCGGTGAAGCGGGCCCAGTCGCGCTTGTCCTTCACCGCACGCCAGCTGGTCCACACCGACGTGGTGGTGATGATGATCAGGTAGGCCAGGAAGCCGCCCGCCACCGGATTGCGCGCGCCCAGCAGCGCCGTCAGCGGCACCGCGGCCAGCAGCAGGCCCGTCATCGCCAGCAGGTAGAGCTTGCCCGAGGCGCGGTGCACCGGGCTGCCCTTGCGGCTCAGGCCCGAGGTCCAGAAGGTGGCCAGGGCCAGGATGCCCAGGCCGACGTGGACGAAGTAACTCAGGGTGTGCAGGGTCATGGCGGTGTCCTCGGGTGTGGCCATAGTGTTGCCGCGCCGGGGCGGCCGATCAGGTGCCGGCGGTCATCGCCGCGCGGTGCCGGAAGTCACTTTCTTCGCCGGTGGCCTTGAGCGCGGCCTGCCGCGGGGCCAAGCTGGCGCCATGAACGAACGCCTGCGCACCCTGCTGTCACCGCTCAACTTCGCCGGCTACCTGGCCTGGGGCGCCATCGGTTTCGAGATGCTGCTGGCGCACCAACCTGCCGACAGCGGCGCGGCGCTGCCGCTGCCCGCGGTGGCCGCCCTGCACCTGATGTTCCTGGCGCTGTTCATGACGGTGACCTCGGGGCGGCAGGCCGACCGCGGCACGCAGGCGATGGTGCTGGCCCAGGTGGGCCTGGCCTTCGCGCTGATGGCCTTGGTGCGCTACACGTCGGTGCCGATCCTGCTGATCCTGTGCGTGGTGCAGCTGGTGCGGGTATTCAGCGCGCGCGCGTCGGTGTGGATCATCCTGGCGATGAACGTGGCGGTGTACTTCATCTACCAGGAGCTGTGGCAGCTGCGCTCGCCGATGATCTCCACCCTGATGCACATGAGCTTCCAGGGCTTCGCCGCCCTCACCGCGTGGTTCGCCTTCAGCGCCGAGCGCACCCGCGACGAACTGGCCGCCACCAACGCCGACCTGCTGGCCACGCGATCGCTGCTGGCCGACAGCGCCCGCGACTCCGAGCGCCTGCGGCTGTCGCGCGAGCTGCACGACGTGGCCGGGCACAAGCTCACGGCGCTGAAGATCAACCTGGCTGCGCTTGCGCGCGAGCCGCGCCTCGCCGGCGACGAACGCGTGGCGCTGTGCGCCAGCCTGGCCGACGAGCTGCTGGCCGACATCCGCGGCGTGGTGCAGCAGATGCGCCTGGACGAGGGCATGGACCTGGCGGCCGCCATCACCACGCTGGCGCGCCCGTTCCCGCGGCCGCGGCTGGAGCTGGAGATCGCCGCCGACGCCCGCGTGTCCACCGTGGCCCAGGCCGAAGCCGTGCTGCGCGCGGTGCAGGAAGGCCTGACCAATGCCGTGAAGCATTCGCAGGCGCACACGCTGTGGGTGGTGCTGCGGCGCGACGGCGATGCGCTGCGGCTGGACATCCGCGACGACGGCCGCGCCGGCGGCGCGCTGCGCGCGGGCAACGGCCTGAGCGGCATGCGCGAACGGCTGGAAGCCATCGGCGGCGGCCTGGACATCCGCCGCACCGAAACCGGCGGCGTGCACCTGCAGGCCTGGATGCCGGTGGCCGCATGAGCACGCCGGGAAAGCCGCCGCTGCGGCTCGCGCTGGCCGACGACCAGGCCCTGGTTCGCAGCGGCCTGAAGGCCCTGCTGTCAGGCTTCGACACCCTGCAGGTGGCGGTGGAGGCCAGCGACGGCCAGGCCCTGCTCGACGCGCTGGCCAACGCCCCGGTGGACGTGGTGCTGTCGGACATCCGCATGCCGGGGCTGGACGGCTTCGGCCTGGTGCGCGCCCTGCGTGAGCGCGGCGACAGCACCCCGGTGGTGCTGCTGACCACGTTCGACGACAGCGCCCTGCCGCTGCGCGCTGCCGAGGCCGGCGCCCAGGGTTTCCTGCTCAAGGACGCCTCGCCCGAAGACCTGCTCGAGGCCATCACCCGTGTCGCCGCCGGCGAGACTTTGCTCTCGCCGGTGCCCACCGACCCGGTGCGGGCGCGCTACGCCTACCGAGACCAGTCGGCGCCCACCGACACCTTCAGCGAGCGCGAGGTCAGCATCCTTCGGCTGCTGGCGGGCGGTTATTCCAACCGCGAGATCGCCAAGGCCGTGTTCCTGTCCGAAGGCACGGTGAAGAACTACGTCTCCGACATCCTCGACAAGCTGGGCACGCGCGATCGCACGCGCGCCGTGCTCAAGGCGATCACGCTGCGAATCATCTGACGGCGCGCCGCGGCCTCACTGTCCGCTTTCATCCTGCGGCGGCATCGGCGGCGGGAACACCTGCGGGTCGTAGTACCAGTCGTTGATGTCCAGCCCGTCGCGCACGTCGCCCGCCGACACCGTCACCGGCAACAGGGCGTGGTCGTCGCAGCCGCTGGCACCGCTCGCCAGGCAGGCGCTGGCCGCGCTGAGCAGGCCCGGGTCGCCGGCGGTGCCGGTGTCCTGCGGCCAGGCCAGCAGCCACCAGGTGCCGGGCGGCACGTCGAGCAGGTAGGTGGCCTGGCCGGCCACCGTGCGGAAGCAGACCGCGGTGCCGGGATCGGTGCTGTCCACGGCGCACACGCGCATCACCGGCAGCTCTTCGGACGGGTAGGTGATGCGGCCGGTTAGGCGCGCGGGCAGCGGGCCACTGACCGGCGCCGGCGTGGGCGCCACCAGGCCGGCGGCGACGGCGG
>FSSH01006440.1_pt1 | contig 23236 bp, 21 predicted proteins | sample 1166101 | NCBI WGS metagenome assembly FSSH01 (sample SAMEA32972668, study PRJEB13176) | freshwater metagenome | biome: Drinking water system; feature: Biomass in drinking water that filtered by 0.45 um membrane; material: drinking water | place: USA | collected 2012-12-20 | depth 0 m | reverse complement strand
AATCTTTTGGTCAGACAAGCGCATCAAGAAGTTCTAGATAGGCATCTTGAAGTGCAAAGAATGAAGCTTGCCCTCGAGCGTATAGTGAGCGGCAAAGTGGTAGAGGTAGAAACGCCTAAGGCTAGCCCTTTCGCCTTACCACTGATGGTTGATCGTTTGCGGGGTAAGCTATCTTCTGAAAAACTGAGCAGCCGCATTGAAAGAATGGAAGTGGACATGGCCAGGGAAATGCAAGCCGGGCGCTATTATGGCTGAGTTTCTCAATTTCAAGAGGCAGGGTGAAACAATAACTGTTTTGCCTGATAAAGCGGTCTACCTCCCCAGTCGCAAGACCTTGCTTGTTTCGGATATTCATCTTGGAAAAGGTCAGGCATTTAGAGCCAGGCAGTTCTTCGCTCCATCCGGTGTTTGTGCCGCCGACTTGCAACGCTTATTACAGGTTGTCACCGCCTATAAGGCCCAGCGCCTTATCATTTTGGGAGACTTAGTGCACAGCAGAGACGGAATCAATGAGGAACTTGATCGGCTCTTCCTCGACTTCAGAGCCAAGACAGAGAATGTAGAGACCATACTTGTGCTGGGAAACCACGATCTGAGAGTAAATTTCAACAGTAAGTGGAGACTATCTTTAGTGAACGGCTGCTTTGAAGAAGACGGTTTTTTCTTCGAACATGGCGACGAAGATAGTAAGCCCCAAATTAACGAGCACAATAAAACAAGTAGGTCCGGTCTATTTCGCTTTTCCGGTCATATCCATCCGGCGGTGCGACTCCATGGTGCCGGCAAGGCGAGCGAAAGAATGCCCTGCTTCTGGCTTCGCTCTAGAGAACGCTGTCTGGTTCTGCCCTCCTTTGGCAGATTAACCGGTGCTTTCACAGTTAGTCCAAACAGATCCGACCGGGTCTTTATTCCGCTCTACAATGAAGGCAACATTCTAGAGGTTACTCTTAAATAAGTAGAGATCTGAAAACCCTAATCATCGTTAGTAAGAGAACTAGAGGCAAGGAAGAAGAAAAGAAGAAATCCAACCTCAAATGCACCATTAACTGCCCACAACAGTCCCACAAAGCTAAATGCCTACCCCAAAATGAGGGTAGGCATTTTCTCGAAACTTGGTGCCGAAGGTCGGAGTCGAACCGACACGGAGTGTTTGCTCCGGCTGATTTTGAGTCAGCTGCGTCTGCCATTTCGCCACTTCGGCTTGCGGAAGGAAATATATCTTACACTATGTCTACCATGCCTAAACCCTCAGCTAAAGCAAAAGCAACCAAACGCAAAGATTCCGCCCCCTTGGCAGCGACCGACCTCTATTGCCTGCTTACCGGTTTTGGACCTTTTGGGAGGGCGAAAAGCAATCCCAGCGAGCTTGTCACCCTATCATTTCCTGACATCCTCAAGAGCGGAGCAAACAAAAACGAAGCCTCCTCTCGAAAAGGACCGGTTGCAAAGCAAATTCACATCTCTAAACTGAGCCTCGACACGGTGGGAGCCACCGCCTGGAAAACCGTGAAAAAGGCCCTCAAAGAACTTGAAAAGGGTCTGGACCAAGAGAACAGTTCCGCTCCGGTGATACTTCTCATGACCGGTCTGGCCTCCGGAAGCCGGGCCCTGCACCTGGAACGCTTCGCCATGAATTTGCGCGACTATCGTATTGCCGACCAGGCCGGCGCCCAGGTGGAAGATAAAGCAGTGCGGGCGGACGGTGCCGCTCTGCTGCGCACAAAACTCAAGCTTCCCACCATCAAGAAGGCTCTCATAGAGTCCGGTTATCCCTGCCAGATATCCAATCATGCCGGCACTTTTGTCTGCAACGAACTCTATTACCAGGCTCTGTTTCATTTGAGCAAGCACAAAAGAGTTAAAGCCTGCCTTTTTGTACATATTCCGGAATTGAAAGACTTTGCCGAAGCAACTGCCGCTCTCAAGGCAAAGAGAACCTCCAGGCAAGCCACCAGGGCCCTAGGTGAGTCGGCACGAGTTGCCCTGCTCCGGGATGCCTTGCTGAAAGTTCTGGAGGAAGTGGCGAAACAGGCGCGTTGACGAGCGATTCTAATAATTTACCGCCACAAATCCGCTAAAATGCTCAGGTTGGAAACAAGCCGCTCGGTAAATTCAAGCAGGGGCAATTCAAAACCATGGAAACATTCAAAGTAAGTACCAAACAGTTGTCGTTCGCCTTAATGCTGGCCGCTATCGTCGGTACAGGGCTTGGTCCGAATGCCTATGCCGACTGCAAAGACTGTCCCAAGAATGAGAGCCAGGGTAGACGTGAAGGATTCAACCAGCCCCTGATTTTATCGGGCATCAAAAACATCAAGGTAGCAGTGGGCGAAATCGATGAAACCTTGAAAGAGAAGGGTGCCAGTCAAGAACACCTGGTTAACAGGTTAAAAGAGGAGCTCAGCACCACCCATGCCACCATTATCGATGCCGGCGAGGCTTGTTGCAAACACAAAGGCGGCAACAAAGCAGCCGACAATGCCCCGATCCTTTACTTAAAGATTCGCTCCGTGAGCGACGATACGAAGGCTTGCGTTTACTCCATAAATCTTTCTCTTGTGGAAAAATCTCGTGTAGCACGCAACCACAAAGATATTATGGCTTCGGTCTGGAGCAAAGATCTGATTGGCAAAATACAAACAGATGCCGGTGCGGAGCTTGACGAAAAACTAGATAGTCTCATGAAGGAATTCCGCCGCGACTATCTGCTGGCCAATAGCGCCGATATCGCGCATCCCGATACCCACGAAAACACCAATGACAGGCATGGGCAGAACAAGCCGCGCTACCTGAGGAAGTAACCGCGCAAAAGGCAATACAGGTTCAAAGTGCAATACTAGAAATGAAGTCAAAGATATGTCCACACAGAAATTTAAATACCTGCTTACAGCACTCCTGACCTTTGCCCTTCAACAAACTGACGTACAGGCCAAAAATGGAGCGCTTGAGCCCGGTAAGGCTTCGACACAAGCTGCTTTTTTCAAAGACGCCAGGAACGAAGTAGACTATCCGCGTCTTTCAAAAGTAGCAGGCTATGCCATTCGCGTCAGTGTCGACAAGTTAGACATCCCCCCTGGCAAAAACGCGCTAAACAGAGCGAAGACCAGACAGGCAATGGAAAAGTATCTGAAAGAATTCGGACTCAAGACCACTCGAGAGATGATTACGGGAAGAAGTACAAAGCTCACCTTGACCGTCACCAGAGCCGGTACGCCAAAAGTGAGCGCCAAAGCAAAAGCTCAGAAAGCCACGCATATACTAAAAGTAATGCTCTTTGCACCACCTGCTCCCAACTGGAAATTTAACACCAGAGCAGCCATAATGAGTTCAGAAATTCCGCTTAAGCTCTCCGCCGATAAAAGTGATGAGTTAACGCCTATCTTGAAAGAGACTGCGCTAAAAATCTCGAAGCAATATTTCACGGCTCGCAGCGGCGACTATGAAAAGAAACAGGAAGCCCCGGCCCCCAAAGACAATCCCGTCAAACAAGACTGAGGCAAAGGTCTGAACAAGCATAATCCAGTCCGATTGATAAGCATATCGGCTCTTCTTAGTTTCCTGTGCATGGGGCAGACACTGTGTATGCCTGTTTGCGCCAGGGCGATAGCGAAGGCAAACCACACCGCCCCTGATCTCGCCCATAGAGAGAAATTAAGAGAGAGGTATTGGTTCGCGCAAAAATATGGCGAATGTGATGAAATCTCGGTCATCAGGCCATTTTTAAGTGAAGCCAATAACTTCATCGTCTACGAACCATTCTTCCGGGGCATTCCTTTAAATTCGCCGCTATTGGTGGAAACACCTTTCAGCACCGTCAATTTACAGCTTGACATAGACTGCGACATACATACAGACCTCTGCGCCGCCAAACAAGAGATAGAAGAAGCCCTCACTGCTGAACTAGCCAACTCAGGCATCACGGTAACAAGCGAGCCGCAAAAGCATAAGCTGACCTTCAAGTGTACGCCTCATAAGCCCCATCTCTGGAAATTAGTGCTCTGGAAAGAGGAAGAACACCTGGACGGTAAGAATCATTCCAAGCCGATATTGAGTCGCAAGCTTGCCGTAGAGCATTTATGCTCAAATTATCAAGAGAGAGATGAGTTCCTGCCAAAAATAAGAGAATTGGCGGCCTTATTGCCCAATTACTATCATGAGCTAAAGGAAGGCAAGCCAAAGGTTCCAGTCGATGCACCAGCTACAGGTGCCCCTAACGTGAGAGTCACATTTGATGGCTATACGGTCAGCAGTTTTCCCAAAGACAAACGAAAAGTGGCATCATCCGTAGAGATTACCAGCGGTGAACAACTAACTGGTCTGAGCCTCGCCATCATAGAAAAAACCATTCGCGAAACACTGGCTGACCAGGGCATCGAAACAACCAATTCGACATCGGCAATAAAGAATCTAAAGATGCCCACCTATCGCTTCAAACTGACCCTGAGCAAGAAGGAAGGTAATGAAAATGGTGCCATGCATCTTTTCATAGATATGCAATCACCCTACCTGGAGCGAGCAAGAGACGGTGCTAAAGCCCTCTGGCGCATCAACCAGAACGGCAGCGGTTACATCGTATACAACGGACAGGGGGTACTAAGCTGCCTGCGCGAATTCATTTCCAACATGCCCAACCCATTTGAAGACAGAACAGTCAGACGCACAATAGAAATACCGAAAGACTACCAACCAATTCAACTAGAAAGAGAGTTGCTTCACCAGAGAAATGCCGAGCACGGCTCCTTTGAAGATCTTGTACTGCCTGTGGACGCTGGCCAGTCAGGAGTAAAACAAGATAAGCTCAGTCCAGTGGTTAAGCCCCCACCCTTGGACCTTGAAATGTTCGAGGTGGAGCCGACTGAATCCGGCAAAGACTTCAAGATTCTGGAGCCTTATCGCTACGAAAGAAAAAGATAATGACAAGAAGATACGAATCCAGAGCCTTCTTAAAGTGAGACCATAGCGACTAACTGACCGGCAACTAGTTTGCCGGGCACTGCCCGCAGCATATGGACTTCACCTGCGGCTCTATTTGCCGCTCTCCTCTATGAATGCCTGCCGCTTTTTGAGAGCATTGCCTTTGCCATCGAGCTTTTCGGCACGCTCAAAGGACTCTATGGCGAACTTCTTAAAGACTTCCGCCCGAATACTCGACTTCGAAGCCGCCCCTTTCCTGACCTGGAAATACTGATCGCGCCAGTATTGAGCCAGCTTCAAATAGACAGCGGCCTCTTTCTCGGCCGGGACGGCAGCTATGAGCGGAGCGTATTTATCCGAAGGTGAGGCGACACTGCTTGGTTCCACCTTCAGCTCGCAATCAGATCCTTTGAAATTGCCAAGTTTGACTTTTCCGGATTGGAGGGGAAAGATCTGAAAGTACTCGGGCTTCTCGGACAGAGAAACATCCCACATCCCCTTTCTGGGCACCACCACTGCCACCGTGGGATTGGAAGCAGCCGCTTTGAAATCGACCTCTCGGATTTTGACAATGCGACCGGCTTTGGAAGAGACAACCTTATTTTTGCTCATATTTAGATCAAGCGGTGCAGGCACTGCCGTCGTTTTGCCAGCCGGCTTCTCAACCTGTACCTCAAGAGCCAGCCAGTTATCACCGTCATCGGCAAAGCTGACTATGGCAACACCGGGGGTCACAGCTTCCAGTGCCACCAGATTCTTACCTATCACCGAAAGACCAACGACTTCAGGGTGATCCACCACGGTGCGCAGGAATTTGTGCTCCTCGTCTCGAATCAGACAAAACTGCCCTGGCAAAAGCTGAGCAAGTCGCTTGCCCTTGAGAGTAGATAACGAGAAAGAAGTAGCGCCATTGCCTTCTTTAGAAGCCTGCGCCGACGGAACTGCCACCAGCCAAGAAGTAAGTATGGCCGCCGTCGCAAGAGATGCTCCCACGCAGAACTTAAGTTTCAAAGGTAAACCCATTATCAAATCTCCCTTCCCAAGACGAACACTAGTTTAAACCGCAGGCGCAAACTTCGCTCAGGCTCCCACACCGGAACTAAGTTTTCTTCTCAAGAAAAGTTTTCGAGCTTCGTCAAGCAAGATTATCACCGGTATACAAGTGAGGGCGTAAAGTATTGCCTGGGGCGGTAAAGGAGCAGTATCGAAGAAAGCTCTCAGGGCAGGCACGTACATAAGCGCCGCCAGCAAGGCAATCTCAAAAGCCACACCGGCCAGAATAAGACGATTACTGAAGGGGCTTATGGAAAACACTGATTCAGTCTGGGTACGACAGCAAAATACCGCACCAATTTGACTGGTCACGATGCAAGTCAGAGTCATAGTGGTAGCCGTTTTCCAGATCTCGGAACCCTGCGGGGCAAGGGGCTGGCTCGGCCAGCCGTGCAGAAAATTGATGTAGAAATAGCCGCTTATGGAAAGAAGCGATTCGATGGCACCATACCAGAGCAAGGCTTTAGCCAGAAGCATTCTCGACAAAAGAGGCTCTTTGCGCGAGCGCGGTTTGCGTTGCATCACGCCAGACTGGGCCGTGTCGGCACCAAGACCGATGGCCGGCACCATGTCCGTGCCTAAATCCACTGAAAGCACTTGCATGACCGTGAGCGGCATGGGAATCAAACCGCAAGAGAGAAGCATCAAGACAAACGGCACCGCCTCAGCCATATTGCTATTGAAGACATAGACGGCAAACTTCTTGATATTGTCGTAAACGGCGCGACCTTCCTCCACGGCATTTACTATGGAAGCAAAATTGTCATCAAGCAGAATGATATCGGCGGCTTCTCTAGCCACATCAGTTCCGCACAGACCCATGGCTACTCCGATGTCGGCCTTTTTTAGAGCGGGTGCGTCGTTGACACCATCACCGGTGACAGCCACAATCTGCCCGGTGCGCTGAAAGGCTTCCACCACTCGCAACTTATGCTCGGGGCTGACCCGGGCAAAGACCACGTCGGAGGTGAGCAACTCCACAAGCTCCTGGTTGGTCATGCGATCAAGTTGAGCACCGGTAATCACCCGCGCCGCGCCGGAATCAACGATTCCTACCTTTCTGGCTATGGCCTCGGCGGTAACCTCATAGTCGCCGGTAATCATGACCACCTGTATTCCAGCCTGCCGGCATTTGGCAACGGCGCTGAGCACCTCCGGACGAGGCGGGTCCAGCATGGCAAAGAGACCCAGAAACGTGAGATCGCATTCCACAGAGGCAATATCGAAAGAAGAGTCCGGCTGCAGTGATTTTCTAGCAGCGGCAATTACTCTCAAACCCTGACCGGCATAGCCGTCGATTTCTCGCAAGATAATGCGGCGCTGCCCTTCGTCGATGGCTTGCAGGCCAAGAGGCGACAACCAGTCCCGGCAATGTTCCAGAACACTGGCCGGCGAGCCCTTGATAAATGCGAACCGCTCAACGGAGTCGGGCGTCAAAGCGTCTTTCACTTCATAGATAGTGCTCATGCGCTTTCTATGAGAATCGAAGGCATTCTCATGCAGCCTTTTACTGGTGACGGCGGCATCGGACTGGAACAGTCCGGCTTTGCCCGCCGCTACAAGCAGCGCCAATTCCGTAGGATCGCCGGCGGTGCTGAGAGCATCGGCGGACTGCACAAGGGTAGCATTGTTGCACAATAAACCAACTTGCAAAAGAGCAACAAGCTCTGCCGGAAGTGTCTCAACGGGCTCATTATCAGAAGAGCAGAGCTTACCATTCAATTCATAGCCATGGCCGGTAAAGAGATAATCCTTACCGGCCGAAAGTACCCGAGCTACGGTCATGCGGTTTTCCGTGAGCGTGCCTGTCTTATCGGTGCAGATTACATTTGTACAACCAAGTGATTCGACGGAAGAAAGCCTTTTCACAAGGGCATTGCGCTTCACCATGCGCTGCACGGCCAGAGCTAAAGCCAGGGTTATGGTAGGTACCATGCCCTCCGGCACAAAAGCCACCACCATACCCATGGCAAAAATGAAAGCCGCTTCCGGCTGCACATGGGCCATGGTAATGGCAATTACAAACATCAAAGCGCCGATACTGACGGCCAGCATCGAAACTATTTTGGTAACCCGCTCCATCTCCCGCTGCAAGGGGCTGGGCTGCTCGGCGATGGTGGCTGTAAGCCTGGCTATGCGTCCAAATTCGGTATGGGTACCGGTGGCATAAACCACAGCCAGTCCGTGCCCCGACAGGCAGGAGGTACCGGCAAAAAGCAAGTTCGGCAAGTCGGCACGAATGAGATTGGCGTCTTTAGCCAGGCGCTTTGAAAAGAGTTCGGCGGTCTTCACCAGTCTCGTGGTCTCACCGGTGAGGGTAGACTGATCTACGGTGAGTGATTCATCTTCGATGACCCTGGCATCGGCGGAAATCTTGTCGCCTTCATTCACGATAACGACATCGCCGGGTACAAGCTCATAGGCGGAAATGGTGCGAACCTTGCCTTCCCGCCGTACCTGCACGCTCAGAGGCAAAAGTTGTTTGAGGGCAAGGGTGGTCTTCTGGGCACGAAACTCCTGCCAGAAACTGAAAGCACCGTTGATAATATTGACCAACCAGATAGCCACGCCAAGCTGCGGCATCTGGGCCAGAAAGCCTATTAGTCCGGCGGCCCACAGCAGTAAAGCCATGGTGTGCAAGAAATTTTCCCGTAGCAGGGAGCCAACGGCAATAGGCTCATCTACACTAATGGAATTGCGGCCGTGCCTTTGCAACCGTTCCGCCGCCGACTGTTCACTCAAACCATCGATATTGGTATTGAGCCTGGTCAGAACTTCAGCCACCGACAAAGTGGAGACGTCCGGTTCCACGGCAGCGGTGCGCACTTCAACCTGGCGATGGTACCGCCCATTATGCCGAGAATTGTGTCTCATAGAGTTGCTCTAGTTCTCATGGAGCAGTTTCAAGGTTTTCCGGGTGTTCGGCACCAGGAGCCTTTACCGCTTACGCAAACCACACAAAGTTCGCGGGACTGAGAATAGCACTTTTTGCAGACCTTCTTATGGCAGTTCTTGCAAGTAACAAGACCATCCCCGAGCACGGGCAAAAGCTTCGGATCGCTCAGCCGTCCGCAAATGCCGCACGCACCGGTGATTGGATTTTGAGGAAGCATTGACATCTTAGCCTCTGCAACTTGCCCTTATCGGTTAATTCACGTCCGTCCGCAAGAAAACATCTAAGCAGGAGTCTTAATCTACCCGAAGGCATACTAAAATCATAACCGGCGGAGCTGAGGGTTGCCATGATACCGGCAGACCTCACAGACCGACCGACCCAAGAACCGGAGCGGTAGCCCATGGATAACCCCAGGCACCGTTGCCACTAGTTTAGCCTTCAATCAGCGGCGGGAAAGATGAAAAACTATATTCTCAGTATCGACCAGGGCACCACAAGTTGCCGGGCCATAATCTTTGATAAGAGCGGCAAGACACTGGGCGTAGGCCAGATGGAATTTGAGCAGATCTTCCCCAGACCAAGCTGGGTAGAGCACAATCCCACTGAGATTCTAACCAAGCAAATCGAATGTATTAAAGATGCCGTGAAAAATGCCGGTATCAAGGCGGAAGAAATTGCCTGCGTCGGCGTCACCAATCAGCGCGAAACGACGGTTGTCTGGGAAAAGTCCACCGGCAAGCCCATATACAATGCCATTGTCTGGCAATGCCGCCGCACTAAAGACTTCGCCGATAGCCTCAAGGAAAAGATGGAACTTTTCCGCCTCAAAACCGGGCTGGTGCCCGATGCCTATTTCTCAGGACCGAAGATCAGATGGATTCTCGATAACGTACCGGGTGCCCGGGCAAGGGCAGAGCAGGGCGAACTCTGCTTTGGCACCATAGATACCTGGCTTATCTGGAATCTAACTAGAGAGAAGAACCATGCCACAGAGGGCAGCAATGCTTCTCGCACCATGCTCTTCAACATCAATACCATGGAATGGGACGATGAGCTGTTGGCCCTTATCGACGTGCCGAAAGCAGTACTACCCAGGGTGCTGCCCTCAAATGCCGATTTCGGCACCACCAATAAAGACCTGCTCGGCTTTGAAGCACCTATTTTAGCCAATCTAGGCGATCAACAAGCGGCGCTCTTCGGCCAATGCTGCCTGGAAGAGGGCATGGCCAAGTGTACTTACGGCACGGGCAGCTTCTTACTGGCCAATATCGGCGCCAAGCCACGGCTGGCTAAAGGTCTGCTCACCACAGTGGGCTGGCAACTGAACGGTAAGCCCCCCGCCTATGCCTTTGAGGGCGCCATCTTCATTGCCGGTGCCGCGATTCAGTGGTTGCGAGACGGGCTGGCCATTATAGAATCAAGCAGCGAGAGCGAAGGTCTGGCGAAGTCAATCTCTTCCAACGAAGGCGTCTACTTTGTGCCGGCCCTGGTTGGGCTTGGTTCCCCCTGGTGGAACTCCGATGTGCGCGGCACCATTGTCGGTATCACGCGCGGCACCAGCAGAGCCCACCTGGTGAGAGCGGCCCTGGAGGCCATGGCCTACCAGGTCGGCGACGTAGCCGAAGATATGAAAGCCAACGGCATCTCTATCAAGGAGCTGAGGGTAGACGGCGGCGCCACCAAGAATGAGTTTCTAGTGCAGTTTCAAGCCGACGTGCTGAAAGTGCCCGTGCTGAGAGCCTCCAATGTGGAATCCACAGCCTGGGGCGTGGCCGCCCTGGCGGGAATGACCGCCGGTCTGATCAAAGACGAGGCGGAACTGGAAAGTCTCTGGCAGAAAGACTTGAAACTGAGCCCGTCCGAAAACAGAGATGCGCAATACGGTGGCTGGCAAGCCGCCCTCAAAGCCGCTTTTGCCTGTGCGGAAGGGCAAACTGCCTCGAAGGAGAAAGCTTGCAGCAAGAGCTAAGGTCTCAATAGCTCTCCAGAATTTCCCTGATAAAGTCGGTTTTGGCTTCCGCGTAGTCGTTCACAACACTATAGACTGCCGCCAGCTCCATCTTTAGCTTTTCATAGCGGCGACAGACCTGAGCATCGCCTCTGAGAATATCGCGAAACTTGAGATGGCGCCGCCAGAAACCGCTGCCCACCGCCACCAGGTGAACATTGACGGCGGGCCTATCGGCGGCTCCGGCATCGGCACCACCACCGGTGGCAGTCCGGCGGAAGAAGCGACGCTCAGGTAGTTCGCTTTCATACTGACCAATATAGGTAAAACCCAGATCGATCATTGGTTGCACGCAACTATCAAGCTCATCCTTGGCGGCCTCAGGTCTCAGTCCGGGCATGATGTCGATTATCGGCTTGGCGGCAAGACCGGGTACGGAAGTGCTGCCGATATGCTCAATGGCGTCAAGCCAGGGCGCCAGACAGGCGGCAATCTGGGCTCGCTCAACCTCATATAAGGAAGGCCAGCGCGGGTCATAGGCATCGATGCGAATCTTGCTCAAGGTCATGTGTCCTACCTGAAAACCTGAGTGCCCCTTGGCCCGACCGGAGTTCTCGACCGTCCGACCGAGGTCGACAGGGGGATAAATTGTACTACTTACAATTTAATCTTTATTCTCCCCTATTTTCTCCGCCCCCCTCGTCTTCACCATTGTCAGGACAGCTCACCCCCGAGCAACTATTCGGCAAATCCAAACAATCAATAAACGAGGGTTACAAATGCAAGCTCATAAGTGCCAGGAAACCATACACCTGAACCTTGAGAAGAATAAAGCCATAGTACTCTTAGGATTAATAGCTAGTTTCAACAACGACGGCGCATTGAGGCTCAAGCACCCGGCCGAAAAGANNNTCTGGGACCTGGAATGTATCTTGCACGGCATGCTCTCAGATGTCAGCGGGCAGGCCTTTGAAAATAAAGTGCAGCAAGCCAGAGAAATAACCTGGCCTACCAACCACAGCCGCATCACCCATAACCTTGCCGTGCCAAGCATCAAATAGAAGTTTTTTCAACGCCGACCTGATACAGAAAGACCTCCCTTAAGGGGAGGTCTTTCTGCGTGTCTTCGTCAAGCGGGGGGAAAATCAAGTTATTACGAGGCTAATGGCTGGCCGTATCGAGCAAGGCGCGAGGCAGACCTTCCGCTACAACGGCAGAAAAGGGCTCGACGGTGACGATGTCGAACTGCGCACCGCTTTCGCTAACAAGCTTTGTATCGAGTTTGCGCAGGGCGTCGATGCCATCTTCTTCGTTTCCTATCTGTAGAAAGTCGATTCGAACTTCATCGGCTCTTGTCATTTTGCGGGATGCACGGCTGATGACTGAAATCAACTCACCTTTATCGCTGGGCTCACCATCGGTGATCACCTCGATGAGTAATTTTCGAACACTGGCGGGGTTGCGATCGCGGCGCTCAAAATACTCATCTAGAATTTCAGACAGAGGCTTGGCCATATAAGTTCCCCCGTTTGGAATATTTTTTGAAAAAATATCCGGCACCAGGGAAAAGCTCACATTTCTCAGAACCTGGGCATTTGATGAAAAGAGCGCCACCGTGATACCGCTCTTGAATACCGGAGAAATCTGACTGGTGAAGCTGAGCAATTGCTGCCTGCACCAATCCCAGCGGCTCAAGCCCTGGGGACAATCGGTCTCGTTCATGGAGCCGGATTTGTCGATTACTATGGCGATTTCATAGTTGGCAAGCAGATTTAGTTCCTGCTTGTTCAAGACCTTGCCCACTATGGGTATGCGCGCCGCGCTGGAAGCCACAGAAGAAGCCGCAGTCGCCCCGGCCTTGAGGGCGGAGCCGGCCGTAGTCTTAGAGTTGGAGCCGCTGGCCAAACCCTTCAAAACAGACTTAGCTTTTTCCTGCAATTGTGGAGACTGACTCATGACCCGACCCAGTTCGGTGACAGCCTTTAGACCCCTGGAAAAAAGTTCGGAGCTTTTGTCGGCTTCCGTGAGCTTGAAGCTGGAGGGGTAATTGGAAGACGGAGCCGGGGCGGAACTAGCAGCAGGAGCCTGCGCTCCGGCAAAGACATTTTTATCGCCGCTGGAGAACAAGGTACCTTCAGCGCCGGTATTGGTATTACCAGCGGTACTGGCATCATAGGCTGAGCCGACCCGGCCAACAGGCTGACTGACGGCTGGAGCCGACCCCGTATCAGGTCGGCTGAGGCGAAGCTGACTGAGGGTCGTATGGGAAACCGAACCGGATAGTACGCTATCACCGGCGGCACCGACCGGCCGCTTAAGACGACTTGGGGCTACAGGCGGCATACCATTGCCGGCCCATACCACCTGGCCGGCGGTCAGGGAAACCAGGGCAAGGGCCAGCGCCTTGACAGCCTGCCTGTTTTTGTCGTAATCCATTTGTCCAGACCCGTTTGAAAGATTAAAAGCTTGATGGAAGCCGGTGGGGAAAGCATACCGAGAAAAATGCCTTAAGAGTACCGCTTGTACACCGGCAGATAGACGCCGACAAACCCCAATGGTTCCAGCAAGCACTTGAGACTGAGGCACTTTAAAAGTGGCTTTGCCCCGGGAATTTAACCTATAAAAGGTTTTGCCCTTTAGAATTAGCCTTTGAACTGCGTATTGCAAGGGTCAGTTGTCACGTTGAAAGCTTCCAACTATCGCCAGTCTATTTACTCCTTTTACTCCTTCTTCTCGGCAATGCTATTGCCAGTGAGCGGCCTGGCGCTCCTGGCATTGGCACTGCCCGGATATGCCCAGAGTAGCGACCTGTTGCCGTCCGCCTCGGAGCAAGCCGCTACAGCACCTGTTTTGCGGGGACCAAAAGCCGCCCCGGTAAAGCAAGAAGAAGTAAGAACGGCTGTGCCCATTACCAAACCAAGAGTCAGTGAAGTCGCTCAAACCGGCAAAAACCAGCATTCCCGCTTCTGCCGCGGAATTCTCAAAACCCTAAATTTTGTGGGCTTTCCTATAGGAGACGAGAACCTGACTCTGGCAAAACAATCCGAGCAGGAAATGCCGCAAGAAGTGCAAGAAGCCCTGGGTAGTCGAAATGCCGAGTTACCCGAGACAAGCGCCGCCCCGCAGCAAGAAGCGAAGCCCTGAACTAGCGCAACAGTACAGGCTCGGCGTCTACCTTAACACGGAAGAGCACATAAGGTTTTTCCCGCAAATCACGACCGCCATGGAAGAGAGGCTGCCGGTGCAATTGATTGGCTGTGAAGTAGAGGTAGCCGTCTTGAGCCAGGCAAAGGGTATCGGGCCAGAGCACGCGCGGGTCGCACACCAGAGTTTCATGCTTGCCCTCAAGAGAAATTCGATGCACGGCATTGTGCTCATAATCGGTGGCATAGATGCGCCCGGCCGAATCCATCTCCAGCCCGTCCGAGGCGCCCTTTTCGGTCACTTCGCAAACCGTCTTGGCCACATCCTCATCACTGACCTTACGGTCGGCCAGTGCGTCAAGATTGACGCTGTAGAGTTTGCGGCTGCTCAGGGGGCAATAAAAAAGATGTTTGCCATCAGCACCAACGGCAATACCATCAGCGCCGACCTTCATACTGGTGCGCTCACCGTCTTCGTGCACAAACATCAGAGGCGCACCCTCTACAATCGGCAAAAAGCCTGGCACGGCCCGGGTGGAAGCATGACCGACCAGGCGGCGAAAACTTTCACCACTGGCAAGATCTACAACCACCAGGGCATTGTGTCCACTTGAGCTGGAATCGGTAATAAAGGCCATACCGGCCTTGCCCCGGCGCAGATCAAAGCGCACATCGTTCAAATAACTGGTGGGCAGGGCCACATCCGAGGGAAAGCGAATCGTTTTGACAACTTGATTGGTGGACAGATCTACACAAACCAATTTGGCGCCGCCCGGAATCACCGTGCCAAACTTGACAGAGCCGGTATCTAATAGCCAGAGCCGATCATGGGCATCAACAACCACGCTCTGCACGGAGATCAAGTGATTTTCAGGGTCCTTCAAATCGAGCTTATTGAAGGCTGCGTCAGGATAAGGCTGCACCTTACCGTGAGATAGTTCACCGACCGTGTAAGTAACATTGTCTTCCCAGCGAGGGAAATTGACAAACCGACGCCCTGAAAACGAAACAGCAACACCGGTGGGCATGGCATCATTGAAAACAGCCACTACTTCGGGTTTACCCAGAAAATGTTGAGAAGGCACAAGATCAGTGGGAATCTCGCCGGCCGGCAATACCGGCACCTCTTGTACTTTCTCCTGCACTTTGCGTATAGCTTTAGTTTTCGCCTTCTTTTCCCGGGCGCGCGCGGTCTTCGCCGGAACACTTGCCGACTCTTTCGGCGAGTCGTTGGCAGTGGTCTGAGCGATGGGCAGGGAGTCGCTCGCCAAAGGAGATGTCACCGCCGCGCTCTGGCAAAAGCCGGCTCCACCAAAGACCGGCAGGGTAAGAAGCAGGGCGCCAATACCAAAAGCCCGGACTGGTGAAAGCAACTTCCTGGCAGGATAGGGGGAACGGTTAAAAGCCATAATTTCCTCAAGACGAATCAAGTATTCATAATATAGAGGAATCTTCGTTCTAAAATACTGTCACAAAACATCTGTGATCGGAAAAGCCCGGGTAATTTAAACGGTCAGCGAATATCATCCAGGGATTGACGAAACTAGCCGACCGGTCTATTATTAATTGGTGACCGTTACGGTCCATTCCAAACACCGTCCCATGAAAACGAGGATTTTGCATGTCCAACGCCATTAGCCCGGAGCACACAAGCACCCTTGAAGCCGGACAACCTGCAGCAGGGCTTTTCAGCCCCCTGAAAATCAAATCGGTGACCTTGAAAAATCGCATCGCCATCTCACCCATGTGCCAGTACCATTCGGTAGACGGCTTTGCTGAAGACTGGCACCTGGTACACCTTGGCTCGAGAGCCATAGGCGGAGCCGGGCTGGTGGTCATGGAAGCAAGCGGTGTGGAAGCCCGCGGGCGCATCTCACCGGACGACCTGGGCATCTATAAAGATGAGCATATTGAAAAGCTCAAGCAAATCACTTCCTTTATAAGTTCTTTCGGCGCCGTGCCCGGCATTCAGATTGCCCATGCCGGGCGTAAAGCCTCCACCCGCAATCCCTGGAAAGGCGGCAATCGCCACGAAAAAGAATATCTGACCAGTGAAAATGGCGGCTGGGAAATAGTAGGTCCGTCACCGCTCCCTTTCTCAGAGACATCGACTGTGCCCCAAGAGCTGACCATTGAAGAAATCCAGGCCATACAAGACAGCTTCGCCGCCGCGGCAAAACGCGCCTATGCAGCCGGCTTTAAGTGGTTGGAAGTACACGGTGCCCATGGCTATTTGCTCCATAGTTTCTACTCGCCCCTATCTAATAAGCGCACTGATAAATACGGCGGCAGCCTGGAAAATCGCATGCGCAACACTCTGGAAACGGTGGAAAAAGTACGGGCAGCCTGGCCGGAGGACCTACCATTAACTGTGCGCATTTCAGCCTCGGACTGGGCCGAAGGCGGTTGGACGCCGGAAGACTCGGTGGTCATGGCCAGGGCGTTAAAAGAGCGCGGAGTCGACCTCATTGATTGCAGCAGCGGCTTTATCAGAGCCGGAGACAGATACCCGCTGGCACCGGGCTGGCAGGTGCCGCTGGCTAGAAAAGTAAGACAGGAAGCGGGAATCGCCACCGGTGCAGTCGGTATGATCACGGAGGCCGCTCAGGCCCATGGCATAATTCAAAACGGTGACGCCGATCTGGTTTTCATCGCCCGCGAATCCATCCGCGACCCTTACTGGCCCTATCACGCAGCGCGCAGCCTGGGAAGCGCCGTTGTAGAAGATGCCAGAAAGATCCTACCGATAAACTACTCCTACGCAATCTAACCACAAGAAGGAAAGGAAGAAGAAAATGACAACGGCTACCACCTATAAAGCCTGGGAACTGAGAAGCTTCTCCATCCAAGATGTAGCAGCCACGGCTCGAGAGGAGAGCCGCCTTGAACCCCGGCAAGTGCGAATAGCGGTAAAGGCAGTATCTCTGAACTTTCGCGACCTGCTGGTGGCCAGGGGGCATTACAATCCCAAATTGCCACTGCCGGTAGTACCGCTATCGGACGGTGCCGGTGAAGTGGTGGCCGTGGGTGACCAGATAAGCAAATTCAAAAAAGGCGACCGGGTCATGCCTAATTTCATGCCCGATTGGACCGCCGGAGAGGTCTGCCCGGAAGCAGCAAAAACAGCTCTGGGCGGCTTTGTGGACGGCATGCTGAGGGAGTCGGCCACTTTCAACGAGAGTGCCCTGGTGCACGTACCGCCCCATTTGAGCTATGAAGAAGCAGCCACTTTGCCCTGTGCGGCCCTGACCGCCTGGAGTTCCCTTATGGTGAACGGCGCCCTCAAACCAGGTGAAACAGTCTTGACTATGGGCTCGGGGGGCGTTTCCATATTTGCCCTGCAACTGGCCAAAGCAGCTGGGGCAAGGGTGATTGCCACCTCCGGCTCAAACGACAAATTGAAGCGGTTGAAAGATCTCGGTGCCGATACCGTGATCAACTACAAAGATCATCCCAACTGGGACGAACTGGTACTGGAAGCCACCGGCGGCATCGGTGTCGACCACGTGGTAGAAGTAGGCGGAGCCGGTACCCTGGAGCGGTCAATGAAAGCCGCCAGAATGAACGGTCATGTGAGCGTTATTGGTGTACTCGACGGTATAAGCGGTTCCTTAAACGCGATTGCCCTCATAATGAAGAGCCTGCGCTTGCAGGGTGTCTTCGTCGGCTCAAGAAGCCGCTTCGAAGACATGAACAAAGCCATTACCCTGCACGGCATTAAACCGGTTATAGACAGAGTATTCGCCGCCGAAGAAATTAGGGAAGCCCTCTCGTATATGGCTAGTGGGCAGCATTTCGGCAAAATCGTGCTGAAACTTTAGAGGCGCAGGCCTTTCATATCGACGCCGAAAAACCGGGCTGCCCCGGCTTTTCGGCTCTCTATAAACACCCTTGTAAAATCGCTTTCCAAGCTCCTCTATTTCAGTAGGAGAGCACCCTGCCGCTTACATTGCGGCTACCATCATATTGATAGACCGGGCGGCAGCCCTGGCTGTAGGAGGCGTAAGTGCTGGTGGAAGCACCCCGGCCGGAAGCGCCGCTGCCGCCCGCACCGGGACGCAGCACGCCGCTTACATCACCGGAGGCCAGTTGCTCGCCGCCCATACGCTTGCCCCGGGCACTGAGGGGAAGAGTGGCGACTGGGCGGGAGTTTGGTCCGGCGGTTCTACTGATAATTTTGTAGGAAGCTCTGCCGGAGGGCGCCACCCGGTTGATGGCATTGGCGCGATAACGGCTACTGGCGTCGATTTCGGTCCAGTAGTAGTGGCGCAGATTCCCCTCCCTGGCACAAAGCGGCTCTTCCCAGCCCGACACCCGATGGCGCTCCTCAAATACTGTAGATTGGGCGTTAGCGGGGTTTTGCAGGGTGATGGTAAGGAATAAGGAAAGAATTATCGGTATGACTATTGCCGCAAATGGGAAGAAAATTGCTGCTTCGGGCCGATCATCTAATATATTTGCTCGCATCTGAGTATTACCTCTGAACAATTAGAAAAACAGCTGCCTTAGGTTCTGGTTTAAGGTCGCAGGGCTAATTTGACATAGCCTACGTGAGATTGTCATGAACATTTATACCGGAATCTATGTAATCGATTTGTAAACCAAACCAGGGGGGTTTCCCATGGTCAAGCTTAAATCTCAAGGCGTGGTCCCTTTTAATCTATTCCGGCAGTTAATAGGCGAACCATACTTATGGTCTTCTGGAACGGCGTATCGGCAATGAAAAACCCGAGACCACACCACATCCGGTGCAGAGCGCGCCAGAGCGGCACAGGCGGATGGTACAATGCAAAATCCCAGAGCAACACGGCATTTGCATAAGCATTCAAGGGATGGTTCACTGACTGATGGAATTGTTGCGAGCCAGACTCCTTACCCTCACCTATTTCACAATTATCGCCGCCGTTATGGTGGTGCCCTATGGTGAACTGGCAAAAAGGGCCCAGAGCAATGAACTGGCCTTCAGCACCAGAAACAAGCAACTTTATTTGAGTGACTTTGTACAGTTCTATACCTGCGGCAAGCTGGTGCTGGAGCCCGCCACCCGCACCAGGATTTACGACCCGGTAGCCATAAATAAAGCCATGCCCGTGGCAGTACCCATGGAAGACCGCATCATTCCAGCCGTTCCGTTCTTTATAGTGCTGATGGCGCCCTGGGCCCTTATGCCGGTAGACACCTCCTTCCTGGTCTGGATCTTACTTTCTACTATATGTATGGCCGGCGGCTGCCTGCTTCTCCTGAGAGGCTGGAAGGACGCCACGCCCCTGGCCTGCCTGGGCTTTCTCACGGCCATCTTAATGGCCCAGCCCTCCTGGTTTACGCTCTTTATCGGCCACGCCTGTTTCTACCAGTTCGCCTTCTTGAGCCTCTTTTTCTTCGGTCTCTTGCATAAGAAAGATGCCCTGGCCGGTGCCGGTATGGCCCTGGCCTCCTTCAAGCCGCAGTTCGCCATCCCGCTTCTGGTGCCGGCCCTTGCCAATCGGCGTTTCAAACTGCTTATCTGGGGCGCCCTCTTCGAACTGGGCTTACTGGCTCTTTCGGTGTGCACTGTCGGCCTCGATAACACCATCCATTTTCCGTCCTTGATTGCCAAATACGAACACGATCAAAGTCGAGTGGTGCCGCGCATGATCTGCCTGAGGGCCATAATCGAAAGAGTGCTGCCCCATCAAGCCACCATGCTCCTTTCCTGGGCGCTCTTTGCTCTTTCCCTGGCCCTGGCTTACTTACTCTGGCACCGTGCCGCAAAAGACGGCAAGCTCTGGCCCCTGGCCGCTTCCTTTACCATTACCGCCGGTCTTGTTTTCTCGCCCCATGCCCATGTTTACGACGCCGTTATGATGGGTCTTGTAGCCATCATGTTGGTGCCGGCAAACGGGCTCTTCGGCTTCGCCGACTTGAGCCGGGCCAGAAAGCTACTGAGCACAAGCCTCTTGCTCTACCCTTTTATGAGTTGGTATTTCTTCGTGGGCATAAGCGAAGCCGGCAATATGATCGGCTATCCCTTTGCCGTTCTGAACCTCATTATCTTGCTACTTATTCTGGCTGTCTTCAAAGAGGAAAGCAAAGGCGAAGAAGTCGCCGCAAAGCCTCAAACTTAGTGCTTGTCTAATATGTAACCGCTGCCGTGCACGGTACGCAAAACCGAAGTTTTGCCTTCTTCATCAATTTTCTTACGCAATTTATTGATATGAACCCGCACTGTATCCGGTGCCGTGTCTTTCTCGTTGGACCAGACTTTATCGAGAATCTCCTCGGAACTAAAAACTTTATTGGGATTGCGCATAAAGAAAAGAAGCAGGTTGAATTCCTGGGGCAAAAGTTTGATTTCCGCGCCGCTTTTCAAGACACGGCGGGAATTGCCGTCCACACTAATGTGTCCGGCCGTCAAAACCTCGCTCAAAATCTGGGGCGGTCTGCGCAAGAGCGCCCGCAGTCTGGCACCCAATTCCACAGGATGAAAGGGCTTGGTCAAATAATCGTCGGCACCGGCTTCAAAACCCTGGGTCTTATCCGAAATCTGGCCTCGACCGGTGAGCATGATCACGGGCAAAGTACCGCCCCGACTGCGATAGGTGCTGCACACCTTGAAACCTTCCATGTCCGGTAGCCCCACATCCATGACAACCACGTCATATTCATAGTGGGCTAGACGCGACAGGGCTTCTTCCCCGTTTTCAGCTGATTCGACAATATACCCCTCGCTCTCCAACCACTCGCCAAGCACCGAGGTGAGTTCAGTATCGTCGTCCACAAGGAGAATTTTTGCCATGGCAACCATAGATAAAAGTTACAGGGCAATAGTACCAAATGGCAGGCACTAGCCACAATAGCGCCAGAAATCGGCGGTCTAATGAATTTAAAGCCCCTTGTTGACAAAACAGACCGATCGGTCTTATATTAAATACCGAACGGTCTGTTTTCTTCATCAGGATCATTATGTATAAAGGTCAAAAAACAAGAGAGAGCATCTTGCGAGAGGCTTTCCTCACCTTCAACGAAAAAGGCTACGCGGCCGCTTCCATGACCGACCTGATGTCAGCCACCGGTCTTACTAAAGGAGGCATCTACAATCACTTCCAATCGAAAGAGGAACTAACAAGTGAAGCTTTCAATTACGCCGTAGAGACGATTTCCAAAGAGATCAAAGAAAGAATCGAACAGGCACCAAACAAACAAGAGAAACTACTGGTTATCATCAATCACTTTACCTCCGGCGGTTATGGGAATCCCCTTTTTGCCGGCGGCTGCCCCCTGATGAATGCCGCCATAGAAAGCGATTGCGGTTATCCTGTCCTAAAGTCCGCCTGCGCTGAGGCCTTCCAGCGTTTCGTAAAGATCGTAAAAGAAGTACTGGTTGAATTCTCACCAGATGAACTGGCGGAAACGCCGGAGAAAACGGCTCTCTTCATAGTTTCCACCCTGGAAGGAGCGCTTATGCTCAGCCAGATCACAGGAAGCAACCAGCCCCTGCTTGTTGCTGCAGAAACACTCAAAAAACTCTACAAAATCTGAGACGAGAACAATTGCAAGAGAAAATCCGGCGCCCTGGCGAGCTAGGCTGGCGCCCGGCATACTATCACGCGTCTAAAGAGGTTAGACCATGACCGACACTCTCACAAAAGAAACGAAGCACTCCCTCCACCCCTCGATTCAGCGCTATCTCGCCAACGGCAGGAGGGAAGAGTGCGCCTCACAATCACGCCTGCAAGCAGATCAACTCCGTGAGCTCTGCCTGGAAGCCGGCGCCAGCGATGCCGGGTTTGCTTCAATTGCAAGCCCCCATCTCGATGGCGAACGGCAAAAAATACTGCAAGCCTTTCCCAGAACAAAATCCCTGATTAGTTTCGTCTGTCGCATGAACACCGAGAATGTGCGCAATCCGGCTCGCTCCGCCGCTAACCTTGAATTTCACAGCACCACCGATGAAACCAATCATGTTGCCCGAAAAATTGTCTCGGCCCTGGCTAAACAAGGCGTCAGGGCCACAAACCCAGCCAGCGGCTTTCCCATGGAAATGGAAGGCTATCCGGATAAGCAAATCTGGCTTGTCGCCCACAAACCAGTGGCAGTGGCAGCCGGCATGGGTAGAATGGGCATACACAGAAATGTAATCCATCCTAAATTCGGCAGCTTCATAATCCTTGGCACGATTCTTTTGGATGCCGAAATCTCCGCCTACAATGAGCCCCTGGACTACAATCCCTGCCTCAGCTGTAAACTATGCGTAGCAGCATGCCCAGTCGGCGCCATACATGCCGACGGCTACTTCAATTTCTCCGCCTGTTACACCCATAACTACAGAGAGTTTATGGGCGGCTTCAGTGATTTTGTCGGGCAAATTGCAGACAGCAAAAATGCCGAAGACTTAAACAAGAAAGTCGGTCTCAGCCAGATAGCCTCATTCTGGCAAAGCCTATCCTTCGGTGCTAATTACAAGGCGGCTTACTGCCTGGCTGTCTGTCCCGCCGGAGACGACATTATCGGTCAATACCTTTCAGCCAGGGCCGACTTCCTGGAGGAAATCGTGAGACCCTTACAGAAGAAAGAAGAGACGGTATACGTGGTGCCGAAATCCGATGCGGAAGAGTATGTGGCAAAGCGCTTTCCTCACAAGAAAATTCAATATGTGAAAAGCGGTTTGAATGTCACCACCATCGCCGGCTTTCTTCGAGGAATGCCGATTATATTTCAGCCGGGTAAAGCCGCAACTCTCAACAGGCGCTACCACTTCTTTTTCTATGGTCAAGAAACAGCGGAGGCAACAGTCATAATCAAGGACGGCAGAGTCAAGGTTCTGCCTGAAATTCAAGGCGCTGCCGACCTATCAGTCAGAGCAGACAGCCGCACCTGGGTCAAATTTCTCAATAATCGCAACCATCTAGTTGCGGCTCTAATTACCGGCAAAATCAAGCTCAAAGGTTCACCGGCTCACCTAATCAGCTTCGGAAACTGCTTCGTGTCTTAAGAGCAAGTCTAAGGATAACCGCTTTCCAAAAGGACAACACCGGCGGGATTCCGCGAGAGACCCAATGAAACTCATCCGACAAGGTCCTTAAGCAACCAATTCCAATTCCTTCTCAACCCCTGATTAGCAGGAAGGCGCTGGACGACTCCTTTGTGAAATCGGCAAAAAAAGAAGACCCCCGGAATTCCGGGGGTCTTGCCTCACTGACTAATGTCTAGTCCCAGCTCAAGGCGCCGCCTGTCTGGTAGTCGATTACTCTTGTCTCAAAGAAATTCTTCTCTTTCTTCAGATCGATCATTTCCGACATCCAC
>FSSH01001129.1_pt2 | contig 23315 bp, 20 predicted proteins | sample 1166101 | NCBI WGS metagenome assembly FSSH01 (sample SAMEA32972668, study PRJEB13176) | freshwater metagenome | biome: Drinking water system; feature: Biomass in drinking water that filtered by 0.45 um membrane; material: drinking water | place: USA | collected 2012-12-20 | depth 0 m | reverse complement strand
GCTTCCGTCGGAATCCGCATTGACGTCGGTGCCGCCGCAGCCTCAGTGGGACCCGACGAGCGTCCACATGCCCATGATGGCCATCATCACGTACTCGGCGAACGAGACGAAACCGAGCGGCCCCATGCTCGACAGGTCGACGCAGGCGCACGTGGGCTTGCGCCTGGCGACGTAGACCGCCTTCACGGTCGGCAGTGCCCTCGTCGCCTCTCACGGGGCCTTAGTTCTCGAAGGCCAGATCAACCTCATCCTCCCGACCTACGACGCGGACTGGAGGTGGTTCTCGATCGGCGGCCTTCACCACGAAGTCTGGATAGGCTGGTGTCACGCGCGCAGCATGGCGGCCTTCGCCCCAGCGGATGATTTTGTCACCGCCCGACACAGCCGCGCGGAGCGCCCAAATTGGCGTTCCGGTTTTAGGCCAAAATCAACGGCGTGTTCACAACACCGAGAGAATTAGGACTCTTCAAGCAGGGTCATATAAATGGCTCGGCATAGCTTGGAGCCTCGGGTGCATAGCATTGATTTGTAAGTAGACCGTCGGGCTTCCATGAGGGTTTCGGGATCTGTCGCATGTGGCCGCGCGACGGCGAGGCGGCGCTGGATCGTGACCCTGCGTGTCTATGCGTGACGACGATAGGACCCGGTACCGCTCCGAATGCGCTAACGCACGCTTCCAAGTCCGTGCGAGCTCGGCGCTGGAGACGTTCGACGAGCATTGGCCGCGCAGCCGGCAGATGGGCACCGCGGTCTGCAGCATCTTTCAATGCGCCGACCTGATCGAGGTCTGGCTCGACACCGTCGGCAGGGCCCGCCGGACCCGTCCTGTCTTCGTCGGAGTCTACGATGCGGGCGGACGACCACTGGCCCTGTTCCCGTTCGGCATCGAACCACACCGAGGCGTCCGGGTTCTGACCTTCCTCGACGGGACAGTGGTCGACTACAACCAGCCGATCCTGTTTCCGGCAGCGCACGGCATCGACGACGACGCCTGGTCCGAGATCTGGGACATGGTCGTCAGCGCCCTGCCGGCCTTCGACGCCGCCATCCTCGACAGGATGCCCGAACGGGTGGGTGCGCTGCCTAATCCCCTCGTTCCGCCCGGATCGGTCCCGCTTCCCTTCTCAGGCCACGTCATGAGCCTGGCCGGATCGGACGCGGACATTGAGGCACGAATGCCGCATCGAAAGAGCCGCACCCGGCTGAAGCGCCTGCTGTCCCAGCAAGGTCCCGTCGCCTTCGAGGTGGCCGGGTCAGTCGCGGAGGCGGAGGCGTTCCTGCAGCAGGTTCTCGCGGGCAAGTCGCGTCAGTTCGCGAGGACCCGGGTTCCCGGCTTCGAGGTGCCGGGAAAGCGCGCGTTCTATCTTGCCGCGACCCGACGACTTGCGTGCCCCGAGACGGTCCACGTGTCCGCCCTATCGGTCGGCGACACCATCATCGCCTGCCACTGGGGCCTGGTTCTCGGAGGCCGGTTCTACCTGATCCTCACAACCTACGACGCGGACTGGAAGCGGTTCTCACCCGGGGCCCTGCACCACGAGGCCCTGATCCGCTGGTGTCACGCGCGCGGCATGGCGGCCTTCGATTTCAGCGTCGGCGACGAGGCGTACAAGGACACCTACTGCGACACCCGAATCCCCCTCCACAGGATCGAGATGGGCCTCTCACGACGAGGGCGGATCCACCTCGCCGTCGAGCGCGGGATGGCTTGGCTGAGGAGCACTTCCATTTGGGAGCTTCTTCGGCCGCTGAAGTGGGTCGTCGTGCGCGCCGTAGGCCGACACCAGGGGTGACGGAGGTCAACGGCTTGTGGACTTGTGCCGGCGATGCCATGTCGGGATCGGACCACAATCGCTCCTTCGAACGGCCGCCCTCAGGGCCGCTGGTGCGGGAAGGCGTAATCGGCCGGTAGGAGATCGAAGCGTGCCGTGCGTGCCAGTCCGAAGGCGTACTGCCGCCTGACCCGGATCGTGTAGGGCCTGAAGCCGGCCTTGCAGGTGCCCTTGAGCGAGGCAATGTTGTCCTCGTCAACGAATGCCACGACCGAGCGCGCCCCGACCTCGCCCGCGCGCTCCGCCATCATCGCCGTCACGGCCGCCATCACGCCCCTGCCGCGGTACCGAGGCGGCGTGTACGCGTTCTCCAGCATCGCCTCATCCGGCGCGAGCACCGGCAGCGCGCCGCCCCGGCGGATCGCCGCGTCGTAACCGGCCTCGGTGATCCACTGCACGTGGCAGGGCCGGCCACAGGCCTCGTCGACGGCGACGAAGCAATGGCTGACGAAGGCGCCCCTCTCGACCATGCGCAGCCTCCAGGCGAGATCGGCCCGCACGTCGGCGCCGCTTCCGGCATCGTCGTCCGGGAAGAGCCAGGTGAGGTCGTCCAGGGCGAACCGCCGCAAGCTGAAAGGTACACCCGCCGAGGGGACGGCGACGGGCGCGCATACATCGCGCCGAAGTCCGACCGAGACGCGCCTTGCGTAGATTCCTTCGCGAAGGCGCCATCTCACCTTCCGGACGAGGCCGGCGAGCCTTCCTTCGCGCAAAGCGGGGCGGTGCCGGCCGCTCTCCCCTTCGCCCTCCCGCCTGCTCATCGACCACCCCCCGGTCGCATCGCACGCCGGAGCAGGACGTTCCCGATCACGCTGTCCGGGGACAGGGCGATGGCAGCCGCGGCGATAACCGGCGACGGCAGGATACCGAGGAACGGGTATAGCGCGCCCGTCGCGGCCGGCACATCAGCAGCGTTGTGGATGAAGGCGAGGAAGCGGTTCCGCCAGATGTTACCCATCGTGGCCACAGAACTCGCAATGGTTACCGGCCGACATGCTTCCGGTGCTGGCCGAAGGCGCGGAACGACTCCTGTTGGAGGGACTGCTTCGTCAAGCATCGGCTACTGCAGCGGAGGCGGGGGCACGCCACGGTCGCGGTAGGACTTCAGATCCGGCGCGTTGTCATCCGCCGGGTGAGCCTGCAGATCCGAGATCAATGTTTTCATCTCGCCGATCTCCTTGATCTGGGCCTCGATGATCTTGTCGGCGAGGTTGCGGACGCGCGGATCCTTGATGTGGGCGCGTTCACTCGTCATGATCGCAATCGAGTGGTGGGGGATCATCGCTTTCATGTATGCGACGTCGCCGACGGTTTCCTGGCTGCGGACCAGCCACAGCCCTCCGGCGAAGGCCAGGATGCTGGCGCCGAGGATCGCTGCGTTGACCGCCCGGTTCTTGTACATCGACCACATGAAGCCAAGCATGATCGCGGCCATGGTCGCGCCCATGACGAGCGCCATCCAGGTGCGGGTCTGACTGTAGAAGACGTGCTCAAGTGCGTAGGTGTTCAGGTACATCAACCCGAACATCACCAAGGTTGAGGTGGCGATCATGGCGCCAAAGCGTCCGTAACCCATGGGGTTCTCCTTCTCCTGGGACAGCTCAGAGGCTGGTTGCGCGCAGGCGCAGGGCGTTGCCGATCACGCTCACCGATGACAGCGCCATGGCGGCGGCGGCGATGACCGGCGATAGAAGGATGCCGAGGAACGGATAGAGCACGCCCGCCGCCACAGGGACGCCGGCGGCGTTGTAGATGAAGGCGAAGAACAGGTTCTGGCGGATGTTGCCCATCGTGGCGCGCGAGAGCCTGCGCGCCCGCACGATACCCATCAGATCACCCCTCAGCAGGGTGATGCCCGCGCTCTCGATGGCGACGTCCGTACCCGTTCCCATCGCGATGCCGACATCGGCCGCGGCAAGGGCCGGAGCGTCATTGACCCCGTCGCCCGCCATCGCGACCACCTCGCCCTTCGCCTGATGGCTCTTCACGAAGGCGCTCTTGCGATCCGGCAGGACCTCGGCCTCGACCTCGTCGATACCGAGCTCGGCCGCCACCGCCCGCGCCGTGGTCGGATTGTCACCCGTCAGCATCACGACGCGGATGCCTTCCGCCCGTAGGGCAGCGAGCGCCTCCGACGTCGTGGCCTTGATCGGGTCGGCGATGGCGATCACGCCAGCCACGCGCCCGTCCAAGCCAACGAAGATCGCCGTGGCCCCGTCGCGCCGGAGCTCCTCCGCCGCGGCTTCGAGCTCGGCCGTCGCCACGCCCTCGGTGGTCAGGAAGCGTGCGTTGCCGAGCAGCACCCGCCGGCCGTCGACCGTGCCCATGGCGCCCTTGCCGGTCGGAGAATCGAAGTCGGCGACCGGCAAGGAAGGCAGGCCCCGGCTCTCGGCATGGGCGACGATGGCGAGGGCGAGCGGATGCTCGCTGCCGCGCTCGACGCTCGCCGAAAGGCGAAGGAGCTCCTCCTCCTCGAACCCAGCGGCCGGTACGATCCGGGTCACGGCCGGCTTACCTTCCGTCAGCGTACCCGTCTTGTCCACGAGGAGCGTGGTGACCTTCTCCAGGCGCTCCAGGGCCTCGGCGTTCTTGATCAGGACGCCGGCCTGCGCGCCCCGGCCAACGCCGACCATGATCGACATCGGGGTCGCCAGGCCCAGGGCGCAGGGACATGCGATAATGAGGACCGCGACCGCGGCAAGAAGGCCGTAGGTCAGGCGAGGCTCCGGTCCGAAGGCGAACCAAGCGGCGAAGGCGAGCACGGCCACGCCGATCACGGCCGGCACGAACCAGCCCGCGACCTGGTCGGCGAGGCGCTGGATCGGCGCCCTGCTGCGCTGCGCCTCGGCGACGAGCTGGACGATGCGGGCCAGCATGGTGTCGCGGCCGACCTTGCGGGCCTCGACGATCAAGGCACCGCTCTGGTTCAGGCTGCCCCCGACGACGTTCGCCCCGACCTCCTTGGTCACCGGCATCGCCTCGCCGGTGACGAGGGACTCGTCAATGGCGCTGCGGCCCTCGACCACGATGCCGTCGACCGGCACCTTCTCTCCCGGGCGGACCCGCAGGCGGTCGCCGACCGCGATGTCCTCAAGGCGGACCTCGTCATCGGTGCCGTCCGAATGGAGGCGCCGGGCCGTCTTGGGCGCGAGGTCGAGCAGTGCCCGCAGGGCGCCCCCCGTGCTCTCGCGGGCGCGCAGCTCCAGGACCTGGCCGAGGAGCACGAGCACGGTGATGACGGCCGCCGCCTCGAAATAGGCCGGCACCGCCCCGTCGTGGCCGCGCAGGGCCGCCGGGAACACCCCCGGCAGCACGGTGGCGACCACGCTGTAGGCCCAGGCCACCCCCACGCCCATGGCCACGAGGGTGAACATGTTGAGGTTGCGGCTCCTCACCGAGGCCCAGCCGCGCTCGAAGAAGGGCCACCCGGCCCAGAGCACCACCGGCGTGGCGAGGGCGAACTGGATCCAGTTGGATGTCTGCTGACCCAGGCGGTCGGTGAGGCCGGTGAGATGCCCGCCCATCTCCAGCGCGAAGACCGGCAGGGTGAGGATAAAGCCGACCCAGAACCGCCGGGTCATGTCGACGAGCTCCTCGCTCGGTCCGTCGTCCGCGCCGATCAGGGCGGGCTCAAGCCCCATGCCGCAGATCGGGCACGACCCCGGGCCGACCTGGCGAACCTCAGGGTGCATCGGGCAGGTGTAGATGGTGCCCTCGGGGACGGGCTCGGCCGGGCCCGCCGCGCTCGCCGGGTCGAGGTAGCGGACGGGGTCGGCCTCGAACTTGGTCCGGCAGCCGTTCGAGCAGAAGTAGTACGGACGGCCGCCGTGCTCGGCACGATGCTTGGCCGCATGTGGGTCCACGTCCATCCCGCAGACGGGATCCTTGACCATTCCCCCAACGTCGTTGGCAGGGACGGCGCCATGGCTGCAGCAGGAATGACCAGCGTGGGCGTGAGCCGATCCGTGGTCGTGGGCATGTCCGGACATCACCGCACCTTTCGTTTGATCTGGGCTTGCGAACCAACCTGCACCTTCCCATCATGGTAAGGTCAACAGGGGAATGCGAGTTGCCATGAACATCGGCCAGGCAGCCGAGGCCTCCGGGGTCTCGGCCAAGATGATCCGCTATTACGAGAGCATCGGGCTCGTGCCGCTGGCCGGCCGAAAGGAGAGTGGCTACCGCGATTACGGCGGCGCCGACCTGCATCGGCTGGGCTTCATTCGGCATGCCCGCGACCTCGGCTTCTCGCTGGAGCGGATCAAGGTGCTGCTCGGGCTCTGGAGCGACCCGGATCGGAGCAACGCCGATGTGAAGGCCATTGCCCAGACCCACATCCAGGAACTCGAAGGACGGGCGCGCCAGCTGCACGAGATGGCGGACGCCCTGCGCTCGCTGGCCGAAGCCTGCGACGGGGACGGCCGCCCGGATTGCCCGATCATCGCCAGCCTGGAGAACGGCTTTGGCGTGCCGGCTTGCCATCATGGGACGGATGTCGCCCCGGAGCCGCCGGCGCCTCGACGACGCCAGGGTCCGGGGCGACAGTCCCCGCACTAGACGCCAGGTCCGTTCGGCAGCCTACTGGCTGCCCTCCTTCTTGGCGTTCTTGTCGAGCCAGGACGTGAGCTCGGCGATGCTCTTCTCCTGCTCTTTGATGGATTTCTCAGCCATCTTCTTGGCTTCGGGGTTGTCACCGGACTTGAGTCCGACCCGGGCCATGTCGATGGCGCCCTGGTGATGCGGGATCATCGCGCAGATCCAGGCGACGTCGGCGTCGCCTGCCATCATGCCCTGCATCATCGGTCCGTTCATCTTCATCATGGCCTGCTGCAGGCCCTTCTGGGCCTCGGTCATCTGACCGGGCATGCTCTGCATGGCCTGAGACATGTGCCCTTGCATGTCCTTCATCATGGCCTCCTTGCCGCCTGCCGCGGCTTTGCAGGCCGCGGGCAGCTCGACGGCGGAGCCCTGCATGGATCCGTGATCGTGCTGCTGGGCGAGGGCGGGAGCAATGAACGTCCCGATACAGACAAGACTCGATAGGGCGAGGATCTTCATCTTCGATCTCCGTTTGAGTTGGAGGTGAATGCAAGGACGACGGCGCGGGCCGTCGACCAGAAAAGTGCCGAGGCCACCGACCTCGTTCAGCCAAACAGGTCCGTTTGCGAGGGCTGCGCCGGCTGCTGCGGGAAGATGAGGTAAGATCCCACGTCGCTGACGCCGTCGACGAAACCGGGCTCCTCGAAGAACATGAAGTCGCTCTGGCGAAGGTCGTCCGCCGCGACGCCATCGAGGAGCAGCGAGCCGTCGCCAGCCTCGGTGTTCCAGCTCACGAGAGCGCCGCGCCCGGTGTCGGCGACCCTGACCTGATCGGGCCGGATGTCCCTGAGGGCGATATGATCGAAGGCGCCCTGCGCGGCCCCCGTGGCCAAGAAGTCGAAAACGACATCGTCACCGCTGCCTGGCTCGACGATGAAGGCGTCCGCCCCCGCGCCCCCGGTGATGAGATCGTCGCCCTTGCCGCCCTCGATCATGTCATGGCCGCCGCCTCCATCGATCCGGTCACGGCCCTGCTCGCCGAGGATGAGGTCGGCCTGGTCGCCGCCTTCGATCCGGTCATCGCCAGCGCCGCCGTCGAGCCAGTCCGCGCCTGCGCCTCCTTCGAGGCGGTCGTTGCCGCGGTCGCCCTGCAGCACGTCGTCGCCAGCGAGGCCGACGAGACGGTCGTTGCCCGACCGGCCGAACAGATTGTCGACCGCCGCGGTCCCCGTGAGGTCATCCCGCTTCTCGCCGCCGACGCCGACGGCGAATTCGGAGACCTTGAAGTCGAACCCGTCGACCAATCCCAGGTAGCCGTCGGCGAATACGTCGAACGATGCCTGGACGGGCGTGAGTGTCGAGTCCCCGATCTCCGGCCCGTCGTTGCTGGTTGGGTTTCGCTCCGGCGCCGGACCGCTCGGAGCCACGGACCCGGGCGGAAGGTCGGGCACGTCGGTGAACATGAAATCGTCCTGCGCGAGGTTGGCCTGACGAACGCCTTCGAGCAGAACCGAGTTCGCGTAGTCACCTTCCGGGTTTTGCCAGCTGATCCGGACCCCAAGGGGATCGGTATCGTCGAAGCGCAGCTCCTCGAACCGGATGCCGGCGCGCAGGACGATGTGGTCGAACATGCCCGGACCCGCCGTGAAGTCCCTGATCACGTCGCTTCCGGTCATACGGTCGTAAGCAAAGGCGTCCGGGCCCTGGCCGCCGACGAGGATGTCATTGCCCATGCCGCCTTCGAGATCGCCGTGCCCGATCCCCTCGTCGAGGAAGTCGTCGCCCTCGCCACCGGCAAGGTCGTCGTCCTGGTCGCCGCCGAAAATTCGGTCGTCGCCGGAACCGCCTTCGAGGCGATCTTGGTCGATGCCGCCGGTCAGGACGTCCTTGCCCTCGCCGCCATACAGGATGTCGTCCTGAACGCCACCGGCGAACCGGTCGTCGCCGCCGAGACCGATGACGTGATCGCGCTGGCTAGAACCGCGTAGCGCGTCGCCGCGCGGGCCGGTCACGGTCACTTCGTAGCCGTATCGAGATCCGTCCTGGTCCTCGTAGCGATTCCGGTCGAAGTCGAAGCTGAGGCCACCGAGGCGTTCGATGTACAGGTCCGCCGCGCGCTCATCGAGCTTGAGGCCGTCGAAGGCTCTCCGATAGGATGCCGAATTGGTCATTGCTCAATCCTTCTGTTCCGAGTGAAGCCGGGCTTCGAGCGGAGCCCCACAGCCGTCAGGACGAGGTCAGGCCGCCATCTTCCGGCAGCTCTCGGCGCAGGCGCGGCACTGGGCGACGCAGTCCTGCATGTCCCCGACCCCCTCGCAGCTCTTGGCGCAGGCCTCGCACACCTCGGCGCAGGCCCTGCAGGTGTGCCTGTGCTCGGGGGCCCCGATCAGCATGAAGTGCGCGGAGGTGCGGCAGATCTCGGCACAGGCCATCATGAGCCGGAAGTGCCCAGGCTCGACGTGCTTGCCGCCGGCGGGCAGGCAGTGGTTCGAGGCCATGCCGAGGCAAGTCTGGTAGCATCGCAGACACGTGTCGATGCACGACTGCATTTCTGATGATATCTTGTCCATCGTGGCTTATCCTTTCTTAGCTTACCAGTAAAAGATAATAGTTTACCGCTCCGCGACTGCATGCTTGATTGCATACAGTCGCAGATTTACTGGTAACCCGTTGGATAAGATCTTGTTCAGATCGTTTTCGAAAAAATCGAAGACGCAGTCTACGATATCAGCAGCCGTTCTTTGCGCCGTCCTACTTGGCGTTCTTCTTCAGCCACGCTTCCATATCGGCAATCTCCTTCTCCTGGTCGGCGATGATCTGCTCCGCCATTTTCTTGGTGGCCGGGTCCTTGGCGTGCTTCAGCGCCACCTTGGACATCTCGACCGCGCCCTTGTGGTGCGGGATCATGTGCGTGCGGAAGTCGACGTCGGCGTTGCCGGTGTAGGGCACGTGCATGTCGTGCATCATCGTCATGTCGGCCGCCTTGAAGTCCTTGGTCGAGGGCGGATCCTTCGGGTCGGGCTTCATGGCGTTGATCATCTTCATCATGTCGGCGTCGTGCGTCGCGCTCGGGTCGCCGGCCATCTTGTGGTCGCCGTGGGAATGCGTGCCCTGGGCCAGCGCCGGCCCGGCAAGGGTCGCGGCCAGGAGCGCGGCGGCGAGGAGCTTGGTGGTCGTCATTTGGGGATTCCTGCTTCGAGAGTGGTCCAGGGTCAGTTGAACTTGCCGCTGGCGCTGGTGCCGTCCGGGGCCGTCAACTGCACGGCCCCTTTCGGGTTGGGCTTGATCGCGACGTCCGCCTTGCCGCTGAGCCGGCTTCCGTCGGCGGGCGTCAGGGCGACGCGCGCCGGCTTGCCGTCGACGACGAGGATCGCCGTCCCTTTGAAGCCGGCGGCCGGGACGGGCTTGGTGTCGGCATCGGTCAGGTAGACGTCGACGCTTGCGTCCTTGGCGACGAGCTCGACGTGGTACTTGCCGGCGTCCGTGACCCGGCCGCCGTTCGGTCCGGTTCCCACCACCTCATGAGCGTGAAGGGGCGTCGCGATGGCCAAGCCGGCAGCAAGCGCGAGCTTGCCTAGCATCATCATGGTCATGGTGGCGGGTTCCTTCCTATCAGCGGGCAGGCGCGGCGGTGCCGGTGGACGCAGGAGCCCGACCCCGGGCGTCATCCGAACTCCTGCCCGGCCGCGCCGCATCGCGACCGGACGTGTTCAGGTCGTGGGCCGGACCGCCCGAGGTGTTGCCGCGGGACGGGGTCGGCTGGGTCTGCTGTTCGGCGTTCGCGTTGCCCTGATCGTCGGCGAGCACGGGTGACGCCAGGCCGAGAAGGATCAGGGCGGCGGCGGCTGTCAGTGTCTTCATGGGATGTCTCCAGGTCTTCGGTCGGGTCGGCCGGAATGGCCTCGCCCGGTTGGGTTCGCTACGGGGGTTGCTCAGAACGCCTCGACGGGACGCGCCTTGGCGCCGTCCGTCGGAGTGGTCTGAACCTGGGCGGCGCGCAGGCGCTCAAGGGGTTTGCGGCCGTACCTGAGGAACAGGACGGGCGTCAGGAAGGTGTCGAGGAGGGTGGCGCTGATCAGCCCGCCGAAGATCGTCACCGCGACCGGGTGGAGGATCTCCTTGCCGGGGGTCTCGGCATCGATCAGCAGCGGCACCAGGGCGACGCCGGCCGAGAGGGCCGTCATCAGCACCGGCGTCAGCCGCTCCAGGCTTCCCCGGACCACCAATTCGCGCCCGAACGGCACGTTCTCGTGGAGGGACAGGTTGAGGTAATGGCTGATCTTCAGGATGCCGTTGCGCGCGGCGATGCCGGTCAGCGTGATGAAGCCGATCATCGAGGCGACCGACAGCGGCTGCCCCACCAGCCAGAGGGCGAGCACGCTGCCGATGAGGGCGAGCGGGACATTGCCCATGATGATGAGCGCCAGAACGCCCGAGCGGTAGCGGCTGTAGAGGATGGCGAAGACCATCGCGAGGGACAGCAGCGACAGCGCGCCGATGGTGCGGCTCGCCTCCTCCTGGGCCTGGAAGGTGCCCTCCAGGCTCGTGAAGAACCCCGGCGGCAGCTTCGCCTCGGCCACGACCCCGCGGATCGCGTCCACGATGGTCGCCATGTCGCTGTCGCCGTTGGTGTTGGCCTGGACCACCAGGCGCCGGCGCGCGTTCTCGCGCAGGATCTGGTTCGGGCCGTCGGTCTCGCGGATGTCGGCGATCTGGCGGGCCGGGACCCAACCCGACGGCGTCTCGATGAGGAGGTCGCCGAGCCCCTGCGTCGTGCGCTGGCGCTCGGACAGGCGTACGACCACGTCGAAGCGGCGGTAGCCGTCGACGACCGTCGAGACCACGCGTCCGTTCGATAGGCGGCTCAGCTGCTCGACGACAGCGGCCGGTTGGACCCCGTAGAGGGCGGCCCGGGTGTAGTCGACCCGGATCTCCAGCTGCGGGATCCGCACCTGCTTCTCGATCTGCAGGTCGGCAAGCCCGGGGATCCTGGCCATGCGCTCGCGCAGGTCGTTGGCGATGCGGCGCAACGCATCGAGGTCTTCGCCGAAGATCTTAAGGGCGAGCTCGGCCCGCACGCCCGAGAGCATGTGGTCGAGGCGGTGCGAGATCGGCTGCCCGACATTGGCCGAGACCGGCAGCATCGCCATGCGGGCGCGGATGTCGGCGGTGACCGCCTCCTTCGAGCGGCCGCCGGCCTTGAGCTCGACCTCGATCTCCGACGAGTGGACGCCCTCGGCGTGCTCGTCGAGCTCGGCCCGGCCGGTGCGGCGACCGACCGCCGAGACCTCCGGGATCTGCAGGAGCAGGCTTTCCGCGATCAGGCCGACCCGGTTGCTCTCGGACAGCGAGATCCCCGGGTTGAAGGTCATGTTGACCGTGAACGACCCCTCGTTGAACGGGGGCAGGAAGGCCCGCGGCAACTGCCAAGCCATGACGCCGGCGGCGACGACCCCGACGGCGACGCTGCCCATCAGCAGGCGCTGGTGCCGGAAGGCGACGGCAAGCAGAGCCGCGTTGCCGCGCTTGAGCGCCCGGATGAACCAGCTTTCGCGATGGTCGAGGCTCTTCAGCCCCGGCAGCAGGTAGTAGGCCATCACCGGCGTCAGGGTGACCGAGACCAGGAGGCTCGCCAGGATCGAGATGATGTAGGCCTGACCAAGCGGCGCGAAGAGCCTCCCCTCGATGCCCGACAGCGCGAACAGCGGCACGAACACCAGGACGATGATCAGCGTCGCGTAGACGATGCCGGAACGGACCTCGTTTGAGGCCGAGACGACGACGTCGAAGACCGAGTGCGGGGACCCGGCCGCCCTGTTTTCCCGTAGGCGGCGGAAGATGTTCTCTACGTCGACCACCGCGTCGTCGACGAGCTCGCCGATGGCGATGGCCAGCCCGCCCAGCGTCATGGTGTTGATGGACAAGCCGAGGAAGTGGAAGACCACGGCCGTGGTCAGGATGGAGACCGGGATCGCGGTCAGCGAGATGGCCGTGGTGCGGACGTTCAACAGGAACGCGAACAGCACGATGGCGACCACGACGATCGCCTCGACCAGGACCGTCTGCACGTTCCGGATGGAGGACTCGATGAAGTTCGCCTGGCGGAACAGGATCTGGTCGGCCTTGATGCCGTTCGGCAGCGTGGACGTGACCTCCTTCAAGGCCCGTTCGATCTCCCGCGTGAGCTTGACCGTGTCGACGTCGGGCTGCTTCTCGACCGAGACGATGACGGCCGGCTTGCCCATGTAGCCGCTGTCGCCGCGCTTCACCTTAGCGGCGAACGAGACCTCCGCCACCTGGCGCAGGTGGACCGGCGCAGCTCCTGCGGTGGCGACGACGATGCTGCGCAGGTCGTCGAGGCTCATGGTCCGGCCGATGTTCCGGATCAGGTACTCGCGGGAATATTGGTCGGTGAAGCCGCCGCCGGCGTTGGTGCCGAACTGGGCCAGGGCGCCTTCGAGTTGGGCGTTCGTCACCCCAAGCGCCCGCATCGCGGCGGGGTTCGGGCTCACCCGGAACTGGCGGACCTCGCCGCCCATCGGGATCGCCTGCGCGACGCCCGGGATGGTGAGCAGTCGCGGCCGCAGGACGAAGTCGGCGGCCTCGCGCACCTCCATGGGTGAGGCCTTGTCGCTGGTCATCGCCACCAGCAGGATCTGCCCCATGATCGAGGAGATCGGACCCATCTGCGGGGTCGTGTTGGGCGGCAGCTGCTCGCGGACCAGGGACAGGCGTTCGCCGACCTGCTGCCGGTTGCGATAGATGTCCGTGCCCCAGTCGAACTCGACGTAGACGATGGAGAGGCCGACCCCGGAGACCGACCGGACCCGGCTGACGCCAGGCAGGCCGTTCATCCGGGTCTCGATGGGATAGGTGACGAGTTGCTCGACCTCGGGAGGCGCCAGCCCTTCGGCTTCGGTCATGATGGTGACCGTCGGCTTGTTCAGGTCAGGGAAGACGTCGACCGGCAGCTTCGTGACCGTGAACGCTCCGTAGAGGATCAGCACCGCCGCGATGGCGAGGACGAGCAGGCGGTTGCGCAGCGACTGCGTGACGAGAAACGTGAACATGGCTCAGCGCACCTGATCGAGGAGTTCGGCACCGAGCGTCACGATGCGCTTGCCTGGCCCGACGCCCTCGGCGACCAGCACCCGGGTTCCGTCGAGGGGTTCGATGCGCACGGGGCGAGCCTCGAAGCGCTCTGCCGTCGTGTGTTCGTAGACGATGTCCTGCCCGTTGCTGGATCGCACGACGCTGGCGCGGGGCAAGGCGAGGCCCTTCTGCTCGACGTCGGTGGCCGCGAGCACGGTCACGAACTGCCCGACGCGCAGGCCGGAGGTGTCGCCCCGGACCGCGAACTGGACGGGGATGGCCTGGTTGCGGTCGGCGAAGCCCGAGCCCTGGTAGGTGAGCTTCAGGCTGCGTCCGTCCGCGAGGCGGGCGTTGGCGTCCTGGGCCGCCGTGAGGGCGTCGAAGCTCAGGGCCTCGACCCACAGGCGGGCCGGATCGATGATCTGGAAGATCATGGCGCCGGGGCTCGCCATCTGCCCCGACACGGCGGAGGCCTGCGCCACGATGCCGTCGACCGGGGCGATCAGGGCTTCCGGTTCGAGGCGAACCTTGTCCAGGGCGGCCCGGCGGTCGCGCAAGCCGGTCAGCTCCGACTGCGCGTCGTCGAGCTGGGTCTGGGCCACTGCCCCCGTGACCGACAGCCTCTTGAAGCGGTCGACGCGGCGCTCGACGATGCCGATCTGCTGGTCGAGCTCGCCCTGGCGCTGGCGCATGTCCGAGACGTCGATGGCTTGCACCGGCTGAGTCACATAGGCGAGTACATCGCCCTTCCTCACCGTCGTGCCGAGACGCGGGAATATGCCCGAGGGAGGCGGCGAGACGCGGCCGCCGACGGAGGACTGCACGACGCCGCTGGCGTTCGGATCGGGGATGACGCGGCCCGGCAGCTCGACCGTGCGCCGGAAGGTGGCTGCCTCCGTCATCGTCGTGCGCAGGACCAAGAGACGCTGGGTGGGCTTCGGGACGAAGACCGAACCGTCGGGAAGCCGCTGCGCGAGGTCGGTCGTGACCTGGGAGGGAGCGATCAAGGCGGCACCCTGCACGGGCGCGCCATGGTCCTCGTCCCCATGGGCGAACGCAGCCGTGCCGAGCGTCAGCGTGATGGCGATGGCGATCAGGGCGATGGCGGGAGCGTTGCGTCGGCCGCGAGCGACCACCGTCACGAGCATTCCCAGAAGGAAGGCCCCGGCCGCCGTCGCCACCAGGACAGGGTCCTTTGCGACAAGGCGGTCCTTCAGATCGACGACCGCCGTGGAGGCTGTTGCCAATACCGTCTGCGTCGAGGTTACCGCGCCGGAACCGGCCGCCGGAACGGACGCCTTCAGGTCCGGGATGGCCACCGATACCGTGAGCACGTCCACCACGTCCGCCGCGGTCACCGTTACCAGCAGGTCATGGGACCCGGGCTTCGCGATCCAGGGCGCGGGAAGTACGTAGGCGGCGTCCGCCGTCTCGGAGGCGGTGCGCTGGCCCTCGGGCGTCTCGACCTCGATGACGGCGCCGCGCACCGGCTCGTTCGTCCGGAAACGGTCGAGATAGAACGTCAGCTTCCCGTCGCGGGGGACGACGGTGAGTTCGAAGGCATCGGAGAGGGCCTCGCCCCGGGGCGAGATGGAGGCGGAGACCGGCGTCGCCGGCGCACCATGGTCGTGGCCCCCATGGGCGCGAGCGGGACCTGCCAGCGAGACGGCAGCCAGCAGCATCGCCACGAGGGCGGCCGCAAATCGAGTTGACATGGAAAGGGCATCCTCACGTTCGAACACCGGACGCACATCCGCGGCTAGCGGACGGAATCCGACCGTTGCGCGCCTAGGGCGCGCCGTTCGTTACGCGAGGGTTCGAGGGGGCTCGGGTAGGGCTCCAGGGCCCGCGCCGAGGCGACCGGTCAGGTCGCCCAGGATGATCGACGACTGCCGATAAGGCATGGTTGGCAGTTGCGCCTGACCGGACAGAATGCAGGGGGCACAGCAGGCCTTCTTTCCGCAGCATGGACCCCCGGTGCTGCCAGGGCAGCCTGCCGTACCGTCATCGACGGTCCTGAGGAACGAGCGCGGTTCGCCAGACGATGTAAGCGGATCGACGACCTGTAGTTTCGTCGACGCCGCAAAGTTCGTGGGTTTGGACGCGACCGTATCGACCTGCTGCGTCCTCACCGGAGCGAGAAGCGCAACCTGTTCCTGTTCCACCGTGGTGTGCTGGGACCCCTGATGGGCATGGCCCCCATGAGCCTGAACGGCAGTCGGCGCGGCGTAGACGATGATCATCGCGATCATCGCCGCCATCAGGCGCCAGAGTTGCCGGTTGGGTCTCATGGAGTTTGCTTACACCAGATCGAGGGCTAGAGGAACGGGCAGTCCTGCACCGTGAATGTTCGAGCCGCGGTTATGGTTTCCCATTCAAGGCCGTTCAGGCTGCAAGGGATCCCGTTTCCGCCCCGAAGCCGGCGGCGCGGATGGCGTCCGCGAAACGTTCTGCCGCGACGGCGGTGCCCGGCATGATGGAGACCTGCCCGGATTTCAGGTCGATCTCCACGCGTGCCGCCGGATCGACGCCCTGGACGGCACGCGTGACAGCCTTGGCGCAGCCGCCGCAGTTCATCTTGGTTACCTTGATCGGGATCATGACGACTCTCCGTGTCGAGTGGCGCCACAGACATCTGGGGCTTCCCACTGTGGGAAGGTCAAGGGATTCCCGTGAGAATGTCGGAGCTTTCGCCCGCCCTGGTTCCTAGAGGCCAAGGCCTATGGCGCTACGCGACCTGCGGAAACGGGGCGGACGGTGCCGCCGCGGGGCGCTCGATGTGGAAGGCACGAGGCCGCCGGAACAGGAAGGCGAGTGGCGTGGGGCGGGTCAGCCGTTCCAAGACGAGGGGCGTTGTCGCCGCCGCTACCGTCACGATGAGGCTGGCCCAGCCGACATCCGCGAGGATGCTGGTCTTCACCAGAACCGCACGGGTGGCAGCCATGGGCAGGAAGAAGGCCAGGTAGATCACCATCGAGCGTTCGCCGCACTGACGTAGCGCACCGGTGATGGGACCACCCCAACGCGTGAGCAGGCTGGCCACCGCTACGATTGCAAGGGCGCCAGCGCCGCCCGACACCAAACTCAGGACAGGCAAGGTTGCGAGCGTCGGGAAGGAAGCGAGACCTGACGGTGTCGAGGCAAGCGCGCCGCCGATGATGGCCCAGAGCGCCAGACCGGCGAGCGCGGGGAATGGACGGCGGCGGGCGATCCCGGCGAAAGCGAAGATCCGGTCGGCGAAGACGAAGCCGGCGACGAACCAGACATAGCGGGCACAGAACTCCTCGACGAGGATGGACGAAGTCGGTACCGGCACGATCTGCATGAGGGCGGCCGCCAGAAGGAGGAGAGGCCTCGGCGCCCGGCGGAGCAGCTTCGTCACCACCGAGAACACTGCCAGCAGGTAGATGAACCAGAGCGTCGAATAGGGCTCGACCAATGCCGAGGCGAGGTGGGTAAGGAACGCCCCGGGTCCGGCGCCCTCGACGACCTGGCCGTATTTCGCGGCCGATTGGATGACGACCCAAAGCGCATAGAAGTACGCGAAGTGCACGACGCGGAGGTCAGCGTAGCGTCGCCAGTCCCGGTCGATCACCCGACCGAGGAAAAGCCCGGAAAGAAGAAAGAAGGCGGGGATGCGGAAGGGCGTGGCGAAGGCGACGACCGCATGCAGGAAGCCCTCGCCCCCCATGGCTGCGCCGGTGCCGAGCGTCGAGTGCATCATGACGACGAGCAGGATGCAGATGCCCTTGGCGACGTCGACCCAGGCGAAGCGAGCCGAGACTTCGGCCTCGACGATCCGCGCCGTGCCGGTCGTCACCATGATCCCGCCTCCCTTCGTCGTGGAGTGGAATCGTGGCTCGCCGTCCTTAATGCCGCCCAAAGGGTGCACCGCAACGTTCCAAACATGCCGAACGGCCGGTAAATGCGATGCCTGAAGCCTGGATCGAAGAGGCTGTCGCTCGCTGCTGCAACGGCCGACCGCCCCGGATGGTGGTCGTGGAGCCGATGAAGACAGTCGTGTGAATGGGCGAGGGATCATCGCCGGGAGGGCTGGGCCGATGCGCGCCCGGGATGCCACTGCTTGGGAAACAGGTTCCGTTAGCTAGCAGCGCGAAGAACCACCCAACTTCCGGAACGGTCACCGAAGCGGCGCCGTTCCCTGGTCTCGGTCGAGGTCACATCCGACGCATCGCCGACAATAACGAGACGAGGAATCCATGAGGAAGTCGTTGTTTGCTATCGCCGTTCTAGCCACGCTGGGCGCAGCGAGCCTAGCTGCCCCGGCATCTGCGGCGCCCGGCATGATCGGCGCGGTCGAGAGCTCGGCCGAGGTCGTTCAGGTGCGACGGGACGGTCACCATGGCATGCGCGGCCACGGTCACCATCGCGGCCACCACATGGGACGCGGTCATCACCGAGGCCATCACATGATGCGCCACGGGCATCACCACCGGCACATGCATCGCCATCGCGGTTACTGAACGACACTGTTGAGGGCCCCTTGCGGGCCCTCTCTCCCACTGACGACGACGGCTTCCTCGAACATAGGATGGCCGCCGCCGAATGGTCATGCCGCCTCTCCGCCACGGTAACGCGCAAAGGTGCTCCGTCCGCCCGGCCCGAAAAGGACGATATCGTACGTCTCCGGTTCCATGCCCTCGACCTCCATGCCAGGCGAACCGGCAGGCATGCCGGGCACGGAAAGGCCGGTACCCGCCGGCTTTTCCACGAGTAGGCGCCTGATCTCCGCCGCCGGGACGTGACCCTCGACCACGTAACCGCCGACCTGGGCAGTATGGCAAGAGAACAAATCGCGCGGGACGCCGAGCCGGAACTTCAGCGGATTCACGGCGGCCACCGTGACGGTCACGGGAAAGCCGGCGGCCCGCAGATGCGCCACCCAGGCGTCGCAGCAGGCACAGCTCGGGTCCTTCGTCACCGCGATCTCGGGCAGGGCCTCGACGGCGCCTGCACTCCCGACGAAGGCGATGGATACCAGGCCCGCGAGCATTCCGCGTCGGCTCATCCTCGATGTCTCGACCATGTAAAATCCCCTCATGAGATACCGAAACGCCGTCACTCGGCGGCGGGCTGGAAAAGTTGTGGTTCTTTCGACCGCGACGGAACGCACGGACGTTCGCGCGGCAACCCGCGTCCCTTCAAGAGGGCATAGACCGCCGGGATCACGACGAGGGTCAGCACCGTCGAGGACACCATGCCGCCGATCATCGGAACCGCGATGCGCTGCATCACCTCCGAGCCCGAGCCCGTGCTCCAGAGGATCGGCAGGAGCCCACCCATGATGGCCACGACCGTCATCACCTTGGGGCGAACCCGCTCGACTGCGCCGACCATGATGGCCTGCCGCAGATCCTCCCGCGTGAAGGGACGTCCCTGCCGCTCGCAGTCCTCGCGCACGTCCCTCAGGGCGTGGTCGAGGTAGACCAGCATGATCACTCCGGTTTCCGCGGCCACGCCGGCCAGCGCGATGAAGCCCACCGCCACAGCGACCGACATGTTGAAGCCCATCCACCACATCAGCCAGATCCCGCCGACAAGGGCGAAGGGCAGCGACAGCATGACGATGAACGTCTCGGCGAGGCGGCGGAAGTTGAGGTAGAGCAGCAGGAACACGGTCAGGAGCGTGAGCGGCACCACGATCCTCAATCGTGCCTCCGCCCGCTCCAGGTACTCGACCTGGCCGCTCCATTGCAGCGTGGTGCCCGGCGGCAGCCTCACCTCGCCCGTCACCGCCGCCTTGGCTTCCGCGACGTAGCCGCCGAGGTCGCGTCCCGTCACGTCGACGAAGACGTAGACCGCAAGCTTGCCGTTCTCCGTCCGGATGGTGGTCGGTCCGCGCGCCAGCTGCACCTTGGCGACCTCGCCTAGCGGCACCGTTCCGCCGCTCGCCATCGGTACCTGGACCTCCGTGGCGATGGCCTGCGGGTTCGAACGGAAGGCACGCGGGTAGCGCACGTTCACGGTGTAGCGCTCGCGGCCCTCAACGGTGTTCGTGACGGTCTCGCCTCCTAGCGCCATCGCGATTACGTCCTGCACCTCGCCGACCGTCAGGCCATAGCGTCCGAGCGCCTCGCGGTCCGGCGTTATGTCGAGGAAGTAGCCGCCGATCACCCGTTCCGCGTAGGCGCTCGACGTACCCGGCACGGCCTTCATCACCGCCTCGACCTGGCGGGCCACGCCTTCCATCTCGGCGAGGTCATTTCCCAGGACCTTGATCCCGACCGGCGTGCGGATGCCGGTGGCCAGCATGTCGATGCGGGCGCGGATCGGCTGGGTCCAGGCATTGGAGACGCCGGGGAACTGCAGGGCCGCGTCCATCTCGGCCTTGAGGCTCGCCGGCGTCACGCCGGGTCTCCACGATTCCTGCGGCTTCAGGTTGATGATCGTCTCGAACATCTCGCTCGGGGCCGGGTCCGTCGCGGTCGCGGCGCGCCCGGCCTTGCCATAGACCGAGGCCACCTCCGGAAAGGACTTGATGATCCGGTCTTGCGTGGCGAGAAGCTCGCCGGCCTTGGTCACCGAGATGCCGGGCAGCGTGGTGGGCATGTACATCATGGTGCCCTCGTTCAGCTCGGGCATGAACTCCGACCCGAGCTGGCGGGCCGGCCAGACCGTCAGGCCGAGAACGACGAGCGAGGCCAGTACCGTGAGGACCCGCGCCCTCAGAACCCCGCGGATAACCGGTCGGTAGAGCGCGATCAGGAGGCGGTTTACCGGGTTGCGGTGTTCCGGGACGATCCGGCCCCGGACGAACAGCACCATCAGGGCCGGGACGAGGGTCACCGACAGGAGGGCGGCCGCCGCCATGGCGAAGGTCTTGGTGAAGGCCAGGGGGCCGAACAGCCGCCCCTCCTGGCTCTCCAGGGTGAAGATGGGCAGGAACGACACGGTGATGATGAGGAGCGAGAAGAACAGCGACGGTCCGACCTCGCCGGCTGCCTCGATCAGCACTTCCACGCGCGGCTTGCCCGGCGGGGAGCGCTCCAGGTGCTTGTGGGCGTTCTCGATCATCACGATGGCCGCGTCGATCATGGCCCCGACCGCGATGGCGATGCCCCCGAGGGACATGACGTTGGCGCCGAGCCCCAGCGCCTTCATGCCCGTGAACGCCATCAGGATGCCGACCGGCAGCATCAGGATGGCGACCAGCGCGCTGCGGACGTGCAGGAGGAACACGATGCACACGAGCGAGACGACGATGCTTTCCTCGACGAGCGTGGTCTTCAGGGTTGCGATGGCCGCCTCGATCAGCCCGGAGCGGTCGTAGACGGGCAGGATCTCGGTGCCCGTCGGCAGGCTCGCCGCCATCTCGGCGAGCCGCGCCTTCGCGCTCTGGATGACGCTCAGCGCGTTGGCGCCGAATCGCTGCAGGACGATGCCGCCGGCAACCTCGCCCTCTCCGTTCAACTCCGTGATGCCCCTGCGCTCGTCCGGGCCGAGCTCGACCCGGGCCACGTCGCGGACCCGCAAGGGCGTGCCCGCATCGGTCTTCAGGACGATGCTCTCGATGTCGGCGATGTTCTTCAGGTAGCCGCGGCCCCGCACCACGAACTCGAACTCGCTGAGCTCGACCGTGCGGCCGCCGACATCCGCGTTGCTCGACCGGATGGCGTCGCGCAGCCTGCCCATCGAGACGCCCTGGGCCCGCAGGCGGTTGGGGTCGACGACGACGTTGTACTGCTTGACGAAGCCGCCGACGCTCGCGACCTCGGCCACGCCCTCGGCGCGGGAGGCGCCGAAGCGAATGACCCAGTCCTGGAGCGAGCGCATTTCGGCCAGGGTCTGCTGCTTGGCGACCACGGCGTATTGATAGACCCAGCCCACCCCCGTGGCGTCGGGCCCGAGGGTCGGCGTGACGCCTGCGGGAAGACGGCGTCCGGCGGCGCTGAGATATTCCAGCACCCGCGAGCGAGCCCAGTACGGGTCGGTGCCATCCTCGAAGATGACGTAGACGAACGAGACGCCGAAGAAGGAAAAGCCGCGCACCACCTTCGACTTCGGCACCGTCAGCATGGCCGTCGTGAGGGGGTAGGTGACCTGGTCCTCGACTACCTGTGGCGCCTGGCCCGGGTACTCGGTGTAGACGATGGTCTGCACGTCCGAGAGGTCGGGGATGGCGTCGAGCGGTAGGGTCCGCATGGCATGGAGCCCGGCCCCGACCGCGAAGACGGTGCCGATGAGGATCAGGACGAGGTTGCGGGCCGACCAGCCGATGAGGCGCGCGATCATCGGGGCGTCCCCTCGACCGCAGCCTGAGGTCTCGTCGGCGGCGCGGCCGCCAGTCCCTGCAGGGCCGCCTTAAGGTTACTCTCGGCATCGATCAGGAAGTTGGCCGAGGTCACGACCCGCTCGCCGGCCTCGACCCCGTCCCGGATCTCGACGTACCCGCCGCCCCGGGCGCCGACCTTGACCGGCCGCGGCTCGAAGCGACCCTCTCCCTTGTCGAGAAGGACCACTTGCCTGTCCCCGGTATCGATGACCGCGTCGTCCGGTACCGCGACGACCGGCTCGGGCCGACCCGTGGCGATCTCCACGTCTGCGTACATGTCGGCGAGGAGGACGGCATCCGGATTGGCCAAGGCGATGCGCAGGCGCACCGTCCGGGTCTCCCGGTTGAGCTGCGGGTAGATGACGTCGACCTTGCCCGTGAAGGTCCGGCCCGAAAGGGCGCGCGCCCGGACCGTGACGGCCTGCCCGACCCTCACGCTGCCGAGGTCGTGCTCGGGCACGTCGGCCATGAGCCACATCAGCGAGAGGTCGGCGATCCTGAACAGGACCATGCCGGCCGGCGCCCTCATGCCCTCGATGGCCCCTCGCTCCAGAACCACGCCGTCGCGCGGCGACGACCACATGATGGCGGCCGGCACCTTACGGGTACGCTCCATCTCGGCGATGACCTCGGCCGGGACGTTCAGGTTCTGCAGGCGCCGGCGCGAGCCGTCGAAGCCGGGATTGGCGATCAGCTGGGCGGCCGCGGCGTTGATCTCGGGCGAGTAGACTTCGACAAGGGGTTGGCCCTGGCGCACGACGTCGCCCACCGTGACGTTCTCGACATGGTCGACGAAGGCGTCAGAGCGGGTCGAGACCACCGTAATGCGACGGTCGTCCGACTGGAGGGTACCAGGAACCCGCACGGGACGGGAGACGACGCGGCGCCCCACCGTTTCCGACCGCACCCCCGTCCTTTGTATCCTGCCGGGGGAGATCCTGACGACGCCCTCGTCGCCGGCCTCGTCCTCGTAGACGGGGAGGTACTCCATCCCCATCGAGTCCTTCTTCGGCACCGGCGAGGTATCGGGCAGCCCCATCGGATTGCGGTAAAAGCGCACCTTGCGGCTTGCGGTCCCCGCCGCCGCCTGCCGTCCCATGGCCATGTCGCCATGGCCGGCGTCGGACATCCCCTCCTGCTCGTCGGGTTCCTCGAAGCGCAGATCCTCGCTCGCGCGAACGGCGCGGTACTCGCGGCCGTCCACGGTGCGCTTCGGCTCGGAGGAGTAGGACGGCTTCCCGTCCGGGTCCTGATAGTAGATCACCGGACCCGTCACCTTGTTCGATGCAGGAACCGGCATCGTGGACGCCGGCTTCGCTCCCGGTAGCCAGTGGGCGAAACCGGTCCGCGCTTGCTGGACAAGCGCCGGCACGGGGCTGCCGTCCTGCCCCGCAACATAGCCCAGGCCCCCCGCTGCGAGCGCGGCGAGGATCCCGGCCAGCCATGCCTTCCGGCTCACTTGGTCGCCTTGAGCACCAGCTTGGTCTCGACGGTGCCAGTCTCACCCTGGACCTTTGCCCCGAGAGAGAGGCGCCAGCCGCCGGCCATCGTCAGCTTCG
>FSSH01003548.1_pt3 | contig 23331 bp, 23 predicted proteins | sample 1166101 | NCBI WGS metagenome assembly FSSH01 (sample SAMEA32972668, study PRJEB13176) | freshwater metagenome | biome: Drinking water system; feature: Biomass in drinking water that filtered by 0.45 um membrane; material: drinking water | place: USA | collected 2012-12-20 | depth 0 m | reverse complement strand
TGGCGTCGAGGAATCTGATGCGGCACGTCAATTTCGGAATCCCGTCGGGCCAGGCGATCGCCCGGAGAATGGGCGTTCCGGCCCTGACCCCCGCGCAATTGGCCATGCTCACGCCGTTCGGTATGGAGAAGAGCACGCCACTCTGGTTTTATATTTTGAAAGAGGCCGAGGTCATGGAAGATGGGCTTCGCCTGGGGCCGGTCGGAGGCCGCATCGTCGGTGAAGTGTTCGTCGGCCTGCTGAAAGCGGACGAATCTTCCTATTTGGCCGCGCACCCGGGCTGGACTCCGGTGCTGCCATCCGCAACACCCGGAGACTTTCGTATCACCGACATGCTGACGTTTGCGGGAGTGGTGCCTCCGCTCAACTAGGCATGCATCCACTGCGACCGAGGTAGGGAAGCAGGTTCCCTACCTCGGATGTCTCATGCCATCATGTGAACAGCCTCAGACTTTCTTCGCAAAGGGCGTCCCTGGCAAGTTCGACAGGGCTCCCTGCCATTTCGTTCCTATGACCAGCAATATGGTAATGTCCCAAGGACTGTTTGCTCAGCATCGGGATCATCGGCCGCATGATCAAGCCTCACTGATAGCGCTTTGCCTTGAATGATGACGAAACTTTTATTGATCGGTTCAGGCGGGTTTATTGGATCGGTCCTGCGATATCTCATCAGCGGATCGGTACAAATGGCGAGTCAGAGCATTGCATTCCCGTTCGGCACGCTGGCAGTCAATGTGATCGGCTGCTTATGCATCGGCTTCCTGTCTGAGCTTGCAGAGAGCCGCTCGTTGTTCTCTACGGACGCTCGAGCTTTCCTGGTTGTCGGCATTCTCGGTGGGTTTACCACATTCTCGGCATTCGGGAATGAGACGATGAACCTGCTCCGGGATGGAGAGACGGCACTCGCGCTGGCGAACATCGGCGCACAAGTAGCCCTGAGCCTCGGAGCCGTGTGGCTCGGCTACACGCTGGCACATCTGATCTGGAGGTGATCGATGCTTCCTTCGGACGGCGCGCGTCTTCGAATCTTCATCGGAGAAAGCGACAAACATGAGAAGCTGCCGTTGTACGAATGGATCGTAAATCAGGCCAGGGCCCAAGGCCTGGCAGGGGCCACCGTGTTACGCGGTCTGATGGGGTTCGGAGCCAATACCCGCGTTATCCACACGTTCAAGATCGAACGGCTCTCAGAAGATCTCCCCATAATTATCGAGATTGTCGACACCGACGACAAACTCGAAGCCTTTCTCTCGTTCATTGAACAGCGCATCCATTCGGGTCTCCTGGCCACGACGGAAAAGGTCCAGGTGCGGTTGTATCGCGGAGACGCGCCGTCCAAACCGGATTCATCGTCCCGATAAATCCCTGCCGTGCCTCCCTGGCCCGGCTCAATTTTGTCTCTCCGGTATCCGAGATGGTGGATGCTATCCTGCATGCCGAAGAATCTCTGTGATTTCCTCAGGTGTGAGCGCACGCCATTTCCCCGGCTGAAGAGTACCGAGCGTCATCGGCCCGATGGCGATTCGGATCAAACGCAGCGTGGGGTGCCCCACCGCAGCCGTCATGCGACGGACCTGCCGATTGATACCTTCGTACAGCGTGATTGCTATCCACGCGGTCGGCACATTCTTCCAAAACCTGATCGGCACAGGACGATCCGGCATCGATGGCGCATTGGTGAGCACCCGGACCTGCGCAGGTTGGGCGAAATGGTGTCGGGAATCTCTCTGTCTCATCCACTTCACCCACGACTGTACTTATTGTCTCAGCCGTTTCTTGACAAGATTCCAGAAGCCGCGTGGCTCGACCATCGTCAACTCACCCACCTGACCTGACACATCCAGCAGGTCTTCGTCGCCCGTGACAAGCACTTCGGCCTTCGCTGCCAGTGCAGACGAGAGTACCCACTGATCGTTCTCGTCTCGAATCGGAGGTGCAAAAGGAGATTTCGGTTGAGGCTGAACGGTCTGGCCTTCGAGGAAGGCGAGGATCTCTTGAATCTGGTCGAGCGGGAAGCTCGATCCTCTGCTCAAGGACTCGCGCAAGTTTCCTGAGCACGACTTCGCCAACGATCAATCCGTGTTCGGCAAGAACGAGTCGAATGACATCAGCACAGAGATCGCGAGTGGTAAAATCGCTGACCAACACATTGGCACCGAGAAAGACCATCACGAGACGGCTTTGAAGATATCCTCATCTGTGAGGAAGCCGCGTGCTGCTGCGAGCAGCGTCGCCTTGTGCCGGAGTTGGTCAAACATCATCAATGAAAGCTGGCGGCGAAGCGCATCCCGCACAACCTCGCCTCGCTTCCGCTTCGACTGGCGGCAGGACTTGGCGGGCATCCGATCAAAGTCTTGATCGAGCAGAATAGTGACAGCACTTCTCATGTCTGACTACGTATTACAAATACCCTCTGACCGCAAGCCATTCGGGCCGTTCCTCAGGTACAGCCGTTGGGTATCCCCTCTAACGCACGCTGATGCCCCTTACAGCAGCCGCTGAACCTCAGCCTTCACATTCGCCAAGCACAGCTCACCCTTCGGTTCGGATGCCGTCGTCACCACGATGGCTGCAGGAACATTCTCCCAATGCCGCAGATCCGGACGGAGCGAGCCTTCCAGCACTTGGGGAGCCGTACTCATGATGGCCATGCCCCCGACCACGGACAACTGGCAGAGTGCTCCTTTCCCCTTTGCGGCCAAATCGACCGCACATCCTCCCACCATGACTCCCGCTCCTGCAGCGACCGGAATAAGACTATACGTGAGGCCCAAGGGTAACCTGATCCACGTCTGCACATTCAGGAGCGGGTGATATGCATGGTTATGACGGATGGCAATCTTATGAAACCAGCTCTCCGTTGAGAGACGCAAGCCGGTCCTGGACGAACAGGATGAGAGGAATGGCTGCTTCGGGGTTATGGAAAAGTAGCCGCTCGTGGAACTGGTGAATTGCAACTCCCAATCGATTTGAGGAAAGGTGCCGATCCCGTACACACGCCACGATGCAGCAACAGCTTCTCCGCTATCGATGCGGTTGACACGCTCGCGGGCAAACTCACGCAGGGTCCTGTCTTCCTTCTTCGTCTGAAGATGCAAATCCCTGAGACGCAACCAATCGACACGAGCTTCACCGATCTCTCCAAGCTTCTCCCACAAGACAGCCGAGAGCAGAAGATTGACCGGATCTTCACCATAATTATAGATCGGTGCGAAAAGCTCATGGTCCAAGTCCCTGAGTTCGACCTTCGCCTCTTCCGCTTTTTGCATGCTCAGGTAGCTCGCAGCCAGAAGTAGACTCAGGTATCCCCGCTCGTAGCTCTCTAAGACATATTCAATGAAGGTCCCGTCAGGAACAAACACGTTGGCCGCCTCCCCGGTGACCGAAAATGACTTGTGTCTGAATTGCGATCGCGCCAGTGCCCCATATCTCACCACAAGATCATCGCAGCGAGCCCCGGAGGCTTCGGACAGAAGATTCAGCGCCTCGATTCTGTTCGAGAGATCGATGCTCTTCTCGATCTCGGCACAGCCACGTTCAGTCTGTTTTCGCATGTCCCCGGACTGGCAACTCGTGAGAAACAGTGCCGCACAGGTTATGGTCACACAGGCAGCGGAGCTACGGCTCGCCGTAGAGAGAAGGGGGCCGGACATTGCGATTCTCACCTCCTGAACAAGTTGGATGACCTACCGCAGCCCAGGAACATGTCATACGTATCATGCCAACTGACAGCTCATTTCCTTACTCGCGAGTTTCAAAACTGCTCATTGGGCCGACCAGATCCTCCCTCGGCGTTCTCAGCTCAACAAGTGCCATCGTTCCCACCTTGAATCTCACAACTCGCCAACCCTAATCCGGCACCGCCGCTCACTATGCTTGTATCGAGCCGGCCTCCGGCTCCGAACATCAGTGACGGTTCGCAGAGGTCTCGCTCCAAAAGTAACGTCCCGAACGCCCCTTCCTGAGCAATCAGGATATCCCGGTACCTGTTCGCAACCGTGAGCGCCACGCGGGTCAATATGCTCGTTTCGCCGACCTGAGCCCCGACGATGATCGGAATCCCGGCATCCTTGGCCCGCTGAGCGACGGCGAGCGATCGCAGAAGCCCGCCCATTTTAGAAACGCGAAGGTTGATAATCCACATTGACGGCGCAGCTTCAATGGCCGCAAACTGCTCCACCCGCAGAAAACTCTCATCCAGAATGATCGGGATCTTCAGCTCGTGGGCCACTCGCCGGCATCCATTGTAATCGCCGGCCTTAAGCGGTTCCTCGATCGCCGTGATACGACCAGGAAGCTGCTTCAGATAGGCCACAGCATCATCGGCATCGCTCCATAGATTGTTTGCATCGAGCCGAACCCGGATGCTCGGATGCCCTGCCTCAGCTGTTTGTTGGAGCTTGTCGAGATCGTCTTGAAGCCGGCCCGTCACTTTGACTTTGAAGTCGGTAAAGCCGGCAGCCAGGTATCGCTGGAGCTGCTTCTTGAAAGACACAAGATCTTCAGTGCCCAGCACAGCCGAATACTGAAAGGTTCCAGCAAGCGGCGGAAGATCAAGCAATGCGTCAATCGATTGTCCCGCTTCCTTGCCGAGCAGATCCAGAACAGCCGTCTCGACGGCGCACCAACCGGCCGGATTCTCGTCGATCACCGCGCCATGCTCACCAATCCAAGCTCGCACGTCACGGATCGTGGCGAATCTCATCCATTGGTTTCGATGCAATTCCACAAACCGCTCGATCGATGCCACGGTTTCTCCGGTCACATAAGAACGCGGGCATCCTTCGCCAAACCCGATCACACCGGACTCATCAACCACTGTCACCAGCACACTCTCGGTTTTGGCGCGGACAGCCGACGCATGAACGAAGGCTTGCTTAAAGGGAATATTCAGCGATTGGACTTCGAGGCTCTTCATAACCATCACGCCCTCTATCGGAGGTGCTGCGAAAAATCGAACGAACAGTCATGCGCGTATTGCAAACGAATCAACTTGAACTGTGCGTCCCGCTGCCCCCTGGCCACACAATGAGCGCGGTAGGCCTCCGCAGTACCAGGACGGAGCAGCACTGCTCGAAGCGGCTGCAACCGACCGCTCTCTCGCTTGGCCTCGTATTCCACATTCATGCGTGTCAGCTGCTCATCGACCTTGCAACTGAACGAACTAGGCACGGCAGCCTGCTCAAGATAGAGCGTGTATCCCACCGCGTGAACATCGGCGAGCATCACGTAGAACTCGCAAGCAAGGCCAGAGGCCTTTAAAACTGTATCCACCGCCTCCACCACCTGATGCTCGTACAACTTCTCTCCTGTAATATTTGTGACACCTTTACCTTTTTGAACAAATTGAATTGTCGGGACACGATTGAACCAGCCCGTCACTTCCACGATATCGTTCATGGCATAGCGGTAGAGACCACTCCGTGTCGTCACCAAGACCTGATACTTCTGTCCCTGACGCAGATCTCCCAGCAAAACGGGACCTGGCGCGAGACCATCATCGTCCTTCACTTCGATGAATTCAAAAACATGTTCCTGAAATGTGGGAATGCACCGATTCTCACGCACATCCACATTCAGACTCCCCAAACACTCGCTGGACAGATACCCCATCTCGATCACAGCCGTCTCTTGGGACAAGAGCGTGCGCAATTTCGGGATCAAGACCCCACAGTTGCCACCGGTCCAGGTGATAACTGCACGAAGTCCCGGCCAGAGCGTGGCGAGATCGACCGTCGATGCGTGCTCCGTCAAGGTTTGCAGATAGGCGAGACGATCGGCACTGACGGGAATTGGTTCTGCCCAAACAGCACTCTGTGAGAAAATTGGATGCCGTGGCCCAACAGCCAGCGCTTCAACCAGATGCGGAAGTTCAGAACGGATGACCTCCAACAATTTTAGGATAGTCGATGGATTGGGCGTCGCCAGAACCGACAGTGCTTCGGCAGCCACCGCGCAGGCCGCTATTCTTAGGTATTTCAGCCGAACATCGGCGACAGAGAGGATACCAGCCGGCACCACGCTCTTCTGCCGAATCGCCTGAGGCAAGGCTTCATTCATCAACCCCGACATGGAGCCATACGGCGCACCACCGGGCAACTGCCCTTCAACCGTTTGACCAGCGATCACCAACACCTGTCCATCGTAGATTCCTGGCACACCTGCCCATTGCGCGAAGGCAAAGAGCCGTTGATACTGGTCGATCCATTCCAGTGCCGACCTGACCATCGGCAGATGCTTAGGCTTCCCTGTGGTCCCACTGGTTTGTACATAATGGACCGGCTGTTCCGCATTCAGCAGACACTCTCCGCTTTGTTCTTGACCCTCAATCTGCTCGCGAAGATCCTCGAACCCGAGCACCGGAACCGCCCGGGTAAATTCTTCATAAGATCGGAGCGAGGCGAATCCGTGTTGCCGTCCAAACTGAGTGTCCCGTTGTGAAGCGAGGATCGACGACAGGAGTTGGCGTTGAATGGCCTCAGGTTGCTCGGTGTGCGCGAGCAACGGCAACCATTCTCGATCACGAATGAGACGCATGGTCGCCTCGATAGTGGCATGATCAATATGTTCAGCCATACAGGATCACGCTGCAGTTTTGTCCAATCCAGGATAGAACGGCGCCGCCATCTGCTGCATGAAACCAGTAGGGTACCGGCGATTGACGAGCCCCAGCGCTTTAACCTCACGATCCGAAGGGAGGTAGCGAGTCCCGAAGAGCCAATCCCAGACAATCAGATGATTCCCATAGTTGTGATTGGACTCCTCCTTGATCATGGAGTGGTGCCAGCGATGCAACTCAGGGCCGCTCATCAAGTAGTTGAGCAAGCCCAGCTTGATGTCTACGTTGGAATGCTGAAAGAACCCGTTCACCGCATAGAACACAAAATACAGACTGAGCACAGCCGGAGGCACACCCATGACAATAAACGGCAACGCATCGAGGAGAAATTGCAGACTCTTGTCGATCGGATGGAACCGACCGACGTTCAACGTGTACAAGCGGTGGGGCGAATGGTGGACGGCATGGAACCGCCACAATGGTTCCCACTCGTGGCTGATCCGATGCAACCAGTATCGCGTGCTATCAACCACCAGCGCCATCGCGATGGCTTGCAGTGGGATCGGCCACTCCCTCGGCCAGATCGCATAGCTCAGCCAGTCTCGCCCGGTCCATAGCTCGAAGAGGGCAAAGGCGACTCCGATCGAGAGCAGTTTCGGCCACACGACATGCACGAGTGCGAGAAACGCGGAGTCTTCAGCCACTTCTTTTCCCGATGGCTTCCACGAGGCCCGATAGGGCATCCGCACCTCGAGCCGGATGATAAGCAGCGTCCCGATGGTCACCGGCAGATACGTCGCCAAGAGAATCCCTGCTCCCGCTTCCATGAGACTCACATTAGCCCATATACTGCCGAGCATCACGGCAGGATAGGCTCCATACTGGATCACCTTCTTCATGCCGTGTCTCCCAGACTCTGTATGCGGACCACGCGGCCGAATATAAGATGGAACCTGCCGTAGATCAGGATGAAACATGCCAACACCAAGTGAAACAGAGTGGGCAGCCTCGCGCTAAACCAATAGTGATCGGGAGCCACCGTCAGACCAATGAGGAGCCTCACACACATCAGTCCGAAATAACACCAACCTATGATAAGGAGTACGATGCCCATTCTCACCGACGGCATAGTCCGCCTTCTGTGCAGTCGCCAAATCACTCTGGCACAGACAACGATGATGATCGCTTGTGATACGACCAGCAACCAATAGGGTAAGGCACCACTCTCCCAGGACTCGAATGTCGGAAGAAAGCCGACAGGAAACCACGCCTGAAGCAACTGGGCGCTCACGCGAAAGCAGAATAGCAGTAAGAGCGCGGTCAAGATCAGCGTATAGGCACGGCGGGCGCCTCGATCCACTGGTTCGTCAGGAGCCACGATGCTATTTTAGGCAAAAATGAATGGGTGACAAGCAAAACTTCTGATGAATCGGCACGGAGGAAACCGTGCTTCTCGGCGGAAATCACGGAGGGCCGTGAGTCGTTTCCTCTTAAGAGGCGCCTCATTCTATCCTGCGAACGATCTGCGCAATCTCGTCCGGCCCCAGATCGCGCCATTTCCCAGGAGAGAGATCGCCCAACAGAATCGGCCCGATGGCGATTCGGATCAAACGCAGCGTGGGGTGCCCCACCGCAGCCGTCATGCGACGGACCTGCCGATTCATACCCTCGTACAGCGTGATTGCTATCCACGCGGTCGGCACATTCTTCCGAAACCTGATCGGCACCGGACGGTCCGGTATCGATGGCGCATCGGTGAGTACCCGGACCTGCGCAGGTCTCGTTCGGTGGCCGCTCAACATCACACCGCTTTGCAAGCGACTCAAGGCGTCATCGGTCGGTTCGCGCTCGACCTGTGCCAGATAGATCTTCCCAAGCTTGTGCCTGGGATCAGTGATCCCATGTGCAAGCGTGCCATCAGACGTCAGAATCATCAGCCCTTCACTGTCCTGATCAAGCCGCCCCGCAGCATACACTCCCGGCACATCGATATAGTCCGACAAGGTCGGACGCCCGCCTGAATCGGTAAAGCACGGCAACACGCCGTATGGTTTGTTGAACGCAATCGTGCGGCACACCGGCATCGCCTTCACGACTGGCATCTCGACTCTGCTTCCCCGATTCATGCGTAATCATTCCACATGCAATGGTTGAAAGACCCACTCCTGCCGGTCAGCCGGTATCAGGAACAGCCACCCGAGCAAGAAAGAGCACAGCCACTATATCATCGCTGTATGACGCCTCCTACAGTCGAGTCACACAAGAACCCCTGTTTCTCGTTGTAGCAGCAGACGAATCTCTCATTCCCTCGGCAACACAATGAGAATTAAGCAGTTCTTTTCAGGCGAATGTATGAGTCATCAGGCATCAAGTTTGCTCCCCTCAATGTGTTCCATTTGCTCTCATTCATAGGAGGAGACCATGCGATACCGATTACGTCATCGAACCGTGCCATTCCGGATGTCTGCGTTGGCACTGCTCTGCGCGGCAACCCTCGGAGGCTGCGTAAGTGCGGATACGCACAAGAAAGCGCTGGCTGAACTCGACGCGGCCAAGAAACTGACCGCGCAACAGCAACTCCAGCTCACCGGGATGCGCGAGTCGCTCGATCTGGAAGCTGCGCAACGGAAAGCCGCTGAAGAACAAGTCGCCGCATTGGCGAAAGAACGGGAAGCCCTCCAATCTCGGTCCGCACAATTGGACGGCGAACTCACCAACGTGCGCAGCCAGATCACGGACCTTGAACAGAAACATGCAAGCGGCAGCGCATCCGCACAGGAAGAAATCACCAAACTCCAGCAGCAGGCTGCAGCCATGGAAACCGAGGCCGCCGCAATCGCGAAAGAGCGCGAGGAACTCCGCCAGGAACAGGCACGATTGGCCGCGAAACTTGAACAGGAACAGGCCGCCAAAGCGGCGAAGGAAGCAGAGATCGCGCGGCTGACCAAAACACAGGAGGAATTATCGAAGTCGCTCCAGGACGAAATTTCCAAGGGCAACATCACCATCCAGCAGGTGCGCGACCGGCTCACGATCAATATGGTGGACAGAGTGCTGTTCGACTCCGGCCAGGCGCAAGTGAAATCGGCCGGTCTGGATGTGCTGAAGCAGGTCAGCGATATTTTGAAAACCGTTTCGGACAAACAGATCCGGATCGAAGGCCACACCGATAATGTGCCCATCAGCGCAAAGCTGAAAGGCCGCTTCAAGTCGAATTGGGAACTCTCGACGGCACGGGCTACCACCGTCGTACGCTATCTGATCGATCAAGGCAGTGTAGATCGCCAGCACCTCTCTGCAGTCGGCTACGCAGACACGCAACCGCACGCCTCGAATGACACTGAAGAGGGGCGCTCGGCCAACCGACGGATTGAGATCGTCCTCTACCCGAAGGATCTCAACGAAATCGCCGGCCAGACAAAGACCAGCGCGGCCACGCCGTAGGAAGAAGGAAGCGACCCACCGGAGGCGCGGGCGGTACAGCCTGCGCCTCCGGCCAAGCCTCGACCGGGCACACATCCTCCACACCCTAACCAATCGCGTTGAACAACTCGCCATCTTCGACCGCTAACTTCTTCCCATTCCTCGCTTCTGAAACTCAGATTCTTACGCACACCGGCTAAACCGGACTTTGCATCAGGCACACCAAGATTTCCACTCTGTTTTGGCAGCGCATCAGCCATGCACCAACCACATTCTGTTTCCAGCACCTTCCCCCCCGTCGATAGGTTCTGTATGATGCAGCATTCCTTCATGTATTCAGATACCCGTGTGCGCCTGTCCGGTGTATGCGGCATTGCTCACAGGAGAGGTCTCTATGCCACGTCGTGCACGGTCACTCGCGCTCCTCGTCATTGCCCTCACCATAGCCGGCTGCGATACCGCCTACATGGCCGCCATGGAAAAAATGGGCTATGCCAAGCGTGACATTCTCAGTGACCGGGTCAAATCTGCGCGAGACGCCCAGGAAGACGCGAAGAAAGAGATTCAAAGCACACTGGAGCAATTCGGCAACGTCGTCGCCTATGAAGGCGGCGATCTCGAAGCCGCCTATAAGAAGCTGCACGGCGAACTCGAGACGAGCGAGGACAGCGCCAAAGCGCTCCGGAAACGGATCGCCGACGTCGAAAGCGTGGCCGATGCCCTCTTCTCGGAGTGGGAACGAGAACTCGGCCAATACTCCAGCGCCGACCTGCGGCGGAAGAGCCAGGCGAAGCTCACCCAAACCAAGAGCCGCTACAAAGAAATGCTTGGGGCGATGAAACGGGCCGAACAGCGGATTGAACCGGTCCTCAAACCGCTGCGCGATCAAGTCCTTTATCTGAAGCACAATTTGAATGCACGGGCGTTATCCGCCATCAAAGGTGAGCTCGTCAAAGTGGACGCGCAGGTTGATCAGCTGGTCAAAGATATGAACCGGTCCATCGCCGAAGCCGACAAGTTCATTCAGTCGATGGAGAAAGAGTCGGACTGATTGTCCGGCCCGGAGGAGGACGCCGATGCGTATCGAAGGCCAGCGCGAAAGCGACAATGTCGAAGATCGTCGCGGCATGGGCCCTGGCCGGATTGGAGGCAGAGGCCGCCTCGGCATCGGGACCATTGTTCTGGCGCTCGCCGTCAGTTACTTCACCGGAGCCGATCCCATGACCGTCCTGAATCTGCTCACCGAGGTCCAAGGCATGACCGAGGTCTCTGTTCCGTCTGAACCGGGACCGGTCGGCCCTCCACGCGACCAACTCGGCAAGTTCGCCTCCATCGTCCTTGCCGATACAGAAACCACCTGGCGTACTCTGCTTGGCCCTCGTTATGAAGACCCGCGCATGGTGCTCTTCACCGGTGCCGTCCAGTCTGCCTGCGGCACGGCCTCATCGGCCGTGGGGCCATTCTATTGCCCGAGCGACCATCGCGTGTATCTAGATCTGACCTTCTTCGACGAAATGGAACATCGCCTTGGCGCATCAGGTGACTTCGCCCAGGCCTATGTTATTGCCCACGAAGTCGGCCACCATGTGCAAAATCTCCTCGGCGTCGCCGAAAAAGTCCACCGACTCAGGCGGCAGGTGCCCGAGGCGGAAGCCAATGCGCTGTCGGTCCGAATGGAGCTGCAGGCCGATTGTTATGCCGGCGTCTGGGGCTACCACGCCAAACGAGAACGGAATGTGATCGAACCGGGCGATTTCGAAGAGGGGCTACGCGCAGCAGCGGCCATCGGAGACGACCGCTTGCAGAAGATGTCACGTGGCCAGGTCCAGCCTGAAAGCTGGACCCACGGCTCGTCTGAACAGCGAATGACCTGGCTCAAGCGCGGCCTTGAATCCGGGGACCCATCCACCTGTAACACGTTTGAAGCAGGCCGGTTATGAGCGACGTCGCGAGCGAACCGCAAAGCGGCCTCTTTACCAAAGCACTAGCCGCAATCCTGGCCGATCCTCCCTGGGCCGCCAAATCTTTCCTCGCCGCCGGCGCAACGACCGTTGCAGGACTCGGCGCCTGGCTCAATGACATGATGTCGCCGGCCATGGCCAGAGGCGGAGCCAGCTTTGTCGGAGGCTTCTTGATCGGCTGGGCCCTCAGAAAAACCCTGATGATCGCGCTGGTCATCACCGCATCATTGGCCGCGCTCATCGCAATCCTGAACACCACCGGCTGGATTCATCTGGATTGGGCCTTGATCGAAACGGATCTCTCCCGCACGTTTGATTGGGTTCGAGGCAATGCCGAAGGCTTCACAGCAGTGCTGACCGGCTATCTGCCGTCAGCCGGCGCCGGAGCCGGCGGGATGCTGTTCGGATTTCGGAAGAAGTAAGAGGCTGGAAACGTTCACACGGCAAGCCGTCATCCAGGCAAAGCTTGATACCAGCCGTTGGCTTGAGCCAATGAAACAGGGCAATCGAAAAGGTTGCTGATTCGTTGATTGATCAGCAGATCAGCCTTTCGTCCGTCGGCGACGATTTTCCCTTCCTTGAGCAACGCCACCCGCTCAATCTCCGGCGGGATTTCATGCAGATGATGCGTCACCAGTAGAACTGTTTTCCCTTTGCTGATCTGAGCCCGCAACAGATCGAGGTACTGAAAGCAGGCTTTCACGTCGAGACCACTCGTCGGTTCATCCAACACAAGCATCAGCGGGTCGTGAACAAGCGCCCGCCCCAGCAAAAACCTCCGCTGCTCTCCGGTTGAGAGATGGCCAAAGCGGCGGCCTGCCAGCGATTCGATGCCCAACTCCTTCATCACCTCCTGTGCCCGTGCAACCTGCGCCTCAGTAAACTCCTGATAGCCATACGTGTCGTTGCTCGCGTAATACCCGGACAGAATGACGTTCAATCCCTCGGCACAGATGAGATAGTCCCGCTGAAGATCGTGAGACACAATGCCGATCCGCTTTCGTACATCCCAGACATTCCCGCCTTCCTCGCCGAAGAGGCTGATCCTGGTCTCATCCAACGGAAGCGGATGGACACCGCCGGCTAAGAGCTTGAGCAGGGTCGATTTGCCGGCTCCGTTTGGACCAACAATCGCCGCATGCTCCCCCTCTTGCAGCGAAAAAGAGAAATCTGAGAACACGCAGGTGTCGCCCCGATAGACCGTCGCATGCTGGATATTAAGGATGGAGCGAGAGAGAGCTGTCGCGCTCCTCTCTTTGACAGGAGGCGTGACCGGCGCAGGAGCAACAACTAGACCACCGACTTTCTTGCCGGCGCTGCGCGATTGTTCGAGACCGGCACGAGCCAATACATCCACACGTTCATTCTCCGGATGGCCGTTATGCCCTCTCACCCAGTGCCATTCAAGCTTGTGTCCCGAAGCCAGTGTATCGAGGCGACGCCAGAGGTCCTCGTTTTTCACCGATTCTTTCCCGGCAGTTTTCCAGCCTCGCTGCTTCCAACTGTGAATCCATTCGCTGATGCCTTTTTGCACATACTGCGAATCGGTATAGACCCGTGCCGTCACCGGTTCCGTAAGCGACTGCAACGCCTCAATGACCGCGAGTAATTCCATCCGGTTGTTCGTCGTCGCCGGTTCTCCACCACAGAGTTCTGTCTCAACATCGCCATCCCGAAGCAATACACCCCAGCCACCAGGCCCGGGATTTCCGCTGCAGGCACCGTCTGTGTAGATATCGATCATGCGGCCTTTCGTCTGATTCATTGAAGCAGAAGATCGACCCATGAGCCCGAGTTAGGCTTCGGCTGGATCAGGATTGAGCTTCGAGGCAGGTTTCTTCGCGCCAGATGCAACAGCCCGTTTGACCGAGCCGGGAATTTTCGGAGTCTTCGTTATCACATCCGCATTTTGGGCACGATTGAGAAGCGCATGGTCCATGAGGACCAGCGCCATCATGGCTTCGGCGATCGGTGTCGCGCGAATGCCGACGCAGGGATCGTGGCGGCCGTTTGTTTCAACCATGACCGGATTACCCTGTTTGTCGATCGACTTGCGCGGGATGCGGATGCTCGATGTCGGCTTGATGCCGATCGTCACGACGATGTCTTGGCCCGTCGAGATGCCCCCGAGAATCCCGCCGGCGTGGTTGGTGAGAAAGCCATCTGGAGTCAGTTCATCGCCATGTTCTGACCCTCGCTGGGCAACCGACGCGAATCCTGAGCCGATCTCGACCGCCTTCACCGCATTGATGCTCATCATCGCAGCAGCCAAATCCGAATCCAGCTTGGCATAGACCGGTGCGCCCCAGCCGACCGGCACCTGTTCAGCAATCGTGGTGATTTTGGCCCCGACGGAATCACCGGCCTTGCGCAGATCGTCCATGAATGATTCGAGGTTCGCGATCAACTCCGTGTTGGCGGCGAAGAAGGGATTCGACCTGACAGCGTCCCAGCTCTGGAACGGCACGTCGATCGGCCCAAGCCGGCTCAAATAGCCGCGGATGACGACGCCGTGCTTCTCCGCAAGCCACTTCCTGGCAATCGCCGCAGCGGCGACGCGGACGGCCGTTTCTCGCGCGGACGATCGTCCTCCCCCTCGATGGTCACGGATGCCGTACTTCTGCCAGTACGTGTAGTCGGCGTGGCCCGGACGAAAGGTGTCGATCAGATTTCCATAGTCGCGGCTGCGCTGGTCTTCATTGCGGATCAATAGCGCGATCGGCGTGCCGGTCGTTTTCCCCTCGAACACCCCGGAAAGAATTTCAACGGTATCCGACTCCTGCCGCTGAGTCACATGACGCGACGTGCCGGGCTTGCGCCGGTCGAGATCTTTCTGGATGTCATCAGACGACAGTGAAAGACCCGGCGGGCAGCCATCGACCACGCAGCCGATCGCCGGCCCGTGGCTCTCGCCGAAGGATGTGACGGTAAAGATTCTGCCGAACGTATTGCCGGCCATGAGGACGAAGACTCCCTACTCGACCAGATCCAGCTTGATGCGTAGCTCTTTCAGCTGCTCGGCGCCGACGGTCGACGGCGCATCGGTCAGCGGGCATTGCGCGCGCTGCGTCTTGGGAAACGCGATCACGTCGCGGATCGAATCGGCTCCGCCCAGCAACATGATCAGCCGGTCGAGACCGAACGCGATGCCGCCATGCGGCGGCGCGCCGTAGTCCAACGCTTCGAGCAAGAATCCGAACTTGGCCTGGGCCTGTTCTTTATTAATGCCGAGCAAATCAAGGATCTTGAGTTGGATTTCGCTGCGATGATTGCGAATGCTGCCCCCGCCGATTTCGCTGCCATTCAGCACCATGTCGTAGGCTTTGGCCCTGACCTTGAGCGGCTCCGCGTCCAGAAACTTCAGATCTTCGTCCATCGGCGCCGCAAAGGGATTGTGCATGAACACATACCGCTTCTCCTCCGGCGAATAGTCCAGCAAGGGGAATTCGGTCACCCAGAGGGGCTTCCAGGCGTTCTTATCAATCAAGTTCAACTCTTCGCCTAATAACAGACGAATACGCCCCAGTACATCGTGCACAATAGCCGGTTTATCCGCCCCGAAGAGAACCAGGTCACCGGGCTGGGCGTCAGGCAACGCCGCCGCAAAGGCCTTGGCATCGAGAAACTTGGCGATCACCGATTCGAGCTGCCCGTCAGCGGTGATTTTGAGCCACGCAAGCCCCTTGGCGCCGAAGCTCTTGGCTGTTTCTCCCAGCGCGTCGATGCGGCTCCGTGGCGTTGCGGCCCCGCCTTTGACGATCAACGCCTTGACGATCCCGCCCTTGGTCGCGGCATCCTTGAATACCTTGAACTCGCTCGCAGCAGCGAACGCCGTCACGTCATGAAGCGGCAGGTCGAAGCGCAGATCGGGCTTGTCCGACCCGTATCGCCCCATCGCCTCCGCATAGGTCATACGCGGAAAGGGCGTCGGCAATTGCACACCTCCGGCGTCGCGGAATATGGTGACGATCATCCGCTCCATCATCGCCATGACCTGCTCACGATCGACGAACGACAGCTCAAGATCGATCTGCGTAAATTCCGGTTGACGATCGTTCCGGAGATCTTCGTCACGGAAGCAGCGGGCAATCTGGTAGTACCGATCGACGCCGCTCACCATTAAGACCTGCTTGAACAGCTGGGGCGATTGCGGCAGCGCAAAAAACTGCCCGGCGTTCACCCGGCTGGGGACCAGGTAATCCCGGGCGCCTTCGGGCGTGCTCTTCGTCAACACCGGCGTCTCAACCTCCAGAAACCCCTCCGAATGCAGAAAGCCTCTGGCCGCTTGGGCAATGGCATGCCGCATGCCCAACAATTTCTGCATTCTTGGCCGGCGCAGATCAAGATAGCGGTACTTCAGACGAATGGACTCGGTGACTTCCGCATCGTCCTCAATGAGAAACGGCGGCGTTTTGGCTTCGTTCAAGATCTCGACATCGTCCACAAACACTTCAATCTCGCCGGTGGGTAAATTTGGATTCTTGGATTCATCCGGACGGGCCATGACCTGGCCTGAAATCGACACCACGCATTCGCTCCGTAACGTATGCGCAGCCTTGTGTACGGACACATTCCGTTCTGAGTTGAATACCACTTGGGTCAGGCCCGTTCGGTCCCGCAAATCGATGAACATCACCGTCCCATGGTCGCGCCGCCGCTGCACCCACCCGTTCAACACAACCGATTGTCCCACTTGCTGCTTGGTCAATTCACCGCATTTGTGAGTCCGTAGTTTCATGGTCACGCCACTTTCGCTTTCTTCGGTCTGGCCCAGCCTTGACGTCTGATCGGACGCTTCGGCTTCGTCGCCGGCTCTTCGCCCCGCTCAATCGCGGCAACGCGCTCTCCGACCGACTCCCGCAACGCATTGGCTTCCCGGTCGGTCAAAAATCGAAACTCTCCCGACTCCAGCCGCCCCAGCGACAACGGTCCCATCTTCACTCTCGTTAAACGAATGACCGGATGGCCGACCGACTCCAACATCCGCCGCACTTGATGTTTCCGCCCCTCGCGAATCGTGACCTCCAGCCAGGAATTCTGCTCGGCTTTTTTGATTTTCTTCACCTGCGCCGGGCCGGTCATGCCGTCCTCGAGCTTCACGCCGCCTTCCAATTGCCTGATCTCCTCATCCGTCAACACGCGCTTAACCTTGATCAAATAGGTCTTGGGCACATGGTAGCGGGGATGCAGCAGCGCTTGCCCCAAATCTCCGTTGTTCGTCAACAACATCAAGCCTTCGCTCTCGAAGTCCAGCCGCCCGACCGGAAACACCCGGACCGAGACTCCCCGAATAAAATCTTTCACGGTCGGCCTGCCGCCCGGATCATCCAATGTGGACATGACATGCTTCGGCTTATTCAGCATCAAATAGACAAACGGCTGCGCGTGGCTCAAATGTTTGCCGTCGACCTTGACATGATCACGCTCGGGGTCGACCTTCGTCCCGAGTTCCGTCACCACCTTGCCGTTAACCGTCACCCGCCCGGCGGCAATCAGTGTCTCTGCCTTTCGGCGCGACGCGAGGCCGGAACCGGCAATAAGTTTTTGAAGTCTGATTTCCATAATTTGTCAGGCGTACGGCGTCAGGTGTGAAGCGCAGGGGAAGACCGGTCTTCCTCTTTCGATTCACGCTTAACCCCTCACCCCTTACCCCTCACGTCCATTATTCCCATTCTATCGTGCTCGGCGGCTTGGAGCTGATGTCGTACACGACCCGGTTGACGCCCTTCACCTCGTTGATAATCCGATTCGACATGCGCCCAAGGACGTCATTCGGAATCCTGGCCCAGTCGGCCGTCATCCCGTCGACGCTGGTCACCGCGCGAATCGCCACGACGTTTTCATATGTCCGTTGATCGCCCATCACACCGACGGTGCGAATCGGCAGGAGGACGGCAAAGAATTGCCAAATTTCCCGATACAGTCCCGCCCCTCTGATCTCCTGGTCCACGATCGTTTCTGCGGCCCGCAAGATCGCCAATCGCTCCGGGGTGACCGACCCCAGCACCCGAATGGCGAGGCCCGGGCCTGGAAACGGCTGGCGCCAAACAATCTCGTCCGGCAGACCCAATTCCTTGCCCAAGACGCGCACTTCGTCCTTGAACAATTCCCGCAACGGCTCGATGAGTTTCAGTTTCATCCGCGCCGGCAAGCCGCCGACATTATGGTGCGTTTTGATCGTGGCCGAAGGGCCTTTGAAGCTGACGCTTTCGATCACATCCGGATACAGCGTTCCTTGGACCAGATAGGACGCGCCCTTTAGTTTCTTGGACTCCGCTTCGAAGTGCTTGATGAACTGCCGGCCGATGATCTTCCGCTTCCGCTCAGGGTCCGTCACGTTCTTCAATCCGGCCAGAAACGCTTTCGTGCCGTCGAGCACGCGAAGATTCAGATGCAGCTGCGACGCAAACGTTTTCTGCACTTGATCGCGCTCGCCGGACCGCAACACCCCGTTATCGACGAAGATGCAGGTGAGCTGATCGCCGATCGCGCGCTGCGTGAGCGCCGCCGCCACCGAGGAATCGACTCCGCCGCTCAAGGCGCAGATGACGCGCGCTGAACCGACCTGTTCGCGAATCTGCTTCACCGCCGTCTCGACATACGACTGCATCGTCCAGGTCGGCTTGCAGCCGCAGATCTCATAGACGAAGTTGCGAAGGATGGTCGCGCCTTCCGGCGTATGGGCGACTTCAGGATGGAACTGCAGGCAATAGATGCGGCGCTTCCGGTCGTCCCGCTTCATCGCCGCAATCGGAGAATTGCCCGTATGCGCGATGGATCGGAATCCCGGCGGCATCCGTTCGATGCGATCGCCGTGTGACATCCACACGGTCGTCGAGCCGCCCTGCCCGATCCCCTTGAACAGATCGCCGGAATCGTCGATCGTCAAATCCGCCCGGCCATACTCCCGGTGTTTCGACTTGGCAACGTCGCCGCCGGACAGATGCGTGACCAGCTGCATGCCATAACAGATGCCGAGGATCGGAATCCCCTGATCGAACAATTCTTTCGCGACAGTCGGCGCTTTTCTCTCGTAGACGCTGGAAGGCCCCCCGGACAGGACGATGCCTTGCGGACGATAGGCCAGGATCGTGGCCAGCGAAGCCGTGCAGGGGAGGATCTGTGAATAGACCTGCGCCTCGCGGATGCGGCGCGCGATTAATTGAGTGTACTGCGACCCAAAGTCGAGGACGAGAATTCTATTGTGCCAAAGTTCCATCAAAGTCCGTGAGGCGTAAGGGGTAAGGGGTGAGGTGAGTGGAGGGTCATGGTTTGGAATTAAGCGTTACTCGCCTAACGCCTGATGTCTAACCCCTCAGGGAACATCACTCCCAATCCATCCGGTAATTCGGCGCTTCCTTGGTGATAATCACGTCATGCACGTGGCTCTCGCGGAGGCCGGCGACTGTTTGACGAATGAACGTCGCGTTCTGTTGCAAATCCGCAATCGTCTTGCACCCGCAATACCCCATCCCTGATTTGACGCCGCCGACCAATTGGTACACCACGGCAGCCAGCGGTCCTTTATAGGGCACCCGTCCTTCGATTCCTTCAGGGACCAGCTTCTGCGCCGGGCGTCCGCCCTGTCCATACCGATCCCCGCCCCCTCGCTCCATCGCGCCGATCGAGCCCATGCCGCGATAGACCTTATAGGTTCTGGCTTGATACAGCACAGTTTCTCCTGGCGATTCCTCTGTGCCGGCCAAGAGACCGCCGAGCATGACGGACGAAGCCCCTGCCGCGAGCGCTTTGGTGATGTCGCCGGAGAACTTGATGCCGCCGTCGGCGATGATCGGCACTCCGCTGCCGCTCAACGCTTTGGCACAATCGGCAATGGCCGTCAGCTGCGGCATGCCGGCACCGGAGACGATCCGTGTCGTGCAAATCGATCCGGGCCCGACCCCTACCTTCACCGCATCGGCGCCCATCTTCAGAAGATCCTTGGCTGCTTCAGCCGTTCCGATATTCCCCGCGATCAGCTCCAGATCCGGATACAATTTCTTGATCATCTTCACGGTATCCAACACGGCCTGCGAATGGCCGTGGGCGGTGTCGACGACGACCAGGTCTACCCCGGCCTTCTTGAGCAGATGCACACGCTCCTCGGTCTCTGGCCCGACTCCCACTGCCGCTCCCACCCGCAAACGGCCGTGCCCATCCTTGCAGGCATTGGGATACTTGATGCGCTTTTCGATATCCTTGATCGTAATCAGGCCTTTGAGTTCGAACTGTTTGTTCACGACCGGCAGCTTTTCTATCCGGTGCTCGTGAAGAATGTCCCGCGCCTTCTCAAGGCTGGTGCCTTCAGGCGCCGTGATCAATTTATCCCGCTTCATCACCTGAGAGACTTTGAGATCCATCCGGCCTTCGAATCGCAGGTCGCGGTTGGTGAGAATCCCGACGAGCTTGCGTCCCTTGGTCACAGGAATGCCGGAGATCCGGTACTTGGCCATCAAATTGTGCGCGTCGCGGATCGTTTGGTCCGGTGAAATTGTGACCGGATCGAGGATCATGCCGCTTTCGGACTTCTTGACCTTATCGACCTCTGTCGCCTGATCGGCCGGGGCCAACACACGATGGACGATGCCGATCCCGCCTTCGCGCGCCATCGCGATGGCCAGCCGCGCCTCAGTCACGGTATCCATCGCCGCGCTGACCATCGGAATATTGATGCGGATATTGCGCGAGACAAATGTGCCGGGATCGACGTCGCTCGGCAGCACCCGCGAGATGGCGGGCACCAGCACGACGTCGTCGTAGGTCAACCCCTGTCGCGGTTCTTTATCCAACATGATAGCTCCTCCGAAATGTCCGAACGTCCGGATGCCGGCGATCGACGCGATTGAAGGCCTTACGACTTGAGACTTTCAGCTCCCCTGCTCAGATCTCCCTCGGCCTCATCCTGCAGCCGCTCGCTGCCCTCTTCGGCCGACATAAACTGCTGCACACGGGTATTCCCGCTGTCGACGACGAACACGCTGCCTTTCGCATCCACGGCAATGCCGTAGGGAAAGTTGAACTGGCCGTCGCCGTTGCCGAAGCCACCCCATTGCGTGATGAAGTTCCCTTCGCGATCAAACTTCTCAACCCGATGGTTCCCGGTATCGGTGACAAACACATCCCCCGCCCCATCCACTGCAATACCCCACGGCGACCGCAGCTGGCCGGCTTCCCGTGCGAGCGGACTGCTGGCATGGCCGGCTTCCGGACTGCCGCCCCATTTGGCCAGCAACTGTGGCAGCACATTGGTGCTGGTGTCGAACTTTTGGATACGGTGATTCCCCATGTCGACAATGTAGACGGCTCCATCACTTTGATCGACGGCAACGCCGCGCGGAAAATAGAACTGGCCGTCGCCCGTGCCGAAGCTGCCCCACGCCATGATGAACTCGCCCATCATATCGAACTTCTGCACACGAAAATTCGCGCTATCGACGACATAGACGAATCCGCGCACCCGATCCACCGCAATGCCCCAGGGCGCGTTGAATTGGCCTTCGCCGTTGCCGCGCGAACCGAATTTCATCAGGTATCCGCCCAACTTTCCATCGAACTTCTGAACCCGGTGGTTATTCGTGTCCACGACCCACACATCGCCCTTGCCGTCGCAGGCCACGCCGGTCGGGTTATGGAAGTTGGCGTTCGCCGATCCGAAGTTGCCCCACAGAATAATGAAGTTGCCCGCGTTGTCGAATTTCTGGATGCGATTGTTGCCGTTGTCGGCCACGAACAGCGATCCCTGCTGATCGATGCAGAGGCCATACATCGGCGCCATGAATTCGCCGCCGTGCAGCAACGACGCGCCTCGGCCCGGCTTGCCCCACTTCGACACACAGAGATAGCCCGACGTGTTGACTAAAATCGTTGCGCCGGCCGGCGTGGACACGTTGTTGCCGACATCTTTGAACCAGACATAAATCGTCTTTTGCCCGTCGGCCGGAGACAGGATGAACGGAATCGTCGCGCCGAACTTCAACGCCGGGGTCACGTCGACCCATCCGGGCGTGCCCGCCATCGGCGTCAACGGACTTTCCGACACGAAATAGGCGCCCACGCCGGTATCGACGTCTGTGGCGGAAATCGTGACCATCACCTCCGGCGAATTCGTCATGAATGCGCCGTGGTTGATCACCGCATAGGGATTTTGCGGAGCGGTAATATCGATCAGCACCGGCATCGCGGTGACTTCTTCGGACAGCCCGCTTTCGACCTCATCCTCGAACACTGCCGTGACGGCGTAAAAGTACGGGGTATCGTTGGTCAGGCCCGTGTGGATGTAGGGGTTACTCACGCCTTCTATCTTGGTGGCACCCTGAGTGGTCACGTGCGGAGCCGTGCTGAAATACACGTTGTAGGCGATCGCACCCGGCACTTCCAGCCAACTCAAGAAGATTTCCGTATCGCCCGCCTTCACGGCCACACTGCGCGGCGGTTGAACTGCCCCCGGCTCAACGGCCTGCGTCGTTTCTTGCTTGCCGCGGGCCATTTCCTCTTCCGTCGGCGTATACTTGAGCACCCGGTTATTCCCGCTATCGACGACGAACACACAGCCTTCCTTGTCCACGGCAATGCCGTAGGGAAAATTCAACTGCCCTTCCGTCTTACCGCGATTGCCGAATGAGCAGAGAAAGGTGCCATTGCCGTCGAATTTCTGAATCCGGTGGTTGCCGCTGTCCACCACATACACATTGCCCAGCGCGTCACAGGCAATGCCCCAAGGCGATTTGAACTGTCCCGGTCCCTTGCCTTCGCGCCCCCATTTCGTCAAGAAGCTTCCGCGCTGGTCGAATTTCTGAACGCGGTTATTGCTCTCATCGGCCACATAGATGTTGCCCACGAAATCGACCGTCACGCCGCGCGGGAAAAAGAACGCGCCGTCGAAGCTCCCGTCCCGTCCCCACTTCAAGAGCGGCTGTCCGTCTGATTGAAACTTCTGAATGCGGGCATTGCTGGTATCGGACACATACACGTTACCGTCCTGATCGGTCGCGAGTCCCCACGGCACATCGAACTTGCCCATTTCGGCCCCGCGCCAGGCGAACCCGAACTTCCCCCAGGCTTTCTGGGCATTCCCTTCCAGGTCGAACTTCTGCACACGATTATTGCCGCTGTCGGCCACATACATGACACTATCCGGTCCCACTGCCAGTCCGCGCGGATAGTAGAACTGCCCCTCCTGCGAACTGGGCTCACTGCCCCAGCGCGCCAGAAACTTGCCGGCCTTATCGAATTTTTGGATTGAGTGGTTATCGGTATCGGCTACGTAGATGTTGCCGTCTGTGTCGAGTGCAATGCCGGTCGGAGAACTGAACTCGCCGTCACCCGCCCCTTCCTGGCCAATGCTCATGGTCAACAGATAGGGGGAAGGAATCGCCATGACTTCCTGCG
>FSSH01001709.1_pt1 | contig 23336 bp, 23 predicted proteins | sample 1166101 | NCBI WGS metagenome assembly FSSH01 (sample SAMEA32972668, study PRJEB13176) | freshwater metagenome | biome: Drinking water system; feature: Biomass in drinking water that filtered by 0.45 um membrane; material: drinking water | place: USA | collected 2012-12-20 | depth 0 m | reverse complement strand
CGCCTGCGCCTCGGCCTCATCGACGACCTCACCGCTCCGGCCCGCGCCCGCTGGTCCTTCGCCGAGCCGGCGGCGGCCATGGCGTGAGCGTCGTTTCGGACGATGCGGAAATCCGCCGCGTCTGGCGCGATCTCGTCGGGCGGCGCCTGCCGGAAGCCGCGGCCTCGCGGCCGGACTGGCCGGTGCGCCTCGACCATTGCTTTGCCCGCATCTTCCTCGACAACGCCTGCGGACGGCCCTGGCGCGAGGTCGTCGCGCCGCCGGCCTGGGCCACGATGCCGACGGACCGCCTCGCCGACGCGGTCGCCCTCGCCGAAGCGGTGTTGACGGACCGGGCCGACCTCGCCTTCCTCAATCGCCGCTCCCTCCGCATGCGAGGCAAGCGCGTCCGGACCTCACCGCCGGACGCTTCGCGTGATCTGGGAGCCTGACGCAAGATGAACGACGTTGCTGTCATCGGAGGCGGTGCCTGGGGCACTGCGCTCGCCAACGCGGCAGGTTCAGCGGGCCGGCCGGTTACATTGTGGCTGCGCGATGCCGAGGCGGCTGCGCGACTGCAGCAGACCCGTGAGAACGCCCGATATCTTCCAGGCGTGAAGCTGAACGAGCGCATCCGCGCCACCGCCGACGCGACGGCTCTGTCGCGCGCCGGCATCGTCCTGATGGTCACCCCGGCTCAGACCCTGCGAGGCGTCCTCAGCGATCTCCGCCCATCCCTCTCCCCGGAGGCTTCGATTGTCCTCTGCGCCAAAGGGATCGAGCGCGGGAGCGACGCATTCATGAGCGCGGTAGCGGCCGACATCCTCGGGCCGGATACGGCGGTAGCCGTCCTTTCGGGGCCGAGCTTCGCCGCCGACGTCGCCCGCGGATTGCCCACCGCCGTGACCCTCGCAGCCGGCGATGCCGCCCTCGCCGCGCGTCTCGCCGCCTCGCTGTCGGGGCCGGCTCTTCGCCTCTACCACACCGACGACGTCCGCGGCGTCGAGATCGGGGGAGCGGGCAAGAACGTGCTCGCCATCGCCTCCGGTATCGTCGCCGGGCGCGGCCTCGGCGAGAGCGCCCGCGCCGCCCTGATCGCCAGGGCCTTCGCCGAACTCATGCGTTTCGCCCGCAGCCTCGGCGGCCGGCCCGAGACCCTGATGGGCCTCTCGGGACTCGGCGATCTCGTCCTCACCGCCTCATCCCCGCAATCGCGCAACTTTGCCTTCGGCGAACGCCTCGGCCGAGGCGCGTCGCCGGAACAGGCGTCCGGCGGTAAACTCGCGGAGGGGGCCTTCACCGCCGCGGCCCTGGTGGCCCTCGCCCGCCGCAGCGGCGTCGAGATGCCCGTGGCCGAGGCCGTGGCGGCGGTCGTTTCGGGACAGGTCAGCATCGAGGCGGTGATCGCCGCCTTGCTGGCGAGGCCCCTCAGGGGCGAGGCCGAATGAGCGCGGGGCGCATCCACAACTTCCTTTCTGGCCGAGGACGCGACGGGGCAGGGCGCCTCATCGCCGACATCCTCGCCTTCGACGACGCCCATATCGAGGGCGTCCACGATTTCATTCAATGGTGCTTCCCGCTGCCGGAGGCTAGCCGCGCGGTACCTGGTGCGCCGGTTCTCGGCGCCACCGAAGCCGGGGCGATCCGAGTCGACGAAGAGGCGCAGGCCGGCCTGCTCGCTGCGGTCGATCGGATGAGGGGGTTCTACGGCGATACGACCGGCTGGCTGCGCCCTTACGACCACAACCACCTGCGCATCAGCCGCATCATCGCGGCGATCCGCGACCTCGTCGGGAATGAGGAGGCTCGGGCTTTCCACGCCTTCGTCCTTGCCCGCAACGCGGAGGTCGGATCCCCGATCAATCCCGAGAGCCTGCGCTACTGGCGCGCCGCCCTCGACGGGGCCTGACGGCCACGCTTGCTTCCGCTAGGAGGGGCGTCACCGGCGGAGGAAACACGATGGCGTACTGGCTCTACAAGTCCGAGCCCGCGACCTGGTCCTGGGAGCAGCAGGTGGCGGCCGGCGAGGCCGGGACGCATTGGAACGGCGTGCGCAACCACGTCGCCAAGCTGCATCTCCAGGCGATGCAGGTGGGCGACCGCGGCTTCTTCTACCATTCGAACGACGGCAAGGCCGTAGTCGGCATCGTTGAGGTGATCCGCCCGTATTATCCGGACGATAGCGACGAGACCGGACGTTTCGGGATGGTCGATGTCAAAGCCGTCGAGCCGCTGTCGAAACCCGTGACGCTGCAGGCGATCAAGGCCGAGCCGCGGCTCGCCGAGATGGTCCTCGTCAACAACAGCCGCCTGTCGGTGCAGCCTGTGACCGAGGCGGAATGGACCTTGGTGCGCGAAATGGGCGGGCTGCAGTAGCGACCCTCATCCCTGCCGCTGCGCCTGAGTAACGGCGACGTGGATGAGCTCCGCCAGCGTCCTGACCCCGAGCTTCTGGCGCATCTGCGAGCAGGCATTGGTGATGGTCTTGTAGCTCACCGAGAGGTCGCTCGCGATGGCGCCGTAGGATTTGCCCTGTGCGAGCCGCGCCAGAATCTCGCGCTCGCGCGGTGTGAGTTGCGTTTCCGGCGTCCGGCGAGGGTCCATCCTGAGCATCGCCACCTCGGTGGCGAGGCGCCGGTCGAGATGAGGCTCACCTGTGCGGACCCTGGCGAAGGCCTCGAACAATTCGGCCGAGGCATGGTCCTTGAGGACGTAGCCGAGCGCCCCGGCCTCGAGGGCGCGGGCGACGATGACCGGATCGTTGTGCATGCTGAAGACGAGGATGCGGGTCTTCGGAGCGACCCGGCGCATGCGGCGGATCAGATCGAGCCCGGCAAGCCCGCTACCCTGGAAGGTGAGGTCGCAGATCACGGCCGCAGGCCGCAGCCGGTGGAACAGACGGTAGCCGGCGAGCACGCCGGTCGCTTCGGCGATCGCCTCGATGCCGGCATCTTCGAGCACGCGGCGGTAGCCTTGCAGCACGATCGGGTGGTCGTCGATGACGAGGACGCACTCTTGCGTCGTGGCGATGGCGTTCATCGTGGGCGGGCCGAGATCGTCTCCTCGTCCCGGTCGGTATCGATCGGGATCGAGATCCGCACAACGGCCCCCTTTGCCGCCGTGTCAAGCTGGAAATCGCCGCCGAGTGCGTCGACCCGCTCACGCATCCCCGACAATCCGAGGCCGATCCGATGGTCGCTAGCGATACCGACGCCGTCGTCTCGCACGACGATGGTGAGCCGCCCGTCCTTCTCCGCGGCTTCCGCCTCGACGCGGCGGGCACCGCCGTGGCGCACCGCGTTGGTCATGCTCTCCTGGATGCAGCGGAAGACCGTGAGGTCGACGAGGTCGCCATAGCCCTGCGCCAGCGCCTCGAAGGCGCCCGTGAAAATGGTCTCCGGGTGCCGACGCGAGAAATCGCGCAGGAGGAGGTCGAGGCTCGCGGCCAGGGCCACCTGGCCGAGCCCGTGCGGGCGCAGGCGGTTGAGGAGGTCGCGGTTCAGCGTCTGGACCTGTCCGACGATGGCGCTGATGTCCTGCGCCCTGGCGGCAAGTCGGGAGCGGTCGGGTTCGGGGCTGTTCGCGATGCGCGCCACCGAGGCGGCATTGGCCTCCAGGGCGAACAGGCATGGGCCGAACTCGTCGTGGAGTTCGAGGGCGGTTCGGCGGCGCTCGTCGTCCTGAGCGGTGAGAAGTTGCCGGTTGAGTCTGCCATTGGCGGCCCGGACCTCGCCCAGGGCCTCGGCCACACGGTTGAAGCGGTCGGTGATGACGGCGACTTCGCGGGAGCCCGACGCTTCGAGCCGCACTGCGTAATCCTGCTTCTCGAGCTGTGTGAGACCCTCGGCGAGGCGCCCGAGCGGTGCGAGGACGCGGCCCAGGGCGAGGTAGAGGGCGATAAGAAGCGCGAGGTTGAGGCAGAGGCTCGCGAGTGACAGCGACATGGCGTAGCCCCAGATCTCGTCGATCTCGTCGCGCGGCTCGGTCGTGATCCGGGCGGTACCGACGCGCTGGGCGCCGACGAGAATCGGAATCTCGTGACGCTGCACGGGCGGCGCGATCAGCGCCACGAACCAATCCGGAGCCGTGTAGCGCTCGCGCCGCACCTGCGGCACCTCGGGGCTTTTTCCGTTCATGTCGACGAGGGTGACGCGGACATGGCGCAAGGTTTGGAAGCGCAGATCGAGGGTCCTGAGCAGGGCGTCGGGCGCATCCACCTGCCCGGCGCCGATCGTGTCGGCGACGAGGGGCTCCACCGTCGCGAGCGAGGCCTGCATCTCGACGACGACGGCCGAGCGGGCGTTGAGGACGACGATCCCCATCGACACGAGCGCGGCGACGGCATCGATGACAAGGACCACGGCGATCATCCGGGTCCGCGTCGCCCAATGACGCCACATCCAGCCGCCCTGTCGGCGTTCCGGTTCCGCCTTGCGGCGCGAGTCCAGACTTGGGGGGTGGTGGGCGGGCTCGTCGGGCATGGCCGCCGCTTGTAGCGATGTTAGCGTCGCGCGAAAGCTCGCACTCGCTACGGTGGTGGTGGAGTTCGAAACCCGGCTTCGAGACTCGCGAGGACGCGGCCCGGCGGCTTTCAGCCTAAGCCGGCCAGCCTGCCATGGCGGCATCCACGATCCGCATGAGCTTGTCGCGCCCGGCGCCGTCCTTGGCGAGGGTCGACATGCCCTGGACGACCGCGAAGACATGGCCGGCAAGCGCTTGGTCATCCGTTCCGGCCGGAAGTCGGCCTTCGCCGATGTCCCGCTCGATCCGGGCTCGCAGAGCGGCCTCGATGGCGCGTCGAATCCGAGCCAATGCCTCACGCACTTCGGCAGCTTCGCGCGAACTCGTGACGAGAGAGCTGGCGAGGAGGCAACCGGGTGGCGTGTCCTCCCCCGTGTCGCCTAGCACGGCAGCCACCAGCAGATCCCGAGCGGCGTCTTTTGCGCTCGCCGCGTTCTCGATGCTCTGCTCGACCGCCTTCGTACCCCCGAGATAGCGGTCGACCGCCTCCAGAAACAAGCGCCGCTTGTCGCCGAAGGCCGCGTAGAGGCTTGGCGGCGTGATACCCATGGCCTGCGTCAGGTCCGAGACCGACGTCGCCTCGTAGCCATGCTGCCAGAAGAGGTGCATGGCGGCGACGAGAGCCGCCTCCCGATCGAACGACAGCGGACGTCCCGAGCGGCGGGGGCGATCAGGCGAGGGGTTTTTCATAGCGATCGATATGTAATTCTTGACCGCCTTGGACAAGCCGCCTAGAGGGGTTCCATAGTAATCACTAGGAAACAACCCGATGTCGATGGCCTCCTATCGCACTCTCGGCCGCTCCGGGCTGGTCGTCAGCCCGTTGTCACTCGGTACGATGACGTTCGGTGTCGCGCGATGGGGAATGGAGCGCCCGGAAGCGGAGGCCGTCTTCGACGCCTATGTCGAGGCTGGCGGCAATCTCGTCGACACGGCCGATGTCTATGCCGGAGGGCGAAGCGAGGAGATGCTCGGGGCCATCATCGCCGATCGGGGCTTGCGCGACCGCCTTGTCGTCGCGACCAAGGCGGGCTTTGCTACCGGAAAGGGACCCCATGCCGGCGGGAACGGCGCCAAGCACATCCACGCCGCTTTGGAAGGGTCTTTGCGCCGCCTCGGCACGGATTACATCGACCTCTACTGGGTGCATGTGTGGGATTCAGTGACTCCGGCAGAGGAGCTGCTGCAGACGATGGCAGGCCTCGTTCGGTCAGGGAAAGTCCGCTACTGGGGGCTCTCCAACGCGCCAGCCTGGTATGTCGCGAAGATCGCGACGCTGGCGTCCGTTCATGCGCTGCCCGGACCGATCGCGCTCCAGTACTTCTATTCACTCGTCAGCCGTGAGGTCGAGTCCGAGCACCTGCCCCTCGCCCGCGACATGAGCCTCGGGATGATGCCCTGGAGCCCCCTCGCCTATGGTCTGCTCACCGGCAAGTACGATCGTGCCACGGTGGAGGCGAGCGCGCCGCGCGCCGGCGGCCTGCCAAGCGAGACCGCGACGGGCGAGGTTCGACCCGAAGGCGACAAGCGGCTCGACGGGAGCAATCCGTTCGGCGACATGTTGTTCACTGAGCGCAATTGGCGGATCGTAGACGCCCTGCGCGGCGTGGCCGACACGCTCGGCGAGACGCCCGCCCGCGTCGCGCTGGCCTGGGTTCTGTCGAAGCCCGGCGTCGATACGGCCCTGATGGGCGTGAGCCGCGTCTCGCAAGTCCATGACAATGCCGCCGCCACCGAGCTCCACCTGCCGGCAGAACAGATCGCGGCGCTCGACGATGCTAGCAAACCGGAAAGCGCGATGATCTACGGCCTGTTCACGCAGGGCGCCCGCCAAAGCTTCGTATTCGGCGGAAGCGCCGTGGCCGACCGCCGATAGGAGACACACGCTTGACCACTTCAGGGTTCCCAAGTGAATCACGCCCCTGACGCACGGGTGTAGATCGGAAGCGATGGACGCGATGCTCCGGGACGTAACCGCGCTGATCCAAGACGCTCTCGCCGATCCTGCCTGCAGCTGGAGTCTCGGCGGGTTCGGGGCGCTCGCCACCTTCGCCCGCTCTCGATCCGAGCCGGTCTCCTGGCTCGATGACGGCCGCCTCGGGCTGAGCACCGGGCGCGGGGCCATCGCCTTCGACCCCGCCGGCCTGCGCCCCATTGCCTACGAGACCGCCTTCGGAGCGGCGTGGAGCCATGCCGTGGCGCTCTGCCTGCCCGCTTCCGACCTCACGCCTGCTACGACCATCGTCACGGAGCGGGGTCGCGATGGCGATGCGGTCCGGTGCCACGACCGAGAGGCATACCTCTTCGATGGCGGGTTAGGTCTGCGGCAGGCGGCGTTCTGCCTGCGCTGTGCCGACCCGGAAGTCGCGGCCGAATGGCGGGCGGCTTGCGGCAAAGCCGGAAAGCCGGACGACCTGCGCAGATCCTGGGCTTCCTCCCACCGGATCATCTTCGCGGGTTCCAGTCGCATCGAGATCTTCGGGGATGGCGCGGATCCAGGCGGATCGATGCTGCATCTCGACGAGAAGCTGATTCGCTCGTCGCGAACTCACGCCGCGACGGCACCGATCCCCGGCGGGTTCGTGCCCATCGCGCATTTGTATCCGCCTCATCCGGTCGATGAACCGGGAGCGCCGTTCAGGCATGATCGGCACGAGGCGTTCCAAGCGCTTCTCCGACGTTGGGGACATCCGGACCTCGTCGCCCTCAAGAGCGGGCTGCTGCAAGGCGATCGCCCGGAGACCGAGGTGGGGCGCCATGCCCGTATGGTCGCCAAGGTCGTCGCGGCTCAACGTCTTGCCCGATGGTAAGGCGCCGACTCGCACCCGCAGGGTCTCGGCGACCCAAGGTGGGACGTGCCAAGTCGTCCCTGGTGGGATCTCGTTAAATCTGTGGACGTAATTCAGATTCGTTGTCGGACGTGATTGGGAACCGCCTCTTGTCATCTTGATGCCCCATTATCGGGTTCATCCTCCCGCTTGAACATCGTTTTGGGGATCGATGGTCGAGTCTGTGCGGTGGCGCGTTCGTGCCGACGCGCTCCTGTGATCGGCAGGCAACGGTCAACGCGGCCGCTGCCGTCCCTGAGGTTTCATCCGATGATGTCTTTGACGATCGATCCTTCGCAGATCCGCCCGAAATCCGCACTCGAGACGGCGCATTCCCGCCGGATGAATCCGGTGGCAAAGACCGCCGCGCTGGCCGCACTCGGCCTTTTCGGCATCGGCTCCTTCTCGGTCGCGGCCTATTCGATGCTCGGAACGCTCGCGGGCCCGCAGGTCCACAAGGTGACGATTTCCCATCGCGCCGCCGACTGGCCGGATCTCAAGGACGGTGTCCCGGCCCTGGCATCGGGTCCGGAGGCAACCGCACAGGCGAGACCCAAGCTGGCCGCGATAGCGCCGTCGACGTCAGTCACTCCACCTTCTTCGACTGCGCCTCCCATCACCGCGGCTGCACCGGTCCGTCGGAGCCTGCCCCTCATTGAGGCCGCGACGTTGATCGAGGGCACCCGGACCGCGCCGCTCGTCGGCATCGCCAAGTCCGCCGCCCTCATCGCGCCGCGCCCAGCCGAGACGGTCCGCGCCCGCGCCATCGACACCACCCTTGCGGCCCTGCCACCGGAGAACGCCGCCAAGCCGGTTCGTAAACCCGCGGCTGTCGCCCGCACCAAGCCCGCCGCGCAGCCCGGCGCCGTACCCGTGGCCGAAGCGGTGCCGGCGGAGAGCGACGAGACCGAAGTGCTGGGCGTCAAGGTACCCTCGCTCGCTGCCAGCGGGCGCCGGTTCGTCGAGGGCGTGCAGTCCCTCGGCGACGCGGTGGCGAAGCAGTTCTGAGGGTTTAATGCCGATCTGAAACGACCGCTCGCGAGCGTTTCGATCAACCAGACACCAGCTTAGCGCGGCTTGCGCGGTGCCTTGGTGCCGTAGCCCTTCGCGGCAGGTCCTTTGGCGCCAAGTCCCTTGCCCGCATGGTCCTTGCCCGCGTGGTCCTTGCCTCCGTGTTCCCTTCCGGCGACCCGCTCGTGGCGTGCCGCGCGGGGGCTCTTGAAGCCCTTGGGGCCTTTGACTTCCGCCGCCGGTGCGCCGTCGAGGAGCGCCTCGACCTGGATCTCCGGCGAGCCGTTCTTGGCGAAGGTCGCGGCAAAGCGCGAAGCCGCGCCGCCGCGGACCTCGAACTTGGTCTCGCCCTCGAAGATGCGGATCGCCCCGATCTCCTGACGGCCGATCCCGCCGCGGCGGGTCAGCATCGGCAGGAGGCGGCGCGGGTCGGCATTGTCGCGCCGTCCGAGATTGAGGCGGAACCAGACGGCGGGACCCTGTGCCTCGATGCGGGCCGCGTCGGCCGGATCGTAGACGGGACGCTCGGAGCGGCGGGCCGGGCCGGCACCCGGATCGGTGACGTCCTCCGGCGCTGGCAGCCGCGAGCGATAGATCCGGGCGAGGGCGGCCGCGAGTTCCTGCGGCGTGCGCTGGGCGAGGAGCGCCTCGCCCATGGCGACGTCCTCCTCGCTGGCGGCTTCGGTGAAGATCGGGTCCTGCCACATCCGCTCGCCGTCGAGGCGGCGGATCTCGTCGGCGGTGGGCGGAGCGTCCCAATCGGCGTTGACCTTGGCGATCGCCAGCATCTGCTCGGCCCGCCGCCGCCGCGAGGCTGGAACGAGGAGGACGCTGGTGCCCTTGCGGCCGGCGCGGCCGGTGCGGCCGGAGCGGTGCTGAAGCACCTCGGCATCGTTCGGCAGGTCGGCGTGGATGACGAGTGTCACGGTCGGCAAATCGATGCCGCGGGCCGCCACGTCGGTGGCGACGCAGACCTTGGCGCGGCCATCCCGAAGGGCCTGAAGGGCGGCGTTGCGCTCGCCCTGCCCGAGTTCGCCCGAGAGGGCCACCGCCGAGAACCCGCGCTCGGTCAGACAGGCTTGGAGGTGGCGCACCGCATTTCGGGTGTTGCAGAACACGATCGCGGTCGGCGCATCCACGAAGCGCAGGGTGTTGACCACGACGTGCTCGATCTCGCGCGGCACCACCCGGATCGCCCGGTAGGCGATGTCGGCGTGACCGCGCTCCTGGCCTTTCACTGCGATGCGCAGCGCGTCGCGCTGGTAGCGCTCGGCGAGAGTCGCAATCGCCTTCGGAAGGGTCGCCGAGAACAGCAGCGTGCGCCGCTCCTTCGGCGTGACGGAGAGGATGAATTCCAGGTCCTCGCGAAAGCCGAGGTCGAGCATCTCGTCGGCCTCGTCTAGGACGACGGCGCGCATCTCCTGCGTCGCGAGGTTGCGCCGCTCGAGATGGTCGCGCAGGCGGCCAGGTGTTCCGACGACGATATGGGCGCCCTCCTGCAGGGCACGGCGCTCGCGCTGCGGGTCCATGCCGCCGACGCAGGCGATCACGAGGGCGCCGGCCTCGGCGTAGAGCCAGGACAGCTCGCGCTGGACCTGCAGGGCGAGTTCGCGGGTCGGCGCGATGACGAGGGCGAGCGGGGCGCCCGCCGGCCCGAGGGTCTCCGCCTCGTCGAGGAGGTCGGTGGCAAAGGCCAGGCCATAGGCGACGGTTTTGCCCGAGCCGGTCTGGGCCGAGACGAGAAGGTCGCGGCCGGCGGCGGCGGCCTCGATGACGGCGCTTTGGACGGGGGTCGGCTCCTCGTAATCGCGCGAGATCAGGGCGCGCGAGAGCGGGGCCGGCAAGGAAGGAAAGGACACGGGACAGAAGCCTTGAGGGCTGAAGAGGCCGGAACGGGCAAAACGGACGCCTGCGCCGAAACCGGCGCCTCATGGTCCATTCGGCCGGATATCCGGACGCAAACGGTTGCGGAACTCCTGCGCTTCTAGCCGTAACTGCCGCCGCGCGCTATGTGCGGCCGCGCATGGGCCGACCGCGCCACCCGATGGCAACCGGTTTCCCGGTGCTTCCCAGAAAAAGGCTTGTTGATGGCAGCTGTCCTGAGGCTCGTGGTGGCGTGGGCTAGCGTGGCCGCCTTCTTCGTGTTCGGGCCCGGCTGGCTCGGCGATCTCGCCTCTCCGCTCTGGGCCACCGGCCTGTTCCTCTGGCTCTTTGCCGTCATCCTATGGTCGGCCTTCGGCGTCGTCCACGAAGCGGAGGAACTCGCCCACCGGCTCGGCGAGCCGTTCGGGACGCTGGTCCTCACCCTCTCCATCGTCGTCATCGAGGTGGTGCTGGTCTCGGCGGTGATGCTGTCGGCCAAGGCGGCGCCGACCCTCGGGCGCGACACGATGTTCGCCGTCCTGATGATCGTGATGAACGGCCTCGTCGGCCTCGGCCTCCTCATCGGCGGCCTGCGCTACCATCAGCAATCCTACAACCTGAAGGGCGCCTCCGCCTTCCTGTCGGTGATCATTCCGCTCACCACCATCGCGCTGATCATTCCGAACTTCACCACCTCGACGAGCGTCGGCACACTGACGCCGCTGCAATCGATCGCGTTCTCGGTCTTCACCGTGTCCCTCTACGGGATCTTCCTGGCGATCCAGACCGGACGGCACAGCAGCTTCTTCATCCACGCGAACGAGACCTCGGCGTCGGCCTCGGGACCGACCGAGCCGCCGAAACCGGCCCATGCGGCGGGCGGCTCGGTCCTCACCCACACCGCCCTTCTCGTCGCCAACATCCTGCCGATCGTGCTCCTCTCGAAGAGCCTCGCGGCGATCCTCGACCACGGCATCGCGGCGCTCGGCGCACCCTCGGCCCTCGGCGGCGTGCTCATCGCGGGAATCGTGTTTACTCCGGAGGGAATCAGTGCGCTGAAGGCGATCGCGCGCAACGAGTTGCAGCGGGCGATCAACCTGTGCCTCGGCGCGGCGACCTCGACGGTGGGCCTGACTGTCCCCGCGGTGCTGATCGTCGGCCTCGTCTCAGGCCAGACGGTGGTGCTCGGGCTGGCTCCCACCGAGATGACCTTGTTGGTGGTGACCCTGATTCTCAGCACCATCACCTTCTCGGGCTTGCGTACCACCATGCTGGAGGGCGCGGTCCACCTCGTCGTGTTCTTCGTCTACCTGACGCTGATCTTCAGCCCGTGATCAGCTTCCGAACCGCTCGGTCCGGATGATGGCGGGATCGACGCCCGCATCGACGAGGAGGTCGGAGACCGTGCCGACGAAGGCGTTGGAACCGCAGAGGTAGGCATGGCAAGGCCGTCCGAGCCGCGCCAACGCGTCGTCCACGAGTGCGGCATCCACTCGCCTGCCGCCGTCTCGCGTCAGGGTGAGCATCAGGTCGAAGCCTGGTTCGTCGCGTGCTCTGCCCCCAAGCTCCTCGCGGGCGATCACGGCATCGCCGGTGGCGACCGAATAGAGCAACAGCGCCTTCACCTCCGGGGCGGCGCGTGCGCGGTGGCGCAGCATGGCGAGCAGCGGAACTACGCCCGAGCCGCCGCCGGCCAGTAGGATCGGTCCGCCATCCTCCGGCCGCCAGACGAAGGATCCGCCGATAGGTCCGCGAAGCTCGATCTCATCGCCGACCTCGGCGACGGCATCGAAGAAAGCCGAGACCTCGCCGTCACCGACATGCTCGATCATGAGTTCGATCGTCCCGGTCTCGTCCGGAGCCGAGGCGATGGAGTAGCTGCGGCGGGCCTGATAGCCGTCGGGCGCGGTGAGGCGCAGGTCGACATGCTGCCCGGCAAATGCCGGCCTGTCGAACCTCACGCCGAGGCGGAACGCCTTCACGCGACTCGCGACCGAGGTGATGCAGAGAATGCGTGCCTTCTGCCAGGGGAGGGGACGCGAGGCCTCAATCACCGGTAAAGCGCTGCTCGCGCCAGGGGTCGCCGTACATGTGATAGCCACGAAGTTCCCAGAAGCCGGCGGTGTCGGTTTGCGTGAATCGCAGGCCCTTGACCCACTTGGCGCTCTTCCAGAAATAGAGATGCGGCACGAGAAGGCGCGCGGGACCGCCATGGTCGGGGCTGATCGGCTCTCCCGCATACCGCGTCGCCACCATCGCCTTGCCGCCGATGAGGTCCGCCACGGGGACGTTGGTGGTGTAGTCGTCATACCCTTCCGCGAGCAGGAATTCAGTCGGAGCAGTGATTCCCGCCTCCGCGAGAAGATCGTCGAAGCTCACGCCCTCCCAGACCGTGTCGAATTTGGACCAGGTCGTCACGCAGTGGATGTCGCCGCTCCAGGTGGTGCGCGGCAAAGCCTCGAATTCGGCCCAACTCCAGCTCTTCACCGGACGGGCGCCGTCTCGGATCGTGAAGCGCCAGGTGTCGAGGTCAATGCGCGGCGTCGGTCCGAATTGCAGGACGGGAAAATCCTCGGTGAGGTACTGCCCCGGCGGAAGTCGAGCGCGCGCCTCCTCGCTTGGCCGCCGCCCCATGAAGCCGCGTGTCGTCATCCCGTTCTCCGTCGCCCTGCGCCCCTGCCCCGTCTGTCAGATGTTCGTAGGAGCCGCCACCCCTGTCCCCTCGCAGCCGGGCCGCGGGACCGGAGCCTTGGCGGTGAACACGACGCCGTCGGGACGATAGGCGATCTCGACACGGCCCTCGATCTCCTGAGCAAGCGCCCGCTCGATCATGCGAGAGCCGAAGCCCTTGCGGGTCGGAGGTGTGACGGGTGGCCCTCCGATCTCCTGCCAATGGAGGACCATCTGCTCGACCCCGTCTTCCTCGACGAGCGTCCAGGTCAAGACCACGTGTCCCACTTCATTCGAGAGCGCCCCGTACTTGACCGCATTAGTGGCCAGTTCGTGGAGCGCCATGGAGACTGCGAGGGCGGACCGTGGGGGGAGCCGAATCGCCGGCCCGTCCGTTCTGAAACGAGAGGCGTTGCCGGTCTGAAAGGGTGCCACCGCCTTGGCGATGATCTCGCTCAAGGTAGCACCCTCCCAGGCCTCCTGGGTCAGCACATCATGAGCCGCCGCGAGGGAGACGAGGCGTGATTCGAGGGTGTGGCGCGCAGCTTCGAGAGAGGATGCCGAGCGCAGGGTCTGGTTCACGATCGCCTGGATGGTGGCGAGGGTGTTCTTGACCCGGTGGGTCAGCTCGTTGGCGAGGAGAGCGCGATGTTCCTCGGCGCGCTTGCGCTCCGTGATGTCGAGGGTGATGCCCGACATCGTATCGGGTGTCCGGTCGGCATCGTAGAAAGTCTGGCCCCGCGCGTGGATCCAGCGAACCTCCCCGTCGTCGAGCTCGATCCGATATTCGATGTCGTAGTCCGTGCCCTCCGCGACGGCGGTGGAGATGGCGCGCTGGACACGATCACGGTCGGCGGAGGAAACAGACGCCAGGAAGTCGTCGAAGGTGAATGGATCGGTCGGCTCGCGGCCGAAATTGATCTTGCAATCGTCGGACGCATCGAGACGCATCACGGGAACATCGATGCTCCATGGGCCGAGGCGACCCGCCTCCAGGGTGAAACGCAACCGATCCTCGCTGCGCGTCAGTTCTGCTGCCCGCAACGCAACCTGCTCTTCCAACGTATCGCGATCGTGCTCCAGACGAACAAGACGATCTTTCTCCAGAGTCACGTCGAATTGAGAGGCGAAGAAATAGCTGAGTTCGCCCTTCTCATCGAAGACGGGAGAAATGAGGGCCCGGTTCCAGAAGACGCTACCATCCTTGCGATGGTTGATGAGGTCGATTTCGATCGTCTCGCGTTTCTCGATCGCCGCCCGGATCTGCGAAACGGCGTCCCTCTCGGTCGACGGACCCTGGAGGAAGCGGCAGTTCCTCCCTAAAATCTCGGCGCGCTCGTAGCCCGTAAGCTTGAGGAAAGCGTCGTTCACGAAGACGATCGGATTGTCAGGCAGGCGCGGATCCGAGATGACCATTGGCATCCGCGTCGCCCGTACGGCCGCAGCGAAGGGGTCGCTCCCGTCTTGCGCACCGACGATCTCCGCGGCGATCCGAGCCTCATCGTTCGCAAAGGTCACCAAGACTTGCCTCGCCTGCGAGGTGCAGCGGACACCCTCCGCGTACGGTTAGGTTTTACGCTGCCGATGTTGACCTTCGTCACGTCGACTTCCCGCACCTGGCCCTGAATGCCCCCGGGGGTGTTGGGAATAACTCCGGCAAAGGCAGGCTCACGAGTTGGCTGGGCTTGGAGTACCACCAATAGGTTGGCACACGACGCTGATTCCTAGCGCACCGCCGCGGGCATTCCAAACGACGTCAGAGAGCTGAGTTCCCCTAAGGTTGGCCCGCTGCTGCGGCAAATCGCCGAATTTTTACATGAGGTTACGAGATCGTTCGATTCGATTGGTGAAAAACCCGCCCGGCATGTAGCAGACGTTCACCCTCCCGGCCGCGAGATCTAACGTTCAGTCGCAAAGATGCCCGCCGGACCCGGGTCCGGCGGGCATTTATTTAGCCGCTAAACTGGATCGATCAGCAGCCGTCTTGCTGACCCGCGACAGGCTTTCCGTCAGCTTGGCGAGAAACGTCCTGAGCTGACGTCGCGCGATTCGCGCCTACGTTGTTCATGGCGCCTACGGTGCCCGGTGACTCAGCCTTCGCGCCGGGCGTCACGTTCGCCGTCGACCCGGGCTCGACCCTCGAGCTTTTATCCTGAGTTGGGTTGGCTGCGTTCTGTCCAGCAGTCCCGGTGGTGCAGGGAGCGGCCATGGAAGCGGTCGCTGTCATCATTACGACTGCACCTGCGCCGATGAGCGTGATCAACTTGGACATGTTTCCTCCGAAATTTCTTTGGCTGCGGTGGAAACGGCGAAGGTCTGATCTGGTTCCATCAACCCGTCAGCGATCTGTCGATTCACTTTCTCTTCTACAATAAACCTATGTTAACATGAATTCTTGCGGTTGAGTGGATTAAAACCGTCGGAACTTTTCCGAAACTTGGCCGCTATTCCCGTTGTCCTGTCGGGACACATTCATCTGCACGCGTTCACCCGAGGGCTTGTTGCACGATCCTCTCTTCGGTTCGCCTGGGTTGTACACATGCCGACATCCGACTCCGACCGGCGTTCAGCCACGGTAAAGGCGGAGGCGTCCAAGACGTAGCCGAGCCGGGGACGGATGTCCGCTTCCCGCGTCACCTCCGGTTCACAGCCGGATCAACCTCTGTCTTTCCCGCACGATCCCGCACTGTGTTCTTGCGCGTCGTCCCATCGGGCTGCCTTGCCGGGATGGATCGGGAATGCGGATCATCATTCTGGGTGTGCCGTGAAGATCGCCCTCGTTGCCCATCTTAAATACCCCATCGCGCAACCCTTCTCCGGGGGGCTCGAGATGCACACGCATTTTCTCGCCTGTGCCCTTCAGGCGCGTGGACACAGCGTCACGCTGTTCGCGTCGCAGGGTTCACGGGCGACGTGTCAGGTCGAGGCGGTCTGCAGCCCGACGGGGACCGCGATCGACGACGCCTCCGCCCTGCGCATCGATGCCGAAGAGCTTGCCGCCTACGAGCGCATCATGGACAGGATCGCAGCCGGCGGCTTCGACTTCGTCCACAACAACAGCCTTCATCCGTTGCCGCTGTTCCGCGCCGCCGAACTGTCCATCCCGATGGTGACGGCGCTGCATACCCCGCCGTTCGAACCCTTCGTGCAGGGAGTAAGGGCCAGGGCCGACGACATGGTCTTCGCGGCTGTGTCGGAGTCGTTGGCCGAAGAATGGCGTCCGGTCCTCGGCGAAATGCTCGTGATCGGAAACGGTATCGATCTCGACGCCTTCGCATACCGGCCCAGGGCTTCGGGCCAGACCCATGCCATCTGGACAGGGCGAATCGTCCCGGAGAAGGGGCCGCATCTTGCGATCGACGCCGCCCGTGCCGCTGGATTGCCCCTCGTTTTCGCTGGTCCCGTTAGCAACACGACCTACTGGACCGATGAAATCCTGCCGCGGCTCGGGCCGGACGTGACCTATCTCGGTCATCTCTCCCATGACGAACTGGCCCAGCGGGTCGGAGAGGCCCATGTGGCGATCTGCACGCCCCGTTGGGAGGAGCCGTTCGGTCTCGTCGTCGCCGAGGCGATCGCCTGCGGCACCCCGGTCGCGGCGTTCGCCCGCGGCGCCATTCCCGATATCCTCGACGGCTCCTGCGGCGCCCTGGCAGTGGCCGATGATGTGGCCGACCTCGGACGCGCGATCCGCGTCGCCGTGGACCTCGACCGCCATGCCTGCCGGCGCCGTGCCGAGCACCTCTTCGACGCCCACACGATGATCGATCGCTACGAGGCCCTCTACCGGGGAGAGATCGGCCGCGGCGACGCCGTCCTCGGCAAGGCCAAGCGCAATGCCGGGAGGACGCCGGTGGTGGCGTCTCGCGAGGTCTCCTCGAAGATCGAGCTCATGCACGATGCGTGATTTCGATCCTGCTCTGGCGCGTACCGTCGTCTGCGTGCCGGCGCGAAACGAACAGGAGGCGCTTCCGCGCCTTCTCCTGTCCCTTAACCGACAGGATGGCGCGAGCCCTCGCGATCGGCTTCGCGTTCTCGTCCTCGCCAACAACTGCACGGACGACATGGTCGCACGCGTCGGCCTGATGGCGAGCGACGGTCATGTGCCGAACCTCGACATCCGTCTGATCGAGGCGAGCCTAGCTCCCGAGATCGCCCATGTCGGAACGGCTCGCCGCTTGGCACTCGATGCCGGCGCTGCTTGGCTCGACGAAGACCGGATCGCGGGCGGAATCCTCCTCAGCACGGATGCGGATGCCATTGCCCCGGCCGGCTGGGCGAAAGCCAACGTGATCGCCCTCGAAGGGGCCGAGCTCGTTGGTGGCCGGCTTCTCATCGACGAGGACGGGCAGCCCTCGCCTCCGGGCGTCGCCGACCTCCACGGGCGCATCGAGCGATATTGGGCCTCGGTCCGACGGATCGAGGATTCCATCGATCCGCCGCCGCATGATCCCGCGCCCCGTCACGGCGACCACGTGGCGGCGAGCCTCGGCTTGCGCGTCGATCTCTATCGTGCTGTCGGCGGCCTGCCGGCTCTCGCCTGCGGCGAGGACAACGCCCTCGTCTCGAACGTCCGCCGGGTTGGCGGCCGTGTCCGACACTGCCCGAACGTCGCCATCCGGGTTTCGGCGCGGCGTGCCGGCCGGGTCGAGGGCGGCATGGCCACCGAGATGGCGCGCCGCAGCCGCGTCCTGACTGAAGGCGAGGCCTATTGCCTGCCGCCCGCCAGCCATTGGCTCGCCCTGGTCGAGCGGCGTCGTGCCTGGCGCTTGGCATGGCGCAGCGGAACGGCCGCCTTGCTGGCGCTCGGGCTCTCCGTCGAGGATCTCGACGGGATCGAGTTCGAGACCTGCGCCAACGACATCGCTCTCGTCGAGCGCCTCGAAGATCGTTTCGGCGATGCCGGGCTTCCACCGATGACGCCGGTGCCCCTCGATATCGCCCTGAAGGGTCTCGACCGGGTTCTCGCCGGTCTTGAAGCACCGGCCAGGGCCCTCTCCGCGTGAGCACCCGGCCTGTCGGCTACTATGTCCACCACCAGGGCGCTGGCCATTGGCAGCGCGCCAATCTTCTGGCCGACGCTCTGAAACGGCCCGTCACCCTGATCGGCACGTTCGACGGCACCGATACCGGCGCCTCGCGCCATGCCTGCCTCGATCTTCCCGACGACCGCCTCTCCGGCTTCGATGGGCTCGACGGCGAGGCGGGGCGGCCGGATGCCTTCCACTATGTCCCGCTGCGGGTGCCGGCGATCCGGGATCGGATGGCCCGGATCGCCGCCTTCGTGGCGGAGCACGATCCCGTTCTGATGATCGTCGACGTCTCGGTGGAGATTGCTCTGTTCGCGCGGCTCCTGTCAGTGCCGACGCTGGTGGTGCGCCTCGCCGGCACGCGCACCGACACGCCTCATCTCGAAGCCTTCCGTTCGGCCGAACGGTTGATCGCACCCTTCCCTGAAATGCTGGAGAGCGACGGCACCCCCGACTGGGTCCGCGCCAAAACCTTCTACGCCGGATTCCTCGGCCTCGAACCGCAATCGCCTTCCGGGGAGGATGGCTCGATCCTCGTGATTTACGGCCGCGGCGGCGGAGGCGGCGCGCTCACTTCTCTCATCGCTGCGGCCCATGCGGTGCCCGATCGCGACTGGCACGTGCTCGGCCCTGTGCGGGGCGAGGGCGAGGTCCCGATCAACCTTCACCTCCACGGATGGGTCGGGGACATCGCGCCCTACCTCGCCCGCGCCTCCCTCGTGGTCGGGGGCGGCGGCGACGGCGTCGTCGCTGCGGTAGCCGCGGGAGCCAAGCGCTTCCTGTGCCTGCCCGAGGCGCGCCCCTTCGAGGAGCAGACCGCCAAGGCCCGTCGCCTTGAGGCCCTCGGTGCGGCGATCATGCGCGAGACCTGGCCCAAGCCCGAGGCTTGGCCGATTCTCGTCCAAGAAGGACTCGCCCTCAACCCCGCCCGTATCACGAGCCTGGTCGAGCCGGAATCGGTCCGGCGCCTCGCGAATGAAATCGAGGCGCTGGCGGGGCTGCTGGCCGCACCGCGCGGCTGAGGCGGCTCAGAACGGCCGGTCCGTCGGCAGCTTGGCCGCCGCGATCTCCTCCGGCGTCGGCTGGCGCAGCACCTCGATATCCTTTCCACGCTCCGTCGAAAGGCCCATCCTGGCGAAGGCATCGAGCCATCCGTCCATCGGCCAGATGCCATGGCGGGCGTGGAAGCGCCGGGCATTGCGGACGATGTCGGCGAAATGCTGCAGCGGCGGGTCGTAGGCCTGATGGAACTGGTGATAGGCGCCACCGCGGGCGCTGAACAGGATCGGGATGCCGGCAGCGTCGGCCCGGAAGGCAAGGTCGGTATCCTCGGCGCCGTAGCCGTCGAAGCTTTCGTCGAAGCCTCCGAGCCGGTCGAAGGTCGTCGCCCGCACACCGAACGCGAGGGACCAGAACAGTCCGGGATTGTCCGTGCGTGTGAGGCCGTTCTTGGGGAAATGCCGAACGGGATGGGTCAGGCCAGCGCTCCTCAGGCCATCTTCGGTCCAGCCTTCAGTCACGGCGCCAGCCGGAAGGTAGCGCACCTCGCAGCAGATCAATCCGTCGGCGGCGTCGAGGTCGGAATCGAGGCTGGCGACGAGGTCGGCTGAAGGGAGGCAATCAACGTCGAGGAAAATCAGGTTCTCGGTCCGCGCTGCATGGCGCCCGGCATTTCGGGCACGGGCGAGCGGAAGGCCCTCGCTCGCAAGATCGACCCGGCGGACGGGAAAGCCGGGGTCGAGCAGCGGCGCAGGGGCGCTCCCCATCTCCACCACGATACATTCGGCCGGATGCACACCCCGCGACAGGCCTTCGAGCAGGCGCCCGAGATGGTCGTCGCGTCCTTTGTTGAGGGTGATGACGGTGGCGCTCACCGGCTGGTCCCCGATGCCATCGTCACGAAGATCTCGTCGGAGCCGACGAAGCGGTCGATCATCTCGGGAGCCAAACGGAATCCGGTTGGATCGTCGGCGATGAAGCCGCTCGTCTGCGAGCGATGCGCCAGGATCGCGCGGCGCTTGGCCTCGCGATGCGCGCCGACATCGAGCCGGAAGCCCTGTGGCGACTCGCCGACCTCCATGTCCGCCGGCAGCGTCCAGCCCCAGACCGGGTAGGCAAACAGAGAAGCCTCCGGCACCAGCATCTGCGCCAGGGTCGTGATGGCGGCGGAAGCTTGGTGGTCGCAATGGGGGTCGTGGCCCCACGTTACGCAGATGGCGTCGGCGTCGCAGGACCTCGCCGCCCCAGCGATGACTTCGGCCGCCGCTTCCGCGTCAGGTCCCGAACTCGGCACCCCGGCATCGGGCAGGCGCAGGAAGCTCACTGCCCCACGGGAGAGGCCGAGGATCTCGACGGCGTCCTGAGCTTCGGTCTCGCGCAACGCCCGCAGCCGCACGGGCGGATATTCCTTGGAATGGGTATGCGAACCGCAGCCGTCGCTGACGATCACTACCCGGACGTCACGGCCCCGGGCCGCTGCCTCGGCGATGAGGCCGCCGCAGCCGAGACTCTCGTCATCGGCATGGGGAGCGACCACGACGAGGCCACGGCGGCTGATCGCGTCGAGGTCGGCCACGGGCAAAGCGGCGGCGGCGGCGAGGAAGGCTGCGGCCTGCATCGGTCAGAGTCTCTTGGTGTGGCGAAGTGGGATCGGTTCGAGAGTTGCGATAGGCCGAACAGTCTGAACGCGGGTGGAACCGATGCAGATGGCGACTAACGTCCCTTGGCCTTTAGCCAAGCTCTCATCTCGGCGATCTCCCTCTCCTGGTCGTCGATGATCTTCTGAGCCATCGCCTTGGTCTGGGCATCCTTGGCATGCGCGAGCGCCACCCTCGCCATGGCGACTGCGCCGAGATGGTGGGGGATCATGTGGGTGCGGAAATCGACGTCCGGGTCGCCCGTATAGGGCACCGCCATGTCGCGCATCATGGCCGCATCGGCCTCCTTGAACGCCTTGGTCGCGGGAGTGTCGCCGGCTTTCGGCCCGTGGTCGTGCATGCCGCCGTGGCCGTGATGCGTCCCCTGCGCAAGGATGGATGAGGGGGAGCTAAAAGACAGGACGATGGCTGTACCGATCAAGAACGTTGAGGCGATTTTGGCCTTCATTCGCGGCTTCCTTTCCAATCAGAGCACGTATCATTTCCAGCCGACCTCATCGCCCCGTCGGCCATGGTTCCCGGGTTCTTCTCCGCAGCCCCGTATGATGGGTTTGATCGGATCACAGGGCGAACAACCGGTGCGATGCGCCAATAACCTTCAGTGGAAAGAGATACTGGCCGTGGTGCCGTCCGGCTTCGTCAGGCGGATCGCACCCTTGGCATCCTTGGCGACGGGGGCTTCGCTCCGCCCCGTGAGGCGGTTGCCCTCGGCCGGTACGAGAGCGATGCGGGCCGGCTTGCCGGCGATCACGAAGATCGCGCTGCCGCTATAGCCTGTGGCCGGAACCGGCTCGTAGGCGGTGTTGGTGATGTAGACGTCGAGGCGATCGGCCTTCGTCACCAATTCGATATGGTATCCGCTGCCTTCCTCGACCCGGCCGCCATTGGGTCCGGGTTCGTGGGCGTGCTGGGCGAGGGCCGGCGCTGCACCGAAGAGGCTGGAGGCGATGAGCAGTTTTGCGAGAAACATGAGCGCTTTCCTTGTCGGCTGCGAGGCTGTCAGACCGCTTCCGCCGTCTGCGGGGTGAATGAGGTCTTCTCGTCGCGAGCGGCGTGCAGGCGTTCGAGGGGGGCGGCGCCGAACCGCAGGACGAGGAGCGGCGTCAGCACCATGTCGAGGAGGGTGGCGCTCACGAGCCCGCCGAAGATCGTCACGGCGACGGGATGGAGGATCTCCTTGCCGGGCGCCTCCGCATCGATGAGCAGCGGCACCAGAGCAACGCCGGCCGAGAGCGCGGTCATCAGCACTGGAATCAGCCGTTCGAGGCTGCCGCGAATGACGAGATCGCGCCCGAACGGGATCCCCTCCTGAAGCGCCAGGTTGAGGATATGGCTGACCTTCAGGATGCCGTTGCGGGCGACGATACCCGTGAGCGTGATGAAGCCTATCATCGAGGCGACCGAGAGCGGTTGTCCGGCAATCCAGAGCGCGGCGACGCTGCCGATGAGGGCGAGCGGCACGTTGGCCATGATGATCAGCGCCAAGGCTCCGGAGCGATAGCGGCTGTAGAGCAGGGCGAAGACCAGGGCGAGGGACAGGCAGGAGAGGAGCGCGATGGTGCGGCTCGCATCCTCCTGGGCCTGGAAGGTGCCTTCGAGCCTCGCCGTAATGCCGGCGGGCAGCTTCGCCTCGTCGATGGCCGCGCGGATCGCCGCGACGATCGTCGCGGTATCGCTCAGCCCGTCGGTGTTGGCCTGGACGACGATGCGCCGCCTAGCATTCTCGCGGAGGATCTGGTTCGGCCCGTCGGTCTCGCGGATGTCTGCGATCTGCCGGGCCGGGACCCAGCCCGACGGCGTCTCGATGAGGAGGTCGCCGAGCCCGACGGTGGTGCGCTGGCCCTCTGGCAGGCGCAGAACCACATCGAAGCGGCGGTAGCCGTCCACTATGGTCGAGACCACGCGGCCGTTGGATAGGCGGCTCATCTGCTCGACGATGGCGGCCGGCTGGACGCCGTAGAGGGCGGCGCGGGTATAGTCGACCCGGACCTCGAGTTGAGGAATGCGGACCTGCTTCTCCACCTGCAGGTCGGCAAGGCCTGGAATGCCCGCCATCCGTCCACGAAGGTCCTCAGCGACCCGGCGAAGGGTGTTGAGGTCGTCACCGAACACCTTCAGGGCAAGTTCTGCCCTGACGCCTGAGAGCATGTGATCGAGCCGGTGCGAGATTGGCTGGCCGACATTGACCGAGAGCGGCAGCACGGCGAGGCGCTGGCGGATCTCGGCCACGAGGGCGTCCTTGCCCCGGCCGGTGCCCTTCAGCTCCACTTCGAGGTCGGAGGAATGGACCCCCTCGGCATGCTCGTCGAGCTCGGCCCGGCCGGTGCGCCGGCCCACGGCCTTCACCTCGGGGATCTGCATCAAGAGCCCTTCGGCGATGGCGCCGACGCGGCTGCTCTCCGCAAGCGAGATGCCGGGATTGAAGGTGGCGGTGACGGTGAAGGAACCCTCGTTGAAGGGCGGCAGGAAGGCGCGCGGCAGGCCCGTCGCCGCGACCCCGGCCCCGATCACCGCCAGCCCGACGCCGATGACGACGAGGCGCTGGTGGCGCAAAGCGACGGCGAGGAGTGAGGCATTCCCCGTCTTGAGATGCCGGATCAGACCGCTCTCGTGCTGGTCGAGGCTCTTCAGTCCCGGCAGCAGCCAATAGGCCAGCACCGGCGTCAGGGTGACGGAGACGACGAGGCTTGCGAGGATGGCGACGATGTAGGCCTGGCCGAGCGGCGCGAACAGCCGGCCCTCGATCCCCGACAGGGCAAAGAGCGGCACGAAGACGA
>FSSH01001465.1_pt1 | contig 23341 bp, 24 predicted proteins | sample 1166101 | NCBI WGS metagenome assembly FSSH01 (sample SAMEA32972668, study PRJEB13176) | freshwater metagenome | biome: Drinking water system; feature: Biomass in drinking water that filtered by 0.45 um membrane; material: drinking water | place: USA | collected 2012-12-20 | depth 0 m | reverse complement strand
GAAAATAAAGACAGCTATAAATACTTTCTCTCCGAAGTCTTGCACCACCTCTTTCCTTGCAACTGCAGGAGGTTCCGGCCGGGCATCGCTCTCTCGCCAGGAAGCAAGTACCTTTTCTTTGCGCAAACTAAAATACGACCCCATGCCTAAAGTAAGGACCAGAACAAAAGCACTCAGTATCAGTAAGAAATTGCGAAAACCGTCATCTACTTGCAGAGTCAGATAAAAGCCAGCTACCGTGAAGGCGACTGTAATTAAGAGAAGTCCCGCCATGCCGCCAAGCCTGCAACCGAGCCCGGCTGTATTCTCAAATAGCGCGGTAGAAAGACCATTCGCCAGCCGCATGCGAAACTGAAGAAAGCTCAAACACTGGGCCGCAAACCAAACTGCCCCATAACAAAAGACGACTGCCAAGATTTTTAGGTACATATTCTCTCCAAGACGTTTTTCGAAGGTTTTGATTGGCGGTCTTCCACCCTCATGTGTTGGACCGCCGGTAAAAGTAAGACTGCTCAGAACTTGCCTAATTTGAGGCTGATACCACCTGCTTTGCTATTAGCCGCGATGATCTGACGATAGTCCGGACCATCCAGGCGAAATTCCCCACAGTGGCTCAGCACCTCCGCGGCCCTCGAAATAATTCGGCCCACTTTGTCGACTTCTTTGACGCGCTGCATAATTCCACCTTCAATGAGAGAAAAATTGGAAGTCACCAAGACGAGGCGCCGCCGGTCGTAGAGGTCACCAATAAATTTCATGAAGGCCTCTATTTCCGTCGCCGGGTGTAAAGCAGACACACTCATCTTGTTGTGGAACATATCATCGATAACCACAATGGGCGCATCGTAATAGGGATTGTCGTTAATCTGGTAATCGAAGTAGAACCGGCCCCGAGATAGCACCATGCGCTTGTAGACGCGTGGCGCCAGCATGCGCAGTTCATTGATAAACGCTTCCACCAGGTGGGTCTTGCCACGACCTGGTTCGCCGTAGACAAACAAGAGACTGGCATCGGCAAACGGAAGCAGATTGGAAGAAATGTGCTCTTCATTGGCAACAAGCTGTTCCACCAGAGCCATCAACAGATCGCGCACTTGCTCCTGGCTCTCATGGTTGGGGGTAAAGTTGGCAAAGGTATTACCCGGCCTTACCTCCGGCAATTTATTTTCTCGATATTGACTCATATCAAACTCCTAAACACAAAATTAGTTCAAGTCCGGACTTTCCAGACCCAGTTCGTAAGCATCAAGGGCTTGCCAGGAGCGCTGATAGTGCTCATAGGCGGCGCTCTCCTTGAGAGCCTTAGCGGCGGCAACTGCTTCATCTCCAGAAAGAGCAAGAATCAGAGACACCGGCTCTCGAATTGCGAAAGCGGCCGCCATGACGATGTCCAAAAGCTCAGCTAGCCTTTTGTCGCCTTCGGCAAGTCGCTGCTTGCGCCGCAATACACGCGCCAGTATTGCATCCACTTCAGCTTCATCCATACCGCTGCTCAAGAGCACCCTGCGATCATCCCGTCCATTTTCAGGCTGAAATTCATTCATAAACATCTCCTGTTGTAGAAAAGAAACGGCGCCCACAAGCGGCACTTGCAGGCGCCAACATTTAAGCTAGTTCAGCTTGATTTCAGGAGCGCACGATAACAAGCTTGGCTTTGCTCAAAAGATTACGCGGCGCCCAATGCCAGGAGACGCCCTGCTCATTGAGAGTCTTAATCAAAACACCAAGACTACCTGCCGGAGAAGTCCTAGCGAACTCTTCTTCTTTGATAGCAGGGACACCGTAAAATTCATCAATTTGGAATTCAAATTCCAGAACTGCATTGCTATCAGCTTCCAGAGTGCGCAACATCTTTTCAATAATTTCAATGGCCTTCAGCGCGTCTCGCACCGGGTCCATAGCAGTATGATTGCAACTACTGTTGACAATCTGCAGGAAAGTCTCGGCAGCAGGCTTACCATTCATATTGGGAATGGCGGCCAGTTTAGTGGTAAGGGCATTGCACATGGAAACGGCCACATTGCCTGCGTGAGCACGTAAAACAGCGGCAACGCCATACATTCTTTCATTGATACTGGACATAACTTTCTCCGAATTGGAATGAGTATTTTGGGAAAAGAGGAAGCAAGCCCAGGCACACAAGGTGCAGCCGCACTTGCTTCCAGTAAATTGCCATGCAGTTCAGGCTGCGATCATTTTGCTTGGAACCTCAGCCCACCAGTTTCGCTTCAATAAAGCTCATACCGGCTTGCTTGGCAGCAATAACACGGTGGCGACCGTCTTCGACGTTATAGCCACCATCGAAGCGAGGGCGCAGAACCACACGCACCACCTCTTCGCCGCACTCGTATGACCGGCGCAGTTGCTCAATTTGAGCACCATCACGAGCCAGGAGTTTAGCGATAGTGGATTCGGTCATAACAACCTCAGCCATGTCCACGAGAACCACATCGTCGCGGAACGCACCCTCGCCGCTATGGCGGTCGGGAGCGTGGCGTCGATGGCTGGTTGCAGCAGAACGGTGGCTTCCATTGTCGAAATTTGCCTTGCGGCATTCACGGATAGACTTGCCCATTGGAACCTCCAGCGCAGGAGGTCCTGGTGCAAGCGAAGGCAGGCTGAGCGACACGGCCGTGATTCCGCTATCTGCCGCTCAACCGTCTAAATCACCACCATGGTGAAGTGCCCACCAGGACCTCTACGTTCGTAGCTTAGTCATGGCAACCTCCTTTAGTTCAGGGTTAATGGGCCGCGCTTGGCTAGCAAGCGCGGGTATCTTCTCCTGGCGCGATAAGCGCCGAGTTATGCCGCTTCCTCCAGTTGCTCCGCGTACTCCGCAAAGACACGCAGCATCTCGCGCTTGCCGGCCTGGTGTTTGCCGCTGGCATAGACAGCAGCATCCCAGAAGCGGAAGAACTTGTTGCCGCTGCGGTTCTGTCTGTCGGTGTGCCAGGCGGTTTCTTTCAGAACCAGGTCGAAGGGGCGCTCATGCTCTTCTTCACCGGGGATTGGCGAGAGTGTGATGAAGTACCACAAGCCGTCAATCTTCAAGTAGCGATGGGCGTCGTCCACAACAATGGTCTGCCAGGGGAAATGATTGTGCTGGCGCCAGCGCTTACGCGGCTTCTCGCAACGCATTACGATGCCGGTAGACGGATGAACGTAAAGTTCACCGCTGTATAGCTCGTAGCCCCAGCGACCAACTAATTTGCCATCCACGATGCGCACATTGCGATCCACATCATAGGTCAGACCGTCGAAGAGCTTACGCCCGTTGACGCTATCGAAACTGGCGCTGGCACTGATTTCGGAGAACACCTCATCCCAGTGACAGCCGACGCGCCGCTGAAGAAAGCGCTTTAAGGGGGCGCGATTTTCATGAGACTCCTTCCGGTAACGATGACTGTCGCGACCACGAATCGGTTCATGGAAGGGCAAATCATCGTGAATATTTAGCAGCGGATGCTTGCAAGTCTTACGAGTAACCCTTGCAGCAATACGAGTGCGCGAGCGTTGAACCAGCAGTTTGGAGAAGTCTTTTTTCATATGTTTCCTGTGGTTATAAGTTTTATGGCGGCAGGCACTGCTACTAAAAACGAGCCTAATGCACTGCCAGGAAATTTTCCTCAATGTTTCCAGCCTGGTAATCGTCAGGCCAGCAGTGCTCACAACGAGTGGAAAAGTCGGTGTAAACAAGCTCACCGCTTCTTACCGTGTGATGAGTCTTCCAATGCTTCATTTTTGCAGCGGTTACGCTTGGCTTCTCAACTTTGTCTTCAAAGCACCAGCGCAGAGTCTTCTTGTCGATGGAACTCGTGCCCCAGGCATCCGTGCTTTCCATTAGCTCTAAGACTTGCTGGTGAATGAGATCGAGTTCCTGGGCAAGAGACCCTAGTTCCACAGCCATTTTTTGGCTGGGATTATCACGCAGTTTGCTCAAGCGACGCTTAACCTGCTTGAGTCGATTTCTGACGCCAAAGAGCCTCGCCAGACTTTCCGGCTCGAACTGAGGGTCTAGCTTGCCGGCTTGCTCGAATGTTTCCAGGAACTCATCCAGTTTGACTATCAGTCCGGAAACTCGACTTTTTCGAAGAGCATAAGGCTTGTTGCACGCTTCGGTTTGGTAGCGCTGATTGAGCTCATCCATTCTGGCCAGAAGTGCTACCGCGCCCTGCACAGCTCGGTGCAACGGTTCTTCATAACGGTCCTTACTTTCACCGCGCATCAGTCCATCAAGGTCAGCCAAAGCTGCCTGCAAATGTTCCAATGACTGCTCAGCATGGCAGCGCGCGCTTACGTAGCGATTTCTTACCGGATCCGTTTTTCGCCCCAGCCCGACTGTTGCATCCACCAGAGCTATATCGTGTGGAAACTGATCAAGCGGAGCAAGTTCGGCCAGGACCGCGTGGAAGAACTTGCCGAAGTCATGCAACGGATTTAAGAGAGCTGAAACGCAGGTATGGAGCGCGCCGGCTTTCAGGAGACGCTCTCTTTCAGGGTAGCGTAGACTGATAAGTATTCCGGCAGCACCGGCAGGAACCTCCTCCAAATGCCACTCGTTCTCACCTTCATACCGCCACTTGGCGCCAATACCCGGCGGTAGGTTTTCATAGACAACCTCCACATTCTTTCTTTCTGTGTTCATAATTTCACTCCATAAAAACAGGAGGAAGCTTTTGACTTCCTCAAGATTGACTATATTCAAGACAGAGCCTGCGGTCCAAATGAGTCGGGAAGTAGTTCGCTGACAGAGGAATGCACGGCGGCATCCCCATCAACCAGAATCACTTTTGCGTCCGGACCAAATTCGCGCAAAACTTGCAGACACTCACCTTCAATTGGATTCGGCGCTGATAGCGAATGCACAGCCACCACAAGAGTGGCGTTTCTGGTAAAACCAGCGCTACGCGCGTTGCGCATCGCCACGCACTCCGCAGCAGCCGAACCGCCATAGCTTGCATTTTCGTCGGTTAAACCAAGCCATTGCCTGGTCCTGCCGTTCTCGTCGTCGGCAATACAAACGGCAGCGCGCGGCTTCTGGCTATAGGGTGCATAGGCACGGGCAAGCGCCTCCTTGAGACGCCTGACTGCACGTTTATGGCTCGGGTCCAACTTCGTGCAAGCCACAGGCTCACGCCCGGCCGCAGGCAGCAAATCGCCTACCCTGTAGCGATAAACGTTACTCTGCTTGTCTGCTACCTGTAAAACAACGGCATCAGAACCAAATTCCAGGAGCACCTGCCGACACAGTCCGCAAGGACTGGCACCGGGCCCCTGGTAGTTTTGCAAGACCAGCGCCACTTTCAGAAAGCGGGTGTAGCCTTCGGCAATGGCAGTGGTAGCGGCGTTTCGTTCAGCACAAATAGTTGCTTGAAAGAAGCGGTTCTCCACATTGCAGCCCCTGAACACTTTTGTCTGCCCGTAAGGGTTCTGGGCCAGCAAAGTTGCACCGACCGGGAAATGCGAGAGCGGCACATAGGCGTTTTTCGCCACGTTCCAGGTCTCTTGCACCAAAGCCCTTTCGTCGGCGGCAAGGTCTTCGAATGTTATGAAAGACCCAAGCGTGCCTGTTGCAGCTTGTGCTTCCATTGCGGCATGAGTCTCTAAAGTTATTACGGTTTTCATCTGAGTTTCCTCGTGTAAGCGCGCCGGGCAAACAGGCGGCTAACACAAGGCTTCTCAATCTCAAAGCGAGCAGTACCTTTGGGAAGAAAGCCCTCCGACACTGCATTTGATTGTTAGGGTTCATCATTAAAGCCCCTTGTCAGCGCCCGATTAGCCGGACGCAGGTTGAGTCGATATGGCTGGGTGATGAATCGAGTTTTGGGCTCGTGCTTCCCAGACATAGTCAAACCGTTTCTCCGCAGATGTGTTCTGAAGAAATCACCGATGTGACTTACAAGAGGACGATTGACAGTTTGGTTTGTTTGCTTAGTCAGAGCCGGGAGAACACCTTCCACACCAAAGACCCGAGCCCCAAAGCCTTATACCGACCGACTGCACAGAGGTGCAGAGGTTCGGGTATCTAGATCAGGGCACTATGATATTTGGGAGAATCGAGCGTTGAAATTTGGAGAGACTACAGCAAATTCATCCTAGAGTTCTGAGCCTCGGTCTCAAACCAGATCTCCGAACCTGAACCAGGGCCATCTGATTACTCATTAGGAAGCGAAAAGCTCTTGCCGACTAAATCTCAGAAACTCTAAAAGTAGGATCTTCTTTGCTCAGGTACAACGGCCTTAGTATTACCCGCAAAGCTTCCACAAGCATACTTATTAGTTCAGCTAAAGGTGTCCCAGCCGATTGCGCAAAAGCGCTCTAACTGTAGACACAGTTCAGCCACTAAGGCGTCGGCTCCTGGGGCAGCATCAGGCCCACCAGACCCAGGCAAAAGACAATGGTAAAGATGGACAGCCAGGCAATATTGAGACCATTAAAGCGGGCAGCGAGAGGAAGATTCGGACGCAATGCCAAGTTTATGGCATTGATCCGACGCTGCACAATAATCATAGGCAGAACAGGCAGGGCAGCCAAAAGAAAGGTCGCCCAGAACGGCCATTTGCCCTCCCTATCGAGGAACCGATTGGCAGCTTCCAGCAAGAAGAAAGTAAGCGCAAGAGGTATCTTGCTCATGGAAACAGAGAGATTGGCTTTCTTTGCGGCAAATTCAACGCGCTTCAAAAGCTCGTAAAGCGAAATGGTTAGAAAGAAGGCATAGACGCCGCTGGCGGCCTTGCTCAAACCTAGATTTCGATATGCACGGAAAGACCAGTAGATCCAGTAAAGGCCAAAAGTCGAGACACTCATGGCAATGAACTTCGGCAAAGCCACGGCATACGCAATTGGAATATTCTCGTCGTCTAAGTTGGCGTGATCAAGCTCTACTTTGCCGGTCATTCTAACCCCCTGCTAACTACGCCTGGAAGCCAGGCTTTCTCTACTTTTCTTACACCGCTCCACCAGCGGATACTCAAATCCTTGCATCTTTGACCAACCGGCCAGAGCCCTATCGTGATAGTTGAGAGCGCGGCGCAGATCACCTCGTTTTTCCAGACAGCGCCCCATGGTGAAAAGCCTGGCCGCCCGCTCGTGTACGTCCAACTGGCCGAGCTTGAGTGCCCGGGCGGAAAGCTCATAAGCCTCTTCACTCTGCCCCAGTTCGAGTAAAACCGTAGCCAGTGTGTCGAGCACGTAGCCGAGCACCGCACCACCGGAGGTGTCTTTGCGATCTGTCTCCAGTATTTTTCTGGCACGCCGCAAACTTACTTCCGCCCCCGTCAGATCGCCATCTTCCAGTTGCACCTGACCGAGGTTGTTGAGAGCCTTAGCCGCTTCCTCCGACTCCGCCCCATAAATCTGCTCACGCATAGACAGCCCTCGGGATAAAACCCCCAGCGCCCTCTCTTTGTCCTCCAGAAGCCCCAGCATGCAACCGGTATTACAGTAAACTTCCGCCAGCATGATACTCTGGTCCTTGCCCTGATCTCGTCCATATGCGTCCTCAGCGGCACTGATTGTGGCTTCCAGCATTCGCTCCGCTTCCTTCTTGCGACCTGTCCAGGCCAGTACATGGGCCATGAGACCCTTTTCCAGACAATCGAATGCGAAGTTGGACGCCGCCGGGTCTTCCTCTGGTACATCAAACAAAGGCTTCAGGAGAGCTTCTGCGTCAAGCAGCTGTCCATCAAAAATAGCTTTATTGGCCAGAATCAAAAGGGAAAGCCTGGTCATGCCGAAGTCGAAGAAAATCAGCCTACGCAGCGGTCTGCCCAGAACCAGATCCATCTGAGCCACCAGCGCCGCCACATTCAGGCGCCTGGCCGCCGCTACAAGGGAAGCAACAAAGCCACCGAAAAGAAGCAGCAGAAAGAGAAAAATCACCAAAAGACTCTCGGTCAGGCCGATCACCCAACCGGGCATCTGATAGTGAACCAGCGCCCAACCGCTGAGAAATATGAGAATGAGCATGATCAAGAGCATCATGTAGGCGTTCAAATATGTCTCGCGCCCGAGCTTGACTATGAGCTCTCTTTTTGGACTTTTATCGCCTTGCATAAAATGCTTATGCCCATAGGAACAATTGGCAATCAATGGTTCCGAGTAAAAGTTGCACTACTGCAGTGTCGAAGCGGGAAATCCGCCCGATGCCGTCGGAGGCACAACCGAGACAAAAACCATAACAGAAATGAACCGGCAACGGCCCTTTTCAAGCCAGTTCTTAGCAATTCTGAGCAGATGTCACAAAAGAGCCACAAGCAGCCAGGCAAGCCCGTTTCAGACAGATTGCAACTGGCAAACCGCCGCTAATCGTGTTGCAATCGGCAATGATGGGACTTCTCCCAAATTCACACTCCGCCATACCCTTTTAGAAAGCTGGCAAAGCCTGCCCCAAACTAGCGAAACCAGAACGGCAAGCCTATTCAGGCTCCGGGAAGACCACGGCTTCCACGCCGCCAGCGGTAATCAACAGACCCTGCGGCTCTTTCTTTCAACGACATAGAAAATCTAAGACTGAATTATCTTTTTCCCTACTTTCACAGGTGCTTATCGACCCAAACCATCAACTTGAAACCACATGCACAACTCACTCCCGCAAAGCACACCGACAGGGCGTGCCGCCGGAGAGAGACTTTTGCCAATCGAGCCCCCACATGGCATCGCCAATGCCCTGTCGGCTCAAGCTCTAACCTGGAAGGAGCAAATCATCATGATGCACCAACCTGTCTTTGACTCCAGCTGCGACCTGCTCATGGAAGAGCCGGAAGCAGAACCCACCCCGGCCACGATCAAGCTCATGAGCCGCCTCTACCCCTTCGATACCTACCGCTACTTCGGCGAAGGTGAGCACGGTCGCGCCCCGGCCGGCATCACCACCATCGCTGAAAAGGGAGCCTTGGTGGTGGCTGCCGCCGGTGCACGCCTGGATCTCTACCGTGGTGCCCTGGCCGTCCTGGAGCCGCGCTCCCAGGTTCACGTCAGGGCCGGCGGCATTGCCCTGGCCTGTGAGCAAGCCCTGGTGCTGGCCGACAGCGATGCCATCGTCTACACCCATCCGCGCTGCCTTGTCATTTCCGAGCCCGGTGCTCACCTGCTCAAGAGCGCCTGCCGCGCCTGAAGCTCAGCAGCCATTCTCACAAAGGAAACCGAAATGAACACCTTGATTCGAGTGCTCCTGATGATTCAAGTGGCCCTGGCTGCCACCAGCCTGAAAGTGCTGACGGGCGGCTACCTGGAAAACACCCTGGTGGTGATGATCGCCGCCATGGTCTTCAGCGCCGCCGCCGCTCTCATCCTCAGCCTGCGCATGCAGTTCCTGGTGCGTCGCAGTCTGGGCGCCTTCAGCACCATGCTCATCGGTGCTGACAAACTTAAATTCCTGCCCATCTACCTCAAGAGCGACAGCCGTGTTACTGCCTGGATGGGTCTGCAATTGCTCTGGGAAACAGTGCTCCTGGCCCTCATCGGCTTCGGGCTCTGGAAACTGGAGCTGGTGGCCGGTCCCCCGCTCGGCATCGCCATCGGCCTTGCTCTGGCAACCTGGTGCATCTGCCTGGGAGAAAGCCTGCAGCGGCTTTCCTCGGCAGTTCGGGTGCAGAGAATCAACCAGTAGCGGCAATACGGCCGAGGGTTCGGCTCAGTCTCTGAAAGACTTTGAAAGCCGTGCAAAGCGGCGAAGGAGAAGGGAAAATGAAGCCTAACATTGGAATACATGCATCAGTATCAGTTCAAAGGGGTCTCACCCTTGTGGATGTGATGCTGGCAGCGGCGGTCTTACTCATCATGGGAATGCCCACCGGCGCAGTGGTGCTGCTGGTAATACTCGCCATGGCCCTGCTTGTGATCTGCGCCGTGGCTACCGTCCTGGCCATGCGGCTGCTGGTCACCGGCCTGAGATGGCTCCTCCAAGAGAGCAAAGACAGGCAGCGATAGCCCACCGAAGCCAAAACAGGTGACGCCGGCAGCCTCGGAGGTTTGCCGCAGAGGTGAGGGGAAAGCCCTGACAGGGAGGGGATTTAGTCGGTCACAAGCGACAGACTGAATCCTCTCCATTATCTCCACTCAGCATTTTTCAAAACCGGGGTTTTGCTATATGTTTTAGTATAACCACAGAAAAGGGGAAGGGCCGGAGTCTCTGAGCTTTCAGAAGACCCCGGCTCAAAGCCCCGGCACCAACCTCCAGAGAGTCTTACACCTCAGTTCGGAGACCAGACCTTGCCCGGCTCCCCGCTAAGAGGTGTGACTTCGATGTGCCCGTCCCTGTAGGAACCGCGCGCCTCGGCCACAGAGAGCAGCACGAAGCGATAGCCGTACTCGCCGGCTACTTCGAGAGCACGCTTGATCACTTTGTCGTTGGGCATAAGCACGAGAAACACATCCTGGGTGGTGCCCGCCGAAGTGAAATCGAACATCTGCCGGTATTCCTCGATGACCAGTTCCACGAAGTTGCGCGCTTCGTTCTCCACCGGCGAAACATAGGCCAGATTGACGAACAACCTCCAACCAGCTGGCAGGCGGCGGTGCTTCTTTTCGACGATAGACATGGCGATTGCCTTTCATGCATTGCGAGCCGGCTGTCGTCACTATGACCACAACGTGCTCGATTTTGAAGCCGAAGCCTCAAGATTTAGCGTTAGGTAGAGGGCAAAATAGGCGCTTGAAAAAACCTGGAGATGAAAATGGATGAAATATTGACTTAGATTAACCTGGAAATCTGCTATGGGACAAGGGTTTCACCTACTGTTCCGGCTGAGTTCGAGCCCTTCTGTTCGTAACACTTAGCAGCCGTCACAAGGCCGGCGACACCTCGGCGGTCTGATTGCAGCGGCGCCGCCACCGTCGGCGCTACCAATGGACGAGCCAGAGAAACCGAGCCCGGGCTCAAAACGTTATCGATTCGTAAAAGCCCAGAAACGCTGCGCTATGTCAATTTGCTCTGAGAAATCGCCAATGAAGCGTGAACCAAACCGAGCCAAGAAATTCTCCGCCTACTTGGGGCAAACTACGAAGCCTTTTCCGGAGAAATAACTTGCTTCGGATAGCAGCGCTAATTCAGGCTGAAGGAGTCTTTTCTCTTTTCAATTCCATGGAGCATCAATAGCCCAGAGCCCACTTATCTAGTCTGAATAGACCAATCCTCAGGCAAACCCGTGCTGCGTAGATCAACGTCTATGAAGTGCGAAGGTAGCTCTCAGGAAAGATAGCGCAGCTCGTGGAGTTACTAAGAAGAGAGCGAGAGATAAATGCTGGTAAGGACTTCCCCCTGCCAGGTCTCTATAAAACTCACATAAGAAACAGGAGACACCCATGTCGACCCACAAAATGGTCATCGTCGTGCGCAAAGACCTCAACATGCGCAAGGGTAAGCTGGCCGCTCAGGCTTCTCATGCAGCGCAGGAAGCCATCCTGGTCCGCGACGAGAACAACGTACCCAGCCTCAAAACCAGCCCCGACGTGCTCGCCTGGCTGGCCGACGAGTACAAGAAAGTCGTGGTCTCAGTCAACAGCGAAGCCGAACTCCTCAGCTTGATGGAGCAGGCCCGCGAACAGGGGCTGAACTACCACCTGGTGCAAGACCTCGGTCACACCGAATTCCATGGGCAAAAGACCTACACGGCTCTTGCCCTCGGACCCGCCCCCACGCCAGCAGTCGATGCCCTGAGCGGTCATTTGCCCCTGCTCTGAGACACGGCTGACAACAACAACAAATGAGCCGGCGGCCGCCGCAGAAAGGCTGCCCTGGCGGTGCAAGAAGGATTTTGCAATGGAAGTGGAAGGTCTTGAAATTTGGAATACTACCGGGCTGAAAGCCTTCGTCAAGGCTGCCGCCCAGGTACCTCCCACAACCCAGGCTGAGGAGCTGGCCCTCGTCAGCCTGCTGAAAGGCAAGGAAGCCGAACGCAGCAAGGCCGGTCAGCGCCTGGTGGAATCTCATCAGCGGCTGGTCATCGCCATGGCTGCCAAATACCGCGGTCGCGGCGTATCGGTGGAGGATCTGATTCAAGAAGGCCTGCTCGGCCTCTACGATGCCCTGCCCCGTTTCGACGCCAGAGCCAGGTTCTCCACCTATGCCGGCTGGCACGTGCGCAACCGCCTCAACCTGCTGGTGACAAACAGCGCCCAGGCCGTGCGCATGCCCATCAGCGCCAGTCGCAAAGGCAAAGAGAAGGCTGTGCTGGCCGAAAGCGACAACCCCAGACCGGCAAAGCGGTCGCGCAAGGGTTTCGTGCCCGAGCGCATCACCATGGTAGCCCTTGACGCCCCCATGGGCGAAGAGGGTGAGACTACCTTCGGCGAACAGCTGGTGGATCCCGATTGGGAAGCCCCCCTGCTGGCCGTGGAAGAACAGGCCCTGCCCAGGCTTCTCACCCAAGCCCTGGGCGGTCTGAATGAACGCGAACAGGACGTCTTGAAAGCTCGCTTCGGCCTTAGCGGCGATGCGGAAGAGACCCTGGCTCAACTGGCCGACCGCTATCAGTTGAGTCGCGAGCGCATCAGGCAGATTGAGGCTACCGCCCTCATGAAGCTGCGCGAAGGCCCCCTGGCCGGCGCGCTCGCTTCCCTGCTCAGCACCTAGCTGCCGACCTGAAGCTCAGGTGGGTGGCGGGTATCACCTCACCCACCAACCAACCGGGGATGGTCTCAGACCATCCCCCCATGACGTGAAAGGAATCAAGTCATGTCAACTCAACCTGCAAACGAAAGGAACCCCAGTCAGTCGATTGAAGTCGTCTTTGGTGCCGGAGGCGTCAAAGGCTACCTGCACATCGGCATGCTGCGTGCTCTGGAAGAACTTGGCTTCAAGATTTCCAAGTACACCGGCGTTAGTGTCGGCGGCATCGTTGCCGCCCTGGCCGCCAACGGCTGGTCTTCGAAGAAGATTCTCGACCTCTTCCTCGAGTCCCACGACCGCTCCCACAACCCCCTGCTCATGGCCAGTGCCATCGTCTTCCCCGACTTCGAGAGCTTCATCTACGGCAAGTCGGTGTTCTCGCTGGAAGGCCCCTGGCAGGAGTCGGTGAAGAAACTGGGCATCAGCCCCAGGGAGAATCTGCGTATCGTTGCCTGCGACAGCGCCACCAAAGCGGCGGTTCTCTTCGAAGGCAGCGACTACGATCTGGGCACGGCTCTCTCCGCCTCCGGCGCATTCCCCGGCGTCTTTCTGCCGGTGCGTTACCAGGGCATGCTGCTCGAGGACGGTGCCTGTTTCCACCGCAACCCCGACCAGTTCTGCACCGACCCGGCGGTGGTCTCCTCTCTGGGCTTCGCCACCAAGTGGCCCAAGGAGATGCTCGACCCGGTCTCGCTGTACTTCCACTACCGCGAGGTCTACTTCCCCATCGTCAAACAGGAGACGGCTGTTGACGAGTCGCGCAATGTGCTCATCAAGCAGCAAGCCGACGATGTCTGCGGGCTGTCCTTTGGTCTGAGCAAGAAGCGCTGCCTGCAGATGTACGAGGACGGCTACCGGCACTCCAAGAGCATTCTGCTGAATGCCATCAAGGAGGGTCGGCTGCCATGCCCCATGGACACTGCAGAAAAATAAGAGGTTCCCCGGCGGAATTGAACGGACCATCAAGAGTTCGGCAATTCCGCCACCGCCGCCGGAAATCAGCAATGAAAAGCCCAGGGTTACAAGAAGCTTCTATGACGATGACAACCTACCAGGCCGCGGAATTGACCAGCACTGACGCTGGCGATTCCCGGCTATTTTCTTTTCGCCGCTTCTACTATCACCTTTCGTACCTCAAGAGTCCCGGACAGAAAGATCAGTTCTGCCGGAATTCCAGACCTCGCCCGCATACTACATTCTATAATATCACAGCAATTCAAACCAGAGGCTTCAAGCCGGAGTATACAGAAAGCAGGGACGCCCCTGCTAAAGACTGAGGACGGAGCTGACTTGCGGCCAGGAAGCAGCAATTCCGTAGGGTCGGCCGGAAGCAGCAGATTTATATTTCCGGAAGGAGCAAGTTTATTTTGCTATAAGTTAAACATCTTGACAGCTCACAGGGGTTTATCCGAGCGCTTCCGACCTGCTAAAGGTAGGTTATTATTCTTCCCTACATTCATTTTCTAAAGCCACTCAAACTGCAAGACAACACCATTGAGAACTAAATTACTGCCGCGTCCTTCGGCTCGGGTAAATATATTGCCAACGTTCTCAGTGCTCACAGACTGCTCCGTGTCCGATTGCCTGCCTGCACAGGCAGCAGCACCAGGCACTAATGTCTCGCCTCAGGCTCTTCTCTCCCGCTGCAGTAAAGCAACCTGGCAACCCTATTGCCGAGTCCCTGCAACGATAACTTTCCACACTCTAGCCGCCTCTGGAGGCTAAATATGAAAACTATTGTAGATATCGGCAATACCAACACCAAATATTGCCTCTGGTCAGACCAGAAAGGTGCCCTTGCCTCTGGCAAGTGCCCCACTTCCAGCGCCCTCTTCCAGGTAATCGAAACCGAACTGACTCGGCTTCAACTGGAAGGTTACCCGTCCTTTCAATGGGAAGGCGCCCAGATTGTAGTATCGTCCGTGGTACCGTCAGTCGGTCAAGACTTCGTCAAACAAGCCATGGCAGCCGGTGCAACCGTGCTGGAAATCTCAGCCCGCACCCAGACCGTGCTGAAAGGCATGAGCCACGACTACGGCTCCGATCGCGTAGCGGAAGCAGTAGGGGCCTGGAGTACTCACAAGGTTGAGGGCCGTCCCATGATCATCCTGGGCTTCGGCACTGCCACCACACTCTTCACCATCCAAGCTGATGGTAGCGTCGGTGGTGGCTTCATCGGTCCCGGCGTCAAGATGCTGCTTACGGCTCTCTCGCGTGACTGTGCCCTCTTGCCCGAGGTCAGACTTCCAGATACGGTGGAAGAAATGAACCTGGGTTTCACCACGGAAAGTCAGATGACCGGCGGCGTCTCTCTGATGTTCAAGGGCATGGTACAGGAATGGCTGGCAAAGGCTCGCTCCGCCCTCACCGGTGAACCGGTTGTGGTAGCTACGGGAGGCTATGCAGCAGTGGTAGCAAGACTCTTGCCCGGTCTCTTCGACGCCGTCGATCAGACTCTGGCCATCAAAGGCTGTGCCTATCTAGCCGGTCAGACCGCTGCGACGCCCACGGAGAAGCAGACTGAAACCACGCCCCAGACCGAAGCGGGCGCCACAACAGCACCGGCAAAAGCCCCGGCCGAAAGCGAAGCCTGAGGAAACTTACCATCTGCAGTTGAAGGGAAGACAGGCCTGTCGAAAGATTCGACCGGCCTGTCCTTCTCTCTTTTTGCCCACTCGTAGTTGACCGGTCTATTCTTATTCAGAAGAAAAAAAACGCCATCCTCCCGGTTCTTTCCAGGTCCGGTCGGCGCACCGGCCAAGAGGTTCGACTCTCTGCCGGCGCGCCTGAAACTGAGAGCTAACTGAGAGCTAACTAAGAGCTAAAAAAGAGCCAACTGCCGGCTTCAGACCTTCACGAGGTCAAGAAGTGATGCACATCCGTGAAGGGAAGGAACTGCCTGGGCAGGCTTGGCAAGCCCCCGGGCGTAGTGGCCGGCGTGGTGAAACGGTAGCCGCTGTCGATCATTTGCTGGTTGTAGCGGGCCGCCAGAAGGTTGTGTTCGTCCTTCAATTGCCGCTGCCGAAGCACCCGGCCGTGAAAGCGCTTGCGCTGGGACTCCTTCCAGGAGGCCGGATCCGAACCGCCATGAGCCTTTCGCTGAGCTTCCATGTCGGTCTCGAGCTGTTGCACCTGCAGGCGCAATTGCTCAAGCCGGGCAGCCATCTGCTTGAGGCGGCGGTACTCCTGGCGGTGACTGGCGGTGGAAGGGGCAGAGGCGGCCTGCAAATTGCCCTCAGTCGAACTGGAGGAGGCAACGGCAGGCAGGGCTGCGGAAACTGCCAGAAGAGCCAGGAGGGCGAAGCGACCGGCGGAACGGAGGGAGGAGGGAGAGCGATTTTCCATGGGTATTTCTTGGGTTGAATCTTGGGGATTTCGGTTTAACTCTTTCGACTGTTGCCGTGCACGCAAGCTCAGTCGGCCTGGTTGGGCTGAAGGAGAGGCGGCAAGTATAGACATGGAAGGTTTTTGGTTTTGGTTTTGGCAGGCAAAGAGAAATAGAAAGAGCAACCAGACCTTACCGAGCACTGGCGGGCATTGCAATTCCATCACCCTGGCAGGCAGAGCAGGTTCAACCATTTTCAGCGGTTTCCAGGCTTGCAAGCAGGATTCAGGCAGGCTCCGCCAGAGGTCTGAGTAGAGACAAAGGATACCGGGGCGGCGAGGCTTGCGCGAACCTCGCCTACATCCCCGCCAGGCACAAAAAACCGCCGGTCGGACTGAAGTCCGACCGGCGGTCTCTTAATTACGGCGGAGCCTGGCTTTAGAGCCCCAATTGGCGGGCAATCAAGAGCCTTTGAATTTCAGAGGTGCCTTCGCCGATTTCACAAAGTTTGGCATCGCGCAGGAAGCGCTCAGCCGGGAAGTCGACGATATAGCCGTAGCCGCCATGGATCTGCACACAAAGGTTACAGACCTTGCTGGCGATTTCAGAAGCATAGAGCTTCGCCTGGGAGCCTTCCAAGGTAACGCGCTTGCCGTGGTCTTTCATCCAGGCGGCATGATAGAGCATCAGTCTGGCTGCGCTCACATAAGTAGCCATGTCGGCCAAATAACTCTGAATCATCTGGAACTTACCAATGGGCTGACCAAAGGCTTCACGCTGCTTGGCATAGGTAAGAGCGGCATCAAGGGCGGCCTGTCCGATCCCGAGAGCCAGAGCGCCGATGGAAAGGCGTCCGCCCTCCAGGGTCATGAGCGCTTGCTTGTAACCTTCGCCTTCCTGACCAATCATGTTGGAAACGGGAATTTTGCAATCCTCGAAGGTCAAGCTGGCAGTGGGGGAACCTCTCATACCGAGCTTCTTCTCTACTTTCGAGACATAGAAGCCGGGGGTATCTTTCTCGACGATGAAAGAAGAAATACCTTTGCGTCCCAGGGACATGTCGGTCATGGCCATGATCACAGCGACATCTGCATCGGTGGCGTTGGTGATGAACTGCTTGGTGCCGTTCAATACATAGTGATCGCCGACCAACTTAGCGGTGGTCTTCTGGGCGGAAGCGTCAGAGCCGGTACCCGGTTCGGTCAAAGCCCAGCAGCCGATATATTCGCCGGAACAAAGCTTAGGCACGAATTTTTTCTTCTGTTCTTCCGTACCGAATTTGTAAATGGGATTGGTACCAAGAGAAACGTGAGCGGCGTAGCTAAGCCCGGTGGAACCACAGGCACGGCCTATCTCTTCGACGGCTATGACATAGCTTCTGTAGTCGGCGCCGGCGCCACCATATTCGCTACCAATAGGCAAACCCAAATAACCAAGCTTGCCCAGTTCCTTGAAAGTCTCGATCGGGAAACGCGCCTCCTGATCTACTTCGTGAGCCTTGGGAGCAATTTCCCTGGTAGCAAAATCGCGAATCGCTTCGCGAATAGCATGGTGCTCTTCCGTCAAAAACTCGCCAAACGGCAAGACGTCGTTTTCAGATACTGCTGTACTCACAGTTCTTTCTCCCGTATAAAATCGATAACGAAGACCAAGTCTTCGCCAAGATCATAGCGCTAAAAGCCTATATCTTCGCTATTTCTTAGGGGCTCCTTAAGAACTTCTCCACCTCTTGCACAATGCGCTTTGCCGCCTGACCATCCCCAAAGGGGTTGACGGCCGAAGACATGGCTTTGTAGCGCTGCGGAGATGTCATCAACTGCCTGGCCCCTTCGCAGATAGTCTCCTGGCTGACACCCACCAGCTGCGCCGCACCGGCACTGACAGCTTCTGGGCGCTCGGTATTGGTGCGCATGACAAGCACAGGCTTGCCAAGGGCGGGGGCTTCTTCCTGAACGCCGCCAGAATCGGTCAAGATAAAGTGGCAACGCCGCATGGCATAAACGAAAGGCACATAGTCAAGGGGCTCCACCAGAAGCAGCCGGTCGTGTCCGGCGAAGACCGGCTCTATGGATTGCCGCACCACAGGGTTTCTGTGGATGGGATAAAGGACCTGCACATCGGGAAATTCCTCGGCTATGTGCCGCAATGCCAGAGCAATTTCGTCCATGCCCTGGCCCCAGTTTTCCCGCCTGTGGGCCGTGACCAGAAGCACTTTGTAATGGTCAAAATCAGCCGCCCCAAAGAGTTGCTTATCAATGGTCTCTTCCGAAAGACGCCCGGCGGTATCTAGAAGAGCGTCGATAACCGTATTTCCGGTCATAAAAACATTTTCGGTGATGCCCTCGGCCGCCAGGTTCTTCACCGCCAGCTCGGTGGGAGCAAAGTGCAGGGTGGCAATGCGGCCGGTCTGCCTGCGAGACATTTCTTCCGGAAAGGGATTATAGCGATCATTGGTACGCAAGCCGGCTTCCACATGTCCCACCGGAATCTTGTGATAGAAGGCAGCCAGGGAGGCGGCCATCACTGTCACCGTGTCGCCCTGCACAAGCAGCATATCCGGTCTGTCCCGGGAGAGCAGGTCATCCATATGCAACACAACGCGACTGGTCAGCTCAGCCAGGGTCTGACCATGTTTCATCAAGTCCAGGTCATAGTCAGCCTTGACATCAAACCACTTCATCATCTGGTCCAGCATTTCCCGGTGCTGGGCAGTAATCGCCACCACCGGTTCAAGTTCCGCCGACTCTTTCAAGGCGTGTACGACAGGCGCCAGCTTGACAGCCTCGGGGCGCGTCCCGAACACACACATGACCTTTTTTTTCATAAGCTCCTGCAAAAATAGACGGACCGCCGCTCCCTGAAGCAGGGGCGGTAGCGACCTATTCTATAGCAATTGGCTTCTGTTAGACTAATCTCTACTATTCCCTTGCAGCGCATGTGCAGCGCAAGCGCTCAACTAGTATCTGGAGTTAGCCTTTTGGACGTAATCATTGAAGGTCAAATTGACCAGGAAGAGACCATTGCAGATGTCATTGCCACAGTGGTGGGCGTCAAAGGCTGCAACACTCCAATTTTGAGACTGAACGACAGCGAGTCCGAACTCTCCGGGCGCATCCTTTTTGGTCAGGGCGGCTTTATCCTGGGCGGAAAGTTGAACCAGGGCGGAACCAGCGGTTATGAGGCAATCAGACAGTTGCTCTCCATTCAAACCGGTAATTACGCCATTCTTGATCCCCTGAGAAAACCCACATCCGAGCTAAACCAGGCTCTGTGGCTTTCCACCGACAAAATCATTCAGGCCTTGCCCAATCTGCCGGCCACGGAAGAAAGCCTGGCCGACAAACGCCCGGAACGCTTCAGCGACAGCGCCGCTCGCCCAAAAACCGGACAAATTGATATTGCTCCGCAGCTGGCCGGCATGGCCAATCCTAGAGACGAGGGCGGCGCCGATTCCATATTGAAAGGTCACCCCACCGGCGAACACCGCCAGATTACTTCAGCCAAATCTCCCTCCCGGCGCTACAATGAAAATCGCTGGCGCACTATCAAGTTTGTAGTGCAAATGACCGTGGGTCTGGGGCTCTGCTTCCTGATTATGAATAACAGCAGCACCATGTGGGAAACCACGGTCAAANNAAAATAGGAAAGAGCGTTGGCTGTGATCTAGAAAACAATGCCCTCTTCGTCGGTTTCCAGAATTCCATGGAAAACTGGGGCAAACAGAAAGCCGAGTCTATAAAGCAGCAAAAGAAAGGTAGCAAGGGCAAGAACAACCGCTAAAGCACAAGGAAGCAATCAAATTGCCAATTAAGAAGACCGGAACCAGCCTTGCCGCAGGACAGCTCCTCCCCTGCCTGGGCCTTGTCTTAAGCCTCTGCCTCAACCTTGCTCCCACAGCCCTTGCCAAAAGCAGCAAACAGCCAAAAGAACCGGTCTACGGCGGCGCCTCCCCAGACCCAGGCGAGCGACATACCGCCCGGTCTCGTGCCTGTCGTAATCCCGGCTGACGGCGTCATGCGGGAATTTTTCGTACACATTCCACCCGTATTGCAAGAGACCATAAACGCCGGACAGCCGCCGCCCAGCCTGCCCATGGTTATGGTTTTTCACGGCGGTTTAGGCCTGGCCTCTCGCATGGATACCATGGCCGGCTTCGACTCAATTGCCGACCGGGAAGGCTTCATCACCGTTTATCCCCAGGCCATCAACAGGCACTGGCACGACGGCCGCAATATCGAAGGACAAGACAAGTACGACGACGTCGCCTTTGTAAACGCCATCATCGACTACATGCAGAGACGCTACCGCATAGACGGTCACCATGTCTACGCCTGTGGTATCTCCAACGGTGGCTTCTTCTGCCAGTATCTGGCCCTGCATATGCCGGACAAATTAGCTGCCATAGCCTCAGTGGCCGCCACCCTGCCTTCCATCGTGGCCAGCGCCAGACCAGCCCTCAAACCGATGAGTGTTCTCTTTATTTTGGGCATGAGCGATCCCCTCATGCCGTTCAAAGGCGGACCACTGGCCTTCAAGAACTTCAAAGATCGAGGCATGGTAGTCTCGGCAGCCGATGCAGCGCAGTTCTGGGTAAGGGCCAATCGCGGCAATAAAATACCCACTTCCGTGGATCTTCCCGACACCGACCCCACGGACGACTGCCGGGTGAAAGTAGCCAATTTTTCAGGCGGACTAAAAGGTTCGGAAGTTCTTGTCTACGGCATCGAAGGCGGAGGTCATACCTGGCCGGGAGCCCCGGAAGTCCTGCCGAAAAATCTTGTCGGTGCTACCTGCCGTGATATCAGCGCCTCGGAAGTAATCTGGGATTTCTTCAAGCGTCACATGTAGAAAGTACCGCCAGTCCTCGGCAGCCGGGCTCAGGCCTGGGCACGGGCAAATTTTGATAGATGAGCTACACCATCGGGCTTGGTACGTTTGCCCTGGCGAATCTCCGACTGCACGTTAAGCGCGTCGCGCAGAACATTCTCGCTGATTGCTCCCATGGCAATAAGCACTGCACCCAAAGGCGTAATTGATTCGCGCACTTCATTCAGGGCCTGATTCAATTGCTCCGGCGAAATCACGCCGCTCGATAGCAAAAGCTCACCCAGCCTGGCGGATGGCATGGTGCTCTGAGGTTGCCAGCCCAGTTGATCGAGGGCCTGCTCAAGGGTGATGCGCCCCCGGGAGGCCGCAGAAACGGCCATAAAGCTCAATTCCAGCTCAAGATGCCCATCACGCACAAGAGATTGCGCCTCCACGGCAGCCTGCAGGTCTTCCTTGGTGACAAAACCCGACATAATAAGCACTTTGCCGATCATCTGACCGGTGTCTTGAGCAATGTTGCACGCTTCGTCGAGATCCTGCTTTCGCAGGATGCCGGCTCTGGTTAGCAATTCACCAACCCGGATTGTCTTTTCCGCCATCTTGCTGCCCTCTGTCGCGCCTGCCTGATAAAACCCCCTGGCAACTTCTGCCGGCTCAGCGCCGAGCGCCCCCTAAGAATAACCTGCATAAACATAATTCTCGTCCCGGGCATATGTTAAACCCATAATAAAGTAATGTTTCCAAATCGCACCAGCGGGGCGCCCGATCCGCCCTCAACCCGGGCTCAGAAACGCTCTCTAAGACCATGAAATTCATGTTGATGTTCACGCTCAGTTCCCGCTCGAGGGGCAAACTGAAATTGTGGAGAAGCAAATGAAAACCAATCGAAACAGTATATTCTGGTTCAGACAAGACCTCAGGCTGGAAGACAATCCGGCACTGACAGCCGCTCTGGCTGGCGAGCGCTGCTATCTTGTCTATATCTGGGCACCGGAAGAAGAGAGCCCCTGGGAACCGGGAGCTGCCAGCCGGGTTTTCCTACACGAGAGCCTCCTTGCTCTGCAAGAAAAGATCGCCGCCAGCGGCGGCCGCTTGCTCTGCTTTAGAGCCGGTCCGGGCCAGACTTTCCCCACCAGCCTGGCCGTGCTGCAAGCCCTCGCAAAAGCCGGAAACGCCGGGAGCATTTACTGGAACCGCCGCTACGAACCGAAAATAATCAAGCGAGACAGCGAAATCAAGGCGGCCCTGAAAGCCGCGGGGCTGACGGTGGAAACCTTCAACGGTGCCCTCCTGAAAGAACCGTGGCAGGTGAAGACAAAAGAAGGCAAGCCCTTCCAGGTTTTCACACCATTCTGGCGGGCCTGCCTGAATGAACTCGATCTAGAGCCTCCCCTGCCGGCGCCGGCCACACTACAAAGCACAGATAGCTCCAGCCTGGAGCTGCCCCGGGCTGTGACCGTGGCAGATCTGGAGTTGCTGCCTGCCCTGAACTGGTACGAGGGTATCTTAGACAGATATCCGGCGGGCGAGAGCGAAGCTCACCGCGCCCTCGAACATTTTCTCAAACATGCCCTGGCCAACTACAGCCTCGACCGCGACAAGCCTCACCGTCAAGGTGTATCAAGACTTTCAACCTACCTGCATTTCGGGCAGGTGAGCCCAAGAAGTGTCTGGCATCGAACCAAGGCCAGCAATATAGCCACCAAAGAAAGCGCAGAAGCTGCCGCCTGCTTCCTCAGAGAACTGGGCTGGCGGGAATTCTCCCACCACCTTCTCTACCATTTCCCGGATACTGCAGATACGCCTCTGCGCAAAGACTTTCTCGATTTTCCCTGGCACAAGGACGAAGAACTGCTGAAATCCTGGCAGAAGGGTCGCACCGGCTATCCGATAGTGGATGCCGGTATGCGCGAACTGTGGCAGACCGGTATCATGCACAACCGTGTCCGCATGATCACGGCCTCCTTTCTCGTCAAACACCTGCTGCAACCCTGGCAGGAAGGCGCCCGATGGTTCTGGGACACACTCATCGACGCCGATCTGGCTCAGAACACTCTCGGCTGGCAATGGACCGCAGGCTGCGGCGCTGATGCCGCTCCTTACTTTCGCATATTCAATCCCATGCTGCAGGGCGAAAAATTCGACCCGGACGGGCTCTACATCAAGCGCTATGTGCCGGAGTTGGCTGGTCTCGATAGCAAATACATCCACGCCCCCTGGACCGCACCACCACAGGTGCTGGAAAAGGCCGGCATCACCCTCGGTACCACTTATCCAGCCCCCATTGTTGACCACAGCGAAGCAAGACAGAGAGCTCTAGCCGCCTTTCAAACTTTGAAAGAATTGAAGACGGCCGTCACCGGCTAAAACCGAACCGGAGCAATCCAGAAAAGTCCCTCCGTTATTTTGACGCCGTATTTTCTTGCTTCACCGTTGAAACAGGCCCCATCGAAGTCTTCAACAGTGGCCCAATAAAAACTTAGCAAAATCAAAGATATCCATCCGATCGCCCACAAGCGATACAGTTTCCATCCATTGCGAATTTTTATTACACCGCAAAAGAATATTGCAGTCTGTAT
>FSSH01002841.1_pt1 | contig 23350 bp, 26 predicted proteins | sample 1166101 | NCBI WGS metagenome assembly FSSH01 (sample SAMEA32972668, study PRJEB13176) | freshwater metagenome | biome: Drinking water system; feature: Biomass in drinking water that filtered by 0.45 um membrane; material: drinking water | place: USA | collected 2012-12-20 | depth 0 m | reverse complement strand
ACGATCTGCCAGGGCACGCCCCAGCGGTCGCGTAACCAGCCGCACATGATCTCGGCCCCGCCATCGGCGGTGAGGGCCGACCAGAGCCGATCGACCTCGGCCTGGTCGGCGCAGGACACAGAGATCGATGCGGCCGTGCCGTAATCCGCCGGAGTGCCGCCGTTCAGCGCCTGGAAGCTCTGGCCGCCGAGGGTGAAGACCATGAGGATGACGTCACCCGCCTCTCCGCCCGGCCACGGGCCCGGCGAGTGCTGGATGTGCTCGATGCTCGATCCAGGCACGAGCGAGACGTAGAGGTGCACGGCGGCTTCCATGTCCCTCTCGAACCAGAGGCAGGTGCTGACCTTTGCCATGTCGGTCTCTCCCGAGCTTCGATTCAGAGCGTGGCCGCGAGCTCGGCGAGTTGGTCGGCGCAGAGTCCCCAGCCTTGGTGGAACCCCATGGCCTCGTGACCCGCACGGTCCTCGGCCGTCCAATGGCGCGCGAGGGCGGTGTAGCGAGTGCCACCTTGCGCCTCCTCGAAGGTGATGATGCCGGTGAAGAACGGCTTCGCCGACGGCTCCCAGGCCCGGACATAGGCGTCGGTGAAGACGATGCGGGCGTCCTGCACCAGTTCGAGATAGATCCCAGCGCTCGTGAACTCCGCGCCGTCCGGCCCTCGCATCACCATCCGGGTCGAGCCGCCGGGCCGAAGCTCGGTCTCGACCTCGGCGAGGACGAAGGGCTTGGGGGCGAACCAGCGCTTGAGGAGGTCCGGCTCGGTCCAGGCCCGGTAGAGGACGGAGGCCGGCGCCGGGATGATCCGGGTGAGGACGAGGTCGCGTTCGGGCGTGCTGTCGGTCATGGCGGTCCGTTCGTGGGAGAGGCGGGATCAGGGCGTCCGTTGATTGAGAGCCCAGACGACGCCGAAGGGATCGCGAAGCTGCGCGTAGCGGTCGCCCCAGAACATGTCGGTGGGCGGCATCAGGGCCGTCGCCCCCGCCTCGACCGCCCGTCCCCACCACGTCTCGATGTCGTCGACCATGAGGGTCATGGTGAAGGATTGCGGCGCCTGGAGCGGATGACCGTGGTCCGGGAAGGCGTCGGACAGCATCATCGACGAGCCGTTGACGTAGAGGTGGATGTGCATCGTCCGCCCCTGCTCGTCGGGCGGCATCGCTGCCGCCGTCTCGGCGCCGAAGGCGGCCGCGTAGAATTCCGCCGCCGTCGACGCGCCGTCGACGGTAAGATAGGCGACGAGCCCTCCCTTCACGGGAACGGCGGCCGGCTTCGTCTGAGTCGTGTCGCTCATCGTCTCCTCCCCTCAGCACCGGCTCTTCAGGCCTTGGAGCCCGACAGCGTCGTGATGACCGGCCAGATCCCGGCCGATTCGGCGACGCGATCTTACCCAAGGGGCCCTGTTTCGGAATGCCGACCGGAACGGGTGTTTGGAGGCCCCGTGATCTGTCCTTGCAATCCTCCGTCGCACCCCAGTGGGAAATGTCGTGCACGGGATCCGATCGGAGAACCCGCCAGCGAGGCATTGCGGAGGCGCATCGCCCCGCATTAAGCATGACAGCCGCTCGATAAGCCGCTGGATCGCGGCGACTGTGACGAGGCCATGAACGCCCATGTACGCCGAGGGAGGATGGACGCCACCTTGCGAGCCGCAGCCGCGCAGGCCCCGGCTTACGGAGCGTCAGGAACGGGTTCTCGTCTGGCTCATCGCCTTGAACGCATTGCTCCTGTTCATTGCGCCGATCGGCGGCGCGACGGTGATCCAAGCCTTCTTCGCTGTAGTGAAGTGAGGCGTGGCGGCACCGTGATCGTATCGCGCCTCGACCACGAGCGATGCCGAGCGGCATGAGGCTCGAACCCGACGCCGCTCGCTCTTCGCTGCCGCCGCTTGGCTCTCCATAAGCGTCATGGGGCACGAGAGGCGTTGGCCGGTAATCTCGGCCCTCGGGGTGATCGAGATCCTCGCATGGGGCTCGTCGTTCTACCTGCCCGCAGTGCTCGCCGGCCCGATCGCCGACGATACCGGCTGGCCCCTTGCCTGGGTGGTGGGCGGCCTCGCCTTCGGCCTGCTCGCCGCCGCCGCGATCTCACCCCATGTCGGGGCGGCGATCCATCGCCGCGGCGGCCGGCCAATCCTCATCCTGGCGGCGTTCCTCTTCGCCGCCGGCTTCACGACGCTGGCATTCGCGCCCATCCTGCCTGTCTACCTCGCCGGCTGGCTGCTGCTCGGCCTCGGCATGGGCTGCGGCCTCTACGATCCGGCCTTCGCCACCCTGGGACGCCTCTACGGTGCGGAGGCGCGGCCGGCGATCACCGTTCTGACGCTGTGGGGCGGGTTCGCCAGCACCGTGTGCTGGCCGCTCTCGGCGTTCCTGGTTGAGCAGGTCGGGTGGCGGGGCACCTGTATCGCCTATGCCGGCCTGCACCTCGCCGTCACGCTGCCCCTCGTGCTTCTGCTGATCCCCTCGCCTCCCGCGCAGCCGGCGGCGACCGAGACACGAACGGACATCGCCCGCCCTATGATACCGGGAGAGCGGCGGGCTTTCCTTCTGTTCGCCGGAGTGCTGGTGCTCGGCGGGGCGATCATGTCGCTGGTGTCCGTCCACCTGATCACGCTGCTTCAGGCGCGAGGCGTCGCCCTGGCCTCGGCCGTTACCTACGGCGCGCTGATCGGCCCGGCGCAGGTGGGAGCGCGCGTCGTGGAGATGGCGCTCAAGGGCCGGCATCACCCGCTCTGGACGCTGACGGCGGCGTTCGGCCTCGTGGCGGCCGGGCTGGCCTTCCTCGCCTGCGGCATGCCCGGCGTCGGGATCTGGCTGGTCCTCTACGGCGCCGGCAACGGCGTCTACTCGATCGCGCGGGGAACGGTGCCGTTGACCCTGTTCGGGCAGGACCGCTACGCCCTGGTAGTCGGCCGCCTCGCCCGGCCCGGTCTGGTCGCCCAGGCTCTCGCGCCGCCTGGCGGCGCGATCGTGCTCACCCATGCCGGACCCGATGCACTGTGGTGGCTGCTGCTCGCCCTGGCCCTGGCCAATCTCGGCCTGATCGCGGCGCTGTGGCGAGGGCGATAGCTGGGTCCGATCGGGCAGCCCGGTCCTAACCGATCATCGATGGCACGGTGTCGGCGGCGATCAGCGCCCTCGCCTCGGCGGCATCGATATCCATCCTGGCGATCAGCGCCTCGGCGCTGGCAAAGCGCTCCTCGCCGCGGATGAAGGCGACGAGCTCCACCGTCAGGTCGCGACCGTAGAGATCGCCGGAGAAGTCGAACAGGTTGACCTCGAGAAGCGGGGCGCCGTCGTCGAAGGTCGGGCGGCGACCGTAGCTCGCGACGCCGTCGCGAAGCGTACCGTCGGGGAGGCGTGCCCTCACCGCGTAGATGCCGTGGGCGAGCCCGCATTCGGCGACCGCCATGTTGGCGGTGGGATAGCCTAGCGTCCGGCCGCGCTTGTCGCCGTGGCGGACCTCCGCGGTCAGGAACCAGCGATAGCCGAGCAGCGCGTTGGCGCGGCCGACGTCGCCCTGGCCGAGCGCTGAGCGGATCGCGCTCGACGAGACCGGCTCGGACTCGTCGGGGATCGTGACCGCGTCGATGACGCGGCAGGCGAGACCCGCCTCGGCGCAGAGCCGCGCCAGGACCGCCGGGGTGCCCTCGCGGCCGCGGCCGAAATGGAAGTCATGGCCGATCACGACACCCGAGAGCGCGAGGTCACGAGCGAGGAGATTGTGTACGAACTCCGCAGCGCTGGTTCGGGCGAGGTCGCCATCGAAACGGCGCACCACGAGCCCGCTGAGGCCCAATTGGGCGAAGACCCGCTCCTTCGCCACGCGGTCGCTGAGGCGGAATATCGGCTCGTCGGGACGGAAATACGCGCGTGGATGAGGCTCGAAGGTCAGCACGACGGCCGGACGGCCGGCCTTCGCCGCCGTCTCGCGTACCGCGGCGATGAGGGCCCGGTGACCTCGATGGATGCCGTCGAAATTGCCGATCGCCGCCACCGCGCCTGCCAAAGGCGCCGGCATGGCCTCGTCTTCGCGGACGATCGCGAAGGGGCGGCGCGGCGCATCGGCTGCGGGCTTGCGCAGGTCCGTTTCGTCGCCAGGGAACATCGGGTCCGGTCGGGGTGTGCGGGGTCGGCTCGCGCGGAACCTGTCGAAAACGCTCCCGAGGGTCAAGCACGACCGTTGCAGGCGGGCAACTTGCTTCGAACCCCGTCTGAACGCCCTGTTTTGGTTCTCGAGAAGCCGCGGCAGTTAACCGGTTCGCAATTCAGTCGTCGGTATTGTCGTGGACAAGAGGCGTCGTGACGCGGCGCCTCCGTGACAACCCGTGACGGGGCGCGCGCCGCACCGGCCCTCGAACTGACGGAGCAGAGCATATCATGGCCCTCGATCTCGGCATGCCGATCCTGGTTGTGGACGATTATCAGACGATGGTCCGCATCATCCGCAACCTCCTGAAGCAGCTCGGCTTCGAGGAGGTCGACGACGCCTCCGACGGCACCGCGGCCCTCGCCCGCCTCAAGAACCGCAAATACGGCCTCGTGATCTCCGACTGGAACATGGAGCCCATGACCGGCTACGAGCTCCTGCGCCACGTCCGCGCCGACGAGAACCTGCGCACGACCCCGTTCATCATGGTCACCGCCGAGTCGAAGACCGAGAACGTCATCGCCGCCAAGAAGGCCGGCGTGAACAACTACATCGTCAAGCCCTTCAATGCGGCGACGCTCAAGAGCAAGATCGAAGCCGTCTGCGGCGCCTGATCGCCCGAAGCCCGAGGCAATCCCTCGGGGCGGGCAGATGGCATCGGACAGGGATCAAGAAGGCGGGAGCAGGGGTCGATGGGACTCGCAGTCAAGGCGCGAAGTGCAACCCCCGCGCCCGAAAAGCCGTCGCTGATCCGAGAACTGGTCGATATTGCGGACTATATCAGTCACGTCCGCAACGAGATCGCGGCGCTTCGGGCCAATGAGCTCACTCGCGACCGCCTCCCCATGGCTCACGAGGAGCTGGATAGCGTGGTCCAGGCGACCAACGCGGCGACGAACTCGATCATGAATGCGGCCGAGGAGATCCTCTGCCTGCCGGACGACAGGAACTACCGTGCCGGTGTCGAGGCGCGGATGAACGACATCTTCGAGGCCTGCACCTTCCAGGACATCACCGGCCAGCGCATTCGCAAGGTGGTGGACGCCCTGCGCCAGCTCGAGACCCGTCTCTCGCGGTTCGCGACCGCCGTGAAGGCGCGCGACGAGGCCGGGATCGACCCGGCCGAGATGGAGCGCCGGATGCGCGACGAGCTGCTGATCCTCAACGGGCCGCAGCTCAAGGGCCCGGCGACCCCGCAGGACGCCATCGACGCCCTCTTCGACTGAAGACCGCTACCAGACCAGCTTCTCGATGACGGCGTCCGGCCGCACGCTCTGGCGCGCGAGCCAATCGGCGATGTCGCCGAGGCTGTCGTGCTCGGCCAAGACCCCGAGCTCCTCAGCATGGATGCCGCGGGCGACGAGAAGGTTCGGGATGCCGAACCGCGCTGCCCCGTCGATATCGGTGCGCAAGGCGTCGCCGATCGCCAGCACGCGGGCATGGGCGGGCGGCAGGCCATCGAGGGCGGCGGCCTGGTCCAGGGCGGCCTCGTAGACCGGGCGGTAGGGCTTGCCCGCATAGGTCACATCGCCGCCGATCTCCGCATAGGCTGAGGCGATGAGGCCGGCGCAGGGGATCAGGACCTTGTCGCGCTCGACCACGAGATCCGGGTTGGCGCAGATCATCGGGATCTTGCGAGCGCGCAGAACCGACAGCACCTCGCGGTAATCCTCCGTGGTTTCGCGGGAATCGTCGAACAATCCCGTGCAGACGACCATCTCGGCGTCCTCCGCCGAGACCAGCCTGATGTCGAGGCCATCGAAGATGGTGAGGTCGCGCTCCGGCCCGAGATGGTGGATGCGCGCACCCGGATGCCGGGCCAGCAGGCTGCAGGTGAGATCGCCCGAGGTCAGGATCCCGTCGTAGGCCTCCCGCGGCACGCCGTAGCCGTCGAGGATCGCCTGGACGCCGGGCCAGGGTCGCGGCGCGTTCGAGACCAGGATCACCCGCCGCGGCCGGCCCTCGCCGGGCAGGCGGCGAAAGCGGATCAGCGCCTCGCCCGCGCCGCCATGGGCGCGCGTGCCGTCGTGGAGCACGCCCCAGACATCACACAGGATGAGGTCATAATTCGCGGCGATGCAGGCGATCCCTGAAAGGATCGGCACGGTTCCGCTCACGAAGGAGGAAGTGGATGACATCGCTGGGCCTGGCTCGGCGGGCTCCCGGCTGGGCCGCGCGCCGCCCGGTTAGGCTGCCCCCGGCTTGAAATCAACGGCGCGCCTCAGCCGGCTCGCCGCAGGAAATCGCGGAACGGGCGGCGCGGCGTTGCAGGCTCGCCTGTGGCAGCAGGGGTTGCGATCGCCGCGAGCACTTCGGCCCGCACCGCGCGGGCCGGTGCGAACAGCGCCCCTTGAGCGAGGGGCAGGCCGAGATCGATGAGATCGGGCACGTCGGCCTCGCGCTCGACCCGGTCGGCGACGACGCGGATGCCGGCGCGGCTCAAGGAGGCGACGAGGTCTTCGAGAGCGATGTCGGGCATGGCCTGGCGAGAGCCCGGGCGCAGGATCATGTCGGCGGGAATCTTGACCTGGCCGATGCCGCGCTCGGCCAATGCGATCGGATCGAAGCGGAGGTCCACCGGGCGGTCGAGGGTGAAGCCGAGCTGGCCGCGCAGGGCCGAGAGTGCCCCGGCCTGCTCTCCATCGAGGCTGCGCCAGCTCGCCTGCGGCAGGGAGACGACGAGGCGTCCGGCAAGGCCCGGCTCGTCGCCCACGATGCGAGCGAGGGAGCGCAGAAAACCGGGCTCGAACAGCGAGAAGGGCGAGAGAGCGTAGGCTACGGCGGCATTGCTGCCGCGCCCGGCAAGGTGCCGGCCGATGGTGGCGACCTTCTGCAGCATCCGCCGGTCGAGGTCGGTGGTGCGGCCATGGCGTTCAAGAACGGGCAGGAACACGTCGGGGCCAAGGATCTCGCCGTCGAGACGGAGCCGTGCCATGGCCTCATAGGACACGACCTTGCGCTGGGGCAGGCTGACCAGAGGCTGGAGGTGAACCTCGAGACCCTCGCCCTCGAAGGCGGCGATCATGTCGGTCTCGCGCGCCCGGTTCTCTTCGGCGCGAGGCTCGTTCCGCGCGTTCCCTTGAGAGACCGCGTCCCCGCGAGGCATCCAGGGCGGACGAATCGGCGGCGCGACGGCGACTGGAGCCGACATCGGCGCACGCGGCGGAACGACGATCTCGGGAGCCTCCCGGACGATCGGAGGCGGCTCGCGGAAGGGCGGCGGCGGAGCCGGGCGGGGTTCCGCCTTGAGCCGGGCGATATCGCCGTCCTGCGCCGCCACGACGGCGGCGAGCTCGCGGACGATGCCGCTGAGAAGCCCGATCTCGGTGCTAACCTCCTCGACACCTGCCGCGAGGGCGGCGGTGTCCGCGGGGGCCTCGGCCTGAAGTCGCGACTGGTCGTTGCGTGCCAGAGAACCGATCACGGCCTCGAGGCGGAGCAATCGATTCGATACGACGTCGATCTCGCCCGAGAGCTTGTCGCAGCGTTCGGCCAGGATGCCGGCGCGCCGGTGGGCGACGATGCTCGCGATCGCGCCGATCGCCGCGAGCGCGAACGCGCCCCCAAGCGGGACGAAGACCGCCAGCGGCGTCAGGACGAGCAGCCCCAGCAGCACCCAGGCCCAGAGGCCACCGCGCCGGCCGACGATCCGGGCCATGAATTGCTCAACCTCGAACGCACGACGGAAATACAGCCCCGAATCGGGGATCACCATCTTTGTCGCCGGTCCACTCCGGCCACAAGCCGACCGCAATGCCCGTTGGGCCGATTTTTGCTAGGTGTGTCCGGCAGTTCACGCCTTTCGGCCACTGGCATCCGGCCGGTCCCGCTCGCGAAGTCCGACTTGCGAAGTCCGACTTGCATTGCCGCCCCGGCAAAGCGACATGCAGTTCCGCGGGAGCTACGGCGGGGAGATGCCGGATGGACGCAATGCGATCGGACCTGATGCTGAGGGTGGAGGGCATGACCTGCGACGGCTGCGCCGCCGCCGTCGGAAAGGCGATCCGCCGCCTTGACCCCGAAGCGGACGTCGCGGTCGACCGCGACCACGGCTGCGTGGCCGTGACCACCCGGGCGAGCGGCGACACGATCGCCGAAGCCCTCACCCAGGCCGGCTATGCCGCCACCACGATGGAAGCCTGATCCCGATGCGCGCCGTCCCGCCGGTCACCAACGATCTCGACGCCTGGTGGATGCCCTTCACCGCCAACCGCGCCTTCAAGGCCGCTCCGCGGATGATCGTGGGGGCCAAGGACATGCATTACGACAGCGCCGACGGCCGCCGGATCCTGGACGGCATCGCGGGGCTCTGGTGCTGCAATGCCGGACATGGCCGCGAGGCGATCACGGCCGCGATCCAGGCGCAGGCGGCAACGCTCGACTACGCCCCGCCCTTCCAGTTCGGCCATGACGGCGCCTTCACCCTGGCCTCGCGCCTGGCGCACCTTGCGCCAGGCGACCTCGACCACGTCTTCTTCTGCAATTCGGGCTCCGAATCCGTCGACACCGCCCTCAAGATCGCCCTCGCCTATTGGGGCGCCAAGGGCGAGGGCCGCCGCACCCGGCTGATCGGGCGCGAGCGCGGCTATCACGGTGTCGGCTTCGGCGGCATCTCGGTGGGCGGCATCGTCACCAATCGCCGTGCCTTCGGCCTCGGCCTGCCCGGCGTCGACCACCTGCCCCACACCTATTCGCGCGAGCACCAGGCCTTCACGATCGGCGAGCCCGAATGGGGCGCGCATCTCGCCGGGGACCTCGAACGGATCGTGGCTTTGCACGATCCCTCGACCATCGCCGCCGTCATCGTCGAGCCGATGGCGGGCTCCACCGGCGTGCTGCCGCCGCCCAAGGGCTACCTCGAACGGCTCCGCGCGATCTGCGATACCCACGGCATCCTCCTCATCTTCGACGAGGTCATCACCGGCTTCGGCCGCCTCGGCCACGCCTTCGCCGCCGAGCGCTACGGCGTGACGCCCGACATGATCACCTTCGCCAAGGGCGTGAATTCCGGCACGGTGCCGATGGGCGGCGTGATCGCCCGCGAACACATCCACGAGGCGCTGATGACCGGACCGCCCGGGACGATCGAGCTCTTCCACGGCTACACCTATTCGGGCCATCCCCTCGCCTGCGCGGCGGCGCTCGCCACCCTCGACCTCTATCGCGACGAGGACCTGTTCGGCCGCGCCCGCCGGCTGGAGCCGGGTTTCGGCGAGGCGGTGATGTCGTTGAAGGACCATCCGGGCGTCCTCGACATCCGCACGGTAGGCCTTGCCGCCGCCATCGACCTCGCGCCCCGCCATGGTGCGCCGGGCGCGAAGGCCTACGAGGCGATGGTGAGGGGCTTCGAGGAGCACGACATCGTCCTGCGCGCCGCCGGCGACACCCTGGCGCTGACCCCGCCGCTGATCGTCAGCGAGGACCAGATCGGCGAGATCGTCGACAAGTTCGGGCAGGTGGTGCGGGCGGTGGCCTGAGCCACCACCCCTATTCCGCGAAGACGTACCCGCCGACGATCCGCAGGCCGACCGGCAGGCCGGCCGCAAGGCGGGCGGTGTCGGAGGCTTCCACCACCACGGTCTTGCCCTCGGTGCGGTCGACCTCGATGCGCTGGCGCCCTTGCGTCCGGTACGAGGAGCGCACGGTGCCGTGGAGATGGGCCTCGGAGCTTTCGGCGAACTGGAGCTGCCAGGGCCGGGCGTAGAGCTTGACCGGACCGGTCAGGCCTCGTTTGCCGACCACCGGCGTCAGCTTGCCGTCGACGGAGACCTGTCCGTCCTGGGCGATGGCCTCGACCTCGATGGTGTCGCCGAGGAACTTCAGCACGGTGGCGGAGACCGGGTTCTCCTGGACCTCGTCCGGCGTGCCGACCTGTTCGAGGCGGCCCTTGTCGAGGACGGCGACGCGGTCGGAGAGTTCCAAAGCCTCGTCCTGGTCGTGGGTGACGAAGATCGTGGTCTGGCCGGTGCGGTCGTGGATCTCGCGAAGCCAGCGGCGCAGGTCCTTGCGGACCTGGGCGTCCAGCGCCCCGAAGGGCTCGTCGAGAAGGAGGACCCGCGGCTCGACGGCAAGCGCACGGGCGAGGGCAATGCGCTGGCGCTGGCCGCCGGAGAGCTGGCTCGGATAGCGGTCGGCGAATCCGGAAAGCTTGATGAGGTCGAGGAGGTCGCCGACGCGGCGCCTGATCTCGGCCCTGGCCGGCCTGTCGGACCGCTTCCGGGCGTTGAGCCCATAGGCGATGTTCTCGGCCACGCTCATGTGCTTGAAGAGCGCATAATGCTGGAACACGAAGCCGACGGCCCGCTCTTGGACCGGCACCTGGGTCGCATCGTCGCCGCCGAAGATGATGCGGCCGCGATCGGGAAAATCGAGGCCCGCGATGATGCGCAGGAGCGTCGTCTTGCCCGAGCCCGAAGGGCCGAGCAGCGCCAGCAGCTCGCCCGCCCGCACATCGAGGGAGAGGTCGTGCAGGACGGCGGCCGTGTCGAAGGTCTTCGACAGCCCCTCGACCCGGATCGCGGTCGAGGACCCGATCGGGTTAGTGACGCCGTGCGCCCGCCGCGATGTCGTCGGCGTAGCGCCATTCAAGGAGGGATTTGACGACGAGGGTGACAAGAGCGAGGCCGGCAAGGAGGGAGGCGACGGCGAAAGCGGCAACGAAGTTATACTCATTGTAGAGGATCTCCACGTGGAGCGGCAGCGTGTTCGTGAGGCCGCGGATGTGGCCCGAGACCACCGAGACCGCGCCGAATTCGCCCATCGCCCGGGCGTTGCAGAGGAGCACGCTGTAGAGCAGGCCCCAGCGGATGTTGGGCAGCGTCACCGTCCGGAAGGCGTGCCAGCCGGATGCTCCGAGGGTCAACGCGGCCTCCTCCTCGGCAGTGCCCTGCTCCTGCATCAGCGGGATCAGCTGCCTTGCGACGAACGGGAAGGTGACGAAGATCGTCGCCAGCACGATGCCGGGGATCGCGAAGATGATCTGCACGTCCTGGGCGATGAGCCAGGGACCGAGCAGCCCCTGCGCCCCGAAGACCAGCACGTAGATCAGGCCCGAGACCACGGGCGAGACCGAGAACGGCAGGTCGATGAGGGTGACGAGGAGGTTCTTGCCCCGGAACTCGAATTTGGCGATGGCCCAGGCCGCGGCCACGCCGAAGACGAGGTTGAACGGCACGGCGATCGCCGCCGTGATCAGCGTGAGCCTGACCGCGGAGCGCGCATCGGCCTCGGTGAAGGCCGCGAGATAGGCCGCCCAGCCCTTGGCGAAGGCCTGGACGAACACCGTCACGAGCGGCAGCACCAGGAACAAGGCCAGGAAGACGATCGCGACGCCGATCAGCAGCCAGCGGACGATACGGCCCTCGGTGACGACGCTGGCGGCCCGGTCGGACTGGATCGGCGGGCTCTTGATCGGCGGGACGACGGCGCTGGCGCTAGACATAACCGAATCTCCGCCGGCTCCAGGCCTGGATCAGGTTGATGGCGAGGAGGGTCAGGAACGAGATCCCGAGCATGATGGTCGCGATGGCGCAGGCGCCGCCGTAATCGTATTCCGAGAGCTTGATGACGATGAGGAGCGGCGCGATCTCCGACACGTAGGGCAGGTTGCCGGCGATGAAGATGATCGAGCCGTACTCGCCGACGCCGCGCGCGAAGGCGAGGGCGAAGCCGGTGAGCACAGCCGGGATCAGCGGCGGCAGCACCACGTGGACGAGGGTGTGGAGCCGCCCTGCTCCGAGAGTAGCGGACGCCTCCTCGATCTCCTTGTCGATCTCGACGATGAGCGGCTGCACCGTCCGCACCGCGAAGGGCAGGCCGATGAACACCATGGCGATGAAGATGCCGAGCGGCGTGTAGGCCGCCTCGATCCCGAGCTTGGCGAGCTGCTCGCCGACGAGCCCGTTCGGGGCGTAGAGGGCGGCGAGCGCGATGCCGGCGACGGCGGTGGGCAGCGCGAAGGGCAGGTCGACCACCGCGTCGACGATCTTGCGGCCGGGGAAGGTGTAGCGCGTCAGCACCCAGGCCACGATGAAGCCGAAGACCGAGGCCGTGAGCGCCGCGAGCAGCGAGACGCCGAAGCTGACCTTGAGAGCGCTCGCCACCCGCGGGTCGGTGGCGACCTCCCAGATGCCCGAGAAGCCGAGCTTCGAGGCGCGCAGCACCAAGGCGGCGAGCGGCAGCAGCACGATGAGGCTGAGCACCGTCAGCGCATAGCCGAAGGTGAGCCCGAAGCCGGGAATCACGCTGGGCTGGCGGAAGCGCCTGCGGGGGCGGAGGGGTGGTTCGGCCATGGCGATGGTCCCGGAAGGTTAGCCTCTTCCTCCCCCGCATGGGGGAGGATTCGGTTCAGCGCCCCGCCTTGCTCAGCTGGTCGAACAGCCCGCCGCTATCGAAGTTCTTCTTCTGGATATCGTCCCAGTTGCCCTGAAGATCCTCGATCTTGAAGAGTTTCACCTCGGGGAGCAGGGCGAGGTCCTTCTTGTCGGCGGCCTCGGGTCGGCTCGGGCGGTAATGGTGCTTGGCGAAGAGCGCCTGCGCCTTGTCCGAATAGAGGAACTGGAGGTAGGCCTCGGCCGCCTTGCGGGTGCCCTTCTTGTCGACATTGGCCTCGACGAGGGCCACCGGCGGCTCGGCATAGATCGAGGTCAGGGGCACCACGACGTCGAACTTGTCCCGGCCGAACTCCTCGAAAACGAGATAGGCCTCGTTCTCCCAGGTCGGCAGCACGTCGCCGAGACCCCGCTGCGCGAAGGTCACGGTCGAGCCGCGCGCGCCGGTGTCGAGGACCGGGACCTGGCGGTAGAGCTCGCCGACGAAGGCATTGGCCTTGTCGGCGTTCTTGCCTTCCTTCTCGTAGGCGTAGCCCCAGGCGGCGAGGAAGTTCCAGCGTCCGCCCGCGGAGGTCTTCGGGTTCGGGGTGATCACCTTGACGTCGGGCTTCACGAGGTCGCCCCAATCCTTGACTCCCTTCGGATTGCCCTTGCGGACGAGGAACACCACGGTCGAGGTATAGGGCAGCGCCTGATTGGGCAGCTTCGTCCGCCATTCCGGATCGATCTTCTTCGAGATCCGGGCGATCGCGTCGATGTCGGAGGGGATGCCGAGCGTCACGACGTCGGCGGGGATGCCGTCGATCACGGTACGGGCCTGCGAGCCCGAGCCGCCATGCGAGGCGCGCACCGTGATGGTCTCGCCGGTCTTGGCCTTCCATTCCTCGGCGAAGGCGGCGTTGATGTCCTTGTAGAGCTCGCGCGTCGGATCGTAGGAGACGTTGAGGAGCTCGGTCTGCGCCAAGGCGCTCGACGGGAAGGCGCCCGAGGACAGGGCCGCTGCGATCCAGGCGCCGGCGGCGAGTTCACGCAAGCGAGAGAAGGATAGCTGGCGGCGGTCGGTCACGTCGATACTCCGTCGGTCGGCTGTCCGGCCGCATTGAGCAGCGGCCGTTACCGACCGGTTTATCGTTCTTTCTAACGAACGATGTCAACGCCAGTCAGCCATGCGATCGTGCTAGGTACGCCTGCGCCGAAAACGCAATCACAGCTGAAGCGGTATAACCGCGAGAGAAATGGAAGCGCACAGCTCCGCATTTGCCTCGCTGGAGAATTTTCGTCTAACCAGAAAGGGTTCTATAGAAAGAACGATTTTCTCGGACGAGTGCGATTCAGGAGTCGAGATATCCCGCGTCGCGCAAGGCGGTTTCCACGGCGTCGAACAAGGGGGTTCGGGGTGCGAACGGGACCGACGTCGTCGTCTCGCCGTGGTCCCGATCCGGTCCGGAATAGTCGGACACAGCTTCGGAATCCTGATCGGCTCCCATGACCATTCCGAAGAGGCTGAGTGCGCTCACCCTCACGCGATCGATCGACAGCATCGTCATGTCCTCGCTGGACCCGGCGGTTCACGATTCGCCACGTGCCTATTTTATTGACTTGTCTGCCGATCCGACAAGCCAGGACCGGCTGTGAGCCCTGCCTGCAGCGCTCCAGAGGCGTACGATTCAGCGCTCTTCTCCGGCCGAACAGCTAGGATTGGCCACTCTTCTCCAAGACAAGCCGCATACAGAATCCTTAATCAAAGCCCGATGAATTAGCTTATTGTTAATCATAATTTAAATTCTTCTCGCTAAATCGTGATGGAGGTCTCGGGGGAAGTGATGTTCAAGAAGCCAAACACCGATGAAGCCCAAGCAAAGCTCGCGGCACTCGATCGCTCGCTTGCTATCATCGAGTTCACCATGGACGGCATCATCGTTAGCGCCAACCGCAATTTCTTGAACGTCGTCGGCTATACCCTCGACGAGATCAAAGGTAAGAACCATAAAATCTTCTGCGATCCCACTTATGCTGGCGGACCGGTCTACGAAAACTTCTGGCGCGGCCTTCGCAGCGGCGAATACGCTTCGGGCGAATTCAGGCGCTACGGCAAGGGTGGGAAGCCCGTCTGGCTTGAGGCGACCTACAACCCCATCCTCGGCGCGAACGGCAAGCCCGAGCGCGTGATCAAGTTCGCCAGCGACATCACCGCCAAGAAGAACGAGACCGCGCGGCTGGAGACGATGATCGACGGCATGCCCGTCGCCGTCATGACGGCCGACCCGAAGAACGACTTCAAGATCGACTATTTCAACGCCACGTCGCGCAGCACCCTCGGCGCGATCGAGCGCTACATGCCGATCAAGGTCGCCGACATGATGGGTGCCTCCATCGACGTGTTCCACAAGAACCCGCATCACCAGCGCGACATGCTGAAGGATGCGCGCCACCTGCCTCACCGGACCAAGATCAAGCTCGGGCCGGAAACCCTCGACCTTCAGGTGTCGGCGATCAACGGTCCGGACGGCGCCTATATCGGTCCGATGCTGACCTGGTCGGTGGTGACCGCGCAGGTGAACATGGCGGCGGACGTCTCACGGGTCGTCGAGGCGGTCGGGTCGGCGGTTCGCGAGATGCAGCAATCGGCCGAGGGGCTCACGCAATCGGCAGACGAGGCTCGCCACCGGGCCTCGTCCGTCGCGGCCGGCTCGGAGCAGATGACCGATTCGATCCGCGAGATCTCAGGTCAGGTCGGCCGCGTCTCGGAGCGGGCGCAGCAGATCGCGACTCAGGCTGGCACAACCGACGCCACCGTGCGGCTGCTGGCAGAGAACGCCCGCAAGGTTGACGCGGTCGTGAGCATGATCAAGTCGATCGCCGATCAGACCAACCTGCTCGCGCTCAATGCCACCATCGAGGCGGCCCGCGCGGGTGCGGCCGGCCGCGGCTTCGCGGTCGTCGCAAGCGAGGTGAAGGCCCTGGCCGCCCAGACGGCGAAGGCCACCGACGAGATTACTCATCAGGTCTCGGCGATCCAGAACGCCACCGGCGAGGCCGTCGGCGCCATCGAGACCATCACCAATGCGGTGGGCGAACTCTCCAGCCTGACGCTGGCCATGGCGAGCGCCGTCGAGGAACAGGCGGCCTCCACCCACGAGATGTCCAACAACATCACGGGCGTCTCGGCAGCGGCCAACTCGACCGGGCAGCTCGCCGAGGCTGTACGCATCATCGCCGCCAGCCTCGCCGACCATTCGGATGGCCTGAGCGGCAGCATCGCGAAGTTCCTGAAAGCCGGCTGAGCTGTCTCTTCTGATTCGCTGCCGGCGACGATTCGGTACCACGCGGGCGTCGACCGGGCTCGCGTCGTTTCAGCTCCAGCGCTCCGTCATGAGCGAGCGTCGAATCAGTCCGCCACCAGGGCGATCAGCGAGAAGGCTCCCGCGAGGAGAATGTTGCCGAGGACGACGAGGGTCAGCACGATCATGGCGGGAGCATCGGGAGCGATGGTGAGCGGCGGGATCGGGCCGCGCCCTGCCGAATGGCACTGGCGAGGCCTCTCTACCTCAGCCGTGTGAACCTAAACTGAAATGTCGTCCTGCCGTCCCGGTTGCCCACAGAAGCCTTGGGGGCCGACACATTCTGGTCCTTGTCAAGGCGCTTTACCGAGGCGGAGACATAAAAAAATCCCGCCGCGGCATGCCGGCGAGGAAGCCTTAGCCGGTCAACGACTTGAGCGTGGCAGGAGGCGCCTTGCCACCGAGTCGAGAGTTCGATCACCAGCACGTGTTATAGACTTGGCCGCCGGCTCAGGGTTACTGGACCCTTAAGCTCGCCGAATCGGGGAGCCGCTTTCGAGCAAATCTCATGATGACTTAGAAACAAGAGTCGTATGATGCAGAATATCACATTGACGTCTCGACAATGCGACACGATACTCGCTGCGCTCCGCTACTATCAATACTACCGATTACAAGGCCATCCGTTCGATCCGCGGCATGATCACTTGATCGACGAGATCGCGATGCGAACTGGCGAGGCTCTCGACCTCGCCGAAGTAGACGACCTCTGCGCGGGAGTCAGGGGCAACAATCACGCCCTGGCCGCCGCCTGAAGGCAGCGCCAAGCTTGAATCACGGTGCGGTGGCGAGCTGGGCACGAGCCCGCGCGACCGCCGCCTCGCAGCCGGCTCGATCGCCTTTCTTGTCGGCGGTGCGGGCCTCGTCGAGGGCGACCCTTGCCTGCATCGCCTTGTCGCCGCCCTCGCCGGCCTGCGCGGATTTCTCCGACACCGCAGAACCGGTGACGCCGCCAGCCTCACCTTCGCCCTCGCGAGCGCCGGCCGCAGCCTTGCCGCTGGTCGAGGCCGAGATCGCAGTCCTTGCCTGCGCCTTCACCTGACCGTCGAGGGCGGTGATAGCGTCGCCGCAGGGCGATGCCGGTGCCGGTGCCGCAAGGCCGAATACGAAGGCGCAGGCCAAGCTTGCTGATCGTGTCATGGAATTGGTCCTCGACAGTGCTGGACGGGGCCGCGTTCGTGTAGCCGGCCCCGTTCAGCTAACCGCCTGACCATCAAGAAGGTTCGTCTTCCCCGCGCATTCGGCACGCGGAGGACGGAGGCTCAGGCGCTGAGCTGGTCGCGGATCGGCAATTGGCGGATCCGCCGCCCGGTTGCCGCGAAGACCGCGTTGGCGATGGCAGGGGCCACCGGCGGCACGCCGGGCTCGCCGACGCCGCCCAGCGGCTTGCCGTAATCGTTCGACGGCAGAAGGTGGACGTGCAGTTCCCTTGGGGCTGCGTCGATACGGGTGATCTCGTAGCCGTCGAAGTTGTTCTGTTGCGCCCGCCCGTTCTGGAACGTGATCTCGGCCGAGAGCGCGAGCCCCATGCCCATCACCACGGCGCCCTCCATCTGCGAGCGCACCCGCTCGGGGTTGACCTGCGGCCCGCAATCGACGGCGATGTCGACGCGCTTGACCGATACAGTTCCCTTGGCGTCGACCTCCACTTCAGCGGCCACCGCCGTGTAGGTGACGAAGCTGTAGTGGCCGGCAATGCCGAGGCCACGGCCCTTGGGCAAGCTGCGTCCCCAGCCGATACCCTTGGCTGCGGCTTCGATCGCCCGGCGCAGGCGCCCGGTCTCGATCGGGTAGCGAGCCGGGTCTTCGCCGTAATTCCAGACGTCGCCGATGCTCGTCGGGTCGATCTTCCGATCAGGGCCGATGAGATCGAGGAGATAATCCTTCGGGTCCCGCCCCGCCGCGTGGGCTAGCTCGGAGATGAAGGACTGGATCGCGAAGGCATGCGGGATGTTCGACACCGAACGGAACCAGCCGATCCTCACATGTGCGTCGGCCTCCGGATTCTCGAGCCTCACGTTCGGGATCGCGAAGGGCATGTTGGTTAGGCCCATGCCGAGCTCGAACGGCAGCTCGTTCTTGGCGCCGGCCGCGAAGATCGAGCCGATCGTCGGGGCGACCGAGCGATGCAGCCAGGCCACCGGCATGCCCTTTGCGTCGAGCCCCGCCTCCAAGTGCTCCACCGAGATGGTGTGGAAGTAGCCGTTGTGGAGATCGTCCTCGCGGGTCCAGGTCATCTTGACCGGGGCGCCGCCGACCTCGCGGCTGCAGAGCGCGGCCTCGACCACGTAATCGGGCTTCGACTTGCGGCCGAAGCCGCCGCCGAGCAGCGTCACGTTCACCTTGACCTTGTCGGCCTCCAGGCCGAGCGCCTTGGCGAGCCGATCATGGGTCGCCTGCGGCGCCTGGGTGTTGGCCCAGGCCTCGCAGAACCCATCCTTGATCTGAACCGTTGCGGCCGGCGGCTCCATCGGAGCCTGGGCGAGGTGGGGTACGAAATACTCGGCCTCGACCCTCTTCTTGGCCTTGGCGAAGGCGCCTTCGACATCGCCCTGGTTGCGCACGACCTTGCCGGGAGAGCGCGCTGCCTTCTCCAGCTCGGCCCGGAAGGCGACCGAATCGTAACTCGCGTTCGGCCCGTCGTCCCAGGTGATCTTGAGGGCGTCACGCGCCTTCATCGCCGCCCAGGTGTTCTTGGCGATGACGGCGACGCCGCCCAGCGGCTGGAACTCGGTGGGCAGGGTCGGGGCTGGTAGCGTGAAGATCTTCACGACCCCAGGCACCTTCTTGGCCTCCGCGTCATCGACGCTGGCGACTTTGCCACCGAAGACCGGCGGGCGCGCGATCAAGGCATAGAGCATCCCGTCGAGTCGGGTATCGATGCCGTATATGGCCTTGCCGGTTGTGATGTCGTGATTGTCGATCAGATGGACCTGACCCTGACCCGCTTCCGCACGGCCCTCGGTCTTGCCGATGTATCGGAAGGCCTTCGGGTCCTTGAGGGTCACGCTCTCGCGTGACGGCACCGGGAGCTCGGCGGCCGCGGAGGCGATCTCGCCGTAACCGAGGCTGCGCTTCGACTTGGCGTGGGTGACGACGTGGCGTTCGGCCTTCACCTCGGAGGCCGGCACGCCCCATTGCTTGGCGGCGGCCTGGACCAACATCAGTCGCGCGGCAGCGCCAGCGTGGCGCAGATGCGGGAAGAAGTGGCGCAAGGAGCGCGATCCGTCGGTGTCCTGGTTGCCGAACCGGGTTTCGTCGCCCCAAGCCTGGGCGACCTTCACCTTCGACCAATCGGCCTCGAGCTCGTCGGCGACCACCATGGCAACGGAGGTTCGCACGCCCTGGCCCATCTCGGAGCGGTGGCAGGTCACCGTGACCACTCCGTCGGGGGCGATGGCGATGAACACCTTCGGGTCGTCCTGCCAGCCGTGGGGCATCGCGTCGGCGCCGAACTTCTTGGGCTCGGTGGCCTTGTCCTCGGCCCGCGCCGGCTCGCGCCAGGAGAGGGCGAGGACGAGGGTGCCCATGCCGCCGAGCATGGCGCGGCGGCTTACATTAGAGAGCGCGGAGGGGCTATCGGGGGAGGTGGCGGCCGCGGCGACCATGGTTTTCGCGTCGTGGATCACAGGCGATCTCCCTTGGAAGCGGGCTTCGTGGTTCCGGCGGCCTGGTGGATCGCGGCGCGGATGCGCGGGTAGGTGCCGCAGCGGCAGATGTTGCCGCTCATGCTCTCGTCGATCTGGGCGTCGGTGGGCTTGGGCGTCTCTTTCAGGAGGGCGGCGGCCTGCATGATCTGCCCGCATTGGCAGTAGCCGCATTGCGAGACGTCGAGCTCGCGCCAGGCGACCTGGACCGGGTGATTGCCGTCGGGGGAGAGCCCCTCGATCGTCACTACAGCCTGGCCCTCGGCGGCCGAGATCGGCGTGACGCAGCTGCGTACGGCAGCTCCGCCCAGATGGACGGTACAGACACCGCAGAGTGCCGCGCCGCAGCCGAACTTGCTGCCTGTCAGCCCGACTTCATCGCGGAGATACCAGAGCAACGGCATGTCGGGTTCGCCGTCGAAGCTGCGCTCAGCTCCGTTCACGGTCAGTTTGATCATCGGTCTCGTCCTGTCTCGATCGATCGGTCAGGCAGTGCCGTCGGCCCCGTGGCGCAAGGCGGCGGAGAGCGCGGCATCGGACGGGCCGGGCATCACGCCCCGGCCGGCGAACGCATCCCCGCTGCGGGAACCGCCCTTCCTGAGAATAGGTTCAATCTACCCGCACGATGCCGCAGTGCAACAGGAGCACCATCGCGGGAGCTGCAGGCTGGGCCGAAGTGTAACCTTTCGCACCAGCCGATCAGCCAAGATGCGCTTCAGGTCTCGACAAGACCCGTGCTCGCCCCAGTGGACTCCGAATCGCCTCGGCCTTTGGGCAGCGCGAGGTATTCGGACGAGCGCATCTCGATGAGGCGCGAGACGGTGCGGTCGAACTCGAAGGCCTCGCGGCCCTCGCTCGCGGTGTAGAGCCCGTCCGCCTCGGCCGCAGCGGACGCCACCAGCTTGACGTGCGAATCATAGAGGGTGTCGACGAGGGTGATGAAGCGCTTGGCCTCGTTGCGGTTTTCCGGCCCCATGATGGGGATGTCGGAGATGATGAGCGTGTGGAAGCTGCGGGCGAGCGCCATGTAGTCCGAGGCTCCGAGCGGCTGGGCGCACAGATCCGCGAAGGTGAAGCGGGCGACGCCGGCGGCTTCCTCCGGTACCGCCATCTCATGGCCCCGCACGCGGATCGTCGCCGGCCGACCCTTGGCCTTGCCTGTCAGACCCTTGAAGGCCCGGTCCAGCGCCTCCCGCGCGGCATCGTCGGCGGGCACGTGATAGACCGAGGCGCCGCCGAGTTTCTCGAGGCGGAAGTCGGTGCGGCTGTCGAGGCGCAAAACCGTGACCCGGCTCGTCAGCTCCTCGATGAAGGGCAGGAACAGCGCGCGGTTGAGGCCGCCCTCATAGAGCCTATCCGGCTCGACATTGGATGTCGCCACGACCACGACACCGTGCCGGAACAGGGCCGAGAACAGGCGCCCGAGGATCATCGCGTCGGCGATGTCGGTGACGGTGAATTCGTCGAAGCACAGGAGGGTCGCCTCGCCCGCGAGCGCCTCGGCCACCACGGGGATGGGATCGTCGCCCTTGACCTCGCCGCGCTTGAGCGCCTGGCGATGGGCGTGGATGCGCTCGTGCGCGTCGGCGAGGAAGCCGTGGAAATGGACACGCCGCTTGGGTCCTGACGCGGCCTCGTAGAACAGGTCCATCAGCATGGTCTTGCCGCGTCCGACCGAACCCCAGATGTAGAGGCCCTTCGGTGGTCCCTCCGCGTCGTCCCGCCGCCCGAACAGCCAGCCGAGGGCACTGCCCTTGCGGGCGCGCCGTCGCCGGTCCAGCACCTGCAGGAGGTCGTCGAGGGCTTTGACGAGGCGGATCTGCGCCGGATCGCGCTCGATCGCGCCGGAGGCGACGAGAGCGCTATAACGCGCGGCAACCGGACCGGCGGGCGGGGCATCGGCGCCGGTCGGGCGGGGTGAGGAGCTCAATGTCGGCACTCGCGGGCGGCGACGACCGTCGGCCGTCTCGGAGAAGGCATCCTGTCGAAGAGGAGCCGTCGGGCACAGCTTGGGTTCGTGGGCGGCGATAACAAGTGCGGGCGCTCACCGATGGCACCTGCTCTGCCGCGTCGCTCGGGCCGGATCAAGCCCGTTGCCGCAGCGGCAGTATCCGCCCTATCTAGGGCGCCAACGGCCAAGCCTCCTCGCGCGATGGCCCCTCGGGAGATGAAGCGTGATCGGACCTCTTCGCTTCGCGCTCGGCAGCCTCGCCGCCTTCGCCGCCTCGCATGGCGCGGTCGCCCAGCCCCGCCCCGCGACGCCGGCCATGGCCTGCGCCGCCGCCGCCGACCTCGTGACCCGCAGCGGCGCCATCGTGCTCACCACCGGGCCGTTCACCTATGCCCGCTTCGTGCGCGACGCAGGCTTCTGCTCGATCGCCGAGACGACGAAGCCCGCTTTCGAGCTCACCCTCGACAATCCGAAATGCTTCGTGGGTTACCTTTGCCGCGACAAGTTCAACGAGGGCAGCAACCGCGACTGAGATCGGGCCATTCCGGCTTACGGCCAAGCTGCCATCTTGCAGCCAAGCCCGTCGCCCATCTCCTTTCCCCAACGAGGCCGAAAAACCGGTCGGCAGGGGGCGGACAGATGGATTCGAGCGATAACGGAACCCTGGCATTCGGCCATTCGGCCGAGGTCGCGCGGCTCGAGCGGTCGGTGCAGGCCGTCCTCACCCTGATCGCGACGGCGCAGGACGAGCGCAGGGCGCCCCCGGTCCAGGCGGCGCGCCGCAACCTCGCGGCCGTCTATGGTCTCACGCGCCTTCGCCGGCGAGAAGAACAGCGCCAGCGCATCGCCTGAATCTCTGCGACTTTCAGGGCCGCGTCGTCTTCATCGCAAGCCAGATCGTGTGGCGGGCGCCGCCGCCCTTGCCGTTGGCGCGCACACCGACCTCTTCGACCGCGAATCCCGCCTGGCGCAGACGCGCGGTAAACGTCCGGTCCGGCGCCGCCGACCAGATCGCCAGGACGCCGCCAGGACGTAGCGCGCTCTGGGCCGCCGCCAGGCCCGCGTGATCGTAGAGCCGGTCATTGGCTGGCCGTGTCAGCCCGTCGGGGCCATTGTCGACGTCCAGCAGGATCGCGTCATAGGCGAGCGCACGCTCGCGAATCACCACCGCCACATCCGCCTCGCGAATCGTGACGCGCGAATCGTCCGGTCCCGGCCCGCAGATCTCCGACAGCGGCCCGCGCGCCCAAGCGACGACCGAGGGTACAAGTTCGGCGACCACCACCCGTGCGTCGGGCTTGAGTGCAGCCAAGGCCGCTTTGAGCGTGAACCCCATGCCGAGGCCGCCGACGAGGAGGCTCGCCTTCGGCCGGCTCCCGACGCGAAGGCAGGCGAGATTCGCCAGCGCCTCCTCCGAGCCGCTGAGCCGGCTGCTCATCAGCTCGTTATGGCCAAGCTGGATCGAGAATTCGGTCCCCCGCTGCAACAGGCGGAGGACCTCGTCGCTGCCCGGGATCGCGGCGGTATCGAGGACGATCCAGGGTTTCACGTGAAACAGTCCGATGCCTAGAACAGGCCCTCGATCTGGCCGTTGGAATCGAGGTGGATGCCCTCCGAGGCCGGCACCTTGGGCAGGCCCGGCATCGTCATGATCTCACCGCAGATGACGACGACGAAGCCGGCGCCGGCCGAGAGCCGGACGTCGCGCACCGCGATGAGGTGGCCCGAGGGCGCGCCCATCAGGGACGGATCGGTCGAGAACGAGTACTGGGTCTTGGCCATGCAGACCGGCAGGTGGCCGTAGCCGTCCTTCTCGAACTGCGCGAGCTTGGCGGCGGCCTTCGATTCCACCTGGATGTTGCCCGCGCCGTAGAGCTTGGTCGCGATGGCGAGGATCTTGTCGGTGAGCTTGGTCTCGGTCTCGTAGACGAA
>FSSH01003488.1_pt1 | contig 23360 bp, 19 predicted proteins | sample 1166101 | NCBI WGS metagenome assembly FSSH01 (sample SAMEA32972668, study PRJEB13176) | freshwater metagenome | biome: Drinking water system; feature: Biomass in drinking water that filtered by 0.45 um membrane; material: drinking water | place: USA | collected 2012-12-20 | depth 0 m | reverse complement strand
GGCGAAGCCCGTCGGGTCGGGCACAGACCCCGTAAACACCGTCGACATCACGACCCGCCAGCCGGCATTCGCGAGGGTCGCGAGCATGCCGCCGCAGGAGAAGGCGGCGTCGTCGAGATGAGGCGAGAGTGCGAGGGCTGTCGGCATCACTCAGAGCAGGTGCGGCTCAGCGCGAAAGCGGCAAGACGGATCGTACGGCAGGGCCTCGGAGAAGCCCGCGTCCGGAGCTTGCGTCGCGATGGCCGCGTAGACATCCATGATCTGTCGGCCGACGGTGGTCCAGGAATAGACCCGCCGGCACTCCTCGAGCCCGTCGCTGGCGATGCGCATACGCAGATCTGCGTCCTCGATCACCCTAGTCAGTGCCTTCGCCAGGGCCGGAACATCGCCCGGCTGGACGAGCAGGCCGTTCTCGCCGTCACGCAGGCAATCCGAGACACCGACCGAATGGGTGGAGACGACGGCAAGGCCCGCTGCCATCGCTTCGAGGATCGTGTTGGAGAAGCCTTCCGCATAGGTCGGCGAAACGAAGACGTCGGCTCGCCGGTAGAGTTCGGGCACGGTGTCGTAATCGGCGTAACCGGTGAACGCCACATGCGCCGAGGTGAAGCCGATCTCGTCGGAGCGAACACGGGCGGCCTCGACGTCCGGGCCGATGCCGGAAATCGTCGCTTCGAACGGAAGGCCTGCCTCCCAAACGCGTTCCAGCGCATCAAGGAAGTCGAGCACGCCTTTCCGGCGGTCGACACGCCCATGATAGAGGAGCCGGACCGGGTCCTCGCCCTCGACCGGCCTGCCAGGTGTGAAGCGCGCGGTGTCCACGGCGCCCGGCACGATGGTGAAGCGAGCGGGGTCTGAGCCGAGCCGGTCGCAGACTTCCTCGACGAAGGACGCGCCGCCGATCAGGAGCGCGTTGGCGTGAGCCAGCACCTCGCACATCGCGACACGATGGGTCTCGCAGCACGAGCCGACCCAATGCCCGTCGCCGCCCTGGATCGAGATCACGTTCGGCACGCCGATCCGTTTGGAAGCGAGCAGCGTCGCCCAGCCGGTCGGATAGCCATATTGGGCATGCAGGACGTCGAACGGGCGCTTTGCATGCTCGGCCACGATGCTCTCGACCATCGTCTCGATGTCGCGCTCGAAATTGCCGCCCTCCTGCTCGCCGATCTGCTCCAGGCCGATCACGTGGACGCCCGGCACCGGCGGCGGCGGTCCACCGCCATAGACGCGGGTACCGAACTCATCGCCGCGATACTGGCTGATCATCGTCACGTCATGGCCGGCGCCGACGAGCTCGCACAGAAGGTTCTGCGCGTAGACGCTCATGCCGGAGATCGCCGGGAAGTAGCGCCGGCTGACGAAGCAGATTCTCAACCGTGCCTCCGGCATTCGCGTAGATAGGAGAGCGAGGCCGGCACCATGATGTCGGCCCGGTGGCTCTCGCGGGAGAGCTCTACGCAGACGAGCTTCTCGTAGCCGATTGATTCCAGGGCGGCGAGCACGCCCGGCACATCCATATCGCCCTCCCCGAATGGCAGGTGGATGTGGACGCCTCGCGCCATGTCCTCGATCGCCACGGTGCCGATCCGGTCGGCGAACTCGGCCACCGCGGCGGCCGGCTCGCGCTCCTGCGTGACGAGGCAATGTCCGGTATCGAGAGCGAGGCGGAGCCCATCGATCTGAAGAGCCGCGTAGTCGTCCAGCGTTTCGATCAGCATGCCGGGCTCGGGTTCGAGGCAGGCTGCGACGCCTTGCTCCTCGGCATAGGCGACAATCTCAACGAGTCCCTCGCGCAGCCAAGTCTTAGCATCGGCGTGATCGACGCCGGGCTTCGGCACTCCGGCCCAGAACGACACCGCCTCGGATCCAAGGATGCCGCCGATCTCGAAGGCGCGCTTGAGAAAACCGATCCGATGCAGCCGGGCCGAGGCGTCGGCCGTCACCAGAGTGGGTTCGTGTTTGGCTCGCGGATCGAGGAGGAAGCGGGCGCCGGTCTCGATCACCGAACCGAGGCCGAGCCGTTGCAGCCGGCTCGCCACTCGCTCCGCTTCCTTCACCCATCCCTCGGCGAAGGGATCGAGATGATGGATGTCGAGGGTGAGGGCGACGCCGTCGTAGCCGGCCTCCGCTATGAGATCGATGGCGTCGTCGAGGCGGTGATTGGCGGTGCCGTTGGTGTTGTAGGCGAAGCGCAGGGTCACGCCGCCCTCCCCCGCTGCGATAAGCGGAACGGAGCGTGATGCGTTTCCGGCTCGCGATAGAGCGGATAATGGTTTCCGACGATCTCGTCCGCCATGGCGGTGTCGAACAGAGGCTGGCCACCGAAGCGCTCGATCGCCTCAGGGGTCAGGCGAACCGGGCACAGGGTCTCGCTCTCGCCGCTGAAGCGGATCAACGGATGGTCGCGCTCGATGAGCTTATGCGTGTTGCGCTCGCCGATACGGTGGTAGCTCATGGTCTCGACTTCCAGACCCGGCACGATCGCCTTGACGATGCCGACGCCCCCGTTCGGCGGAGAGCAATCGACGTAGAGGACGTCGAAGCCGGCTTCCTCCAGCCGCTCCTGAGCGATCCGGCCGCGGGCATGCCCATCCGGCGCGTGCGTCGTCGGAAGTTCGGCGAAGGGCTTCGTACTCCGCTCTGAATAGACCTTGTCCTTAAGGACGTCGCGCAGGTCTTCCGGTGGCAGGACGATCCAGTCGAGCATGGCTCGCAACGCCCTGCCCTCCTCCAGATCGAGACTCGGCAAGGCCTTAGTGATGAAGGCGTCGACATAGCCCGGCGGCGTCACCCGCTCGGCAAAGCTCAACGGCCCATGGCCGAAGGCCTTGCGGACTCGAGCCGCCTGGAATTCGAGGAGCGCCTTGCGCAGCGCCCGCTCGCGGTCGGGATCGCAGGCCTCGCCGCAGGCCGAAAGTGCGATCGGGACCGGGGTGTCGGCGAGGTTCCGGTCGTAGCCGACGACGTAGAGGTTCGTCAGCCCGAATTGATCCGTCGCGAATTTTGGCAGCGCGCGGATTCCGAGTGCATCCAGCTTGTCGAGCATCGCCCGGTTCTCCGAGCCGATCCCGTCGAGATCGAGCATCACACCCTGGTCCAGCGCGCGGAACAGGAGCCCATTGCCGTCACGCTGCAGGAGTTCGAGGAGGCCGTGGCCGAGGGCGAACGGCACATCCGGGCCGGCCCCCAAGCCGTTGGTGATGAGGTTGGTGAAAGGCTTGTATCCCTCGCTCAGCTCGAAATAGTCGGTGGCGGCGATGTCGAGGGGCATCAGCACGGTTTCGCCGTTGCGGGCGCGTCTTGTCGGCGTCCATTCGAGCACGGTATCGCGGCCGACCGGACTTCCCGCGGGTAGGCATAAAGTCAGAGGATCGGCGACTGCGCCGGCGCCGAAGACGCGAAGGAGGTCGTGGTAGGAGCCGCGCTCTTTCTTGCGCGGCATCACGGCAAGCGACGGCATCAGGTTCTCGGCGATCTCGGCGACGGCACCGATCAATGCCTCGTCGTCGGTGGCGCCGTAGCCGATGCCGCTCGGCATCGCGCCGACGAAGAACGGATCGTCTAGGAAAAGCGACACGAACCAGACCGGGATGCCGGTGCGGTCGAGCGGTGACAGGGGGAACCCGACGATGCGGCCGGGCGGCAGGATGTCGAGATAGGCACGCACAGCGTCTGGCAGAGCGGCCGGCAGGCCCTCGATCCTGCGGGGTGAGCCGAAGCGGTAGGTGCGCGGCGCCTTGATGCGCGGATCGCGGGCTCGGGCGTCCTGGTCGTTGTCGCTCACTGACGCTCTCGTCCTTTTATCATTCTGCCGCCGAAGCGATCCTGTCGGGCAGCGTGCCGTAGGCGCGCGCCAGAAGCCGCATCGTATGCAGGTCGCGCTCGGCGCTGTAGGCCGCCCGCTCGGCCGGCCGGCGCAGGGCCGAACCGAAGGCGCGGACCTGTTCGAGGAACGGCGAGGCGGCGCCGTCGAAGGAGACAATCTCGGATGCGCCGGTTGTACCGTCAGTGAACGTCAGCGTACCGCCGGCCACCTGCCCCATCGTGTCGATCGCAACCAGCTGGCCGCCCGTACCCACCACTTCGAGGCGGCGGCGTGGCAATGCGTCGGGGCAATTGTAAGCGACGTGGAGGTTAGCCAGAATCCCGGCCTCGGTTCGACCGATCAGGATAGCGCCGTCGTCGACGGCATATTCCTGCGCGCGCGTCTGAGTCAGCGCGGCAATCTCGACAATGGACTCTCCGAGCAGAAAGTCGACGAGGTCGAGTCCGTGCGGCGCAAGGTCCATAAGCGCTCCGCCGCCGGCCTTGGCTTGGTCGATCCGCCAGTTGTCGAGGTCGGGCCGCGAGGTCCAGTCCCGCCCGAGCCAGCAGGCATAGACGATGCGGATCGTCGTGACGGTACCGAGGCGCCCGGCGAGGATGGCATGGCGCATGGACCGGTGGGCGGGGTGGTGACGCTGATCGAACGCCGTGCCGTAGAAGGTGCCTGATCGCCGGACGGCTGCTGCCATGGCCTCGGCATCGGCGAGGTCGGCGGCCATGGGCTTCTCGCACAGGATCGCCCTGCCCGAGCCTGCGATCGCTTCGATGGCAGAGCGATGCAGGTGGTTCGGCGTGGCGACGTAGATCGCCTCGACCTCGGATTCTTCCAGGAGTTCGTCAAAGCCAGGATGAGCCCGCGCCCCGTCCGCCATCGCGGCCTGGCGCGAGGCGCTACTCGGATCACACACCGCAATAAGACGATGACCGGCATCGCGGATGGCCGGAGCCATGTAGTCGCGGGCGACCCAGCCATAGCCGACGATGCCCCATCCGACCGCATCCGCCATCACCAGCGCTCCGGCAGGTCGACGAATTCGCGGCGGCGGACCCGTTCGGCGTAGGGCGACGCCTCACCACCGATCCAGTCCAGCACTTCCGGTCCCGGCGAGGTCACCGGGTAGGTTGCGTGCCCGGCATATTCCGCCTCGTAGCGCTCAGAAGGCCAAGCGACCTTGTAGCCCTCGCCGTTCGGCACGTAGAGCGGGTTGAGGCGCAGTTGCGTGCCCTCCCGCGGCAACGTGATCCCGTCTAGGACCTTGCGCGGTGCCGGGCGCATGCCAGGGCCGGCCACGACCGAGAAGGCTTCGGCACCGATCAGATCGGCGGGCGACTTCGGCGACGGCGCCCTGCCCTCGACGAGGGCGCGGGTGAGCTCGTCGTCATCATAGACGAGCCCGTCGGGAAATAGCTCCTCGATATCATTTGCGGAGACTGCGCCTCCGGCGGAAAAGCCGGGACGCGCCGAATTGTGGATATGGCTCAGTGCCAGCCAGCCATCCTCGCCGGCATTGCGGCGCAGGCAGTCGAGGATTCCCGCCTTGTCATCAAGGAAATAGAAGGCGTCGTTGCAGACGACGAGGTCGACCGGAGCACCGTGGATCGGCCAATGCGGCGAGGCAGCGTCGAAGCAGACGAGCTGCGCCTTGGCATTCAGCAACCAATGACGCGCAACCCAGAGCTTGGCGAAGACCACGTCACCGCCCGCGACCTTGGCGCCCCGACTCTGGAACTCGCGCAGGTAGTGGCCGATGCCGCAGGCGAACTCGAAGACGCAGGCCGGCTCGTTCCAGTGAGCCTCCAGAAGCGTCAGACCGGCGAGGAAGGTCGGATCGCTCCAGCGATGGAGGAAGTAGTCCCCCACGCGGCCCCATCCGAGGCGCAGGATTGCCTCGCGCAGGTTGAGGGTATCCCGGTCACGCCCCAAGGCGTGGAGGTCGATCGGGTCTGCCGGCGGGCCGGTCCACCAATCGTCCTGGTCGGCGAGGAGGCCTTCGAGAGCAAGTTCGCGCTTACCGTCATCGAGCAACTCGAGCGTCAATGACACGAGGTCGTCGCGCCCCGTCCTGAGGTAAGGGATGCCGTCGATGACAGGCCACCGGTCGCTCTCATCGGCTCCTCTCAGCGAGTGAGGCGTATCTGAACGAAGCGGATGGCCTGTCTGCGGCGAGAGAAGGTCAAACGGGATCATCGGCATTGCCCCGTACCAGCGTGTCTGGCGATCACGGGATGCGCATATCCTTCAGAACGCGGTCATGGAACCCTTTGACGGGGCCGTCATGAACGAGCTCCATATCGTCGAGCACGGTTCCCATCGTCAGCGACGCCGCCCTTAGATGCTGTGCAATCTGGAGTACGCGATCGATGGCGTCGGCAGCATGGAACGCACGGCCTTCCGCCGTGGCATCGTCCGATAGAACGGCGCGCGCGCCCTCGACGGTTCGCCTGAGGCGCTCGTCGAGGTCCTGAAGGGCGCGAAGCGTCGTCCGTTCCACGATCGGCCCGAGATGTTTGCCGAGCAGCATCTCACCGGTGAAGCCTGCATCGGGCATTGCCGCGTTGTGCAGATGATGGCTCATCGCCGCGAGAAAGACGGTCGTCGGGTCAGCGCGGTAGAACGGGCTGAGGACAACGCCATAGACCGCGACCATGAGGCAGTGTTCGGCATGGTTCTCGGGCGGCTCGAGCAGGATGCGAGCCCTTCCCGGGCAAGTGACCCCGGCGCGTGGCTGCTGTGCCAATGATAGAGCGAAGCCCGGTAGCGGACCGACCTTGAAATGCTCACGGAGGTGAAGCCGGTCCCTCAGTCGGTCGAGTAGATCCGGATCAAGATTCTCGGCGACGGCATCAAGACCGGACATCAGGATGGTGCCGACCTCCTCGTCAGATAGGCCTGCTTCCCCCAGAAACGCATCGTCGAGGTCGCAGAGGCGAGCTGCCGCAAGCGCTCTCGCGGTGACGTCCAGAACAACGGTTTCGGCAGACGACCCGCCAGTCAGCGCAGTCCATCCCTGAAAAAAGAGCCGCTCGGCGATCGAACCGTGCCGGCCCGCCGAGCGAACTCGCTTAAGGTCGTTGAGCTCTACGAGAAGGTCTCGCAGAGCCAGGGGGGCGGCTGCGCCTTCCCCCCGACCGAGTTCCGTCATCAGTGCACGCCGAGCCAGTCGAGCAGCATCGTCTGCTGCTTGCCAAAATCATGCTCGGGCCCACGGCCATTCTTCACCATCGGCGCCTTGAAGAAGCTCGAGAGTTGCTCCTGCACGCCGCCATCGCCGCGCGTCTTGGCAAGGTCGAGGATCCGGGCGATCTCGATCACCAGCGGTGCGGCCAAGATGGAATCCTTGCAGAGGAAATTGACCTTGATCTGCATGCGCTGACCCAGGAAGCCCGTGACGTCGATGTTGTCCCAGGCTTCCTTGTCGTCGCCGCGGGGGCGATAGTAGTGGATATGCACGAGATGATCCTCGACCGGATAGCCGAGGATCGAGTCGAGCACCGTGCCCTTCGTGTTCAGCTTCGACTGGAGCGAGTCCTTGTCATTGAGGGCGAGCCCGTCGCGGTTGCCAAGGATGTTGGTGGAGAACCAGCCATCCACGTGCAGCGCACGGGCCTTGAGGGCCGGCGCCAGCACCGTCTTCATCATCGTCTGACCGGTCTTGCCGTCCTTACCCGCCACCGGCACGTTCATCTCTCGTGCAAGTTCGAGCAGAGCCGGCACGTCGGCCGCGACGCTCGGCGTGAAGTTCGCATAGGGCACGCCGCTCTTGATGGCAGCGTAGGCATAGAGCATCGCCGGGCTGATCGCCTCGTCGCTGGTATCGAGACCCTTCTCGAAGGCTGCCGAAGAGTTCAGCACAGGTGCGGTGAGGTCCGGCCAGCGCTCTGTCGAGGCCAAGTTGACCACCACGACCTCGTCGAGGTTGCTCTCGAGCCGGAAGCGGCGAAGATCGTTCGCGATCACTGACACCGCTTCGCGATGGTCTGCGGCGACGATGCGGTTCGCACCGTCGATGTTCTTGCAGAACTTCGCGCTGCCCACGGCCGGCCAAGGCTTGATGCCTTTCAGGACCTGGGCGCCATTCTCGATATCCTGCTTCGTCAGAACGCCATGCTCTGCCGCGGCGTTGGCGAGGTCGTCATCGTTGAGATCCCAGCCGCCGAACACAAGGTCCTTGTAATCGGCGAGGCCTGCGACCGAGAGGCCGGCCAGTGGCAGGCCGTCGAGGCGGTTCGAGCCTGACTTGATCATCTCGATGCCCGCGATGGCCGTGGTGGCGACGGCGCCACCCATGCCAACGAAAGCCACGCCGACGCGGCGCCCGGTCTGCATGCTCATAGGGAAGACGCTTCCTTAGCTAAAACGCGGCGGTGGCAAGGGCTTGAGACGATGGGCCACCCGATTGACAACCCTTAACCTGGGACAGACCGCAGTCGTTCCAACCCCGGTGATGGACGCCTTTTTGCCGCGCCCAGCCTGAATGGCATCCGAACGTCCGTTTAACGAAGCACTAAGAAACGGCCTTAACGGTTCGTTAAGCGCGTCACGGTTGGATCACCTCGCTGTCCCATTCTGGTCACAGCCTTCCGCGAGACGACGGCTCGCTGAACTGACCGAAGCCGGGCCCACGAAGGTCCAGGCACGACAAGGAAGAATGATGGGGGTTTTCCCGGAGCCGGCGCTCTGCGCCGACGACGTGAGCCGTCTCGTGCCCAGCGAGACCGTATTGTCGATGATTTCGGAGCGGCACTTTCGCCGCCGCTCCCGCCGCAGTGTCCTGAGGCGCGCCCTTCCCGCTCTGGCCGTAGGTCTGGCTTTCGGTGCCAGCTTGCCGCAAAGCGCCTTGGCTCCAGCCGCCATGGCGCACGACCGGATCAACTTCACGGTTGAGCGGTCGTCCCTCGCCCGGGACACCGCTTCAGGCGGACAACAGGAGAACTGGCTCGGTGTTCCCCTGGTCGAACAGGAACCGCCGACTTTGTCCCTGATCGAGAACGACCTGGCTTCGCTGCCGCAGCCAAAACCGCAGAGTGATGGCACGGTCCTGCGCTTCGGGGACGTCACGGTTCCTCGCAACCTCGTGGATGCGATCCTGCGCGCCTCCGAGGAAACCGGCGTCGATCCCGTCTACATGATGGCGCTCGCGGACAAGGAATCGAGCTTCTCGACCACGGTGAAGGCTTCGACATCGTCGGCGGAAGGCTTGTTCCAGTTCCTCTCGGGCACATGGCTCGAACTCGTTCGCAAATACGGCCCCCGTTACGGGCTCGACGCGGAGGCTGCCTCCGTCACCGGCCGCGGTCGCGCCATCACGGTGGCTGACGATACCATGCGCGCACGTGTGCTGCGGATGCGCCAGGACCCTTACATCGCCGCCCTGATGGCTGGTGAGCTCATCAAGCGTGATCGCGAGCGGATCGCCCAGCGGATTGGCCGGGACCTCACGACCTCTGAGCTCTACCTCGCCCATTTCCTCGGCACTGCGAGCGCCGGCCGCTTCCTTGCCCTCACCGAGGAGAAGCCGGCCCAGGTTGCCAAGACGGCATTCCGGTCGGCGGCGAAGGCGAACCACAGCCTGTTCACCCAGAAGGTCGGGAAGGCACGGCGCAGCCTCACAGTGGCGGAGTTGCGCGACCGGATCGACGGGATGATCGACCGGCGCTTGAACCAATATGAAGGGGTTGCCGCTCTCGGAACGGCGCAGGTCCCTGAACCCTCCAGGCCGGGGGTCTCCAACGGCGCTGTCGTCCAAGTCACCGAGGTATTGCCTTGATCTCGGCATCAGGACAGGCAGAACCGCATAGCCGGTCCTGATCGCGCACAGGCCAGCGGCAGGTCACGCGTGCTCCCGTTCGCCGCGAAATGCCGCGATCATGCTGATCTCGTCACGCGTTCCGTAACCCGTGCACCTGCGCCGCCTCGTTCTCCAAGGCGCATCCGCTCACCGGAACGGCGGTTCGTCGAAGCTGCGCAGCTTGCGCGAGTGGAGACCGTGCCGGTCGCCGCGCAGAGCATCAAGGGCGGCGAGCCCGATGAGAAGGTGCTCGGCGACCGCTCGGTCGTAGAATGCGTTGGCGGCCCCAGGCAACTTGATCTCGCCATGAAGCGGCTTGTCGGAGACGCAGAGAAGCGTGCCGTAGGGAACTCGCAGGCGATAGCCTTGGGCCGCGATGGTGCCGCTTTCCATGTCGACCGCTATCGCGCGGGACAGGTTGATGCGCCGGCGCTCCTGGCTGAAGCGAAGTTCCCAGTTGCGGTCGTCATAGGTCACGACGGTCCCGGTCCGCAGGCGCCGCTTGAGGGCGTCGCTGCGCTCGCCCGTGACCTGTGCCGCCGCGGCCTGAAGCGCGAGCTGCACCTCCGCGAGTGCTGGCACCGGCACGTCCGGCGGCACGAGTTCGTCGAGAATGCGGTCCCGGCGGAAGTAGCCGTGCGCCAGGACGTAGTCGCCGATGGTCTGCGACTGGCGCAGGCCGCCGCAATGCCCGACCATCAGCCAGCAATGAGGGCGCAGCACCGCGAGGTGGTCGGTGATGGTCTTCGCATTCGAGGGACCGACGCCGATATTGACCAGCGTCGTGCCTTGCGCGCTTCCATCCGCACCGCGAGCGACGAGGTGATAAGCCGGCATCTGGAACCTGTGCCAGGGCGAGGCCGCGATCAGTGCGGCGGGCTCGGCGGACGCCGCCTCCTCGCGCCCGACGCTGATGCCCCCGGGCAGGATCATGCGTTCGTAGGTACTGCCCTCCGTCGTGAGCTGTTCGAGCCCGTGGCGGATGAAACCGTCGACATAACGGTGATAGTTCGTGAGCAGGATCCAGGGCTGAACGTCGCGCCAGTCGCAGCCCGTGTAATGAACGAGGCGGCGCAGAGAGTAATCGACCCTGACGGCATCGAACAGGGCGAGCGGCCTCGGCTCGCCCGGTACGTCGCGCCAGAGGCCGTCGGCGATCTCGTCGCCGACCACTGAGAGGAGCGGCACGGGGAAATACGTGGCGAGATCGAGGGACGAGACCGTGGCGCGGGCGAGGGTGCCTCCCGGTTCGACGACGTAGGAGTAGGGGATCTCCTGCGCGCTCAAGCCGACTTCTAGGCTGGCACCGTAATCACCGACTAAAGCTTGGAGCTGTTCGAGCAGGTAGGCCCTGAAATGACCAGCCTGGGTCACGGTGGTGGAATAGGTGCCGGGAGCCTGGAATTTGGCGGTGGCCCGGTTGATCCGCGGGATCGGGCCTGACGGGTTGTAGGTCACCCGCAATTCCGGATAGCGGAACTGCAGCCGTTCGGTCGCGTCGGGGGGCGGCCCGCCGTCGAGGTAGCGCGTCAGAGCCTCCTTCAGCGCCGCGATCGCCGTATCGTGCAGGGCGGCCAGGCGCTCCACCGCCGCCTTCGGGTCCGCCACCGATTCCATCGGCCGCAATTCGCTGACGATCATGCCGGGTCCCTGGATCAACGCGGTGGTCCTTGCGTCTTACACATCCCGCGCCGTGGTCGCGACCCGAAGCCGGCTTGCCGTCCGGCGCCGGCTGGCTGAAAGCGGGAGGGAATTTTTCCCGTGATGAACGAGGATCAGGATCATGGCCGATGTCGTCGAGCGCAGGGATGGAGAGACCGCGATCACGCTCCCCGGGCGACCCGACGCCGAGCTCTACTTCATCGGCCGCATCCGCACGCCGTGGTCCAGGCGCGAGGATTGCCCGAAAAATGGGCTGCAGACGGATGCGACCTGTATCGTCGAGGTCGATCCACTCTTCGCGCTTGCCCTCCAGAACGTCGAGGGCGCGACCCATCTCATCGTGCTGTACTGGATGGACCGGGCGGCGCGCGACCTCGTCCTCCAGAAACCACGGCATGCTGAGGGCAGCCGCGGGACCTTCTCGCTGCGCTCCCCTGCCCGCCCGAACCCCATCGCCCTATCGGTGGTGGAACTGCGCGGCCGCGAAGGCAACCTTCTGACGGTGCACGGCCTCGACTGCCTCGACAACACGCCGCTTCTCGACATCAAGCCGTACTTTTCCTCCACCGACTCGAGACCAGAGGCCAGGGTCGAACGGGCGGGCCTCAAGCCGGCGCCGAGTTCCTGATCAGGCAGTGGCGGGCTTCGGCCGCTTGATCCGGTACCACCCAACATAGAGGGCCGGCAGGAAGAGCAGCGTCAGCAGGGTAGCCACAAGAATGCCCCCGATCATCGCATAGGCCATCGGCCCCCAGAACACCTCGCGCGCGATCGGGATCAGTCCGAGGCTGGCTGCCGCCGCCGTGAGCAGGATCGGGCGCATGCGGTGGACGGTGGCCTCGACGACCGCATCCCACGGGGCCATCCCGTCGCGCTCGTACTCGTCGATCTGGGCGACCAGAATCACCGAGTTGCGGATGATGATGCCGATCAGCGCCAGCACGCCGAGGATCGCGACGAAGCCGAGGGGCTTGCCGAAGGGCAGGAGCGCCGCCACCACGCCGATGAGGCCGAGCGGCGCCACGCTCGCGACGAGGAACAGCTTCTGGAAGCTCTGAAGCTGGACCATCAGGAGGAACGCCATGGTGAGCAGCATCACCGGCGCCACCGCGGCGATCGGGCCCTGGCCCTTGGCGCTCTCCTCCACGGCGCCGCCGGTCTCCAGCACGTAGCCGTCGGGCAGCGCCTTCGAGAATGCCGTGATCGCCGGATCGAGTTCGGCGACGATCGTGGCGGGCTGGGTCCCGTCGGCGATGGCCGCCCGGATCGTGATGGTCGGACTGCGGTCTCGCCGCCAGACGATCGGCTGTTCGAGCTCGTAGGCGATTGTCGCAAAGGAAAGGAGCGGGACGACGCTGCCGTTCGAGAGCGCGACCTGGATCGATTGCAAGGTCTCGAGGGAGCGCCGCTCCGAGGCCAGGGCCCGGCCGACGACGTTGACGAGATAGATCGAGTCCCGAACCTGGGTGATGGCGGTGCCGCCCACGACCCCGTTGAGGAGGCTCGCGATATCCTCCGAGGTGACGCCGAGCTGGCGCGCCTTGTCCTGAATGATGTCGACCTTGAGCACCTTGCCCGGCTCGTTCCAGTCGAGGGTCGGGACGTCGATGTGAGGGTTTTTCCCCACCAGATTGGTGAGGTCGAGGGCAAGAGCCCTCAGTTTCTGCAGGTCGGGTCCGCTGAGCCGGTACTGGATCGGCCGTCCCACCGGCGGGCCGAGGTCGAGGGTATGGACGAAGACGTCGGTTCCGACGAATTGGTCCCGCGCCAGTCGATCCAGCCGCACCTTGAGCTTGTCGCGTGCCTCGAGCGAGGCGGTCTCGATGACGATCTGCCCGAAGAAGGCGTTGCCGAGCTGCTGGTCGAGGGGCAGGTAGAAGCGCACCGCGCCCTGGCCGACATAGGAGGTCCAGCGCTTGATGTCGGGATCGCCCTTCAGGCTCTCCTCGAAGCGGTCCATCTGATCCTTGGTTTCGCCGATGCTGGCATTCTGCGGCAGCGTCATGTCGACGAGGAGTTCGGGCCTGTCCGAGGCCGGGAAGAACTGCTGCTGCACGAACTGCATCGCGTAGATCGACAGGCCGAGCATGCCGATCGTCGCGAGGACGGTCAGCCACCGGCCGCGCATGGCGCCGAGGAGCAGGAAGCGGAACAGCCGCGTGAGCCGGCCCGGCTGATCGTGGTGCTTGTGCTTCAGGACGGCAGGCAGCAGCTTCACGCCGATGAGCGGCGCGAACAGGACCGCCACGACCCAGGAGACGATGAGCGAGGCGGCGATCACAACGAAGAGGCTGTAGGTGTACTCGCCCGCCGCCGAGCCGTTGAACCCGATGGGAAGGAAGCCCGCCACGGTGACGAGGGTGCCGGTCAGCATCGGGAAGGCGGTGGAGGTGTAGGCGAAGGTCGCCGCCTTCTTGAGGCTGTCGCCGACTTCGAGCCGGGCGACCATCATCTCCACCGTGATCATCGCGTCGTCGACGAGGAGACCGAGGGCGATGATGAGGGCACCGAGCGAGATGCGCTGCAGGGTCACCCCCATCACCTGCATCACCACGAAGACGATGGCGAGGACGAGGGGGATCGACAGAGAGACCACGAGCCCCGCCCGCCAGCCGAGGCTGATGAAGCTCACCGCGAGCACGATGACCACCGCCTCGACCAGCGCCTTGGTGAAGCCGCCCACCGCCTCCTCGACGATCTTCGGCTGATCCGACACCAAATGGATGCCGACGCCGTAGGGGAGCTCGCCTTCGAGCTTGCGCATCCGCTCCTTCAGCGCCTCGCCGAAGGTGAGGAGGTTGCCGCTCGGCTGCATGGCGATGGCAAGACCGATCGCCGGCTGGCCGTTGAAGCGGAACAGAGCCGTGGGCGGATCGGTAAATCCGCGCGAGATCTCAGCGACGTCCGAGAGCCGGAAGAACCGGTCGTTGACCCGCAGGTTGATCGCCCGGAGGCTGTCTTCCGAGAGGAACTGACCGCCGACGCGCACCGAGACCCGTTCGGGCCCTGCCTGGATCACGCCGGATGGCGCGATCGCGTTCTGCGCCTGCAGCGTGCTGACGACGGCGTTCACGTTGAGCCCGAGGCCGGCGAGCTTACGGGTCGAGAAGTCGAGGTAGATCACCTCGTCCTGGGCGCCGAGGAGCTGCATCTTGCCCGCGCTCGGCACCTTCTTCAGCTCGGCCAGTACGCGCTCGACGTAGTCGCGGAGCTGGCGCATCGTCACGCCGTCGGCGGTGAAGGCGTAGACGTTGCCGAAAACGTCGCCGAACTCGTCGTTGAAGAACGGTCCCTGAACGCCCTGAGGAAACGTGTTCTGGATGTCGCCGATGCGTTTGCGGACCTGGTAGAAGATCGCCGGGATCGTCTTGGGCGGCGTCGTCTCACGCAGCTGGACGAAGACGGTGGTCTGGCCCGGCGTGGTGTAGCTGCGGCTGTAATCGACCGCATCGATCTGCTGCAGCTCCTTCTCGATCCGCTCGGTGACCTGGTCGAGGGTGTCGCCGATGGTGGCGCCCGGCCAGCGCGCCTGGACGATCATCGTCTTGATCGCGAAGGGCGGGTCCTCCTCGCGGCCGAGCTTCCCATAGGCGAGAAACCCCGCAAGGGCGGAGACCAGCATCAGGAACCAAACGAACGAGCGGTGCTCGAGCGCCCACTCCGAAAGGTTGAAGTTCTTCACGGGTGGTTCTCGTATGTCCGGAGGTCAGTCGGATCGACAGTTCGACGCGACCACTCGGAAGGGCCGAAGAGGGAAAGGCGATCAGAGAGGTGTATCGGAGATGCGGACGGCCTGCCCTTCCTTGAGGCTGGCCGCCCCTGCGACCACGATCCGGTCTCCGGCGGACAACCCGTCGGTGATCGTCACCCGGTCGTCTCGGCGCTGAGCGATCGTTATGGAGCGGAGTGAAACCGAATCTCCGGCCGGAGACACGAGCCAGACGCCGTCGCGGCCCTCCGCGCTGACGATCGCCGTGGTCGGCAGGGTGACGTAGGGCTTCGTCGGCCGCGACAAAGCCACCGCGATCGTCGTGCCCAGGCGAAAGGCTTCCGGAGGATCGATCAGGGTCATGCGGATACGCCGCGTCCGGGTCATCTGGTCGGCAAAAGGCGCGATCTCGCGCACGCGTCCGGTCGCGGTGATCCCTGAGGCACTCTGGAGGGCGATGCTGAAAAGTCCGTCCTTCGGCATCGCGCCGACGAGATCTTCGGGGATGTCGACCACCGCTTCACGCTCTTCCGGGCGCGCCAGCGTAACGACGGCCTGGCCCGCGCTCAGAACCTGTCCGACTTCGGCGCTGCGAACCGTGACCACGCCGTCGAAGTCGGCCTTGAGCTCGGTGTAACTCATCTGATCACGGGCCTTCTGGAGGCTCGCCTGAGCCTGAACCACCCTGGCCTGAGCGGTGTCGCGGCTTGCTACGGCGCTGTCGAGCTGAGCCTGCGCAACGTTGCCGCCGACCATGAGACGCCGCCGCCGCGCCTCCGTCGCGATGGCATTCTCGGCTTGAGCTTGCGCGTCGGCGAGGTCGGCCTCGGCGCGAGTGAGGGCAAAACGTGTGACCACTTGATCTAGGGCGGCGATGCGCTGGCCCTTCTTCACCACGTCGCCCACGGTCACGTCGCGGGCGATCAACCGCCCGGCGATCTGGAAGCCGATCTCGGACTTGTAGCGCGGTTCGATCACCCCGGCGAAGGGCCCGAAGGTCACCCGGTCGACCGGCTTGGCGGTCGTGTAGAGGACAGGACGGACCGGGGGCGGAGCGGCCTCTTCCGCTGGCTTGCAAGCCGTCAGCAACACCGTCGCCGCGATCGCGACGACGAGGGGACTCGCGAGCCGTGTCATCGCCCCGCCTCCGCCGTCGCGGCGACGCTCACGGCCTGGCCGGGGCGTAGGAGCTGAATGCCGGCGGTGACGACCTCCTCGCCCGGCTCCACGCCGGCGGACAGGGCGATGGAGCCATCGCCGTAATGGTCGATGGTCACCGAACGCGGGCTCACCGTCCCGGCGGCAGGATCACGGATCCACACGGCGGCTCCGTTTGCCCAGCGGTAGAGCGCGGACCATGGCAGCACCACAGCCTCGCGCGGACGGAACTTGCCCCGACCGATGACGATCGCTCCTAGCGTCATCGCCGATGGCGTCTCCTTGAGCCCGACCTTGACCCTTACGGTGCCGGAGGCCGCATCGACGCTGGGCGAGATCTCTCGCACGGACCCGACGGCCCGAACCTTAGGATCAGCCTGGAGCTCGACGTCGACGGTGTCGCTCTCGGGCGGCGCCGCCAGGACGGCCTCGAAGACGTTGAACACCGCGTCGCGGGGGCCATCCTGCGCCAGCGACAACACCGTCTGCCCGACCTGAACCACCTGGCCCACCTCGAAGCTGCGGCTGAGGACGACGCCGTCCACGCCGGCTCGCAGCTCGGTATAGCTCAGCTGCTCCTGCGCCGTGCCCAAAGCCGCCTTGGAGGATTCGACGGAGGCCTGGGTCACCCGGAGCTGCTGCTCGGCATCGTCGTAGCTCGGGCGCGTCGTGAAGCCACCTGCGAGCAGTGCCTCCTGACGCTTGAAGCTGATCTTGGCCTGGGTCAGCAAAGCTTCGGCGGAGATCAACGTCGCCTGCGCATTGTTCAGGTTGGCGCGCTGCTCCTGCGGATCAAGTTGGGCCAGAACCTGATCGGCCTTAACGTGGTCACCGACCTCCACGAGGCGCCGGATGATCTTGCCGTTGGTGCGGAACGAGACGCTGACCTGCGACTGGGTCTGGATATCACCCGTGAAGATCAGGTCGGCGGCGATCGTCGTCCGCGCGGCCTTGACGGTGCGGACGAGAGCGAGCTGAGGCGAAGCCAAGGGAGTCGTGCCGTCAGCCGCGCAGGCTGTCGCGACGAGGCTCATCCAGGCGATACAGACGACGCCAACCCGCGCCGGGATCGAAATCAGGCCAGCCACAACGCTCGCGCCTCATGAAACATCTATCGCTCGGGGTTCATATCGTCTAACTTAAAAACCGTCCAGACGGTTTTTAACAGGGGTCATGATGACGAAGGCGCGCACCCGGCGCGAAGACAGGCCGGTCATCATCCTGGACGCTGCCGAGCGACTGATCCGGCGTTCCGGCACGCGAACCCTGACGATCGACGCAGTGGCGGCGGAAGCGAGCCTGAGCAAGGGCGGGGTTCTGCACCATTTCTCCTCGAAGGACGCCCTGATCACGGCGCTGGCCGAGCGGAAGCTGCAATCGATCAAGGACGACATCGCGCAGCACGAGGCCGATCAGGCTCCGGGGGTCAGTGCCCTGCCGCTGGCCATGATCGCCCATGCCAAGACGTCATATTGCGACGAGGACGGTTTTCCCCGGGCTTTGCTCCTGGCGACCGCGGACAATCCGGAGGCCTGCGCCGGCTTCAACGAATTCCTGCGGCAACACCTGGCGAGGCTCGAGGAAATACCGGGGGTGGCCAGCGAGGCCGCTATGATCACATTTGCGACTCTCGGCCTGATGATTTCTCGCACGCTGGGCTTCCACAATCTGGAAGGTCAGGAACTCGCGCGCTTCTTCGACGCCCTCGAGGCGGCAGCAAGGTCGCTTCCCGAAAAATCGCGCTCGCCTGGGCATACGGTCGAGCCGTGACTCTTCACTCAGACCGCCGCGGCCATGGCCTCGAAGACGAGGGCGTGGCGCGATGCCAGGGCGTCGATGTCGCTGATGTAACCACCTCCGATGACCGCAACGAGTGGGATGCGCCGCCGACGCGCCTCTCGCACGACGAAGCGGTCACGTGCCGCGAGCCCGCCATCGGTGAGTGAGAGGCGCCCGAGACGGTCGTCACGATGCGGGTCGACGCCGGCATTGTAGAAGACGAGGTCCGGTTGAAGCCGGTCGATCAGATCGGGCAGGCAGGCTTCGAGAGCCGCGAGGTAACCCGCATCGTCGAGCCCATCCGGCAATCCGATGTCGCGGTCGCCAGGGATCTTGCGGGTCGGATAGTTCTTCTCGCCGTGAAGGGAGAGCGTGAAGAGGTCGGGCGAGCGGCCGAGGCAGTCGGCGGTGCCGTCGCCCTGATGGACATCGAGGTCGACGACGAGGGCCCGACGGATCGCACCCTCCGCCTGCAGGGTGAGCGCGGCAATGGCGACGTCGTTGAACACGCAGAACCCGGCGCCGCTGTCGCGCCGGGCATGATGGCTGCCGCCGGCCGCGCTGCCGGCGAGACCATGGGCGAGGGCGAGCCGTGCGGCGGCGAGCGTTCCTCCGGCCGAGGCGCAGGCGCGGGCGACGACGCCGTGATCCACCGGCAAGCCGATCTCGCGCACGATGGCGGGCGCAACTGCCAATGCCAGGACTGCCTCGACGTAATCAGGATGGTGAGCATGGGCGAGGATCGCGGCCGAAGCCGGCTCGGGCGTCATGAATCTATCCGGCGCGAGGCCTCGCGCAACCAGCACCTCCGCGAGGCGCCCGTATTTGCGCATCGGAAAGCGATGGCCGTCGGGCAGAGCCGCCTCGTAGGCGGGATGGAACACGATCGGCGGCACCATCGAGATCAGCCGAGATCGGCGAGCACGCGGGCCGCCAGGGCGGAGCCGCTGTCGAAAGCGGCCTCGATGCGCGGCCCGAGGCACCAGTCGCCGCAGGCGCCGATCCTGAGCCCCGGATCGTAGAGGCAGTCGCGGCCAAGGGCGGTCTCGACGAGGGCGTAGCGCCAGCGATGGGCGGCGGCGTAGGTCGGCACGATCGGCCTGCCGAGACAGGCCTCGGCTTCTCCGAGGAGACGTTCGGCTACGACCTCCTTGGTTTCCTCAAGGTGACGTCGCGACCAGTCCGGCCCCGCATGGACCGTCAGCCGCGTGCCGGGAGGGCGCCCGGGACGAGTATCGTCGCGCACGATGGTGGCGATGGCGCCGCCGATTCCCCGGCGATCGGTCTGCGCGAAGGGCGCCGGTCCATCGGTGGCGAGCAGCAGCGACCAGCACGGCGCGTAGGCCGCCGTATCGACGCCGGTGAGTTCCAGGCCGGATGCCTCGACGAGGTGTTTGGCCTGGATGGACGGGAAACCGATCACCACGGCCGAGAAGAGTTCCGGCACCCGGCCCTCCCCAGTGACGATGCGCCAGCCCTGCGCCTCACGGGTCAGGGACGTCACCGTCGTCCCGGTGCGGACATCGAGCCCGGCGAGCAAATCGCGAACAGGCGCCGTCATCGACGGCGTGCCGACGAAGCGCCCGTGGCCGCCCCAGGGCGCGACAATCCCGCGACTCCGCCAGTCGGCGATCTGATCGAGGAATGCCTGTCCGCGAGGGTGTATGAACTGCGCGCCGTGATCGAAGGACACTCCCTCCCCGACCCGGCGGATCGCCATGCGGCCGCCGACGCCACGGCCCTTGTCGAGGACGACGACCTCCAGGCCCGCCTGCGCCAGCCGCCGGGCGGCCGTGGCGCCTGCCAGGCCCGCCCCGAGCACCGCGACACGCCGCGGATCCGTCATGCAATCCTCCCGCTTCGCAGTCCGGTGACTGTCATACGGCTGAAACAGGACGGCTGTTAGGGCCGATCGATGTGGTGTGGCGCCCCAGCAAGGCTCGACCCGCGGAGGAAACGGCAATGACGGGCAACGTCGGGACCGGCCTGGTGCTGGCCCTATCGCTCTGCGCCCTCCTGACTCTCGTCAACCTGACGAGCCTCGTCCTCGCGGGCCGCCGCCTGGGGCGCGACCGCGGCTCATCGAGCTTCCCGACAGGAGCACCGGTTTCCCTGGTGCGGCCGTGTTGCGGCATAGAGGCCTTCAGCGAGGAGATGCTGACCCGCGGCTTCCTTCTCGATTATCCCGAATACGAGCTGATCTTCTGCGTGGCGGATGCCGACGACCCCGTCGTTCCGCTTCTGCATCGCCTCATGGCCGCGCATCCTCGGGTGCCGTCGCGGCTGATCCTCGGGGACGAGCGCGTGAGCGACAACCCGAAGCTCAACAACTGCGTGCGCGGCTGGGAGGCGGCCCGCCACGATTGGGTCGTCCTCGCCGATTCCAACGTCCTGATGCCGCCGGACTATCTGCAGCGCCTCCAGGCTTCGTGGCGGGCAGATACCGGCCTCGTCTGCTCGACCCCCGTGGGCGCCCGCCCGGACGGGTTCTTCGCCGAACTCGAATGCGCCTTCCTCAATACCCTTCAGGCACGCTGGCAATATGCCGGCGAGAGCGTGGGACTCGGCTTTGCTCAAGGCAAGAGCATGCTCTGGCACAAGCCGTTCCTCGACGAGCGAGGCGGGATCCGTGCCCTTGCCGCCGAGATCGCCGAGGATGCGGCCGCGACGAAGCTGGTGCGGGCGGCGGGACGCCGCGTCCACCTCGTCGCCTCCCCCTTCGAGCAGCCGCTCGGGCGGCGCAGCCTCAAGGAGATCTGGTCGCGTCAGCAGCGCTGGGCCCGGCTGCGCCGCGTGACCTTTCCGCTGTTCTTCGCCCCCGAGATCGGGACCGGGCCGCTCCTGCCCTTCGCGATCGCCCTCGCGGCGGCGCCGAGCGCGATCCTGGCCGGCGGCCTCGCGGTACTGACGACCCTCTGGTACGCCGGCGAGTACATGCTGGCCGCCCGTATCGGCTGGCACCGCGGGCCGCGCCTCTTCCTCGCCTTCCTGGTGAGGGACGCTCTGTTCCCGGCGATCTGGGCCAGCGCCTGGATGCAGAGCGCCATCGTCTGGCGCGGGAACGCCATGGAGATCCGCCCCAAGGAAACCGGTCGCCTGCGGCCCCGCGCGAGTGCAGCCTGAACCTTCGTTGACACGGCAACGATCTTGCTCCGCCCTTGATCGAACGTGGTTCGGCGACCAGGAGCGGTGAGATGGCAGGCACGGGACCGGGACTCGATAAGCGCCTCAATGCGTTTCACCTCTGGGGCATCGCGGTCGGCCTCGTCATTTCCGGCGAGTATTTCGGCTGGAGCTATGGATGGGCGAGTGCCGGCACCCTCGGCTTCCTCGTCACCACGACGCTGATCGCGGCGATGTACGTCGCCTTCATCTTCAGCTTCACCGAACTCACCACGGCCATCCCTCAGGCTGGCGGCCCCTTCGCATACAGCTACCGTGCCTTCGGGCCGACGGGCGGGTGCATCGCCGGCTTCGCGACGCTGATCGAGTTCGTCTTCGCCCCTCCGGCCATCGCCCTTGCCATCGGGGCCTACCTCAACGTCCAGTTCCCGAGCCTCGACCCGAAGCACGCCGCGCTCGGCGCCTATCTCGTGTTCATGCTGCTCAACATCGTCGGCGTGCAGATCGCGGCGACGTTCGAATTGCTCGTCACCATCCTGGCCGTGGGCGAACTCCTCGTCTTCATGGGCGTCGTGGCGCCGGCCTTCAGCTGGTCGAACTTCGCCGCCAATGGCTGGGCCGGAGAATCCAGCTTCGGCCTCCCCGCCATCGGCGGGATGTTCGCGGCGATTCCCTTCGCGATCTGGTTCTTCCTCGCCATCGAGGGCGTCGCCATGGCGGCCGAGGAGGCGAAGGACCCCAAGCGCACGATTCCCATCGCCTACATCACCGGTGTCCTCACGCTGACGGTCCTTGCCTTCGGCGTGATGATCTTCGCGGGCGGCGTCGGCGACTGGAAAACGCTGAGCAACCTCAACGATCCCCTGCCCCCGGGCGATGAAGACCGTAGTCGGCGAATCGAGCGGCTGGCTGCACATGCTGGTCTGGCTCGGCCTGTTCGGCCTCGTCGCCTCCTTCCACGGCATCATCATGGGCTATTCGCGCCAGATCTTCGCCCTCGCCCGCGCGGGCTACCTGCCCAAGGTCCTCGCCACGGTCCACCCGCGTTTCCGCACGCCGCATATCGCCACGCTTCTCGGCGGCGCCGTGGGCATTGCGGCGATCTTCAGCGACAACCTCATCCAGATCGCCGGTCAGTCCCTGACCGCCAGCATCGTCACCATGGCGGTGTTCGGCGCGCTGGTGATGTACGCCATGAGCATGGCCAGCCTGTTCAAGCTGCGCCGAACGGAGCCGAATCTGGCAAGGCCATATCTGGCGCCCTTCTATCCGGTCGCGCCCGCCTTCGCCCTGGCAATGGCCGGGGTCTGCTTCGTCGCCCTCGTCGTCTACAATCCCGTCATCTTCGCGGTCTTCGCCAGCTTGATGGCGATCGCCGTGATCGCGTCGCGGTTTCTGGGCAAGGCGGCTGTCCCGGTCCCTGCACTCGACCCAGCGATCTGAACCGCTTCCCGCCGGACATGCCCCACCTGAGCGACCGTCAGGGCGGATCGCCGGGATCGGCTCTAAGGATCGAGGAGAAGCTCGTCGCGGCTGGGAAGATGGTGCGGGCGGTCGGAATCGAACCGACACTCCTTGCGGAACCGGATTTTGAGTCCGGCGCGTCTACCAGTTCCACCACGCCCGCGACGTCAGCCTCATGGCACACCTTTTCTTCCCGGACCAGAGGGCAACGGATTTGCCCCGCCGCAAACTCATCGTCCGATAATTTGAACGGCGTGCAGAAACGCACTTACACAGCGTTCAAATAGCGGCAAACCGGACTCGTGAACACCGCTTCTGGGGTTCGGAGGTCCACGATGTTCAAGCTGTTCAAGATCCTGGCTCGCGGCGCAGCCGCCCAGGCCGAGGAGGAGTTGTTCGACCGCCACGCCCTGCTCGTGCTCGACCAGCAGATCCGCGAGACGCGGGCCTCACTGGAGCGCAGCAAGCTCGCGCTCGCCACCGCCATCGCCGGCGACCGTGCCGAGGCGCGGCGCCTCGCCGAGGTCACCGCCCGAGGATCCGACCTCGAGGATCGCGCCGTGGCCGCTTTGAGCGGCGGCCGCGAGGATCTCGCGACCGAGGCCGCCGACGCCATTGCGGAGTTGGAAAGCGAAGCCGAATCGATCCGGGCCGCACGCCTTCGCTTCGGGACGGAGATCGGACGCCTGCGCCACGTAGTGGCGGATGCGACGCGGCGGCAGGCCGAGCTCGAGCGCGGGCGCCGAATCGCCGCCGCGGCCGAGGCGGTCGTCGCCCGGGCACTGAAGGACACCGACGCGATGAGCGTCGCGCTGGCGCACGCGACCTTCCACGAGACGCGGGAGATC